>ERZ1740059.376-NODE-376-length-24271-cov-6.103733_pt1 | contig 24271 bp, 22 predicted proteins | sample MGYA00581744_ERZ1740059 | MGnify/ENA primary metagenome ERZ1740059 (study PRJEB43018, sample SAMN04849738) | marine metagenome | isolation source: floating plastic debris | place: Pacific Ocean | collected 2008-08-28 | study: EMG produced TPA metagenomics assembly... | reverse complement strand
GTTCTCGGGATCGGTTCTCGTGCGCTACAATGATGATGAGCCAAACAGCGCCACAACCACGGTCGACGGCTGGACGCGTGTCGATCTGGCTGGCAGCTACGATCTCAACGAAACGGTAGAATTGTTCGGCCGCATCGAAAACCTGTTCGATGAAGAGTATCAGCAAATCCTCGGATATGGCACACCGGATCTATCCGGCTATTTCGGTGTTCGTTTAAGGTATTGATCCGATGATCAGGCTGACAGTCTTCGTTCTGGCGCTCACGCTTACGGCTTGCGGTAAAGCGATTTTGCCCGATGCCCCGGACGGGGAGCGCCCGTCGCGGATTGTCAGCCTGGATTTCTGCGCGGATCAATATCTGCTCCAATTCGCAGATCCTGATCAGATCCTTGCCGTCTCGCCGGATGCGGCGCGAGATTTCTCATTCATGCGCGCAAAGGCGGCAGGAGTCCCGACGGTACGGCCACTGGCGGAGGATGTAATCCTGCTAAAACCTGATCTGGTGGTTCGCTCTTATGGCGGTGGTCCCAACGCTGCGGCTTTTTTTGAACAGGCGGGCATTCCGGTCCTGCAAGTTGGTTGGGCGTCGTCTATTCATGGCGACGATATCAGTTCCATTCCGAAGATCACGCGAGAGGTGGCCGCTGGACTTGGTCACAGAGATCGGGGCGAGGCTCTGGTTCAGTCTTATCTCGAGCGGCTCGCGACGATACAGGCCACGACCCACGAGAAGTCGACGCTTTACATGACACCCTCTGGTCTCACATCGGGTGGAAACTCAATGATTCACGAAGCCATGATGGCCGCTGGACTGAAGAATTTCGCTAATCGCAATGGGTGGCACAGTTTGCCGCTCGAGCGGCTTGCCTATGAGCGACCGGATCTGGTCACAGCGGCCTTTTTCGGTGTGCGCACCAATCACCAGCATGGCTGGAGCGCTGCCCGTCATCCCGTGGCCAAGCGTGAGCTGAGCGAAACGGATCTGGTCGCACTGGACAGCGCCTGGCTGTCATGTGGCGGTTGGTACATTGTCGAAGCCGTGGAAGCGCTCGCAGAGGGTGCCGCAATAGAATGATGACGCGTGCGCTTACGCCCGGTTTGGTGCTTTTCAGCCTGATCGCAATTGTTGCGGCCTGTCTGCTTGGTTCGACTCCCTTGCCGATCGGCCGCGTGCTGTCCGCCTTCTTTGGAGCAGGTGACCCAGGCGATCAACTCGTTGTCTGGTCGATACGTTTGCCGCGAGCGCTCGCGGCGTTCCTGGTCGGTGCTGCGCTCGGTTTGAGCGGCGCAGCCTTGCAAGGTCTGCTGCGTAATCCTTTGGCAGAACCCGGCGTCCTCGGTGTCTCGGCGTCCGCGTCCCTGGCCGCGACCTTCGCGCTCTATTATGGCCTGGTCGCCATCAATCCCTGGATTCTGCCATTGGCTGCCATCGCTGGGGCGCTCCTGGCGACTGCCCTGCTGGCGCTGGCCGCCATTCAGACGCGCTCGGTCGTGACGCTGATCCTGATCGGGGTTGGCTTGTCTAGCTTTGCAGGCGCGGCGATGAGCCTGCTGATGAACCTTGCGCCCAACCCATTCTCCCTGGCGGACATGATCAACTGGATGCTCGGATCCGTCGCCAATCGCAGTTTTGACGAAATCCTGCTCGCAGCGCCCTTCCTTGTCGTGGGCAGTGCGATCCTCTTGTTCACGCGTCGCGGCTTGTCTGCCCTCACCCTGGGCGAAGAGGCAGCCGACGGAGTCGGCTTGAACCTCCGCCATCAGCGCATCTTCACGGTGCTGGGGGCGGGGCTCGCCACGGGTGCATCTGTCGCCCTGGCTGGGGCCATCGGATTCGTTGGCATCGTTGCGCCGCATCTGGTCCGCCCCTTTGTCGGGCATGATCCGGCGCGATCCCTCATTCCATCGGCGCTCCTGGCGGGTTTGATCCTCGTCATTGCAGATATTGGCGTGCGCGTCATACCCACCACAAACGAGCTGAAGCTTGGCGTCGTCGCGGCCTTGATCGGTGCGCCTGTCTTCATTTGGATTGCGATACAGAGGCGGACGGTTCGTGACTGAGTTGATCGCAGAAAATCTGACCATCACAGTCAGGGACGCGGTTCTGGTCTCCGATGCGAGCCTCAGCCTTCGTCCGGACGAACTGGTTGTCCTCCTTGGTCCGAACGGGGCAGGGAAAACGAGTTTGCTGCGGGCTTGTCTTGGCCTGACCCGACCGGCATCTGGTCGTGCGACATTATCGGGACAGGATACCACGCAACTGCGCCCGATGGAGCGTGCGCGGAGCCTGGCTTATTTGCCACAGATCCGGCAGTTGGCCTGGCCAAATATTGTCCGCGATGTGGTTGCGCTGGGACGGTTCAGCCACGGCGCGGCGCTGGGACACTTGCGCGGAGCAGATGCTGAGGCCGTGGATCGCGCCATTCAGGCATGCGACCTTGCTCACCTGGCAGATCGGCAGGCTGACACTTTGTCAGGCGGGGAGCTGGTACGGATGCACTGCGCACGCGTCTTCGCGACCGAAGCGCCTCTACTGGTTGCAGACGAACCCATTGCGGCGCTGGACCCACGCCATCAGTTCCGCATTCTCGATCTGATTGCAGACTATGTGGAACAGGGCGGCGGGGCGCTGGTCGTGTTACACGATATTGGACTCGCCGCGCGCTATGCATCGCGTCTGATCTGGATGAATCGGGGCCGAATTGTTGCCGACGGCCCGCCAGAGGAGACGCTGACGCAAGAACGGATTAAAGACATTTATAATGTCCGGGCCAGAGTCGATGGATTAAGTGTCGAGATGGCAGGTCCGGTATGATACGCGTCGCGGGTGCTCGGCTAGCCGGTCCAGGCGGTTGTTAAGTCTACCTTTATTCATGCTGGCTGCCTGGGGCGTAGAAGTCGCTTTCGGTTGGCCAGCCTGGCTTTATGCACGCATTCGCCATCCCGTCGTCTGGATGGGCGCGTTGATTGATCTTTGCGATCGATCGCTGAACAGGACAGACTGGGCGTATGGCGCACGCTACGCATTGGGAGCGGTCAGCACCCTCATAATTATTGTTGCGCTCACTGGTCTGGCATGGGGGCTGACGCGCCTGCTCGCAGGAATTTGGTGGGGTATCATCATTGAAATCACATTTGCGGCGAGTCTGATCGCGTCACGTAGCCTGTACGGACATGTGGCAAACGTGGCGCGCCCGCTAAACCACGACGATCTGTCGGAGGCGAGACTCGCCGTGTCAATGATTGTTGGCCGAGATCCCGCTCAGCTTGATGCGCCTGCGATCGCACGCGCCAGTCTCGAAAGTCTTGCGGAAAACATGTCCGATGGTGTGATCGCGCCGCTCTTCTGGGGCGCGTGTCTGGGCCTGCCAGGATTGGTCGCTTATAAGGCTGTAAACACGCTGGATTCAATGATTGGCCATCGATCGGACATATATGAAGCCTTTGGTGGCTTTGCTGCGCGACTGGATGACATCGCGAACCTCGTACCTGCGCGTCTCACGGCTATGTTGATCGCTTTGGCCAGTTTGCGACTTCGGTCTTTCTCAGTTGCCTTTCGCGACGCGCGGGCGCATCGGTCACCGAATGCCGGTTGGCCGGAATCGGCAATGGCAGGCGCCCTGAATGTCCGCTTGTCGGGGCCACGAATATATAACGGTCAGCTCCATCCAGAGCCTTGGCTCAATACGGACGGCAAAGATCCTGATGCCGCTTCGGTTCGGTCCGGCCTGGTCCTTTATCGGCGCGCTTTGATCCTTGGTGCCCTTATCTTGGTCGCGATCGGATTGGCTGTGAGGTTATGAGCGACGACCTACAACATGGTGGCGCGCTCGATGTGATGCGACGCCATTTTCCCAATGCTCGTTTGCCCTGGATTGATCTATCCACCGGTGTGAACCCCTGGCCATATGAACCCCTGAGATTTGAGCCTGCTGGATTGACCCGGTTGCCCTTGCGATCAGACGATGATGCTTGTCGAGAGGCGATGGCGGCGGCCTGGGGCGCTGCGTCCGCTTCAATCCTGCTGGCGCCGGGGAGTGAGCTTCTTATCCGTCTCTTGCCCTTTTTGATTCGGGCGCAGCGCGTCGCCATTCTCTCACCAACTTATGCCGACCACACTCATGCCTGGCGCGAAAGCGGTGCGGAAGTCATTGAAACCAACGACCCGCTTGGCTTTGCTGAAACCGCAGATGTCGTGCTGGTCTGCAATCCCAACAATCCAGATGGTCGCGTTTTCGCGCCAGAGGCGCTGCGCGAAGCACACTCACATCTCTCACGACGCGGCGGCTGGTTGGTCATCGACGAGGCGTACGCGGATCTTGCCCCTGGTCTGCGCCTCGCTGCGGATGGCGGCGTAGATGGACTGATCCTGCTGCGCTCATTTGGCAAGTTTTTCGGCCTTCCAGGCCTGCGGCTCGGCGCCCTGATCGCGCCAGACGCTATCCGCCAGACCATGGCAGACCGGCTCGGCGTCTGGCCCGTTTCGGGGGTGGCGCTGGACATAGGGGCCAGAGCTTATCGAAACCTGGAATGGCAGGCGACCAATCGGGCGCGGCTGCGTTTGGCGAGGCAGCGTCTCGACGATCTCTGGATACGGGCTGGTCAGAAAATGACCGGCGGTACGTCATTGTTCGGCTTTGCCCGAGTCGAAAATGCGAATGCGGCCTGGCGGACCCTGGCGCGGCAAGGTGTATATGTTCGCCGGTTTAACTGGTCATCCAAGCATCTCCGCATCGGGTTGCCCCAAGATGCCGAGTCAGAAACACGACTAACGGCGGCGCTCAGCCTTTTAGCTTGAGCGACAGGCCGGCAGCTACAAATTCGACCCGGTCGCATGTCGCAGCCATGGCCTGGTTCAGGCGGCCTTGCGCGTCACGGAATTGGCGCCCCAGGGACGTGTCCGGCACCAGTCCCATGCCGACCTCATTGGACACCATGATGATTGGGACCGAAGCCGCCTGAACGGCCTGGCAAAGCGCATCCGTTGCGTGGTCTGCATCTTCCTGATGATGCATGAGATTAGAGAGCCAGAGCGTTAGGCAATCAATCAGACAGACTTCGATTTCTGCAGGCTTCGCATCGATCGCCTCGACCAGATTCAAAGGAGCCTCAATCGTTACCCAACCAGCGTTTCGCTCCTGTTGATGATGAGCAATGCGGGCGGCCATTTCCGGGTCCAAAGCTTCGGCAGTCGCGATATAGGCGCGGGTCTCGCCAAGTTGCTCCGCGAGTGCAAGCGCTCTTCCGCTCTTGCCGGACCGGGCCCCACCGAGAATGAGATAAGATTCAGACATTTGCTACGCTACTCCGCGAGACCAGTCTGAGCTATGCCAATATCTCGCAAATGAAAAGATCGCATGCCAGCTCAAAAGTGCTTTCAAAAAGGGCTCCGCGAGGGAGCCCTAATCGATTTGTGTTTGCGATTTAGAGGCCTAGAACGCCTGTCTGAACCCAACATAGATTTGCCGTCCGCGTGGGTCGTGCGTTTCGGTATCAAACAAGGGGCGGCTTTCGATGCGGGGTGGATCCTCCTCGAAGACGTTCACCGCGCCAATCGTCAGGTCAGTGCCGGTCCCGAAGAATTCTTCCAGAGAGAGCGTATATCGCATATCGACCGTGGTTTGAGAGTCGATATCGTCGCCCGATTGATCATCCACGTATTCGCCGATCGTCCGAATGGAAATGTTCGCCGTGTGAGGCCCTTCCCGCCAGGTGCCGCCAAAATTGTATTTTACATCCGGGACGGCGCCAAATGCGTTGGCGAAATTCCGACTGCCTTTGAGGTCGCCATTGCCATCCAATCCCTCAAACTCATCCGACGTGAATTCGGTGACAATGGTCGCCGATGCGTCGAATGTCATATCGCCCCAATTCCACCAGTCCGGGGTGTAATTCGCGTTGATGTCGAAACCCTGAGCCTCCGCATTGCCACGATTTTCAAAGCCGGTGAAGATTGCGTTCAACTGTCCTGACGGATCCCGCAACACGGCCGGGCCATTTGGGTCAGCATCCACGATGGATTGAGGATCACCGCCCGGGAGGATCAAGTCTTGATAATCGTACATCCAATAGTCGAAGCTGATATTGAGACCATTGTCGGACGTCCAGATGGCGCCCAGGTTCAGGTTCTCAGCCGACTGAGACGTCAAGTCCGGAGATCCGCTCGTGAATACCGTGACGTTAAACGTACCGCCTTCTGCGCCGAGGAGGGGATCGACAATGCCGGCGCTGCCGACTGCGCCTGAGACTTGGCGAATCGAGGGTGCCTGGAACGATGTTCCCCACGAGCCCCGCAAGGCGAGATTGTCAGTCACATCATATTTCAGAGCGACTTTTGGATCGATCGTGTCGCCCCCCGCATCTCCATAGTCTTCGAAACGAAGGGCAAGCTGAGCTTCGAGTTGATCTGTAATTGGCATCAAAGTCGCATCATATACGGCATAGACTTCTTGCTGTGTCAGCGGGAGAGCGGCTTCGACCTCGTTTCGACCATTGTCACCGGATTGTCGGCGACCATCTGGCGTGTTCTCAAAGGCGAGTTCGCGATATTGACTACCGATTGCGACCGCGACCGGGCCGCCAGCGAGGACCAGTCCGGTTTCGCCAGACAGGGTCAGTTCCATAACTTCCTGGCTGACGGAGCCGACATCCGTAATCGTGTTTGAAAAGAGGAGCAGATCCTGTTCAGAATTGCCAGCTGTCGAAACGCCATCTCGACCCACCAGGTCTGGCGAAACGATCGCGGTGCCGAATGGGTTCCAAGCGCCGCTATCAAGAGCGGCCTGGAAGTCTTCCGTATCATAGTCGCGCGGTTGAGCTCGATCATACTCATTGTTGGAGATCGTGTAATTTGCGCTGACATTCCAGCTCTCATTCAACTCGTAATCAATACCCGCCGAGAAGCGAAGGTTTGAAAACACGGTCTCGATATCGTCCGCATTATCACCATCAAAAGCCGAGCCGAGCGGGCGACCGCGGAAGATGACGGGGACGGCTTGCAGCGTCGGGTCTGCGGCGAACCCGTTCGGCCCAGCATACGTAATGCCGCCTTCGCCATCGGAAGTGAAATAGTTGAATGGGTGATCTGCGCCCACCAGGAATCCACCATCATTTGTGGTTCTCCGCAGGACCGCTCCACCAATCGCGTCGCGAATTTCATTGCGGGAATAACTAAACTCGCTGTTAAAGCTCAATCGATCGGTCAGCTCATAGTCGAACTGCTTGAAGGCCTGGAAGCGATCTTCCTCGGCGATAATCCGGCGTTGATCGATGAAATCGTATCGACATGCAGAACCGCGCAGAATGCCACCCGCAGCGACACAGTCTGGAGCGGCAAGTGTGTTGCCACTCCGCTCAAACACGCCATCGCCATCTGGATCGATCGCCAGATCAAATCGACCGGGCGAGCCGGTGCCTGAATTGAAGACACCACCAAAATTGAAATCCGGGTCACTTGTGTTGATCGCATCAGCGTCTGAAATGATATCGATATCACCGCGGAAATTGCCGTCTTGTGTGTAGTAATTGACGAACGCACTGAACGATCCGCGATCGAAAGTCTGGCCGAATGCGCCACCTAGTTGGAAAGAGTCGTGGGTGGACGTCCGCGCTTCGCCGGTAATTTCGAAGCCATCAAAATTGCGGCGCGTAATGATATTCACCACACCTGCCACGGCTTCAGAACCATACGTGGCGGACGCGCCGTCCGTCAGGACTTCGATTCGCTCGATCATGTTGACCGGGAAGGCATTGGAATCGGTAAACAACTGGCCGGTGGCATCAGTGACGGGTGACAGGCCGGCGCGGCGGCCATTTACCAAAGTCAGGGTAGAACCGATACCGAGCCCACGCAGAGAGAATTGTGAAACACCTTGCAACGCATTCTGACGGTTCGCGATTTGCGAACCAGAGTTCACAGTGAGCCCTTTGAACAGATCCTGAACCCGTACGGCGCCCGTATTCTTGATGACTGTCTCATCAACCGTCTGAACCGGCGAAGGTGAGCTGAAATCCTGTTTACGACGAATATTGGAACCGGTAACGCTAACGACACCCAGTGTCTTCGTTTCTTCGGCTTCGGGAGCTGCGTCATCCACCGCCACAACATCTTCTTGCGCCTGGGCGAGACCTGTCCCTGAGACAAGAACACCAGACAGCCCAAGTACCAAGGCAGATACAGACCGAGTTGTTTCAAACTTCAAACCTTTGGCCGCGCGGCCAATCAGATGAGACATGTTTTCCTCCCGCACATTGAGTGCATGATCTCTGTTGGATTGATCTGTTCGATCCTCATGAGCGAGAAATCGCCGCCAACCTGACCGTATCTTTCTAAAGCAATCTGACGCTTGAAATCCGTCAAATGGCGGAAACGAGATACATTGAGCTAATCCCGTATGGGTCATTTGGCGGATAGGTGTGCGCAATGGGGTGTTTATGGTGGCTGTTGGAGGAAACGACCGGTATGGCGACTAATGAGGAAAAGCGTCCCTTAGTGACGTCCTTGGCGCGATCTTTGGGGATGATGCTTGTGGCGTGGTTCGCGACGCTGACACTGTCCTATGCGCAATCGACAATCAGTGACGCCGAATGGGTGCCAGATCGCCCCACGACTCTGATCGTCCCGTCAAATCCTGGCGGCGGATGGGATCAAACAGCACGGTTCCTACAGCGCGCGATCATCCAGGAAGATTTGCTTCCAGTCTCCCTGGAAGTGGTTAATCGCGGCGGAGGTGGTGGCACGATTGCGCTTGCCGAAGTGGTCGAACAATTTGAAGGCGATGCAGAAAAACTGATGGTGACGGGCTTTGGCATGGTTGGCTCGGCACTTATGCATCAAAGCAAGTATTCTCTGGATCAAGTCACACCGATCGCGCGTTTGACCGGCGAATTTCAAGTGATTGCTGTGGCGCAAAACTCGCCCTATCAGACAATCGAAGATCTGCTTGCAGACTTTCAAACTGATCCGCGAAGTATCAGTTGGGCAGGCGGGTCTGCCGGCGGATCGGATCAAATTTTTATTGTTCAAGTGGCTCAAGCGCTCGGTATATCGCCTTCTGATGTGAACTATGTGGCATTTACAGGAGGGGGTGAGGCGAATGCCGCTTTAATGGGAGAGCAAGTCACCGCGGCGATCACGGGGTATGGTGAGATTTCCAGTATCGCTGAGTCGGGCCGTGTGCGCTTGCTGGCAGTGTCCTCACCGACACGGGTGGTGAATGATGATTTGCCGACATTCGTCGAAAGCGGAGTCGATGTGACGTTCCAAAACTGGCGAGGCGTCGTTGCGCCACCCGGATTATCGGACGCACAACAAGCTTACTTCATCGACGTGGTTACCCGTGCCAGAGCCTCGTCTGTTTGGCAGGACACCCTCACACGGAATAATTGGCAGGACAGTTTTCTGGTTGGCGATGAGTTTGCAAGCTTCATGATGTCGAATCGGGAGCGAACCGCCCAAACGCTTACGGCAATGGGTGTCGGGAAGAGCAGCGATGCTTCGGCTATCGGTCCGCAATTCTTCCCACGTATTGTGTTTCTTGGCCTGCTCGTTTCGGGGATTCTAATTGTTGCGCCAACGCTCAGATCCAGATTGGCAGGTGAGGCATCCGAACGATTGGATAAAGGCCAGGATGACGGTCCCAACTGGCGGTCTTTTGCTATCATCGCAGCACTGGCCCTGAGCTATATCGTAGCGCTTGGTCTGGTGGGATTCATTATCGCGACACCGCTCTATATATTTGGGGTTTCCCAGATGATCGAGCGTGGAAACTATTTTCGTGATGGGTTTGTTGCCGTCAGCATGACGGGTGCCATTTACGTCATCTTCGAGCGCCTGCTCAGCGTGAACGTCCCATAAGAGCAGGAGCGATTAATCATGTTTGATAATCTTATCACCGGTTTCGCGACAGCTCTGACGCCAGAGAATCTGATGTTCGGATTAATCGGAGTCGTGCTCGGGACAACCGTTGGTATTTTGCCCGGACTAGGGCCTGCCGTCGCAATTTCTCTTTTACTTCCGCTCACGTTCGGGCTGGATCCGGTTTCCGCTTTTATCATGTTTGGCGGCATCTATTATGGCGCCCTCTATGGCGGAGCAACGACCGCGATCCTGGTGAATACGCCCGGCAGCGCGTCGGCCGCTGTGACTACGTTCGATGGGTATCCTCTTTCAAAGCAGGGGCGATCAGGATCTGCATTGACCGCGGCCATTGTGGGCTCATTTATCGGCGGCACTTTCGCGACTTTTATGCTCATGATGCTGGCGCCCACTTTGGTCGAGTTAGCGCTTAATTTTGGGCCGCCAGAATATTTTGCGTTAATGCTCCTCGCTTTGGTGCTGGTGGCATCGGTTGGAAGCGGCTCTCTCACGAAAGCCGTTTTCGCGACATTTTTGGGGGTCGGCATTGGTCTCATCGGGATCGACCTACAGACAGGCGAAGCCCGCATGACTTTCGGGATTCCGCAGCTTTATTCGGGAATCAATATCGTCCTTGCCGCCATAGGCCTTTTCGCGGTTGGCGAAGCGTTTTGGGTTGCATCAGGCGCCTCGCAGGATGATGCAACCCAACTCTCGCGGGGCGGCAGCAAGTTTGGAATGCGAAAACCTGAATGGGTTCGCTCCAGCATCGCCTGGGTGCGCGGCACAATTATTGGATTCTTCGTTGGCGTTTTGCCAGGGTCTGGCGGCACGCTCGCTTCGTTCATGGCCTATGGCACAGAGAAGCGCTTTTCAAAACATCCGGAGAAGTTTGGGCAAGGCGTTGTAGAAGGTGTGGCCGCTCCGGAAGCGTCGAACAATGCCGCAGCCGGTGGCAGCATGGTGCCGCTTCTCGCGCTTGGTATACCAGGTTCGGCAACCACCGCCGTCATGCTCGTGGCATTCCAAATGTATGGTCTGCAACCCGGGCCGCTTTTGTTTGAGAACAGTGGCAATCTGGTTTGGGCCCTGATTGCGAGCCTGTACATCACCAACATACTGCTCGTTGTCTTGAACTTGCCACTTGTGGGGCTCTGGGCACGCCTCTTGAGCCTCCCGCCAAAGGTGATTTTTTCCGCGGTCTTGGTGTTTTCAACAATCGGGGCCTACAGCCTTAAAGGCAGCCTTGGTGATGTCGCAATCATCTATGCGTTGGGGGCGCTGGCTTTTATTCTTCGAAAGTTCGATTTCCCTGTTGCCCCCGTCTTGCTGGGAATCCTTCTCGGCCCGCTTCTGGAACAGGAGTTCCGGCGTGCGCTCTCGATATCGGGCGGTGATTTTTCCATCCTGGTGACGCGGCCACTCGCTGTGATCTTCCTCGCCGTCGCCGCGATTTCCATCCTGACCTCAATCTTCAATCGGAATAGTCCATCGGTTTTGGAAGAAACCGTTGAGACCGCAATACAGGATTAGTCTCGTCTATGAATAAACATGTCATCGTTCTGGGGGCAGGAAACGCCGCTTTTGCTGCGGCTGTGTCGGCAAGGCAAAACGGCGCGAAGGTTACAATGATCGAACGCGCGCCAGAAGACGAAGCAGGCGGCAACACCAGATTTACCGCCGGTGCTATTCGATGCGTTTACGACGGCGTCGATGATCTGAGGGCGATCATGCCCGACCTCACGGATCAGGAAATCGATCGGACCGACTTTGGCAGTTACACCGAAGCAGATTTCTTCGATGATATGGGGCGGGTGACGGATTACCGAACTGACCCGGACCTTTGCGAGCTCTTGGTGACGCGCTCAAGAGAAACTATGCGATGGATGAAGGATTGCGGAATCAAGTTTGCGCCTATCTGGGGACGGCAAGCCTTCCAGGTCGATGGCAAGTTCAAGTTTTGGGGCGGTTTGACAGTCGAAGCCTGGGGGGGTGGTGAGGGGCTTTATGAAGGGTGGCAAGCGGTTGCCGAAAAGGCCGGAATCAAAATCCGCTTTGGAACACGCGCAGTTTCGCTTTTGGTCAATGATTCCGGGGTGATTGGTGTGAAGCTCAAAAGTGAAGGTAAAAGTGAGGACCTGCTGGGCGAAGCAGTCATCATTGCGACCGGTGGGTTTCAGGCCAATACCGAATGGCGCACCCGTTATCTTGGGCCGAGCTGGGACTTGGCTAAAGTGAGAGGCACACGATTCTCAACGGGCGATGGCTTAAAAATGGCGCTTGATGCCGGGGCAATGCCCTATGGCAACTGGTCGGGATGTCATGCAGTAGGATGGGAACGAAATGCGCCCGAGTTCGGAGAGCTTTCGGTCGGCGACGGATTTCAAAAGCATAGCTATCCGTTTGGTGTCCTGATCAATGGCTTGGGACAGCGCTTCGTCGATGAGGGCGCGGATTTCCGTAATTACACCTATGCCAAGTACGGACGCGAAGTATTGGCCCAGCCTGGCCAGTTTGCCTGGCAGATCTTTGACCAGAAGGTCGCCCATCTTTTGCGGGACGAATATCGGATCAAACAGGTGACTAAGGTGACGGCGCAAACACTGGAAGACCTGGTCCAGAAACTGGAAGACGTCGACGCAGACGCGGCTCTACAGACGCTCCAATCCTATAATGCCGCAGTCGATGATACCAATGCGTTCAACCCGAACATAAAGGATGGTCGCGCAACCGTCGGATTGGGGCTCAACAAAACCAATTGGGCGAATCGTCTGGATGAACCGCCGTTTGAAGCTTATGCGATTACGTGCGGCATTACTTTTGCCTTTGGCGGTCTACGGAGTACCAATGCTGGCCAGGTCATGGATGTGGATCTTGCGCCTATCAACGGACTATACGCAGCGGGGGAGGTGATTGGTGGGATCTTTTATGGCAACTATCCTGGCGGATCTGGCTTGATGTCGGGCGCTGTGTTTGGAAAAATCGCCGGTCTATCAGCAGCCGCCTAGGCGTCGTGCGCGTCAGCGGCGCCGAATACGAAATCCTCTAGAAAGTGAGCCGCGAGGTCTGACCGGCTCTGCAATTTGGACTTGGCATAGATGGACTGGGCCTGTTGTCGAACCGTCCGCTCGCTGCGGCCGCGCGCAATTGCAATTTCCTTGAATGACAGGCCCTTTAGCAGCATCCAGCCGATCTCGTTTTCGGCATCGGTCAGACTCCACTTTTGAAATTCGCCATCGATATGTGCGGCCATATCGCCGTGACTTTTATCAAGCCTGTCCTGCATCAAGCGTGTTTCTTCGGTAAATTCGTCGAACGTTTCATGCCAGTGTTTTCTTTGGCGACGATACAGCCAGAGAAACGCGATGATGGCGCCGATCAGTCCGAAACTGGCCATGACGGCCAAACGCATGGCGCCTTGTCTGCGGTCCAGGATCGTTCGCGCTAGGGCCGACTGCGCGCCGTCTGACTGCGTCAGCTCGGCTTGTTCCTGAACGAGAGCCCAGTCATCTTGTAAGAGTTGAACGAATTGCGCTTGCGGGAGATAGGCGTTTGCCCAGAAATTCGTCCTCAATTCCTCAGACCAGCTTGGTGACGCAACGAGCGTGTCGAACATGGAGACCAGGTCCGCGCGCTCTGCTGCTGAGGCGTCGGGATGGGCAAATGCACCGCGCCAATCACTGGCCTGTACGTCCACTCCGAGTTCCGACAGCGTGGGTCCAAAATTGGCTTCATCTCCTTGCGGCGCGGAAATAGCCAGAATCCGAACCCTTCCGGACGCTACGGCCTCTGCGACCTCTTCGAAACTGCTGACGGCGACGGTTAAGTCACCGCGTTCAAGTTGCTCAATGATTTTGTCGCCGCCACCGGGAATAGCGTTGTAGGCCGCCTGTTTGCCTGCAGAAGCGTAGGCACTCGTCACGGCGCGAACGATGAGCTCATCAATTCAGCCACTCGAGCTGCCATACCAGGTAATGAGGCTGGCATCCTGATCGATGATTTCAGCGACGTCCCCGAATGATTGCAAGCGAGATTCCGAGGGCACGATGATGGCAATGGTGGGCGAAACCAGTCGGGCGATAGGTACGGCGTCGCTCAGGAAAACATTGGATCGATTGTGTAGAGTCGCGCCGAGCGTTGTACGGCCCGCGATCAATAGAGTCTCTGACGGCTCAAGATCAGTCTCGATGAATTGAGCGAGCCCGATCAAGCCGCCCGCGCCGGGTGAATGGCTGATCTCGACTTCTCTGACCAATTGCTCTGCAAGAAGCGCACGCTTGAGAGCTTGGGCCGTGCGGTCATAGCCGCCACCCGGTGCCGCCGGCACAATTATGGCGACTTTGTCCTGAACAGTGTGCTCAGCACCTATGTCTTGCGCTTGCACCTTTAAGAGGCCTGCGCTCAGCGCCATCATGCATGCGATGAACCACCGCATATTTCCTCCCGTCGGATTGCCCTTTTGGCAGTTCCGTTCCGACGATGCAGAATCTACCGACGTTCGCCAAGAGACTGCAGTCAAATCTGGTGCATTTTTATGGCTCGAATGACGGAATCAACACGCCTAATCCCGAAATAGGTCATTTGCCAGATAGGGTGGCCCAGTCGTTTTCGATAAGACTCCACCAAAACGGGAGAAATCGATGCGTTGCAGGATATGTTTCAAGTTTGCTGTCATCTCAACCGCGCTGTGGATTGCGGGGTGCGTGCATTCGGCAAATGACAGGAGCGCGGTCGACTCGCATGAGACCCTCGAAAACGGGACCATTCAGGTATTGAGTTCCGGCGGATTCGCCGCCGCATACAGAATTTTAGGGCCGCAATTCGAAGTTGAAACGGGGTATACTTTGGAAACTGAATATGGCGCCTCATCTGGCGGTGCGCCGGATTCGATTCCGGAACGTCTTCTGCGCGGGGAACACACCGATATTGTCATCTTGTCTGTCACCGGGCTCGGCAATCTTACGGAAGCGGGTTTTGTGGATCCATCATCACATGTGGATCTGGCGCGCTCAAGAATTGGTATGGCAGTGCGAGCGGGCGCGGATATTCCCGATATCGATGATGTTGATGCCTTTGTGCAGGTGCTCCGGGACGCCGTATCAATCGGCTATTCGGCCAGTGCCAGCGGTACCTATCTCTCGACCGTCCTTTTCCCGCAAATGAGGATTTGGGATGAGATTCAGAGTAAAAGCGAACGCATTGTCAGTGAGCGGGTTGCTGCGGTCGTTGCCCGCGGCGACGTGGAGATTGGATTCCAGCAGATCAGCGAGATTCTCCCGATCGACGGGGTTTCCTATGTTGGGCCAATTCCGGATGAGTTGCAAAAAGTGACAACATTTTCGGCAGGAATTACCGTGAACGCAGACAATGTTGAAGGTGCCAGGGCATTGATAGATTACCTGTCGTCCACGGATAAAATCGAGCAAATCGAAGCTACAGGACTCGCACCGGTGGCGGCCGAACTCGCTGATAAGTGACAGACGCTGCCACGTTTGAACGTGGAATTTGAACCCAAAGAACAGTTTGGGTTGCTTTCTGACAGGCGTCGGCTTGGCCGATTTAGACCAGTTGCTTTTCGATCAGTTGCTTTTGGCGCACCTAAGAGGATTCGAACCTCTGACCTCTGCCTTCGGAGGGCAGCGCTCTATCCAGCTGAGCTATAGGTGCGTTTACGAGCCTCTTACGCCAAGCCGTATTTGGATGCAATCTGCAGTCTGCGCGTAATCCCTTTGCAAGAGACGCGACTTATAGGCAGATAGGTACAGAACATGAAGGACTTGTCATGAAAAAGCTTCGTTTGGGCGTCAGCGCCACCATTCTCGCCACCTGTCTGGTTGTATCAAGTTGCGGAAACGGGGAGTCCAATAGCGTCAACACAACAGAAACGTCTGGGGCGACGAAGTCGAAAACCACGGCGACGGTATCTCCGGAACGGCCATCAAAAGACGACTTGCTTGACGGGTTCAATGAGGCCCTAGAAAAGGCCCGCGCCTCTGTGGGACCGGGCTCGCCGGCGATGTGGACCTTGTCTGACGATGACACGACAATCCATATGTTCGGCACGGTGCACCTTTTGCGCCCGGAGCTGGAATGGCGGTCGGATACGCTCGATCAGGCCATCGCCGCTGCAGACACAATCGTTTTTGAAGTCGATATGAAAAGCCCGGAAGCTCAACGTGCCATTGCGACAGACTTTCTGCAGCGCGGCATGTTTAATGACGGCCGTACCCTGAAAGATGTGCTGGGCGACGAGGACGAAGCCGTTATCAGCGCTGCCTTCGATTCCATTGGCGTTCCGATTGATGCAATGAACACGTTTGAACCTTGGATGGCTTCGGTAAATCTCGGCGTGATGAAGCTGGTGAATGATGGCTATGACCCCAATTCAGGCGTTGAAAGTGTGATCGAAGCTGAAGCGATCGCGGCAGATAAATCGTTTGGGTATCTGGAACAGATCTCACAGCAGACCGACGCGTTCGATCTGTTGCCTGAAGAGGAACAGATCAGCATGCTCTACGAGACGGCACTCCTGCTGGATGAGTCACCGCAAATGCTGGACCTGCTTGTCGATGAATGGGCCGATGGCGACATTGATGGGATTGCCAATCTCGTCGCCAATCCCGATGGATATGGGTTTACGGATGCGGCATATCAGGCGCTTTTGGTGACGCGAAACAAGGCCTGGGTGCCCCAGATTGAAGCCATGCTGGATGAGCCCGGATCCATCTTTATCGCAGTCGGCGCCGGGCATCTTGCCGGGCCGGACAGTGTTGTCACAATGCTGCGCGACAAGGGCTATGAGATCGAGGGGCCATAAGGCTCAGGGCTCATTGCCATCCCAGTCGACAATCCATTCTTCGATTTGCTCGGCATCATCTGGGTCGAACAGGGTTTCTTCGCTCAACGTTCGACCCATGATTGAGGCCCCGCGCTGGTGAACGAGATCCGGGTCGCCGCTGCGCAAATGATGCCACTCGGGCAGCGGTTTGCCCTCATGGATCAATCGATAGGAACAGGATGCCGGCATCCATCGCAGCTCTGAAACATCCTTCGGGGTCAGGATCACGCAATCAGGCACGTGCTGTTTGCGATCAGGATAGTCGCCGCAGCGACAGGTTTCGGCATCGAGCAGTTTGCAATGCAGACGCGTGAGCGCGATCTCGCCTGTATCTTCATCCTCAAGCTTGATCAGGCAGCATTTTGCGCACCCGTCACATAGCGATTCCCATTCTTCTTTCGACAGGTTTTCCAGGCGTTTGGTTTCCCAGAAAGGCTTGCCTGGATCAGCCATTGATGGCCGGACCGTCGCCGATGAGCCAGATGAATGGTATGATCTCGGTGCGGTCGAACACGCCGGCCTTGGCATAAGGGTCGTCCGCCGCCCAGTCTCGTGCGTCCTCCAGCGATTCAAACTCGATGACGAATGTGGACCCAATCATGGTCTCGCCATCATCGGAGAGCACCGGACCCGCCATCGCGATCTTGTGCCGATATTCGCCGGCCCATTCCAGATGGCTCTGCCGATTGGCCAAACGCAGCTCTTGCGCGCCTGCCTTGTCACGTGAATTGATCAGGAAAAGCGGCATCCTATTCTCCTTTATAAGGGCGTGCGAGCAGTGTCGTCATCGCATCCGTCACGGTTACATTTTCTGTCAGGACCGCATTTACCGCCTCACAAATCGGCATTTCAATCCCCAATTTTTGAGCCAGGGAAATCAGGGCAGGGGCCGTCGCGTGACCTTCGGTGACCGCATTTCGCTCGGCCAGGATGTCTTCTGCATTTCGTCCCTGACCTAATGCGAGCCCGAAACTCATGTTTCTTGATTGCGGGGAGGAACAGGTCAGAACGAGGTCTCCCAGGCCGCAAAGACCTGCCAGTGTTTCGCGTCGTCCGCCAAGCGCCACACCAAGACGGGTCATTTCGGCGAACCCTCGGGCGATCAGTGCGGCATGGGCAGATTTGCCCAATTCAAGCCCTTCGACGATGCCGCAAGCAATCGCCAAAACATTCTTGACCGCGCCGCCAACTTCGGCCCCGATCAGGTCATCGGTCCAATACGGGCGGAACGCGGGTTGTCCGATTGCTTGCATCAAGTGCTGTCCCAGCGATTCGTTCTCGCAGGCCAGGGTGACCGCCGTGGGCAGGCCGCGGGAAACATCTGCCGCGAAACTCGGTCCGGAAAGGACCGCCGGTACAGCATGTGGGATGGTATCGCGCAGCACATCGGTCATGAAACTGAGGGAGTTGCGCTCGATCCCCTTCGCGCAAAGTAACACCGGCGTGCCTTCGCCGAGATGTGGGGCAAGCTGCGACAACATCGTGCGGGCAAACTGCGCCGGAACGACGGCGAGCACCGCATCGCACCCATCAAGAATGGCAATGTCCGTACTGGCTTGCATTCTCGGTAAAGCAACACCTGAAAGGTAGGCGGGATTGCCGTTTCCCGCCGTCAACGCGTCTGCGACCTCTGCTTCGAGCGCCCAAACAGGAATGGAATCAGTGCCATTTGCGGTCTTATTGTATAGCGAAGCCGCCAATGCAGTGCCCCAGGCACCCGCGCCAAGAACGCCAATTCGCGTGAATTCAGTCACACCAAAGTCTTTCTACTGTATGTGAAATTGAACAATTTGTTGATCATTCACACTTTTCCATTATTCTATAGCTCATGAACGAAAAGCTCGATACCCGCGAACAGATCCTCCATGCCGCTATGGAGCGTATCATGCACTATGGCTACGCCAAGACGACAATGGCTGAAATAGCCCGCGATTGCGGGATGTCCGCCGGCAACATCTATCGATTCTTTGCCTCAAAGATAGACATTGCAGAGGCCATGGCGCGGAAACTCAATATGGAAATAAATGCCCAGAATGCCGCTCTGGTTAGGGGCAAGGGCACCGCGATCGAGAAAATGCGCCGCTTTCATCGCAACGCGATGACAACCACGTTTGAAAAACTCGACAAAGACGCCAAGGTTCTGGAAGTCGCCGAGGTTCTCTCAAGCGAACGCCCGACATTTGCCAATGAGGAAATGGCGCAAGAACGCGTCTATCTCGTGCAAATCCTCGAACAGGGTATCTCTGAAGGCGATTTCGCACCGATGGAAAACCCTCACTTTATCGCCGAAATGATGCAATCAGCCACGATGAAGTTCCGCTATCCACAGCTCTGGTCGCGACTTACGCTGCCAAAACTGGAACGCGAACTGGAAGGTGTCATGGACATCATCCTGGCCGGGTTAAGCGTTCCTATCACATCGCGTGAGTTATTGAACGCTGAATAATTTTCAAATCGTTCATTGAATTTTATTTTTCGGATCTTATATCGAGCTTATGGGCAGCGAATGGTCGCAGCTCATAACGCTAAGAAGGATAAATCCCATGCGTGTTTCCTCCCCCGCCGAAGCTCGTGTCAGCTTCATCGCCTCAGCGCTCTCATTCCCACTGGCTGTTGCCGGTGCGGTTCTGACACTTGGACTGTTCGGAACGATTGTATGAGTATGAGATAACGCCCGGTCTGTTTCCCCTGCAGACCGGGTCGATTTTCCTCGCAACCAGTTGACTTATTCGACTGTAACGGACTTCGCCAAATTGCGTGGCTGGTCCACATCCGTCCCTTTCTCGACTGCAATATGATAAGCGAGCATTTGAACGGGCAACGCGTACAGTATCGGCGCCACGAACGGATGACATGTTGGCAGCTCAACACCATTCTCCGGCGTCTCACCCGCATCCTGCAATCCGGCTTTATCGCTGATCAAGAGCACCTTACCGCGGCGCGCGGCGACTTCCTGCAAATTCGACAGTGACTTGTCAAAAAGATCATCATGCGGCGCGACGAATACCACCGGCGTCTCTTCGTCAATTAGGGCTATGGGACCATGCTTGAGTTCGCCGCTGGCATAGCCTTCGGCGTGAATATAGCTGATTTCCTTCAGTTTCAGGGCGCCTTCGAGCGCGATCGGATAGTGCACGCCGCGGCCGAGATAAATCACGTCTCGGGCCTTTGACAGAGTCCTAGCCAATTCAGCGATCGGGGCATCCAGCGCGAAACTCTCGGAAATCAGACGCGGGATGCCGCTGAGGGCATTCACGAGTTCGACTTCCTGGTCGCGTTCAATCGTCCCCCTGACCTTTGCGGCGGCAATCACCGCCGCGGCCAGTGCGCAGAGTTGTGCGGTGAAGGCTTTAGTGGATGCCACGCCAATTTCAGGCCCAGCCAGCGTGGGCAGAACCAGATCGACTTCTCGCGCGATCGTGGAGGTTGGCACGTTGACGACTGCGGCGGTCTTCAGACCGGCATGCTTGCAATATCGCAAGGCCGCCAGCGTATCAGCGGTCTCGCCCGATTGGCTGACAAAGAGCGCCAGGCCGCCCGTTTTCGGCAGCGCCGGCTTACGGTATCGAAACTCTGAAGCAATGTCTGTTTTGACAGGCACACCGGCAATTTGCTCAAACCAGTATTCGGCTACGCAAGTCGCGTAATACGCTGTGCCACAGGCGACCATGTGAATGTGTGTGACATTGGCCCAGTCGATTGCGGCTTCATCACCCGGTAACTTAATCGTTTGTTCAAGCGCGTTCACATAGGCGCCAATCGTACGCGCCGTGCTGTCGGGTTGCTCAAATATCTCTTTCTGCATGAAGTGGCGATAATTGCCTTTCTCCACAGCAGCGCCGGCGGCCTGAACGAGTGATTGCGGACGCGAAACTTCCGTACCGGATTCGTCGTAAATCGCATAAGCATCATGGTGGAGCACGCACCAGTCACCCTCTTCGAGATAGATGACACGGTTCGTAAACGGCGCAACGGCCAGAGCATCCGAACCGAGAAACATTTCATCGTCGCCAACGCCAATCACCAATGGTGAACCTTTGCGGGCGCCGATCAACAAGTCATCATGCCCTTCGAACAGAATGCTGAGCGCAAATGCGCCTTCAAGATCCGTCAGCGAGGACCTGACCGCCGAAACCGGATCTGCCCCGCCGTTCAAGTGGGAAGAAATCAAGTGCGCAATCGTTTCCGTGTCAGTTTCCGTTTCGAAAACATGGCCAGCTTTTTCCAGGCGCGTGCGCAGATGTCTGAAATTCTCAATAATTCCATTGTGCACCAACGCGACTGGGCCTGAGACATGTGGGTGCGCGTTTTGTGTGTTCGCGGCCCCATGCGTAGCCCATCTTGTGTGACCAATGCCGACCGAGCCAGCAATCGGGGTTTCGATCAACAGAGACTGCAAGTTCGAGAGTTTTCCAGCCGCGCGGCGGCGATCGAGCTTTCCGTCGTCCAGCGTTGCAATGCCGGCACTGTCATAGCCGCGATACTCCAGTCGGCGCAAAGCCTCCATGGCTCGATCTGCCGCCGATCCCTGGCGACTGAGAATGCCGATAATTCCGCACATCTACTTTACTCCAAACCAAGTTCTAACGTCCCGGGCACCCTTAACCTCAGCCGATCTTTTCCGTCATTGCAATTCGTATTTCCGAATGTGTCGAAGATATTAAGCGCCCATGAAAACAAGGGGACCCACCCAGGGTCCCCTTGCGGATTCTGTGCTTAGTTTAATTTGCGGTGGGCTATGAACCACTCGCCATTGTGTCGTCTTCGGTCGCGGCGCGGCAGCATCGTACATGCATTTCCAGGACCTGACTGTTGAAACGGCACTGCTCATTGTTCAGCTCGCGGAGGAAGGATAGGCCACCAGCGCGATGCGTGTAGCGTGTCTGAACACACCCCATAACGGTATAGCCTGGCTCGCACGTCCCGATATTTGATTGCTGAACCGTCGTGGTCTGGCAATCCAGATCCTTTTCGGACAGGTGGGTGGCGAGAGAGTAAGCTTCATCTGCCCGGCTTTGAGCGGCCCTTGCCGAGGCCTGTGCCGAATTTGCCGCGGTCATGGCGCTGTCAGCCATCTGGCGTGCATCACGAAGGCTCATATTGGTTTCAGCAAGCGCCGTCGCATTGCCGTCAATTTCGACTTTCAAACGACAGACTTCTTCTGCTGCGTTATCCGGGTTTGCGCAGAATTCTGCGACGGTCATATCTGATGGAAGGCCTGTGGCGCATCCCGCGAGTGTGAGTGCGAGCATACTGCCCGCCAAAATCGATTTAATACGCATTTTGCGTTCCTCTTTTATCCCCAACGCCTATCACCGTGCAGATGGTGTGCCAATAAAGTCTGAAAACCGCCTTGGATTTTACACTCATCATGTGGCATGGCGCCTGCAGACAGAGTAAAAACCCGCGACAATGCTTGAAGCAAGGAATTAGCGCATTATGGACCGTAAATACTTCGGAACAGACGGAATCCGTGGCACTGCGAACACACATCCGATGACTCCGGAGATCGCAATGCGGCTGGGAATGGCGGCAGGAAAGTACTTTCGCACCACCAGTCAGCGCCGGCACAGCGTCGTAATCGGCAAAGATACAAGGCTTTCGGGCTACATGATTGAGCCCGCGCTCGTCGCCGGATTTACCGCCGTTGGGATGGATGTGACCTTGTTTGGACCGCTCCCGACTCCGGGGGTCGCGATGATGACCCGCTCCTTGCGGGCAGATTTGGGGGTGATGATCTCGGCCAGTCACAATGGTTATGAAGATAACGGTATTAAGCTTTTCGGCCCAAATGGGTACAAGCTCTCCGATGAGATCGAGCTGGAAATTGAAAGCCGAATGGATAGGGCTCTGGACGACAAGCTCGCTGCGTCACGCGATCTGGGACGAGCCGTCCGGATCGATGACGCTCAAGCGCGTTATGTCGAAATTGTCAAAGCGAGTTTTCCACGCGGCATGAACCTGAAGGGTCTGCGCGTGTGTATCGATTGTGCCAATGGTGCAGCTTATAAAGTCGCCCCTTCCGCGCTCTACGAATTGGGTGCTGAAGTGTTCAAGATCGGTGTGAACCCAGACGGCTTCAACATAAATCAGGAAGTCGGATCTACCGATACTGGCGCGCTAAAGGAGGCGGTCCAAACGTATCGTGCTGATATTGGGATTGCACTCGATGGTGATGCGGATCGTTGCATCATCATTGATGAAAAGGGCGATGAAGTTGATGGTGACCAGCTGATCGGCTTGATCGCTGCGCACTGGAAGGCCCGCGATCGGTTGGCACAGCCAGGCGTTGTCACCACGGTCATGTCTAATCTCGGCCTGGAAAAGCATTTGGAAGGGATCGGACTCAGCCTGGAGCGGACCAAAGTTGGAGATCGCTATGTGGTTGAGCGCATGCGCCAAGGCGGATTCAATTTGGGCGGAGAGCAGTCGGGACATATTGTAATGTCCGACTATTCAACCACGGGGGACGGCTTGATGGCGGCCCTCCAAGTGCTGGCTGTCATGGTGGAAAAGGAAAAAGCATTGTCAGAAATCGCGCACGTGTTTGATCCCGTCCCGCAAAAACTCGTCAATGTCCGGTACAAGTCTGGCACGCCCCTAGAAGAAGAGTCTGTCCAGGACGCCATTGCTGCCGCAGAGAAAAAGCTCGGCAAGAAAGGACGACTTGTCATTCGGAAATCCGGCACCGAGCCGCTCATTCGGGTGATGGCGGAAGCCACTGATGCGAAGCTGATGGATGGCGCTGTTGAATCTGTTGCCGACGCGGTGCGCGCCGTCAGTTAGGGATTGCCTGAGAACAGACGATGATTGTCAGACGATTGGCACGAGGAATGAAAGAACGGGATTGGGGGCTTGTTTTTATCGAACTGGCGCTCGTTTTCGCGGGTGTTTTTGTTGCCTTGCAGTTCGACAATTGGAATGCTCATCAACGCAATCAGGCGGCGTTGACCGAAATGTTGGAGCGAGTTTCTTCAGAACTGGAGCTCAACGCAACCGTGATCCAAAGCATGACGGAGCGCATCGATCAGGGACGTCCGGACCGCGACCGCGCACGCCAGGCGTTGAGCGAGTGCGACAATAGCGCGTCGGCGCGTGACGCGATCAATCTCGTCTTAAGCGACCTTACCGGTGATTTTTCGCCGTCTTTATCTATAGAGACTCTACCACAGCTTAACCGCCGCGACCCCTATCTTGATCTTCTTTCTAGCGAATTTCGAACGGAGCTCGCGGTCTATAGCAACCATATTCAGGAAGAGCAGCGGCAGCTTCAGTTCAATGCCGGGTTGCGGTGGGATCAGCACGTCATGAGACACCCATTTGTGGCCGCCAATTTGAGCGAAGCTTCGCCCGGTTTGCTGATTGACCCTGCGCGCTCCATTTCCGAGATTTGTGGAAATGCGAGTTTCAGCCGTCAGTTTTTTGTCACGTTCATTTTTCTGGAAAGTACAAAGCGCCGGCTGGAGCGTTTCAGCCAGCGAATGGACGTTTTTCGCGAAACTCTCGAGGCTGAGATCGCTCGTCGACGATAGAGCTGCCCACTCCTGATACTGTTGCTAAACCAGCAAAAGCCGCA
>ERZ1740059.375-NODE-375-length-24281-cov-8.448774_pt1 | contig 24281 bp, 21 predicted proteins | sample MGYA00581744_ERZ1740059 | MGnify/ENA primary metagenome ERZ1740059 (study PRJEB43018, sample SAMN04849738) | marine metagenome | isolation source: floating plastic debris | place: Pacific Ocean | collected 2008-08-28 | study: EMG produced TPA metagenomics assembly... | reverse complement strand
CCCAAAATAGGCTCCAGCACCAATCCTTCGATAGGCAAAGAACCCCATTAACTACATGTATAGTTTTCTAAAGGCCTTAAATCAACTGCTTTCAATTCATGCAACGCTTTAACCTGCAAATATTTCAACGCTTCTGGACCATTGCCAAAACCTACTGGTTCAGCGACGAAAAATGGAAGGCGCGGGGGCTGCTGTTACTGATTGTGCTGCTGCTGTTGGCCTATACCGGTCTTAGCGTTGTGCTTAACAATCAGCGTGGGGAGCTGATTTCAGCCCTTTCTGCTAAAAATGAGTCTCGCTTTTGGCAAACGGTGATTATTTTTATCGGGGTGCTTGTTGTCTATGCCCCCTTACTGGCGGCCTATACCTACCTTCGTGACCGCTTGGGGCTGGCCTGGCGACGCTGGCTGACCACCGACTTTGTTGAACGCTATTTTGCTGAGCGCGCCTTTTACCGGATCAATCAGTTTAGCCCCGACATTGATAATCCTGACCAGCGGATTGCGGAAGATGTTAAAAATTTCACCCAAGAATCCCTGACCCTGGCCCTGGTTTTATCCGACTCAGTGCTGGAAATCATTGCCTTTAGCGGTGTTTTATTAGGTATTTCGCGCGAACTGGTTGTTTTTCTACTGGGCTATGCCGTTATCGGTACCCTGATTACCGTAGGTATCTTTGGTCAACCCCTCGTCCGACTAAATTTTGAACAGTTAAAACGGGAGGCCAATTTTCGATTTAGCTTGGTGCGGGTGCGAGAAAATGCCGAAGCTATTGCTTTTTACCAGGGTGAAGCTCAAGAATCTGCCCAGGTAAACAACCGCTTTATGGCCGCTTTTGATAACTATAAGCGCTTGCTGGGCTGGGAGTTGGGTCTCAATGGCCTTACCAATGCCTATGAGTTTATTCCCTTTGTGCTACCGGCCCTGGTGGTGGCCCCCGGTATCTTTAGTGGTGACATCGAGGTGGGTAAAGTTAGCGAAGCCCAGGGGGCCTTTATTCGGGTTTTCTTTTCGCTCAATTTAATTGTTGCTCGCTTTCAGTCTTTGAGTGCCTTTGGAGCTGGAATTGACCGGCTTTATGACTTTGCCACCTCCTTAGGAGGGGTAAAAGAATTAGAAAAGGTAGAAGAAACGGTATTGGAAAAAGACGCCCAAAAAGAAGACGCCCCAGAAGAACATACTCAAAAAGAAAATACCCAGGAAGACGTCTCTTGCCACCATCCGGTCATCCGATGTGAAATGGCGGATGAGCTAGCGTTGCAAAACCTAACCCTCCAAACCCCCAACTACCAGCGTACGCTGATCGAAAACCTATCCCTGGTCTTGGATGCCCAAAGTTCTTTGCTGGTGGTGGGTCCTAGCGGCTGTGGCAAGAGTTCATTGATGCGTGCGATCGCAGGTCTCTGGAACTCCGGCACCGGCGTTATTCAGCGCCCCCAGCTAGAGCACCTGCTCTTTCTACCACAAAAGCCCTACATGATTCTGGGCAGCCTTCGTCAGCAGCTCCTCTATCCCTATCCCGAGGTTAAACTTGATGACAATCAGCTTAAATTAGCCCTGCAGCAGGTCAATCTTCCCGACTTAGATAAACGCTTTGGCGGCTTGGATGCCGAGGAAGAATGGAGTGATGTGCTATCCCTAGGAGAACAACAGCGCCTTAGCTTTGCGCGCGTGCTGCTCCATCAGCCCACTTACACGATTTTAGATGAGGCCACCAGTGCCCTTGACCGTGACAATGAAAAACAACTTTATAATCATTTAGCTACTACCAAAACTGCCTATCTCAGCGTCGGCCATCGTCAGTCTCTAGAAGACTATCACCAGGCCATCCTACGGTTGGCAGAAGACCACACATGGCAGCTAAAACCCCTGGATGATAAGTAATCTCTTTGAAAGCGTTGGATGACAGCGACCATATACACAGCAAACTGCTGAATGAGCATTCAGCAGTTTGCTGTGTATTTATCGGATTGCTCACAGACTATGTAAGCTAAACCAGCTTACGACACGGCAGATACGGACTGAGAGAAGGAGTTAGACTGGTAGTCATTCGCATCTGTAAAGGTTAGAGTTTCAGAGAAGCTGTTGTCACCATCGGCATCGGCAAACGCTTGGGCAAACGCTGAATTGTCAATGACCCATGCATCAACATAGATCTCTTTGTCATACCGTTCTTTAACGTCTACACGGACTTTGACGTCCTTACGAACTCTACCCTTTAGGTCAATGTCACCACCGCCACGATGGCGACGAGAACCGCGACCACCTACTACAGTTTCTTCAGCAGACTCTAGGTAGTTTAGATCAGAGATAATCATTCCTTTTCTCCAGAAAACTTGTTAGTCAGACATGAGCTCTTTGACTCACATTGTTATCTTAAGTCTATGGTTTCTGTTGCGGTTGCCATTTTGGCAGCTTTTGTTTTTTATTTTTTAGCCCAAGGGCAGAGAACGATCTCTTGTAATCAGAAAAAGACTTAGGAGGCTGCTAAAAATCAAAAATAAGCAACGTACATTAACGTACGTTGCTTAGAAGAAGGCAGTCTTTATATTACCTATTTGCCGTTGCTGATTTAGAAGATAAACCGATCGGTGAGATATGCCATGGGCCAGTATCTCGCAGATAAAATCACACTGAGGATCAGCAACGCCACCTATTTAATGGTGCATTAGCCCCATCAAATCATTATCTTTGCTTACTCAGTTGGTGCCACCTCAACAATCTCTCTACCAATAATTGTTCTTGAAATTCGTGTTCGGGTAAACGACGGTCTTGTAAATCCTCCACCGTCAACGGAGTCGGGGAAACTAGAACTTAGCTCTTCAAAAGAAGAGCTGAAGCCTGAAGTAGACGTATTAAAGCCAAGTCGTATACTTTCTATTCGTCGATTAAAGTTTTCCCTGGCTGCATCGAAGTCGGGACCCATGCCGCCCACCACGTCGAGTTTATAGCCTGCGTACTGTAGGTAATCTAAGTCATGAATATGCATCGACTATTGTCTCCTTATCGAATAGAGAAAATCCACGCACTGCCAGCTTACTTATCTCAGCAAAACCATAGAGGCTTTAAAGTTCTTTGAGGAGAAGCCTTGGTATAGTAAAACATTAAAAAATAGTCTTCTCTAATGTTCTATGACGTGCGCTATGACTTAACTTATTCCCATAACCATTAGGCATGTTGCCAATTTGGCAAAAGCTTCTATTGTTTGACGAGTGAGGGCATCTACGGAGCTAAGAGAGCTAACTAAAATTCCGGCCATAATCCCTAGAATATGATCTTTCGACTTCCCTGCCAGCGATGGCAGATGCCGATGATTTAGCCATTGCCTTGGTAAACGAACCACGCTTGGACTTACGAATTGTTGCCCTGGTCGAAGTGCGAGTTTTTGTAGAGTTTCCGGTTGCAACAGCTATAGCAGTAGCATCAGCAAAGTCTTCTCCAGCATTGGCATTAGCATAGGTAGAGGCTGTTCGCCCGCCTAAAATATTAGCGCTATCCAGTTTTAGCGCCTGTTCAAATTCCAAGTCTATAATGTTCATTGCATAAACTATTACTATTCATCACAACACAATAAGACTCCAGCCCACCTTCAAAGATAAGGTATCTAAAGGGGACTGCGATCTCTGCTCGGTAAGTCAGGGGCTTGCTAAAAATGCGTAAACACCTCAGAATACAGCGGATTCATGATTTGCTGTGGTTTTGCGATCGCAAAAGAAATGCTTGCGGAACCCAGTTAGGTTAGGTCTAGCCGCCATTAAATCAGGAAAACAGATGAAAATGAGAGTTTTAACAAACAGCAAGAGCCATAGGAGAAAGATTAAAGCCATCGTGTCAAAAACAGTTGCCAAATTGGCAGAAAACTAATACAGCCAATCGTCAGACTGACCTATAAAACTGCCAATTTGGCAGTTTTATTCTTGCAAACCAGATATTCTGTTGTTGAACCTGTAAGGCCAGTTCAAATCTTGAGGAGAAATTGTCATCATGTCTTTTCCAAATTCACTAATAGAATTGGCTAACGGGATATCAGACAAACAAAAAGTAATCGCCTCATCACTAGCAGGCAAATCCTCAGGCTCATTTAGTCAATCGGCTTCCTACGTTAATTCCCAAGGTGCGGGTGCCAGCAGCAGCTCATCGGCCAAGTCACCCGCTGGAAACAGCAGCAACGATCAACAGACAATCTTTGTCGCTGGAGCAACGTCTAGCAGCGCTAGTGCCAGTGCTAGCTCATCCATAGATGATGCGAACACATCCATACACGTGACTGTCCCGGCTGAGGCAATAGAGAATAAAATTCAACCTATTTTTCATATCGGTAGCGGACAAAATGACCTCATAAGAACTACCGATGGCCAGGACTTTATCACTGGTTATGCAGGGTCAGATATTTTTGATCTAGTCAGTGGTAGTGAGAATATCACTGACATAGCCAATGCAGACATTATTACTGATTTTGATATCAGCGAAGATTACTTACTAATTCCAGATAGTCTAACAGTGGATAATCTTGACTTCAGGTCAATCGATTTTAATGGTGATACAGTTGTTGACTCTACCGTTATCCGTTTAAAACAAGATGGAACTATTTTAGCCGTTGTCTTAAATACGGTTTTGCCTATTGTCAACGGTCAAGAACAGATAGTTAAGTTAGACGCTGACAGCAGCGATACCTTAAATGCTCTTGTAGAGTATCCGATAGATTATTTATTGGGGACACCTGCCAAAGACATTCTAGTCAGCGATGGCGATCGTGATATTCTCATTGGCTATGGTAACGCAGACACATTTGTTTTAAGAGCAAATGAGGGTAATCAGCTTGCTGATGCTGATATCATCATTGATTTCGACCCGGATGAAGGAGATATCATACAGCTGAGCTCGGAGATTTCTTTCGATAGCGACATTATTCTAGAAACCATTGATCTTGATGATGATGGCATGGTTGAAAGCACATCAATTTATCTGACAAATGGCACAGTGTTGGCCATCGCCCAAGGGACCGTTGATTTATTGGGTAATACTATTTTGTCAAGTCACGTATTTATATCAGGTGCAGACGTGTAGAAGATTTCATTTAGTTATGATATCCCCCCTTAGGCCATCCATTTCTTAGATCTTAAACATGATTACTTTTGGTAATTTAGCAATAGACTCCGAGCAGCTAACGTCTTTCCTAAAACAAGAAATGCGGATTAGAGATCTATGTAAACAGGAAATTTGTCATCGCATTGTAACCGTGGCCGTTCAAGAGAAAGGACTTACCATCAGCGATCAGGAAATTCAGGCAGAAGCCGATCAGTTTCGTCATCAAATGAAGCTGGAAAGTGCAAAGGACACCATCCAGTGGCTAGAACATCAGTTGATTACCGCTGAAGAATGGGAAGAGGGTATCCACAGGCGGTTGTTAACTCAAAAGTTGGCAAAACACTTATTTGCCCATGAAGTCCCCACATACTTTATGCAAAACAAGCTTAACTACGAGAAGGTTATTCTTTACCGGATAGTGGTGCATAATGCCCCCCTTGCCCAAGAACTGTTTTATCAGATTACTGAGGCAGAAATTAGCTTTTATCAAGCGGCCCATCAGTATGACATCAATGAACAACGGCGATTCTATTGTGGTTATGAGGGCACCCTATCCCGTCGAGAGCTGATGTCAGACACGGCTGCTCAAGTATTTGGTAGTCAACCCAAGGATGTGCTGGGGCCGATTCAATCTGAGGACGGATACGATTTACTAATGGTGGAAAACTTCTTGGGTGCAGAACTGACAGAGGAAATTCAGACTCAAATTTTGAACCAGCTATTTAACGAATGGCTGGACCGCGAGCTCGTTTATTTGATGCATAAGGACTAGTCCAAGTTCTTGCCAGTTTGGCACCTATCCCAGTCCCTTTCTTTATAGACTCTTTATATTGGTGATGATCATGAGTCTATGAGCACACGGCATCCGTTTGATTTAACCCTTGCAGAATTACATAGACTAAATTTAGACGCTGACCCACACTTAGAATTTGTATTACTGGGGACAATTACTAATAGCTTTGTGATTGAGATCGTCCTAACCTACAGCTTTGAGAGTCATCATAGCTGCTCTATCGCTCCATTAAGCTGTATTTGACTGTATTTGAATGCTTACCCCTTCAGATGACTTATGCATATTCTGATACTGGGTAATGATGCAGACAACGATACAACCATCCTCAAAAATAAACTTGAACGGGAAGGGGTTACTGTAGATTATTGGGATAGCCAATTATTTCCTAGACAGCTGCAGCTAACGTGGCAACCCCACACCCATGGGGGCTATTTAAGATTGCCTACTGGTAAAACAGTTGATCTCAGTGACGTTCACAGTATCTTCTGGCATACGTTACTACCCATCAATGTCCCACTGCTACCAGACTTACGGCAGTACCAAATAGCGGTGGCTGATTCTACTAGTATATTGCGCTCGTTGATTCGGGGTTGCCCAGTTCACTGGGTTAATTCGTGGGAAGCTTATCAATTTCATCAGGAACAACCACTACAGCTTGCTACTGTCCAAGAACTTGGTATTACCATTCCTAAAACCCTAATCAGCAACAATCCCGACCATATTCGAGCATTTGCAACAACAGTTCCACAGCTGATCTTTAAGCCCGTTTATCAGGGAGCCCATACCAAATTAGCAAAATTTTCTCATCTAGAGCAGGAACGACTGAGCCAGGTCCTCAGACTTTCCCCGGTTACATTGCAAGAATATGTGCCAGGAACTAATATTCGATGCTATGTGATTGGGCAACAAGTTTATGCGGCCGAAATCCGCAGTTCATATTTAGATGCCCGAGAAGATAAGCAAGCACGACTCATTCCAGCTATTTTGCCAGAGGACGTTCACATAAATTGTCTTGAAATTGCCCAAGCTCTATTCCTGGAGTGGACGGCGATTGATTGGCGTCTGTCCTACCAGGGGGAGTTCGTCTTTTTGAAGGCCGACCCCAGCCCAAAGTTTACTTATTTTGAGCAGGCAACAGGATTTCCGCTGACCAAAAAATTAGTTCAATTACTCATGGCTTGAGCATTCGCCATGGCGTCATCAATGACTCAAATAGCAACAAAAATGCCGTTGCTAATTTAGGGTATGAGCCGATCTGTGTGATATGCGATGTACCGATTTTTACCAGATAAAGTCATACCGAGGATCAGAAACGCCACAAAAATAAAACCTAATGGTCATTAAGACAGAATATTTTCTTTGTCGGCAAAGTATTCTATCTTTTCTATATAAATATAAGTTCTTCTTTGAGATACATATAGTGCTTCTTGCATATACCTATCTCATGATGCATATATAGATGTGTAGCTCACTTCTGTCTTTACCGATGTTAGCTCCTTTACTTAAATGCCCTGGTTGTGGTTCAAATCGTATTGTTAAGAACGGAAAGAGCCACAGCGGCAAGCAGAATCATAAGTGTCGCAACTGTGGCCGACAGTTTGTCGCAGAGCCAACTAACGCCATTATTTCTGATGAGACCAAAGCTCTGATTGACAAACTTTTGTCTGAGGCAATCCCCGTAGCAAGCATCTCTCGGATTACAGAGGTGTCAGAAACTTGGTTATATAACTATCTCAAATCTAAGTTAAAGGCTTACAGCAAATGGACTGGAGACAGACAACAAAATGAGGTTTCTTAACCACCACCCAAATAAAACTGAGCTTCTATTTCTCCAAGAGTGGTCTATTTGAGCCTTGCTGGGCGGTGCCCTAATAATCAATTCCTATGGGGTTACTGATATCAGGACGCATATTGACTAAGACATTAGTCAATAATGAACTGGCACGGTTACAGGAATTCTATTCATCCTTTAAATCAGCAACGATAAAGCATCCTTACCTACGTGGAGATTTTCCTGTTGTTAGTGAAATATCTATTTTTGATAGTACGACAGAATCCATTGAAGACAATGTCATAGGCATATTTCCATTCATTTATTATTATCCTTACCTGTGTTTTTTGAGTAAGGATAATAATAAAAACAAAATAGTAGAAGTGATTTTGTATACCAGATATCAGTTTGTAACGGATTTATAAAACAGCTTTGCACTATTCAGTATTCGATCGTATAAATGAGATGTTCGGAAGTGCACACTAACTAGTTAGACCAGTGAGACTCTTTAGAGTAGTTGATCATTCGTTTTTTCTAACTAGTTAGTGCAGACTCCAAATACATGCAGATTTTCTCATTTTATTTAAAAACCTCCTTTAATATTTATTGGAGAACACTTTAACAAGCCCCCTTTCAAAACATTGGAAAATGCTTTTGCTCTCTAGAATCATAAAGAATAGAAAAGGTTACAGAAAGGTCAGATCCGCCTTTCTCAGGCAATATTAGCGCGAACTTCAATCACTTAAGCTCAGACTCGAGCTTGGCTATGGCCTGTTTAACCAAGGGTACATTAGAAATATATGGACGCGGCTGAGGTTTATCGATATCCATTGCCGACCCAACTGCTTTAGCACAGTGATTAAACTAACTGTTTCACCATAGTTATTGGGGCATTGCTGATCCTCGAGATGATTTTATCTTCAAGATGCTGTCCTATGGGCAGATCGGACTGCTCGGTTTATCTTCTACATCAGCAACGGCAATTATTGAATTCTTTTGCTTCAATCTGAATGACTCTGCCTAAACAGGCTTCATCGGCAAGATACCTGTGCTGTTCCCTTTACAAAGCTTAGGTTATGAATGAAGGACTCAAGGTGCTGAATGGTCAATCTTTAAGCAAATCCGATAGTTTACAGACAACTATATCCAATCTTCTCTGGCATCGGATTTCTTCTGGCTTAGATACGACTATTCTCTCTACGCTTATCTCTAACGCTAATTTTATTGACTATCAGTTGGGAGATGAGATTGTTAATATATCTGTAAATCCATCTGATTTATGTGTCCGGTTTAGCAAATCAGACGCTAAGTCAGCGACCGTCAACAACTATCTGTACTTTATCTGTCAAGGACAGGTGCGGCTACTCTGTACCCCTGACAAACAGACACAACCGATTACGGCGCAGGTGCTTTCTGCGGGAGAAACCTTTGGGTTAGACAGTTATTTTCTCCGTCACCCCCTGGCGTATCATGCAGTTGCTGCTAGCAATGTTCAAGTTGCTCAGCTCTCTCTATCAGCAATAGATGACCTAGTGGCAGGCTGCACTCCCCTGAGACAGCAGTGGACTCAAGAGGCGCAACAGCGAGAGCGACTAATCTTTTTTAGAACATTGACCTCCTTGGGCTCGGTGCCGGCCCACAAATTGCGACCATGGGTTGCTTACCTGGAGGAGATGTGGATTGAAGCCGATACCCATATCTATTCAATAGCTTCTGAAACCGATGGACGCTTTTGGCTAAAATGGGGAGAAGTTGACCTCGGCCAGAATTTGCATCAGCCTCTGGCAATCGGCAGCAGTTGGGGCTACCCTCACACACCACCCGCTGAATGGATTGCCCGGACTCACCTACAAGTTTACTGCCTGCCTGAGAACACCTGGGAAATTTCAAAAGCACTGTTGCCCGAGCTAGGGGAGCTTGCCTCCGATGGGGCTCAGAATTTAGCACGTAGCGCCCAGCACAATACCGCTGGCTTCAATCATCGGTCTAATCATCTATCTGAGCCACCCCCCCCTCACACACCTCCAGAAGCTGCCCACAGAGACGGGAACGATGGGGGAACATGCCTAATTTTACCAAAGCCCGTTAAGCGTCAGCTGCTTGACTGGGTGCATCATTATCCCTGGATAGAACAACAGAGTTCGTCTGATTGTGGGGCCGCCTGCTTAGCCATGCTGGCTCGTTACTGGGGAAAACGATTTCCCATCCATGCCCTGCGAGAGCGAGCCAATGTAGGTGTCTCGGGCACCTCGCTCAAGGGGCTGGCCAATGCGGCAGAAAGTTTAGGATTCCATGCTCGACCGGTCAGGGCTAGTTTGGGTCGCATGGTTGGGCAGACAAACCCTTGGATTGCCCATTGGGAAGGTAATCACTTTGTTGTGGTGTATGCAATCCAGGGTGATAAAGCAACCATTGCCGATCCGGCAATGGGGGTGAAAACAGTGTCTAGTCAAGAGTTTGCCATTCGATGGACAGGCTATGCTTTGCTGTTGGACCCGACCCAACGTTTTCGTGAGACAGAGATAAAACAAAAGACATCGCTCTGGAGATATGTCCATGCGCTAGTGCCCTACCGATCGCTGATTTTTCAAATCATCGTGGTGTCTTTTTTGATTCAAATATTTGGCTTATTCTCACCCTTATTTACCCAAATCATCATGGACCAGGTGGTGGTGCAAAAAAGCGCCAGCATGCTGAATGTGGTGGCGGTGGGAATGCTCTTATTTGGTCTGTGGAAAATCTGTATGTCATCGGCCCAATCATATCTGTTGGGCTATTTTTCAAATCGCTTAAATTTGACCCTGGTGACTGGCTTTATTAGCCATGCAGTTAATTTGCCCCTAACCTTCTTCGAATCACGACGTGTGGGTGACATCCTCACCAGAGTCCAGGAAAACTCCAAAATCGCTCGCTTTTTGATTGGTCAAATTGTATTAGCTTGGCTCAATTTGTTGACGGGTGTTGTGTATCTTGGACTCATGCTCTACTACAACTGGCAGCTGACGTTGCTGGTTCTGGGGCTAATTCCACCCATCGTGATTTTAACCTTGGGTTCCACACCGTTCCTGCGTAAAATTTCCAGGGAGATCTTTAAAGAAGCTGCCGATCAGAATTCTTCTCTAGTAGAAATGATGCATGGAATTGCCACGGTGAAGTCAACCGCCACTGAACGAGAAGTGCGGTGGCTTTGGGAAGATCGGGCTACCCGGTTGACTAATGTCTCTTTTAAAGGGCAAAAGTTTTCCATTGGCCTGGGAGCATTGAACGGGGTGATCAACTCTATTGGGGGAGTTGTTCTACTTTGGGTGGGGGCCTACATGGTAATTCAGGATCAGCTCACCATTGGTCAACTGGTTGCTTTTAATATGATGATTGGCTACGTCATTAGCCCAGTCCTATCGATGGCAAATTTATGGGATGAACTTCAGGAAGTCCTGATCTCTGTCGAACGACTGAATGATGTGTTTGAGGCTGATCCTGAGGAATCACCACAGCATCCTCTTTTAGTTTTGCCAACCATTAAAGGGGCTGTCACATTTGATAATGTCACGTTTAAATATAGCGCCGATGAAGAGAGAAATACGCTACAGAATTTAGATTTTCAGATAGAACCTGGCCAAACTATTGCCATTGTCGGTCGCAGTGGTTCGGGTAAGACAACGTTAGTAAAGCTATTAGAAGGCCTTTACCATCCGAGCCAAGGACGGGTTCTGATTGATGATCACGATATCAGACGGGTGTCTCCCCAGTCCCTGCGGACTCAGCTAGGGGTTGTGCCCCAGGAATGTTTTTTGTTTTCTGGCACAATTCTAGACAACATTACCCTATTCCGCCAGGAATTTAGTTTAGAACAGGCGGTTAAAGCGGCCAAGCTGGCTGAGGCCCATGCCTTTATTCAATCTCTTGCCCTGGGTTACTACACTAAGGTGGGTGAGCAGGGCTCTACCCTATCTGGTGGGCAGCGGCAGCGCATTGCCATTGCCAGGGCCCTATTGGGTGAGCCTCGAATTTTAATATTGGACGAAGCCACCAGCGCTTTAGACACCGAGTCTGAGCGTCGATTTCAACAAAATTTAGTCCAAATAAGTCGCGATCGCACCACCTTTATCATTGCCCATCGGCTGTCCACGGTGCGTAACGCAGATCGCATCTTGGTCTTAGACCACGGTGTGCTGCTAGAACAAGGAACCCACTCAGAGTTAATGGCCGCCGATGGCCTATATCATCATCTTGCCCAACAACAACTTGATCTGTAGATGGAGTGCTGGCATGGTAAGTCACTCAACTTTAACGCAATCGCCTAACGCCGATATTCCTGAGACCCAACGGTCTCAGCCGATTTCCTCTAGCACTATAACCAACGCGCCAGCGGCGGCATCTAACTGGAGCGAGGCGCTACAAACCACCCTTGACCATCCCCCTGCCGCGCTGCCCCGATACATGATCTTGGTGGGCTTTTTGTTTGCTTGTATGTTTGGCACCTGGGCCTGGTTTGGCACCATGCAAGACGTCAGCCAGGCAAAGGGTCAGCTGGTTCCAGAAGGGGACACCTATAAGGTCCAACCCGTGGCTGCTGGTGAAGTGGCTAAGCTGTTGGTCATCGAAGGAGACGACATTCAAGTGGGGGAAACACTGGTAGAGCTGAACACCGATGTATTGACATCAGAGGTTGACCGACTATCTAACAACCTGGCCGCACTGACAAGCCAGCTCCGGCAAACGCAGACGCTGCTCGCTCAGACCCGCTATGAAGCCGATGCCCAGCGCGCCATCGCTAACGCCGAGATGCAAACCCAAGAAGCGGCCATGGTTGAATCTCAAGCCAATGTTAGTACCCATGAGACTTTAGTCACTCAGCTGAGCACTGACCTGGAAGCCAATGAGTCTCGTTTAGAACGGTTGCGATCGCTACTTGAGGAAGGGGCAATTTCGACAGAATATATATTTGACTTAGAACAAACTGTGCGGGATCGCCATCGGATTATGACTGAGCAGCAGGGACAGGTCCAACAAGCCCTGGCTCACTCAAAACAGATAGAGGCCCAGCTAGATCTCAGACGAGCGGAATCCATCAGGCAGGAGCTAGAAACCCAAGAAAAAATCAAACGACTACGGCTTGAGGCCGATGACCTGGAAGCCAAGGTGACTGAAACCGACACGCTGCTAGAGACAGCTCAAGTGCATTTAGATCAGATGTTTCTCTATGCTCCGGTCAATGGAACAGTTTCATCGATCAATATTAGTAATATTGGTGAAGTCACTCAGCCTGGGGAAACCGTGATGGAGATTACCCCAGCAGATACGCCGTTGGTCCTATCTGCACTGATACCCAACCGGGAAGCTGGATTGGTCAAGACTGATATGCCAGTCCAAATAAAGTTTGACGCCTTTCCTTTTCAACAATATGGAGTTGTTCCAGGTAAGGTTCTATCAATCTCACCGGATTCAAAATCAGATGAGCAGATGGGGGCTGTATACGAGGTCGAAATTGCCCTCGAGCGCGATCATGTTATTCACGAACAACAGGCAGTGTCTCTCAAAGCTGGACAAACGGCCAGTGCCGAGATTGTGATTAAAAAACGTCGCATTATAGACTTTCTGCTTGATCCTATTCGACAGCTGAGAAAAAATTCCCTCAACGTTTAAAGTAGCTTTTCAAAGCCCAGACAGATATAAACTCGCCCTTTAATCAGGGCGACACATATTATAAGCGGACAATAACATCATGGTATTTAATGCAGAAAAAATGAAATCATCCATGGGTGAAGAAGAGTTTTCACTCATCGTTGATGCCATTTTAAATGGTAAATATTCTTGGGCCTGTGTCCTAATCCTTAAAAATGCTGGCTATGAACCAGGGCATTATATTCCCTATCGTACGCTTAATCGATTGATCAAAGAAAATGGATTTCCCGCTTGTGCCCCCTCAAAAGGTGGGCAGGCTAGGAATTTGCGATCGCATCGATCGGCTACCCCCAGGCGTACCGCTAGCAGCATCAGAGATCTAAGCTATCTGGAGCTCTCTGCCCGGGAGTCTAAGGAAATAAAGGGGGGATACTTTGCGGCTTGGGCCCATATAGACTCCAGATTGTTGATGTCGTGAGGGTTATCTCAGTCGAAACGATAGCAAACGACGAAGTCTTTCTCTAAATTAGCAATGACAAAACCGAGCTGGGTCTTAATACGACTCAGCTCGGTTTTTAGTCAGTGGAGTATTCTCTAATTGATACGATGGAGCTGCTATATACGTAGATCAGCAACTTATTTTTCCACTTCTTTATTAGAAATCTGAGATTGTTTACGGTTAATTTATCCGTCAGCCAATTGAAAGAATTAGGATATCTACAGTAGAGAACTAGATAGTCCATAAAAAAGGGGCTTCAGTTTTTATCAAACGCTTGTGTCCACTATGTCCACAATACCGTTGCTGATTTAGAGGATGAACCGATCGGTTAAATATGCTGTAAGGCAGCACCTTACAGATAAAATCATCCCGAGGATCAGCAACGCCTCCACAATCAGAGCGGTGTGTGTTCCCCGCCGCCCACGTGCAATCTGCCGCAATCTACCGCTGCTGTACCCGTGCCAAGATGTCTCTTGCGTTAGGGATTTGATTGAGAGCAATCCCACACGACACGCTTAAGCACTGACTAACAGTGCATGTCGGTTAGTTCGTGACATTTTTAGCACCCATGAACAGCAACATTTAGAGGCATTCTCTTTGAACTAATGAGAATGCCTATTGCTGAGCTTTAAAATTCACGTGGAAATATCATTATATGAATATTACGCAAAACGCTTCGAAGACAGCTGTTGTGATCTCTTCAGGCATTATCAGCCTGCTAACCGCCGTCCTCCCTGGCGAAGCAGCGACCTTTGCCACATCAACCAGCGCATTCTCCTTTGGTAATTTCTCACAGACACCTGTATCTGTTTCTACATCCACAGATACAGATACTAGCGCCGTTGTGATTACAGCTGGGGAAGGACGTGTCATTAACAATGCCCAAGCGTCAGCACTGTTTAATCAAGACCCTACGTTCTCTCTTAATAGAGCCATTAGTGAATCGTTTGGAGAAGGCTCAAACTACTTGGGATTTGCTGAGAGTCAGGCATCTGTTCTAGGTCAGTTTGAGATTTTAGCAAATACAACCTTTAACTTTGCGTTTGCAGGTTTGCTAGATATATTTACATCCATTGACGATGCTGACTCTGAACAAGCACAGGCTACGGCTGGCATCACCTTTGCGTTGTTAGATGAAACAGCCAATGTGCTGTCAAGCTTTGAATTATTTGGCAATCTAAACACCCCAGGGGATGGAGATAGCTTATTTGTGGAGTCAACGGCTAATATTGATTGGACCATTGATGAAGATGCCTTCTTTAGCGGGCCGGATGAATTAGAAGAAATTGCATTTCTTCAGGTCTCAGGCAGCTATAGTGAGCGATTTACCGCACCTAGCCGCCTGACTCTGGTAGAGGTTAAAACAAGTGAGACCTTTGTTTCACAAAAAACCGTTGCCCAAACCCCCGAACCTGGGATTGTATTGGCCCTATTATCTTTGAGTGGCGTAGCTTTCTCACTGAAGAAAACCAAGGCATAAGGATTAAGAAATACTGATATTTTATAACCGCCTGAGTTAAGAGAGAGCATTTATAATAGGGTGAAGTGTTATCAGTCCGGTAAGGGTGTTGCTCTACCAAAATCACCATGGCCTATGTATGCGAACTCAACCCTGGTCACCATGTCTATCTAGATAACCAGGAAAACCAAACCACCATCACCACCATTATGGGCCAGTTGGGGCAACAGCAACAGGCTAGCAATGGCATGACAACCGGCCCCTGGACAGCACCGCCGCAGGCCTATCAAACTTCGGGTGGCGCTGTGTTTAAGCTATTTACCGCCCAAGGAGACATCAGCATTTATGTCCAGGGCAACAGCGTTAGTATGACGGGCAGTGTGCCGTCCATTGCTGGGGCACAGCCGCTATCCATGCAGCAAACAACAGCTGTACCAACAACAACCATGCCTTCCATGCCCCCCATGCAGCCTATGCAACCCATGGGAAATATGCAGATGACCATGAACCCGATGGAAATGCGTATGGGAAATATGGAGTTAAAAATGGACTCGGCCAGTCCGGCACCCACAGCCGATGAAGCAACGACAACACGGAAGTTTTGTAGTCAATGTGGTGCCAAGGTTGCTCCCGAGGATCGGTTTTGTTCTAGCTGTGGTCATCGCCTGAGTTAAGGGACTTTGTTCGATCTCTCTACTCTTAGGATCCATTGAACAATACCCTCATGATTTGAGTTCTACCCTCCAAATCTTCTGTAAAAATCGATCCAGAACATTTATAATCGTCTTCGCCGTAACCCCAAACTTAGTACCATTAGGAAACCCTCAGTAGGATGGGTATTAGGGCGGCGTTCCGGCCCTAACCATGGGAAGCCCCGTATGCGATATGGGATAAAGTGACTACTTCCGGAAAGGGAACTCGGAGGGACCCAAAGCGACACCTTTCACGCCTAATCAGCTGCCCAAGCTATTTTATTAGCTAAAACCATGAGCTTAATTTTTAACACTCTTCCTCATTGATTAGAATATTAGACAAAAATGTGCTCTAGAATTGGGTGTATAGGTATCTGAACAAGCGGATACTTGTCTAAGAATTTGTTAGAAATACGCTGAAACCCTTATATATTAGCAATTCTAGGCAATTTTGTATGGCTTTTAGTTGCTTAACTTACCATTAACTTACCATTAAATTTTTATTAGATGTATGCACTTTTACAATTCACGGTACCAATAGCCGCTAATCAGTAGGTACACACTTCGAGATAATGGCCAGTGTTTAACACCTACGATCCAGGCGACTTTTATGATGAACTGTTTGTCAGTCGCGGTGTGCCTCGACCGGAAGCAGAGCTGTTGGTGAAGCGCATCAGTAACATTTCCATTGATGAGCTCATGCTGCGCCAGCAGATGGCTCAAAATATGTTATTCAAGCTGGGGGTGACGTTTAACGTCTACAGCGACAATCAAGGAACAGAACGAATTTTTCCCTTTGATGTGGTGCCCCGTGTGGTGCCTAGCGATGAGTGGCAGTGGCTAGAGCGGGGTCTAAAACAGCGGATTAGAGCACTAAATTGTTTTTTAGATGATATCTATAACGATCAAAAAATCATCCAGGATGGGATTATCTCCCGAGAGGTGATTGAGTCGGCCACGGGATTTCTGAAACCCTGTATTGGGCTAAAGCCACCCAAGGGGATTTGGTGTCACATTACCGGGACCGATTTGGTCCGCGATCGCAACGGCAACTGGTACGTTCTTGAAGATAATCTTCGCTGTCCGTCGGGCGTATCCTACGTTTTAGAAAATCGACGGGTGATGAAAGGCGCGTTCCCGGCCCTGTTTGAGGCCCTCAACATCAACCCGGTGGATGCTTATCCCAGCCAGCTATTGGCCTCACTGCTCCATTTGGCCCCAGACGGCGTTCCTGATCCCCAGGTGGTGTTGCTCTCCCCCGGCATTTATAATTCTGCCTACTTTGAGCATTCATTTTTAGCGCAGCAGATGGGGATTGAGCTGGTGGAAGGTCGAGACCTGGTGGTCATGGACGGCTATCTGCAAATGAAAACCACCAAGGGGTTACAGCGAGTGGATGTGATTTATCGTCGCATTGATGATGACTTTTTAGACCCACTCACCTTCCGTCCCGATTCATGCCTTGGGGTGCCGGGGCTGATGGAGGTGTATCGCCAGGGGCGAGTTGCGATCGCAAATGCCCCCGGTACCGGCGTCGCCGACGACAAAATGGTTTACAGCTATGTGCCCGCCATGGTGCGCTACTACCTGGACGAAGAGCAAATCATCCCCAACGTACCCACCTACCTCTGTGAGAATGAAAAACAACAGGACTATGTGCTGCACCACCTGGATGAGCTAGTGGTCAAAGCCACCGATGCCTCCGGCGGCTACGGCATGTTGGTGGGTCCCCACGCCACTGAGCCAGAGCGACACGCCTTTGCCGACCAGATCAAGGCCAACCCCAGGAGATACATTGCCCAGCCCACCCTGTGTCTGTCTCGGGTGCCCGCTTTGATCGACAGTGAGTTTCAAGGCTGTCATGTGGACCTGCGGCCCTTTATTTTGAATGGGGAAGATATCTATGTAAACCCCGGCGGATTGACGCGCGTAGCCCTAAAAAAGGGGTCACTGGTGGTAAATTCGTCCCAAGGGGGCGGCAGCAAAGATACCTGGGTGGTGTCGGCAACACATTAAACATTAGCCCATGATCTAAAAACAATAACAACCTAAAAGCAATAACAACATCATTGGTGAGTCCCTATGCTAAGCCGCGTTGCCAATTCAATTTACTGGATGAACCGCTACGTAGAACGGGCGGAAAATGTATCCCGGTTTGTGGAAGTTAACCTGCACCTGCTGCTCGACACCCCCATGGGCACCATGCAACAGTGGGAACCCCTGGTGATTACCACGGGCGATCAGGATATTTTCAAAGAGCGCTACGGTAAGGCCACCGCCGAGAATGTGTTGAAATTTCTCACCTTTGATGCAGACTATTCCAACTCCATTCGTTCCTGTGTTAAGGCTGCCCGAGAGAATGCTCGCTCAGTCCGAGAGATTATCTCATCGGAAATGTGGGAGCAAATTAACAGCTTTTATCTGCAAGTGGAAGAGGCCGCCCAATCGGCGGACATGGCAAAGCTCTATGAGTTTTATCCTGAGGTAAAAATGGCTAGCCACATGTTTGCCGGAGTGATGGAGGCCACCATGTCCCACAATGAGGGCTGGCACTTTGGTCGGTTGGGGCGCTTTTTAGAACGGGCGGACAAAACAGCCCGCATCTTAGATGTGAAGTATTTTATTTTGCTACCGTCAGTGGCGGCGGTGGGCAGTCCCCTGGATAATCTTCAGTGGATTGCGCTGCTGCGCTCCGCCAGTGCCTATGAGATGTATTGTAAATGTCAGCACATGATTAACCCTCAGGGGGTGGTGGATTTTCTGGTACTGCATCCGGAGTTTCCTCGCTCTATCCGCTGTTGCATTTTGCAGGCGGAGCAGTCGTTACATAAGATTTCGGATTCACCGGCGGGGAGCTGGCGGTCGAGTAGCGAGCGGCGGTTGGGTAAGTTGCGATCGCACTTAGACTACATCACCCTAGAAGAGATTTTTGAAACCGGTCTTCACCAGTTTTTAGACGGTCTCCAAGATGACCTCAACCATGTGGGTAGCGCTATCACCGAAAACTTCTTTGGGCTGTCGGTATCTGTTTAGATACCTGTAAAATGAGCCAGGGTCAGCTATGAGACCGTCCTCTAGGTTCTTTGTGCGTTGTTCCGCCCCGTTCCCTTTCGCTTTATTCCTTCCCCATTAACACTTCCTGCCGTGCGTTATCGCATTGTTCATAACACTCGATATCAATATGCTGAGCCGGTTCAGCTAGGCAGCCATATCTTGCGGCTGCAACCTCGGGTAGACGGCAGTCAGCGGCTGCACTACTTTGGCTGTGAGATTTTGCCCACTCCTCGAAAAACAATTGACTGGCTCGACCTGGAGGGTAACGTCTGTCGTCAGGTGTGGTTTCCAGAGACCGATGTCACCACGTTAACCATCGTTACCCAGTGTGATGTAGAAACCCTGCGGCCTAACCCCTTTGACTATTTGTCCCCTGAGTGGGCAATTACGGCACCGCTGGACTATCCCCAATCATTGCAGCGCTTGGTGGCACCCTACCTGACACCGCCCTATGCCGATAGCCCTACTGTTACTGACTGGGCGCAGCAACAGCTTCACACAGCGAATGGCAATGTGGGCCTGTTTTTAACCGGTCTTACCCAGGCGATATACCAAACGTGCGCCTATGAAACACGTCACCAGGGTCCACCGTGGTCACCGGGGATAGTGCTAGCTGAGCAGCGAGGCACCTGTCGTGACTTTACGGTGTTGTTTATGGCAGCCTGTCGGGCGGTGGGTCTGGCGGCCCGGTTTGTCAGTGGCTATCAGCGGGGGGATGCGGACCAGACCAGCCATGAGCTCCATGCCTGGCCAGAGGTGTATGTGCCGGGCGGTGGGTGGCGTGGGTTTGACCCAACGTTGGGGCTGGCGGTGGCGGATGGCCATGTGGCCCTGGCAGCGGCGATGGAGCCGGCCCAGGCAGCAGCAGTGACGGGCAAACTACAGGTGGGCCATGCCAGTCAGAGTGTGCTGGAGGCAGATATTCAGCTAAAGGTATTGGCAGAGTGATTGCTGTTGGTTAACCCAACCCGCGCCCCTCCTCGGAAGGGATAGGTAATCTCATACCTTGCACCAGGCCTGGTTGTAGAGCTAACTCTCAACTTGTTAAACAATCGTAGTCTTAACCACCATATCGTTATAGTCTAAGTCACCACCGCCTGACAGGTCTTCAAAACCAAAGGTGTTGTCCCCTAGCAAACGTATATGGTCAACACCATCGCTGTTGGCTCCCATATGAGTAAAGTAGATGTCTGGATCATTCATGATGTTACCGTCGGCTAGCTGCTCAAGGGTGCCATCGACAACAATAAAGCTCGCCAGTAGCTGACCCATTTTAACGTCAGTAGTAAAGCTTTCCAGCTGCCCGTTGGTGCCAGTCAAATTAACATCAGTCAATCGATTAGCCAACGCAGCCTCACGATAGCCGTTGTCGCCTGGGTTTAGTAAGTTACCAAAGTCATCAAAAATCTGACCCTGTTCGTTCTCGATGGCATAAAAGCCCACCAAATTGGTGTAACCAGCATTTCGATACACGTCAAACGTAACGGTTCTTGTGCCTGTTTCACCTCGGAGGTCAATCAGTTCTGAGTCACTACCATAGCCTTGTAGTTCGCTCCCGGTCAGCGGTGTACCCTCAAGACTCTCTAGCACCACGCTTGTTACCCCAGCGCTACCGTCCGGGGCAGTGACCTGGAGGTTAAGCTGTCGTCCAGGCTCTTGCAGGATAGCAGCGGCCACCGGCTGGCCGTCATCAGAGGCATAGGCTAACCGCAACTCTCCGGTTCCGCTCTGGCGCAGACTGTCTAAGCTACCATTTTTGATAATCGCAAACTGTAGTCTGGCATTGTCGGGAAGCGCCAGGTTACGACTGATTTCTAACCCTGATAGCTGTCCGGTTGTGAGCGTTGAGAAAACGACAACGGCCTTGTCTAGCAGCGCCTGTTCGTAGCCCGCTTCATCAGGGGCAATACGGTTGATAACACCCTGGGAATCATCAACGACCACCACTAGCAGTTCATTAACGCTATCGGTATTGCCTTGCACCAAACCTAAGCTGATAGTCATTGACTGACCATCTGATCCAGAAGAGGGTATGGGAGAGATTTCCGTTTCAGGTTCAGAGGCCGGAGGGGAGATGGCTGGTTCAGGGTCTGGATCAGCAGGGGTTGGAGAGAATACGACTGGCTTAGGAACGGCACCAACGGGTTCTGGCGTGATTTTAGGGATAGGTGGTGTGCCCTTCTCAGATTCCGGGGTCTCTGTGATTGGTTTGGAGACTGGTTCGGAAATCGGTTCAGGGTCTGGCGTTCTCGCTGTCGGCTCGGGGTCTGGCGTCTTCGCAACTGGTTTGGGTGTTGGCGGCTTCGCCATGGGTTCGGATATTGGTTCTGACTCAGATTTAGGCTTCTCAGGTGTTATTTCCGTTGGTTCTGACTCAGGTTTGTCAGGTGTTTTCGCTATTGGTTCGGGCTCGGGCTCGGGATTAGACTTCTCAGGTGTTTTCGCTGTTGGTTCTGGCTCAGGCTTCTCAGGTACCTTTGTGACTGGTTCTGGCTCAGGCTCGGGTGCAGGTTTCTCAGGTACCTTTGCGACTGGTTCTGGCGGCGATAAATTTTCAACAAACGTCGCTTCCGGAATACCGGCATCGGCTCCATTTACATTTTGAACAACATTACCCTCACCATTGAGAACCTCGAAGTTGACCGTATTCTCTGTTTTTTTGCCATTAGATCGGTTGCCTGCAAACTGAGAATCGCTGATGGTCAGGTTTTCCGCCTGATTTTTGCCGCTTATCCAGATGCTACCTGCCTGATCGCCAGCATAGTTATCTGTAAATGTCGTATCGGTAATCGTTGATTTGACATTTTTTCCAGTATTGAGCACAACGGCTCCACCAATGCCAGAATCGTTAGCGTTTTGAATGCGGTTACCCGAGAAGGTTGAGCCTTCAATGGTGACACCCCCTTTAACATCAGTCCACAGTCCACCGCCCTGGGATGTGGCCGTATTATTGGTGATTGTAGAGTTTCGAATGGTCAACGTGACTGGATTAGCTTCATCTTGATAGGATTGAACCGCTAACCCGGCTCCTTTACTGGCAGTGTTGTTGGTAATTTCGGTATTTTCAATAATGTATCTATCACCGGAGTATCCGCTTAGAAAAAAGGCTCCACCATAGTCACCACCGCCTATATTATTTTCAGCAACAACGTTACGGATGACGGTGGTTCCGCCTAGATCATCGGGCTTTTCTGTTCCATTAGCACCGTCAGTAAAAATGGCTCCGCTGCCGTTGGTGCCCTCATTTCCTCTAAAGACCGAATCTTCAACCTTGAGGTTGGTGAGTAGGGTATAAACAGCGCCATGGGTTCCCTTATTGTTGGTAAAGGTGGTCCCACTAATATCTAAAGAAGCCTCACCTCCAACATTGCGATCGCCATTGCTATTAACAACCCGTGCGCCTTCTCCACCACCATAGGTAGAAATGGCACCAGCACTGAAGCCATCGCTGGCAGAGGATCCATCATTGCCATCAAACACACTATCTTTAATGATGGCGCTGGCACCGTAGCCAACAAAAATGGCACCGCCCCGTTCACCTTCGTTGTTAATAAACTTGGAGTTTTCCACCACTAAGGTGTTGGAGTCAATCACCTCAATTGCTCCCCCTGGCCGGGTTGTCTTGGGGGCATCATCAACTGCGCTACCATTGGCAAACGTGAGCTCCCGCACCACGACATCTGAGTAGTCGTAGCTAATTTGCAGAATTCGTGTTTTGCCCTCACCACTCAGGGTGAGATTTGGGGCATCGCTGCCATCAATGGTCAGGCTTTTATCAATAACTAGCTGTTTTGCTAACCGGATAGTTTTGTTGGCTAGTTTAGGTGAGAAAATAATCGTATCTTTGTCGTTGGCAAGGGCGATTGCTTCGCGTAAGGAGCCTTTGCCACTATCGTTTGTATTTATAACGGTAAGGGTAGCCACAGGTTATTCTTGAGTAACGTCAGCTGGCAAAGCACCTGGTGAATTAGTTAGTTGATGGAGTGCGCTTGGGGGTTTGAATAAGCGACTTGAACACACAGGAGAAAAGAGGCAGATCTCAATAGACTATTGCTCACAACAAATCACAATGACATTGAGGGCTTACAAAATTAAGCCCGTGGGTCACAGCCTGAGAGATTGGTGTGGAGTTGAAAGAGGTTGGGTGGGTGTGAAAGGTGTTGCTTGGGGTCCCTCCGAGTTCCCTTTCCGGAAGTAGTCACTTTATCCCATATCGCATACGGGGCTTCCCATGGTTAGGGCCGGAACGCCGCCCTAATACCCACCGTACTGAGTTTTCTCTAATGGCACTAAGTTTAAGGTTACGGCGGGGTCGACTACAAATGATCTGGATCGGTTTTTGCAGAAAATCTTAGAGGATGAAACTCAGATCATGAGATTATTGCTTAACGAACCCTTAGCGTCTACGCGTGAACAGAGACGTTAAAAGCTTGTTTTGATACTCCTTAAGAAATACTAGTACTGAGGGACTGATCGCTTGTTAGATCAACATCCACGGCAATGCTTATGAGGGACCACAAATCTGGTAAACGCACTTAGCTAACAGGGATGATTCAATAAGTAATCCTATGTGGACTAGGGGTACTTACTTGAGCCAAGCGGATAACTCACGATCAATACTAGCTCAAAAATTAAGAGAATGTACCCCCTAATCGACAATTCAAATAAATCACTCAGACATCATCCCAACCTGACTGCTTGCTTCAGATGTTATGGCGTCAGCGTTAGCAGACTAATGCCTCGCTAGTGGCGTGACATTAGTCTGCATAACTTATCATGTGACACTTCAACTTGTGGCTTGGGTATTCAGAGCTGGCTTATAGGTATGACATTAATAAGTAAGTGGTCACTCATAAACAAGAGTGGTTGCTTACTTATTAATCAGGAGGCCATGGGTCATGAAATGTACTATTTCGAACTTTCTGTTTCTATTAATGGTTACGATAGGGCTGGTTTCGGCGGATGACAGTGCTGCTATCGCTTATTCTCAATCACCGTCATCCCGCCTTAGCTCCGAGCAATTAGCGCAGTTTCCTAATTTTCCAAGTCGCCCTGAATTGGATGATGATGACTTTGATGATATCCGAGATGAAATAGAAGATCGACGAGATGATGATCGCTGGCGATCGGATCGATCTCGCCGAGGTCGATCTCAGCCGGGGTGGCGTCGTTAGTTTTCTCTTTGTGTAGTGGCGTTGCAGTAGCAAATATCCTGATTTTTTACCTAAAAAAAGAGGCAAGGTAAACTACCTTGCCTCGGTCACAAACTGCATGAGACGATCTAAGCCTTAGGCTTGTCTG
>ERZ1740059.373-NODE-373-length-24371-cov-6.164460_pt1 | contig 24371 bp, 20 predicted proteins | sample MGYA00581744_ERZ1740059 | MGnify/ENA primary metagenome ERZ1740059 (study PRJEB43018, sample SAMN04849738) | marine metagenome | isolation source: floating plastic debris | place: Pacific Ocean | collected 2008-08-28 | study: EMG produced TPA metagenomics assembly... | reverse complement strand
GCCGAGGCCGCCGCCGAGCCGGAGCCGGAGCCGGAGCCGGAGCCGGAGCCGGAGCCTCCGGCGGCGGCGCCCACGCCCTGGCGGAAGCCCGATGAGTTTCGCTTTGGCTGGAAGGAGTGGACGGGGGCGAGCGTCGGCGCCGCCTTCGTCCTGGCTTCTCTCCTCGTGCCGCGCTCCTGCCAGCGCCAGCCGCCGCCGCCCTTCGCGGACGAGAGCGGTCTGACGCCGCGGGCACGCTGCGCCGAAGGAGAGCCTCGCCCCGTCGAGGGCTACGCGGGCGCCATGGAGCTCGCCCCCGAGGTAGCCGAGCGCGTAGCCGCGGCCGTGGCCTTCGGGGCCCGGACGGGATGCTCGGGCGCGCTGGTCGACACCGACACCTTCCTCAGCGCGGGCCACTGCGGCTGGCGTGTAGGGGACATGGTGGACTTCGCCTATCCGAGGCCTCTCGGTGAGCGCGAGGTCGACCGGAGGCCCTCCGAGTGGCGCGTGGCCGAGGTGCTCGCCGCTGCCGATGCGGCGAGCGCCGACTACGCCGTCCTCCGCTTGGACGTCGCCGAGTGGGAGGAAGACGCTCCGCCGCGGGCCTTCGTCCCGCCGCCGGAGCCGCTCGAGATCGGGCCGGTCCCGAGCGGCGGCGGCTGGGTCGGCCTCGTGGGTCATGCTCAGGACGAGCTGCGCGATGCGCAGCCGGACGCGCCCTCGAAGAAGATCCATGCTTCCCCGCTGCCGGAGCCCCTCACGACCGTCGACGAGAGCTTCTTCGTCCACTACGCGGCGTCGCGACCGGGTACCTCCGGCGCGCCGGTGGTGGACTCCGAGGGCCATGTCGTCGGCATCCACATCGTGGGTGGCTGCCGCGAGGGCAGCGAAGGGTGCATCGCCGACTACGCCCGCTGCGAAGGCGGCGGCAACTTCGCGATGACCGCGACGGACGTTCCCCTCGGCGGTGACGAGCCCGCCCTGGTCACGGCCGAGGAGGAGCCGGCGGACGTCGCGGCGCCCGACGCGGACGGCGATGGTCCGGCCGAGGACGTGACCGACGAGGAGGCGACGACGCTCGGGGAGCTGACGGCGCCGGCCCTCGGCGAGCTCCGCCTGCGCCTCGAGGGACCATCGCTGGCCTTTCCGAACGGCCGCCCGGCGCTCTGAGCTCGCGCGCTACTTGAGCCGCCGCGGCGCGAAGCGCGGCAGCTGACGAAGCGCCGACTCCGCCGCCCAATATCCACACATGCCGTGCACGCCGCCCCCCGGCGGCGTGGACGCGCTGCACAGGAAGAGGCGCCGGTTGGGCGTCGCGTAGGGATCGAGGCGCGCCACGGGCCGCGTGAAGAGCTGGAAGACGTCGGCCACGCCGCCGGTGATGGCGCCGCCGACGTAGTTGGGGTTGTGCGCCTCCCAGGCGTCGGCGTTCCAGCTCCGGCGCGCCAGAATCGTGTCCCGGAAACCCGGCGCGAAGCGCTCGATCTGCGCCTCGAGCACCGCCGTGCGATCCGCGGTCGAGCCCGCCGGGACGTGCGCATAGGCGTAGCCCGTGTGCCGTCCATCGGGCGCGCGCGTCGCGTCGTGGGCCGACGCCTGCACGAGGATCATGTAGGGGCGCTCCGTATGCCGCCCCTCCCACATGGCCCGCTCGCTCGCCGCGATCTCCTCGAGCGTCCCGCCGAGGTGCACGGTCGAGGCGCGGGCCACGCGAGGGTCCTTCCAGGGGATCGGCTCGCTCAGCGCCCAGTCGACCTTGAAGCTCCCGGGCCCGTAGCGATAGCGACGTAGCCGGGCGACGTAGCCGGGCGGGAGCACCGGCCCGCAGACGTTGGCGAGCTGCGCCGGGGAGGTGTCGAAGAGGTAGACGCGGGCCGGCGGAAGGTCGTCGAGCCCCCGGACGTGTCGCGACGTGCGCACGTGGCCGCCGAGGCTCTCGAGCACGCGCACGAGGGCCCGCGCCAGGTTGCCGCTGCCGCCTTCCACCACGGGCCAGTCGACGGCATGCCCCATGAGCGCGAAGAGGAGGCCGAGGGCGCCGCTCACGGGCTGCTCGAGGGGCAGCACGCTGTGCCCGGCGTTCCCTGCGAGGAGCGCGCGGGCCCGGGGACCACGAAACGCCGTGCGCGCGAGCGTGGTAGCCGGCAGCGCCGCCCGGAGGCCGAAGCGCGCCAGCGTCACGGGGTCCTTCGGCCAGCGGAGCGGCGCGAGGGCGTCCCCGAGAAGCGCATCGATGCGCTTCTTGAAGGGCTTACATAAGCGCAGATAGGCGCGGGCGTCGGGCCCCAAATTGTCCGCTGTTTCCGTCAAATCGCGGCTCAACAGGACCGCGGGCTCCCCGTCCAGGGGATGCGCCACGCTCGCCGAGGGGTGTACCCAGCGAAGCCCGTGCGCCTCGAGCGGGAGCGTTCGCCAGAAGGGCGAGAGCTCGCCGGTCGGATGGCACGCGGAACAGAGGTCGTGATGAAAGCCCGGGAGCGTGACCTCACCGGTGCGCATGCCCCCGCCCGGGGTGGCTTTCGCCTCGAGGACGAGGACCTTGGCCCCTTCCTGCGCGAGGCGGATCGCGGCGCTCAGCCCGTTCGGGCCGCTGCCGACCACCACCGCATCCCAGGGGCCTCGGGGCCGTGCTCGCGCCTCATCCTCCATCGCGGCCACAGATAGCGCGCGCGCTGGCTGCCTTCGAGGACGCCTTCACGCGATGGGCGCGGCGCCGACCTCCGCGGCCGAGGCGCTCCACCCGTAGTCCCAGGGCTGGTGGGCTCGAAGCGCGCTCACCGTGAGCTCTCCTTCCTCGCGCAGGCCCGTCGCCGCGTCGTGGATTCGGTAGCGGAGCGCCTGCCGCTGGATGGGCTGCGATTCCACCATGATCACGCGAAGCTCGCCCTCCTCGAAGCCGCACTGCGCCTGAAGCGAGCGAAGGAGCTGCTCGTCGTGGAGGTGGCCGTCCCCGAAGTTCCATCCGAGGGCGAGGCCCGCGACGAGCTCCCCGTCGAGCCACTCGTAGCGCGTGACGTCCGCGACGGCGCGCGGCAGGAGGTGCCCGAAGGCGCGTCCGTGCAGATGCATCAGGCGAAAGCCGATGACCTTGCCCACGAGGCCGACGGCGGTCTTCCGGTCGTAGAAGGGCGCGAGCTGGTCGTAGACCCAGGGGGCGCTCTTGGTGAGCCGGTCGAGCTTCCGGAAGCTCTCGCCCTCGAAGAGCCACACGCTCATGGGCCAGTTCCCCGCGTAGTAGCGCATCGAGCAGAGGAACGAGACCCACGCCGGCTTCACGTTGCCGACGAGCGGGACCACGAAGGACCAGCCCGCCACGAAGGCGAAGAGCCAGCCGGGCTCGATGGCCAGGATCGATACGCCCGCGTGCTCCCCGGTGAAGAGGAAGAAGGCGCTGTAGATCACGAGGACGTTCCACTCGATGGGCACGCCCATGGGCACGGTCGAGAGGATGAAGCCGTGGAGCAACAGCATCATCACGATGCCGACGGTCGTGATCGCGCCGCCGTCACCGAGGAGCAGCATCACGGGCACGCCGAGCTCGAGGGCCGTCCCGGCGTGGGCGGACCAGACGGCGACCCGGGATGGGCGCAGGTCGTCCGGATAGCTCCGGTACATGGGCCGGCGCATCCAGCCGAAGCGGGTGACGGGGCTGTTGCTCGTCATCACGCAGACCACCGCGGGGAAGTGGTGGTTCAGCTTGGAGACGCCCGCGAAGAACCAGAGCGCCGCTTGGACGGCCTTCGCGCCGGGCACCCAGTCCGTGCCGACGGCGAAGGACGCGACGAAGACGACGGTGACGACCCAATAGTGCTCGGCCCGCGCGGCGAGGAAGAGCGTCTTGTCGAGCACGCCGAGCACCGGGACGAGCACGGCGATGGGCAGGAGCACCTCGGCGCTCAGGGCCGGCGCCACGAGCGCGCGGCCGAGCGCGACGAGGAGCGCTGCGTAGAGGAGGACGTCGAGCGGCGTTCGCGTGCCGGTGCCGATGAGCGGCGCGCCCTCGAAGAGCGGCAGCTTCGTCGTCCCCGGCCGCAGGAAGTAGAGCGCGCCGCCGACGGGCGGCAGGTAGCGTCCGGTCAGGGGACCGCTTCCGCAGCCGAGGCCCAGCACCTCGAAGAGAAGCGACCAGAGGATGAACTTCTGGAAGGCGATGGGCGCGAGCCACCACTGGCCGAAGGCGGCGAGGCCCCCTTCGAGGCCCGGCGTGAAGCCGACGAAGGCTCCCCAGGCCCAGAGGTAGAACCAGACCTTCAGGCCGTAGACGAGGAAGACGCTCGGCGGGGTGCCGTAGCCCTGCAGGGCCCAGCTCTCGCAAACCATCCGCGCCTTCTCGGGAAAGGGCTTGCCCGCCCATTCGAGCGCGTCGTAGGGCGGCGGCGTCGGGTCGAGGAGCCCCATGCGGCGCTCAGGTTACACGAGGGCCGGGCGGATACCTCGGCCCTTGCGCCCGACCTCGTGCGGGACACAGAACCCCACCATGCCGGTGACGACGACGGTCGGCGATCTCATGACCGAGGAGGTCCTCACGCTCGGCGAGGCGCAGAGCCTCGGCTTCGCGACGGGGACCATGAAGCTCGCGCGCATACGCCACCTCCCGGTGGTCCGCGACGGGGTGCTCGTCGGCCTCGTCTCGCACCGGGACCTGCTCCGCGCCGCCTCCGAAGCGGCGGCGCGGGCAGCGGCCGGGGAGCCCGAGGAGCGGCTCACGGCCGGCACGCTCATGACCACCGAGGTCCGCACGGTCGCGCCGACGCTTCCCGCCGACGAAGCCGCGATGGTCCTCCTCGACGAGAAGTTCGGCTGCCTGCCCGTCGTGGAGGACGGGAGGCTCGTCGGCATCGTGACCGAGGCCGACTTCCTCCGCTGGGCCGTCGGCGTCCTCGCGAGCGCGAACGCCGGCTAGCGCCCCGGGCTAGGCCGTGCCCTGGAAGCCGTCGCGGATCGTGTCCACCACGGTCGGGTCCGCCAGCGTCGATACGTCGCCGAGCTCGTTGCCGCGGCCCTCGGCGATCTTTCGAAGGATGCGCCGCATGACCTTGCCGGAGCGGGTCTTGGGCAGCCCCGGCACGACCTGGAACTTGTCCACCTTCGCCACGGCGCCGATCTGGCTTCGCACCGTGCCGTTCAGCGAACCGACGTCGATGGTTTGACCAGGCTGGGCAACGACGTAGGCGTAGACGCCCTGGCCCTTGATCTCGTGGGGGAAGCCGACGACCGCGGCCTCGGCGACTTCCTCGGCGCTCACGAGCGCCGACTCGAACTCCGCCGTGCCCATGCGGTGACCGCTCACGTTGATGACGTCGTCCACGCGGCCGGTGATCCAGTGGTAGCCGTCCTCGTCGCGGCGGCAGCCGTCACCGGTGAAGTAGTGACCGGGCATCATGTCGAAGTAGGTCGCGACGAAGCGCGGGTGGTCGCCCCACACCGTGCGCGCCTGACCCGGCCAGGGATGCTCCATGCAGAGGAGACCGTCGCCGGGTCCGCGCACCGTCTGGCCCTCGGCGGTCTTCAGCACGGGGAAGATGCCCGGCATGGGGAAGGTCGCCGAGCCCGGCTTCGTCGGCGTCGCCGGCGCGATCGGGCTGATGACGATGCCGCCCGTCTCGGTCTGCCAGAAGGTGTCCACGATGTTGCAGCCACCGTCGCCGACCACGCGGTGATACCACTCCCAGGCCTCCGGGTTGATGGGCTCGCCCACCGTGCCGAGCACGCGGAGCGAGGAGCGGTCGTACTTGGTGACGAACTCGTCGCCCTGCGCCGCGAGGGCGCGGATGGCGGTGGGCGCCGTGTAGAAGATCGAGATCTTCAGCCGCTCGACCATGTCCCAGTAGCGGCCGGCGTCCGGGTAGGTCGGGAGCGCCTCGAACATCAGCGACGTCGCGCCGTTCGCCAGCGGTCCGTAGACGATGTAGCTGTGGCCCGTGATCCAGCCGATGTCCGCCACGCATCCGTACACATCGTCCTCGCGAAGGTCGAAGACCGTCGCGTGGGTGTAGGCCGTGTAGGTGATGTAGCCGCCCGACGTGTGCACGACGCCCTTCGGCCGGCCCGTCGATCCGGAGGTGTAGAGGATGAAGAGCGGGTGCTCGGCGTCGACGATCTCGGCGGCGTGCTCGGTGCTCGCGGCGTCGACGGCCTCGTGCCACCAGACGTCCCGGTTGCCGTCCCAGGCCACCTCGCCGCCGGTGCGCTTCACGCAGAGCACCTTCTTCACGCTCGGCGCGGCCTGCACCGCATCGTCGACGGTGGCCTTGAGCGGGATTTGCTTCTTGCCGCGGTAGGCGAAGTCCTGCGTGATGACGAGCTCCGCGCCGCAGTCCCGGATGCGGTCGGCGAGCGCATCCGCGCTGAAGCCGCCGAAGACCACGGAGTGGATGGCGCCGAGGCGGGCGCAGGCGAGCATGGCGACCGCAGCCTCGGGCACCATTCCCATGTAGATGATGGCCCGCTCGCCCTTCTTGAGGCCGAGCTCGCGCAGCGCGTTCGCCGCCTGGCAGACCATGCCGTGCAGCTCGCGGTAGGTGATGCGCCGGTTCTCGCCGGGCTCGTTGCCTTCCCAGAGGATGGCGACCTTGTCGCCGCGCGACTCGAGGTGCTGGTCGAGGCAGCTCTCCGTGATGTTGAGCTCGCCATCGGCGAACCAGCAGAGCGGTCCGTCCTGGATGGTCGAGAAGGAGCCGCGGAGGCCCTCCGTCGGCTCCTTGCGCCAGTGGATGCGGCTCTTGGTGACGTCCAGCCAGAACTGGTTCGGATCGTTGGCCGCCTTCGCGTAGTGCTCGCGGTAGCGGTCCATGCTGCTGACGGGAGTCGCCGCGCCCTCTCGGACGCGCCCCGGGACTTCGTAAACCATCCATGCCTCCTGCATGCTCAGGGTCCGCGACCCCGCGCGGCACACCCCAACGGCGGCACATCTAGGCACCACGCGGCGGGAAACCGCACCCGGGCGCACGAAGCTCTCCGGCCGGGCTCAGCGCGCGTTCGCGACGGCCTCGAAGACGTAGAACATCTCCGTCGCGATCTGCCGGCTCCTCGCATCGTAGGTCGCGGCCTCGGCGGGTGTTCCGTCGGCCGCCTTGGGGTCGTCGTAGGGAATCCCGACGCGCAGGTCGCCCCCCGGAATGAAGGGGCAGGCCGCGTCCGCCGCCGAGCAGGTCATGATGGCCACGAAGTCCTCGCTCGGGTTGGGCGCCTCGTCATGGACCTTGGAGAACGCGACCGCCGGGGGGAGGTCGGGCCCCGCGCGCTCTTCGTTGCGGGGGTGGGGCCCGGCCCCGGCGGGCCGCGCGACGGTGAAGCCCGCCCGCTCCAGCGCCGCGACGGCCCGTGGGTTGAACGCCGTGGCCTCCGTGCCGCCGCTGTAGGTCTCGACGCCCGCCACCCCGTACCAGGTGGCTGCGGCGCTCGCCCAGAGCTGGGCCAGGTGGCTCCGGCGCGAGTTTTGGGTGCAGATGAAGGTGAGCCGCGCCGGCGCCCCCTCGGCGAGCTCCGCGCGCACGTAGCGCGTGACCTTGTCGAGCTCGACGCGGCGCTGGGGGTCCAGTGAGGCCAGCCCGGGCAGGACCTCGCGCGTCACGTAGGCGCCAAGCGGCGCGTGAAGCCGAGCGGCGCCGGGCGCCGACGGCTCGGGCGCGTCCGCTCCGGCGGAGCCGGTCGGTCGAGGGGTCTCGGAGGCGGGATCGCCCGTGGCGCTCGCGCAGGCACCGAGGCTCGGCGCGGCCAGCGTGAGGGGCAGAGAGACGACGTGACGCAGGGCCATGGCGGCCCTTAGCCGCGCGCGAGGCAACGCGCCCGCAGCGGTGGAGTAGCGTTCTCATGACGGGAGCCACCCGTCGTAGAAGTGAGGGCAGGCGACATGAGCGACGTGATGGAGGCGTGGAACCTCGAGGGGCCGGGCGGCGTGGACGCCTTCGAGCGCGTGCGGCGGCCGCTGCCCGCGGTCCGGCGCGGGTGGATTCGCATCGCGGTGGAGGCCTTCGGTCTCAACCGGTCGGAGCTGCACTCCCGGAAGGGCCTGTCGAGCGCCGACGCGACCTGGCCTCGTATCCTGGGGCTCGAGTGCGTGGGTCGCGTCGACGACCCGAGCGACAGCGAGCTGGCCGTGGGCGAACGCGTCGTCGCGCTGATGGGGGGCATGGGCCGGAGCTTCGACGGCGGCTATGCCACGCACGCGCTCGTGCCCCGCACCCAGGTCTTTCGGGCGCCCGAGGATCTCGCCCCGGCCACGCTCGGGGCCGTACCCGAGACGTACTACACGGCGGCGCTCATGTGTCTGGACGACCTCGCGCTCACCGGCGACGAGACCGTGCTCGTGCGCGGGGGCACGAGCGCGCTGGGCATGGCGGCGGGCGAGATCGCCAAGGACCGCGGCTGCACCACCCTCGGAACGACCCGCAACCCGAAGAAGGCGGCGCGTCTGAGGGAGACGCGCCGCCTCGACCACGTCGTGCTCGAGGGCCCGGACTTTGCCGAGCGGGTGCTCCGGGTCGCGGGCGCCGTGCAGGCGGTCGTCGAGTGCGTCGGGAGCACGGCGTCCGTGGAGAGCTCTGCCGCCACGCTCACCGGCGGAGGTCGCATCGGCGGAGCCGGCATGCTCACGGAGACCTGGGACACGGACGCGCCGCCGGTCCTGCCCGAGGGCGTCGTCTACGGCTTCAGCCGGAGCGACCTGGTCGCGGCGCAGGAGGACGATGCCTTCATGGCCCACCTCCTCGGCAAGGTCGCCGCGGGCGCCTGGGCCCCGAACGTCCATCGGGTCTTCGCCTTCGACGAGCTGCCGGAAGCGCATCGCGTGATGGCGAACAACGAGGCCATCGGGAAGCTGGTGGTGCTCACGCCCGAGTGACGGCCGGCCGGCACCTCGCGCCGCGCTGCGCTATGTCCCCGGCGCCATGGCCGTCCTTCGTCTCCGTCCCGCGCTCAAGCGCTACGCCTGGGGCGACGCGAGGCGCAGCCCGGAGCTGCTCGGGATTCCCGAGGACGGCGAGCCCGTCGCGGAGGCTTGGTTCGGGGCGCACCCGCAGGGTCCGGCGGAGGCCTTCGACGCCGCGGGCGGGAAGCCGCTCGACGCCCGCGTCGCGGCCGGTGCGGAGGCCCTCCTCGGAGCGCGCGTCGCGGAGCGCTACGGCGGGCTCCCCTATCTCGTGAAGCTCCTGGCCGCGGCGCGGCCGCTCTCGATCCAGGTGCACCCGGACCCCGCGCAGGCGGCGGCGGGCTTCGCGCGAGAGGAGGCCGCCGGAATCGCGCGGGATGCCCGGGAGCGCTGCTACCGGGACGACCGGGCGAAACCCGAGCTCCTTGTCGCGCTCGGTCCCTTCGACGCGCTGGTCGGCTTTCGTTCCGCGGCCGAGATCGCCACGAGCCTCGCGCCGGGCGGGCTGCTCCGGGACCTCGGCGGGCTGCTTCCGGGGCCCGAGCCGGAGACGCTCGTGCGGGCCTACTTCGCGATGGACGCGGGATCGCGGGGCGCGGCGCTCGAGAGCGCGCTCGCGCGGGCGAGGGCCCGCGGTGGCGACGAGGACGCGCGCTGGCTGCGCGCCGCGCACGAGGCCCTGGGCTCACCGGCGACGCCGGACCCCGGGCTCGCCTTCGTGCTCTGGCTGAAGCGGGTCCGGCTTCGCCCCGGCGAGGGCCTCTTCCTGCCTGCGGGCGTGCCCCACGCCTATCTCCGCGGCGCCGGCATCGAGGTCATGGCCAGCTCGGACAACGTGCTCCGCGCCGGTCTCACGTCCAAGCACGTCGATCCCGCGGAGCTCCTCCGCGTGGTCCGCTTCGACGCGCCGGCGCCGGCCGTGCTGACGGCGCCGGCGGCCGGCGAGGCGTACCCGACGCCGGCGCCGGAGTTTGCGCTCACGCCCTGTCCCGAAGAGCTCGTGCGGGAGGCCCAGGGGCCGGAGACGCTCCTCTTCCTCGGACCGCCCGGTGTCGAGGCACGGCTCGAGACCGGTGCGGGAGACCTTCGGCTGGCTCGCGGGCACGGCGTGCTGATCCCGCATGGCGAGGCGTACCGGGCGATCGCGCCGGCCGGGTCACTCTGGCTCGTGCGCGTCGGCGCCTGCTAGCCGCTCGCCAGCGGCCTGCCGCGCTCAGCGCGGGGGCGCCGGGACCTCGGGAGCTGCCGCGAGCTCGCGCCCGTGCGGGTCGAGGAGCTCCTTCCGCACGTAGTCGCGAAGCTGGAGCAAGGCGTCCGGGTTGACTCCGGCGCAGGCGATCTCCCGCGTTCGTCCATGTGCGCGGAGCGCGAAGTAGGTGATGCGCCCGGGCTCACCTTCCCCGTCGCAGCGGGGCGGGAGCTCCCAGAACCCGACGTCGTCGAGCAGGCGCTGGAGCCCCTCGAGCTCCGTCACCGAGAGGGCGAGGCCGGCTCGATGCCAGGTGACCTCCGGATCGCCGCCGAGGACGCGCCGGGCACGGAAGAAGATGTGCTCGAGGTCCCCGTCGCCGGTGATGCTCGTCTGCACGCTCCCGCCGATGTCGGGGTGATGGTCGACGATGCGGAACGCGAAATCCGTGGCCTCGGGCAGCGCCGTCGGAGGCGGCACGTAGGGTGCCTCCTCCGCATCGGCCCCGCAGGCGAGCACGAGGGCGAGCGCGAAGAGCGCTCGAGCTCGCCGTGCCGTGGTCGCAAAACGCATCGGCGCGAGTCTATAGGGCTGGCCCGCCCGCGCGAACACTTCGCGCTCTTTCAGCGGCCTTTCACCGCCGCTCGGTCGCGACGTTCACGATGATGGTGCGGCCGTCGAGCTCGCTCCGGTGGAGCGCATCGATGGCCCCCGGGGCGTCCTTTCGGTCCGCCATGGTGACGAAGCCGAAGCCTCGCGAGCGCCCGGTGTCGCGGTCCGTCACCACGACGGCCTCCACGACGGCCCCGTGGGCCTCGAAGGCGGCGCGGAGACCGGCGTTGTCCGTGTGGTAGCTCAGACCACCCACGAAGAGCTTCGTCGGCATGGTGGGAGCGCCTTCGCCGGAGGACGCGAGCGTGCCTCCCTCGAAGTCCTGCATGGCCTCGGCGATGGTCGGGAGCGTTCCGGCCGCCTCTTCGGCGCTGATGATCTCGACGCCGGCGGTCTCGCGCTCGCGGCGCTCCCAGCGACGCTCATCCTTCTCGCGCTTCTTTTCGGCCTTCCGCTTCTCGCGGGCGCGCTTGTCGGGGGTGCTCACGCGTCACCTCCGCGCTGGCGCGGGGCGCGCGCAGAAGCAGGCGTTTCGGTCGAGTTCGATTCGTTCATGGGCTCCTGAGAGGCTAGTGCTTTCCGTCGTCAGCACGCGACGGTCGATCGTTGCGGCGCGGACCCCGGGGGGGGCGGCCACGTCCTTTCTTGTGGCGTGGGCCGTCGCCGCGTCCGGGCGGACCGTCGCTTCGTCCGGGTGGACCCTCCGTGCGGGGGTGGGCGCGCTTCACGGGGACGCGCGTGCCGCGCACTTCGACGTCACCGCGCGCCAGGATGAGCGAGGCGGAGGCTTCGCTCACGCGGACGAAGCTCTTTGCGTCGAGGATGGTGATGCGACCGATGCTGCGACCATCGATGCCCGCGTCGTTCGCCAGAGCGCCGACCAGGTCGGCGGGGCGGACGCCGCGGCGTCGGCCCACGGGAAGGAAGAGCTCGACGGCGGCGGCCTCACCGCGCGCGGGGCGGGGGCCGCGGTCGTCACCGCGCCCGCCGCGTTCCCGGCCGCCACGCTCCGTACGCCCGCCCCGGGCACCACGGCGATCCCCGCGCTCCGGCGGAACCCGGGCCTGGGCCCAGCGCGGCGGGCGCTCGTCGAAGTCGCCTTCGAGGTCGAGGCCGTGCTCCGCCGCCAGTAGCGTGAGCGCCGCGGCGGCGATGGAGCGGAGGTCGTGCTCCTCCTCGAGGGCGTCCACCACGTCGGCGGCGCCGGCGCCGGTGCCCTCGGCGAGCTGGGCGTCGAGGAGCTGCTGGATCTCGTCGCCGCGCGCGCTCGCGATGACCGCGTCCGAGGGCACGGGCATGCGTTCGATGGTCACCTTGAGAGCCCGCTGGAAGTAGCGTGCGCGCGGCACCTCGCCGGGCGTGACCATGCTGATCGCGCTACCCTCGCGACCGGCGCGGCCCGTACGGCCGATGCGGTGTACGTAGGTCTCCGGGTCCGGCGGCAGATCCAGGTTGATGACGTGGCTGATGCGTTCGACGTCGATGCCCCGGGCGGCGACGTCGGTGGCCACGACGACGGAGAGCACGCCCTCGCGGAAGCGGGCCAGGACCCGTTCCCGGGCGGCCTGGTTGAGGTCGCCGTGGAGCGCGTCCGCCGCGATGCCGTCTCGCGCGAGCAGATCGGCGATCTCTGCGGCGCCCGCGCGGGTCCGCGCGAAGACGATGGCCGCCTCGATGGGCTCCGCGGCGAGCAGGCGCTGCAGCGTCTCGGCCTTGAAGCGCTGGGGCACGACGACGGCCCGCTGGGCGATGTGCCCGGTGCTGAGCGCCTTGCCCTCGACCTGCACCGTGAGCGGGTCCCGGAGGTGCTTGGCGGCGATGGACTGGATGCGGTCCGGCATCGTCGCGCTGAAGAGCGCCACCTGCCGCGACTCCGGCGTCTTGCTCAGGATGGTCTCGACGTCTTCGAGAAAGCCCATGCGGAGCATCTCGTCGGCCTCGTCGAGCACGATCATCTCGAGGGAGCCGAGGTCGAGGGTGCCGCGCTCGAGGTGGTCGAGGACGCGGCCGGGCGTGCCCACGACGAGGGGAACGCCCTGGCGAAGGGCCGCGAGCTGCGGCCCGTAGGAGGCGCCGCCGTAGACCGTCACCACGCGCACCGGGACGCGCTTGGCGAAGCTGCGGATGGCGTCGGTGACCTGGAGCGCGAGCTCCCGCGTGGGGGCCAGCACCAGGCCGCGCACGTCGCCGCGTCCGCCTTCCTTGACTCTCTCGAGCAGGGGCAGGCCGAAGGCGGCGGTCTTGCCCGAGCCGGTGCGCGCGCGGCCGATGACGTCGCGGCCCGCGAGGAGCGGCGGCAGCGCCTCCGCCTGGATGGGCGTGGGCGACTCGAAGCCGAGGGAGCCGAGGGCTTCGACGAGGCGCGGGTCGAGGCCGAAGGCGTCGAAACCGGTCGATGAAGAGGGGGAGGGTGCGTCGCTCCCGCCAGGCTCCCCCTCCCGATCGGAAGGAGAGTGCGTCATGGAGCGCGTCATGTAGTGGGCCGAGGCCCTTCGCGCCAGCCGCGCCGGTGCGCCCAGGCGCCATCGCCGACCCCACGTGCGGCCGAGGAGGCACCGAGGATTCCGGTGGCGTTGGCTTGCGAAAACGCCGTGACCTGCGAGCACCCGGCGTGACCTTCGACGACCTCGGCCTCCACGCGGACCTTCTCCGCGCCGTGAAGGACGCGGGCTACCGCGAGCCCACCCCCATTCAGCGCGACGCCATCCCCCCGGCGCTCGCCGGCCGGGACGTGCTCGGCTGCGCGCAGACCGGCACCGGCAAGACCGCCGCCTTTGGCCTGCCGCTGCTCCAACGCCTCGACGCCATCGCCGACGAAGAGACGGCTATTCGCGCCCTGGTGCTCACGCCGACGCGGGAGCTCGCCGCGCAGATCGGGGAGAGCTTCGCGACCTACGGAACGCACCTGGAGCTCTGGCACACGGTGATCTTCGGTGGCGTGAAGGAGGGCAAGCAGATCGCCGAGCTCGACCGGGGCATCGACGTGCTCGTGGCCACGCCCGGGCGCCTGCTCGATCTCATGGGCCGCGGCTACGTAGACCTCCGCAAGGTGAGCCTCTTCGTGCTCGACGAGGCGGACCGCATGCTCGACATGGGCTTCCTGCCCGACGTGCGCCGTGTGATCGCGAAGCTCCCGAAGAAGCGCCAGACGCTCTTCTTCAGCGCGACCATGCCCGGGCCCATTCGCAAGCTCGCGAACGAGCTGCTCCACGACCCGGTCAGCGTCGCCGTCGCGCCGGTGAGCTCGGCCGCGGAGAAGGTGCGTCAGGAGGTCGTCTTCGTGGAGAAGAAGGCCAAGCCGAGGAAGCTCATCGAGCTGCTCAGCGCCGGCGACATCGCCCACACCATCGTCTTCACGCGGACCAAGCACGGCGCGAACCGGCTCGTGAAGAAGCTCGCGAACGCCGGTATCGAGGCCGCGGCGATTCACGGCAACAAGAGCCAGGGCGCGCGCACGCGGGCCCTCGACGGGTTCCGTTCGGGGGCGCTCAACGTGCTCGTCGCGACGGATATCGCGGCCCGGGGCATCGACGTGGAAGGCATCAGCCACGTCATCAACTTCGCCCTGCCGAACGTGCCCGAGCCCTACGTGCACCGCATCGGCCGGACCGCTCGCGCCGGCGCGTCCGGCACGGCCGTGAGCTTCTGCGACCCGGAAGAGAAGGCCTACCTGAAGAGCATCGAGAAGCTCCTCGGCCGCCGCATCCACCGCCGCGCCGCCTGAGCCCGCCGGGGACGGACGGAACCAAAGAAACCAATCCGCCCGGAAACGCCAGCGATTCCAAACGCACGGCCCGTGTCGGCCCTCTTCAGAGCCGCGCCGCTTCCGCAATCGACCAGAGCCACGCGGCGCCGCGGACGCCGCTCGAGTCGCCGTGCTTCGCCGGGACGAGGCGCGTGCGGACCACGTCGCTGAAGACGTAGGCGCCCCAGCGCGCGGGGATGGCGGCGTAGAGATGGGTGAGCTTCGAGACGCCGCCGCCGAGCACGACGACGTCCGGGTCGAGCACGTTCAGCACCACGGCGAGCGAGCGGGCGAAGCGGTCCGCGTGCCGATCGAGCGTCGCCTGCGCGTCGGCGTCGCCGGCGGAGGCGCGTTCCGCGAGATCGGCGCCTTCGAGGCGCTCGCCCGTGGCGGCTTCGTGGTCGCGCGCGAGACCCGGTCCGCTGAGCCACGTCTCGACACAGCCGCGAAGGCCGCAATAGCAGGACGGGCCCGGTAGCTCGCCTGGGCGCGGCCAGGGCAGCGGCATGTGGCCCCACTCGCCGGCGATGGCGTTCGGGCCCGCGAGCACGCGGCCGTGCACGACCACGCCGGCGCCCGTGCCCGTGCCCACGATGACGCCGAAGACCACGTCGGCGCCGGCCCCCGCGCCGTCGCTCGCTTCGCTGAGGGCGAAGCAGTTCGCGTCGTTGGCCAGACGAACGGGGCGACCGAGCGCGTCGCTCAGGTCGCGGTCGAAGGCCTTTCCGTTGAGCGCGGTGGTGTTGGCGTTCTTGAGGCGGCCGGTCGCCGGACCGATCGCCCCCGGCGTACCGACGCCGACGGTGCCCCGCAGGCCGAGCTCCGTTTCGGCCTCGGTGACGAGGTCACGGAGGCACCGGATGATGGCGGCATATCCCTCCGTCGCCGGCGTTGACACGCGCTTCCGGTACACCTCCCGCGAGCCCTCGAGGGCCAGGAGCTCGGTCTTCGTGCCGCCGAGGTCGACGCCGAAGCGGACGCTCAAAACCAGTCCGGCTCCATCTCGAGGTAGCTGGGCTCGTTCGTCTCGCAGAGCTGCGCGAGGTGTTCGACGCGCGGCAGCTCCGTGGCCATCCAGTAGCGCGCGCTCCGCAGGAGGCCCTCCTCGAAGTCGCCGCGGCTCGGGCGCATGGCCGCGGCCGTCGCGAGGCGGAGATGTTGCCAGGCGACCACGACGAGGCTGGTCATCGTGAGGTAGTCGACGCTGTGGCCGAGCATACCGAGCGTGTCGCCGGCGAGGCCCTTTTGGCCGAGCGCCATGGAGGTCTTCCCGAGGCGGACCATCGCCTTCGAGAGCGGCGCGCGGAGCGCGTCGTCGAGACCCGCCGCGTCGGCGGCGGCGATCGCCTGCTGAATCTCGGCCCCCAGCGCCTGCAGCGCTGCCCCGCCGCGCGCCATGGCCTTCCGGCCGAGCAGGTCGAGGCTCTGAATGCCCGTCGTGCCCTCGTGGATGGTGTTGAGCTTCTGGTCCCGAAGGAAGAGCTCCGGCAGGTACTCGCTCGTGTAGCCGTAGCCCCCGAGCACCTGCACCGCGAGCGCGTTGGCCTCGAAGCCGAACTCCGCCGGAAAGGTCTTCGTGACCGGCGTCAAGAGATCGAGAAGCAGCTGGTGATGGGCGCGTGCGTCCTCGGGACCGTGCTCCGCCAGGTCCGCGTGGTGCGCCGTGGTGGCCGCGAGCGCGAGGCTCCCGTCGACGATGGCCTTCTGCCGGAGGAGCATGCGCCGCACGTCGGGATGCGCGACGAGCGGGACGGGCTCACCGGCGCCTCGGGCCTCGAGCGCGCGCCCCTGCGTGCGCTCGAGGGCGTAGAGGCGCGCCTCGTGGTAGCCGGCGCTCGCCGTCGCCGCGGCGTTCACGCCCACGCCGATGCGCGCCTCGTTCATCATCTGGAACATCATCCGGAGCCCCTGGTGCGGCGCGCCGACGAGCCAGCCGTGGCAGTCGTTTCGGTCGCCGAAGCCGAGGGCCAGGCTCGGGAGCGCCTTCCAGCCGATCTTGTGGATTACGCCCGTGACCTGCACGTCGTTGCTCACGAGCGCGCCGTCTTCCTCGCGCAGCCGCGGCACCGCGAAGAGGCTGATGCCCTTCGTGCCCGCGGGGGCTCCATCGATGCGCGCGAGCACCAGATTCACCACGTTCTCGGCGACGTCATGGTCCGCGCCGCTGATGAAGATCTTCGCGCCGCGGATCCGGTACGTGCCGTCCTCGCGCGGCGTCGCCGAGCTCGTGATGTCGGCGAGCGAGCTCCCGGCCTGAGGCTCGGTGAGCGCCATCGTCCCGGTCCACTGCCCCTCGTACATCTTTCCGAGGAAGCGCGCCTTCACGTCGTCCGACCCGAAGGCCTCGACGAGGTGCGCCGCGCCCGTGGTCAGCCACGCGAGGCCCACCACGCCGAGGTTGCCGGCCATGAGGTAGGCGTGGGCCAGCGTGGCCACCGTGAGCGGGAGCTGCTGCCCCCCGACCTCGGCCGGGCGCGTCGCGCTGATGGCACCGAGCTCGCGCACGTGCCCGAAGGCCTCGCGGAAGCTCGGGTGGAGCCGGACGCGGCCCTTCTCGAAGACCGGCGGCTCGAGATCCATCGGGCGGAGCGTCGGGAAGAGCACCTCGCGGCCGAGGCGCCGGCAGGCGTCCAGGTAGAGCCCGAAGGTCTCCTTCCCGTGGTCTTCGAAATGGGGGAGCGCCGTCAGCGCCTCGGCGTCGAGGACGTCCTCGAGGAGGAGCTGCACCAAGCGGTCGTCGAGGAGCGGGTTCGCCATGGCGCCAGCCTACGGGCAATCGCGCGCGCCGCCGAGGGCCGGCTCAGCTGAGGATGCGCTCGTTCTGCTGCAGGCGCCGGTAGTCGATGCGTACCCGGTCGTCCTCCATGCGCTCGATCATGTCGACGAAGCGTTCGCCGAAACGGACGTCCTCGGGCCAGTAGGCGTAGCGCGCGTGCACGCCCTGGTAGAAGGTCGTGTCGAGGCCGTTGATGGAGGCCATGAAGCGCATGTCCTCGTCGGCGACGCGCTTCTGCGTCAGCCCGTGGAGCGGGCTCCTCTCGTCGAGGCGGTGATAGAGCTGCCAGATCACGCCGAACATCGGCGAGCGGCTCATCTCGAGCTCGAGGTGCACGAAGCGTGCGCCCTGCACCCCCTCGGCCGTCGTGTAGCGAACGAGCGCCGAGAGCCGCGCCTCGGCGTCGGCGATGGCTGCGCCGCGCTCGTTGGCGATGCGGAAGGTCAGCGTGGGCACGCCGTTCCGCGGCTCGACGCACAGCACGTGCGTGAAGTTCACGCGCGCCCGCGGGAGGCTGATCTTCGCGAAGACCAGGCCCGTCAGCATCGCCAGGCAGAGGATGGAGACGAAGGCTTCGAGGGTGACGACGGTATGCCCCCAGCCATCCTGCGGGTGCATGTAGCCGTAGCCGATGGAGCCGAAGGTCTGGACGCTGAAGACGAAGGCCGCGCCGAAGGTGTCGTCCATGTTTGCGATGGACTCGGGCCGCATCCAGTAGAGCAGCGCGAAGACGCCGTTCGTGACGACGAAGATGAGCGCCGTCGTCGGGAGCACGACCCGCCACGGGCGGGAGAGCATGAAGGCGTAGAAGTCCCGCAGCGGCCGCTGGCGCATGCCCTCGCGCACCACGAAGGACGAAAGATCCTGGCTCCGGCGTCGAGGCGCGGGGGCGTTGGCCATGCCGAAGACCTAACGCAAGTGCGGCGGCCGCACTACGGCCTCAGGACGCGCCGAGGGGCCGCTCGAGCTTCACGAAGTCCGGCGAGATGGGGGAGAGCACGTAACCTCGACCCCCGAAGAGCGCGTGGAGCGGCGCATTGGCGGGGTGCGTGTACGTGCGCGCGCGCGACAGCCGCCGTTCCCGCATCCACGCTTCTCCCGCTCCGACCAGGGCGCCGGCCACGCCGAGACGCCGGGCATCGGGTGCCACGTAGAGGGTCCCGAAGAGCCCGGCCTCGTCCTCCACGCGCAGGATCACGTGGGAGACGATGGTCGTGCCCAGAAGCCCGAGGAGGACCGCGGCGTCGTCCCGGTCGAGGTGCTCTCGCACGCGGCTTTCGAGGAAGGCGGCGTCGTAGAGGGACCCCCCGCGCGCCTTCCCCAGCACCTCGACGATGGTCTCGCGCATGCGCGCGGCGACGAGCGCGACCTCGTCCGCCGCGTTCGGGTCGAGAGAGCGGACGTGGATCTCCACGCTCAGGCGGGGCGCTCGATGCGGCCGTCGGGCCGGAGCGCGAAGCGCCCCTCGGGTCGCGGATGCACCGGCTCGGGGCTCGGCCAGGGCCAGCCACCGAACTGCGTCCGCTGGTAGTCCGAGAAGGCCTGACGGATCTCCTGCGGCGTGTTCATGACGAAAGGCCCGCGGCGTGCCACGGGCTCGCCGATGGGACGGCCGCCGAGCAGCACCGCTGCGGCGGGGCCGGCGCTGGCCACCAGGTCGACCTCGGCCTCCGGCGCGAGGCGCACGGCGCGGGAGGCGGGTACGCGCCGGCCACCGACGCGCATCTCGCGCCCTTCGTAGAAGTAGAGCGTCCGCGCCGTACCCCGCGTCGCCGCCGGCAGCGTGAAGTGGGCCCCGGCCTGGAGCTCGAGGGTGAGGAGCGTGACGTGGGCGCCGGGCTCGCTCGCGTAGCTGGCCGGCGGCGCAGCGGCGGCCGGCGTCCCCGCGAAGCTCCCCGCGACGACCGTGACCCGCGTTCGCTGACCGACCTCGTCGTCCACGTCGAGCGTCGGCACGGTCGGCGCCCAGAGCATCGAGAAGTGCGGCTCGACCATCTTCCGCGCCGCCGGAAGGTTGAGCCAGATCTGGAAGAACTCGAGCGGGTTGCCCGCGGTCTCGCGGACGAGCGGGAACATCTCCGCGTGCTGGATGCCGGCGCCGGCCGTGAGCCACTGCACGTCGCCTTCGCCGAAGCGCGCCGTCGCGCCCAGCGAGTCCGAGTGGTCGAGGAGCCCCTGGCGCACCACCGTGATGGTCTCGAAGCCGCGGTGCGGATGCCTCGGGAACCCGGGGACCCGGTCGCCGTGGTACATGTTCCAGCCGTCTCGGCCGCCGAAGTCGTTGCCGAGCCGGCGCCCGGCGAGGGAGGCTCGCGGCGGGCCCATGACGGCGTTCCCGGCCGGGAAGCGGTCGAGGTGGTGCATGCAGAAGAGGAAGGGATCCTCGGTCTGCCAGGGCGTCTGGAGCGGCGCCACGGAGAGCACGGCGTCGTGGCCGGCGCGCCCGGCCTCCGCGGCAGGGGACCGTGCGGCGGGGGAACGGCCGGCGGGCGGGGCGTCGGCGCGGCAGCCGAGCGCGGCGCCGGCGGAGCTGACGCCGAGGAGCTTGAGCGCGTCACGGCGCGTCAGATGAACGGACACCGCACCTATGTGGGGAAGCGAGGCCGCCTGCGCAACGTTGCGTGGGTGCTCAGGACAGGTGCTTCAGGGCTTCGCGGCGGCTCAGCGCGCTCAAGCCGGGGCGGTCGTCGACGAAGGCCCTCACCCACTCCGGGTCGGTGCGGGCGTATTGACGAAGGGCCCATCCGATCGCCTTGCGGAGGAAGAAGTCGGGCGCGTCCATGGCAGCCTCGATGCTCGCCGTCAGCAGGACGCGGTCCGTACGCTCCTTGGCCCGGAGCTGCGCGAGGATGGCGCTCCGGCGCAGCCAGAGGTCGTCCGTGTGCATCCAGCGATGGAGCGTCGGCGTGGTGGCCGTCGGGGCGCCGAGCCACACGCGACAGACCTTCTTCCCGGCGACGTCGTCGACGAAGTCCCACCACGCGCCCTTCACGATGAGGTGCTCGAAGCAGGGGAGGGCCTCCGGGGAGGCGAGCCTGCGATGCGCCGGCCGCTCGAGGAGGTCCAGCACCGCGTAGCGCTCCTCGCGGTGCGTCGCGTGGTCCCACGCCTCGCGTACGAGCGTCTCGAGCGCGGGCCACGCGGCGCAGGTATAGGTCGCCCAGAGCGGCCGAAGCGCCGCCACGCGCGCCGGCTTCTTCACGCCGTGGAAGGGCATGGCGGACTTCATGTACGCCTGCATGGGCGCGGCGTCGGCCGGCACGGCCGCGGCCGCGAGGGCCGACCGCACGTCGTTCAGGAAGCGCCGAGCCACCGGACGAGGCTCCCGTAGCGTGGGCGCGAAGGCCAGGGCTCAGGCGGCCGCGGAGGGCGCGACGCGGGGGCTGGTCGGGTCCCGGCGCGGCAACGGCGTCTCGGGAAGCTGCACCGCGACGACCTCCGGCAGCGGGGCACGTTCCTCCGGCGTCGCCGCGATCCCCCGGCGGGCCATCCAGCGCCCGAGGGCCGGGTGCCCCGTGGCCCAGGCGAAAGGGATCGCCAGCAGCCAGCCGGCCAGAACCGGCGCCGCGAAGGGCAAGACCGCCGGAGCCCGCGCCGAGAGAAGCGCGGTGAATCCGATCCCGAAGAGCGTCGGAAGGAAGCCGACCGCCACCGCGGTGCGCCACGGGAGGCTACGCGTCGACCGGTTCTGTCCGCTCCAGCGTGTGGTCCGTCCGAAGAGGAGCCCTCCCATGAAGACCGTCTCGTGGAGCGCGACGATGGGTCCGAGGAGCAGCGAGAAGAGCGTCTCCGCGCCCGCCGCCGTGAGCACGGCACCCGCGCCGCCGTAGCGCCGCCGCTGAGCCGGATCGAGGAGAAGGTCGGCCACGCCGAGCACCTTCGGCGCGAAGAGCAGCACCATCATGAGCGCGAAGAGCACGCCGCCGAGGCTCGCGAAGCCCGGGAGCGAGGCCGCGTGACCGTCGGCCACGGCCTGGAGCGCGCCGAGGGCGAGAAAGCCCATCCACGCCGGCGCGCCGAGGTACATCCAGATCGCGAGCAACATCTGGACCCGCCCCATGGGCCGAAGCATCGGCAGCCGCGGGAGCAGGCGGAGGTACTGCATGTTTCCTTGGCACCAGCGGAGATTGCGCTGGAGGTAGTCGACGAGCGTGGGCGGGTTCTCCTCGAAGCTCCCGTCCTCGAGCGGCAGCACGCGCACGTCCCAGCCTCCCGCGCGCATCAGCGCGGCTTCGACCTGGTCGTGGCTGAGCACCGGCCCGCCGAGCGGCGGCGCGCCGGGCAGCACCGGCAGCTCGGCGTGGTCGCGGAACGCGCGCATCCGAAGGACGGCGTTGTGGCCCCAGTAGGGTCCGGCGGCGCCCTGCCACCAGCAGCTCCCCGTGGTGTAGCTCCGCATGCCCTGGCGCATCCCGAACTGGAAGAGGCGCGCGAAGGCGCTGTCCGAGGGTAGGCCGACCACCAGCGTCTGCAGCAGCCCGAGGCGCGGGCGGCGCTCCATGAGGCCGATGGCGCGCTGGAGCGCACGGACGGTCATCAGGCTGTCCGCGTCGAGGACGACGAGGTAGCGGAAGTCGTCGCCGCGGCGGACCACGAGCTCCCGCACGTTGCCCGCCTTGTAGCCGGCGTTGTCCGTGCGGCGCCGATAGGAGACCCGCTCGGGGCCCGCGAGGGAGGCCTGCAGCTCTGCAAACGCGGCCTCCTCCTCGGCCACGATCCCGGGATCGTCCGAATCGCTCAGCACGAAGAGCGCGACGGGCGCATGCGGCTGCGTGGCGTCGAGGGCCGCCAGGAGCGACCGGATGCGCCGGAAGACCGGCGCGACCGCCTCGTTGCGGATGGGCAGGGCGAGCGCCGTCGGCGCGGCGATGGGCACCGGCGAGCGGCTCGTGAAGGTCGAGACGGCGCCCGCGGGATCAACCGACGCCCGCAGGAAGACGAAGCCCAGCACCGCGTTCCAGAAGCCGATGACCTGCCACGGCAGCGTGACGACGTAGCAGGCGAGCATGCCTACCTCGAGAATCGTGATCCCGTCGGTGGCGAGCACCCGGAGCATGAGCGCCGCGAGCGCGAGGACGCCACCCAGGACGAGGCCGCTGAAGACGAGCCGGCGCCGCGGCACCGGCAGCGCGAGCAGGTGCTCTTGGATGAAGCGCCGCACGCGGGGCCTCTTGGGGCGCCACCTCGACGCGTCGATGTCCGGGGCCAGGGACCCTTGGCGAAAAGCCCGCTCCGCGCGGGGCGCGGGCCGCGTTACGCTCCCGCCGTGACGGCCGAGAGCACGCGCTCCGCGGAAGGCACCGCCCGGGCGCTTTGGCTCGAAGCCCCGGGCCGCTATGCGCTGAGGCCCGCCGAGGCTCCGCCACCGGCGTCCGGCGAGGCGCGGGTCGAGGCCACCACCTCGGGCATCAGCCGAGGCACCGAGCGGCTGGTCTTCGAGGGGCGTGTGCCAACGAGCCAGCACGAGCGGATGCGGGCACCGCGGCAAGAGGGCGCGTTCCCCGCACCCGTGAAGTACGGCTACGCGAGCGTGGGCGTGGTCACGGGGCTGGGAGAAGGCGCGGGCATGGACCTGGCGGCTGGACGTCGCGTCTTCTGCCTCCATCCGCACCAGAGCGCGTACACCGTGCCGGCCGACGCGCTCGTGCCCGTCCCCGATGAGGTGAGCGATGCCCGCGCCGTGCTGGCCGCCAACATGGAGACGGCCCTCAACGGCTGCTGGGATGCGGGGCTGACCGTCGGCCAGCGCGTGGTCGTGGTTGGAGCCGGCGTGCTCGGGTTGCTCGTTGCGTCGCTGGCGCGGGCCACGCCCGGCACGGAGGTCACGCTCGTCGACCCCTCGCCCGCGCGGCGCGCTCCCGCCGAGGCCCTCGGGCTGATGCGCTGGCGCGCGCCGGCGGATCTCGCGGGCGACGCGGACCTCGTCGTGCACACGAGCGCTACCGGCGCGGGGCTGCAGACGGCGCTCGCCGCTGCCGGGACCGAGGCGACGGTGCTCGAGCTGAGCTGGTTCGGGGATAGGTCACCCGCGCTCCCCCTTGGCGAGGCCTTCCACAGCCGACGGCTTCGCCTCGTCTCGAGTCAGGTCGGCCGGGTGGCCGCGCTCCAGCGTTCCCGCTGGTCTCGACGAGAGCGGCTCGCGCTCGCCCTCCGGCTTCTCGCGGATCCGCGCTACGAGGCGCTCGTCGCCGAGGAGATCCCCTTCGCCGACGCGCCGGCGAGGCTCCCGGAGGTGCTCTCCGTGCCCGGCACCCTCGCGGCGCGTCTTCGCTACCGCTGATGCTCGACGCCGGACCGTCCGGCCCCATGGTCCCGGCGCCCATGTACACCGTTCAAGTCCGCGACCACGTGATGATCGCCCATTCCTTCCAGGGCGAGGTCTTCGGCCCGGCCCAGCGCCTCCACGGGGCGACCTACGTCGTCGACGTGGCCTTCATGCGCCGCGAGCTCGACGTCGATGGCCTCGTCGTCGACATCGGCCTCGCCCACGAGGCGCTCCGCTCCGTCCTCGAACCGCTCGCCTACCGCAACCTCGACGAGCTGCCGGATTTCGCGGGCGTGAACACCACGACCGAGTTCCTCGCCAAGCACCTCTGGGACGGAATCGTCGCCCGGGTAGGGTCTGGCGCGCTCGGTCCTCACGCCGGCGGCCTTCACTCCCTCCGGGTGACCTTGAAGGAGTCGCACGTCGCCCTCGCGAGCTTCGAGGGCGAGCTTCCCGCGTGAGCGCGGCGCCCGCGTTCACGCTGGCCTTTCCCGGGCCCGCCGAACGCCTGAGCGGCGGAACCCGCTACGACCTCGCCGTGTGCCGGACGGCAGAGGCCCGCGGCGTCGACGCGGAGACGCTCGTCCTCCATGGGGACTACCCGCGGCCGAGCGTGGAGGCGCGACGGAAGGGGCGCGCCCGGCTTCGGGCCGTCGCGCCGGAGCGCCTCCTGGTCATCGACGGGCTCGCCCTCGGTGCGCTTCCCGACGAGATCGCGCGGCTCGCCGAGGAGCGGCCCCTGGTCGCGCTCTGCCACCATCCGCTTGCGGACGAAGGGCCCCACGCGGCCGCGCTCGCAGCGGGTGAGCGGTCGAGCCTGGCGCGGGTCCGGGGCGTCGTGACGACCAGCGCCCACACGGCACGCGTACTCGCCCGAGACTACGGCGTCCCCGCGGCCGCGCTCACCGTCGCGCGCCCCGGCGGCGCGCCCTGGGC
>ERZ1740059.371-NODE-371-length-24539-cov-8.519645_pt1 | contig 24539 bp, 20 predicted proteins | sample MGYA00581744_ERZ1740059 | MGnify/ENA primary metagenome ERZ1740059 (study PRJEB43018, sample SAMN04849738) | marine metagenome | isolation source: floating plastic debris | place: Pacific Ocean | collected 2008-08-28 | study: EMG produced TPA metagenomics assembly... | reverse complement strand
AACGTCCAGAGCAGAATGACTCTCCAAGAAAGCTTCATATCTCGGTGGCCTCGTTGTAATTATTAGTCCTAACTGCCGCTGCCTATGGATGGCAAAGCACATCCTAAAAACAGATTTTCAAACATGTGTACTGAACGAAAAGTCTATAAATAAATAGATTTTTTCTAGATCAGACACGTTCTAATGGCTACATTGTTTACTAAATGTAACGTAAATTCTCAGATACAAGCAATCCGTTACGAACTCAAACATAAATATATGTCAGAGATATGTGTCAAAAGGGGGTCAGCGACCTAGTGCGATCGCACCTTCCAACCGCCCCTGATCAAACCCACGCTGATGCAGAATCAGCCAAGACTCCACTAGATCCGGTCCCTGCATATCCCCCATCAGTGCTGCCCGCAGTGAGCGCATAATCAGACCTTTTTTAACGCCCAATGCCTTAGTAACCTGGTTAATCAGGCTTTTAGCATCGCTGATTTCGTTGAGGCCATCATGGGTTTGCAACGCATCTAAAACCGCCTGCATAGCATCGGCCACACCCTCTTTCTTAAGCTGCTCAACCGCAGCATCAGCAAAGTCCAAGGTTGGGGTAAAGAAAAAGCGACCCAGCTCTACACAGTCTTTGAGACGAGTCAGACTAGGACCTGCCAAGGCAGACAGCTTAAGTAACCAATCTCGATCGGTCTCCAGGTCAAATTCATACCCCGCACCGTTTAAGTAAGGGGCAATGAGCGGCAGCAGATCGTCCGGCGATTTTTCATGCAGATACTGACTGTTAATCCAATCCAGCTTATCCCAGTCAAATTTGGCCCCAGCCTTATTCACCCGATCAAAGCTAAATAGCTTTGCCGCCTCATCCAGGGTAAAGATCTCTTGGGCCTCAGGCGCTGACCAGCCCAGCAGCGTCATGTAGTTTGCCAAAGCTTCGGGGGTAAAGCCCATGGTCTGGAAATCTGAAATAGATGTAACCCCATCGCGCTTAGAAAGCTTGGCACCCTTCTCATTCAAGATCAGCGGCGTATGGGCAAACTGAGGCACGGGCATCCCCATGGCTTCATAGAGCAATATTTGCTTGGGGGTATTACCCACATGATCTTCACCGCGAATGACATGGGTGATACCCATATCAGCATCATCTATCACCACCACAAAGTTATAGAGAGGCTGGCCAATGTCTGTGCTCGATGAGGCACGGGCAATCACCATGTCGCCGCCCAAATCTCTCCCTTTCCAATGGACGGGTCCTCGCACCATGTCATTCCAGGTGATTTCACGCTCATCATCAATTTTGAAGCGAATCACCGCCTGCCGACCTTCCGCCTCAAAAGCAGCGATCTGCTCAGCCGTCAGATCACGATGCTGATTGTTATAGCGTGGGGCTTCGCTACGGGCCTTTTGCCTTTCCCGCATCTCCGTCAGCTCGTCAGGCGTTTCATAGGCGCGATAGGCCAGACCCTGGTCTAAAAGTTCCTGGATTTTAGGCTGGTATAGCCCCATGCGCTGGGTCTGGTAAACGGGCTCTTCATCCCAGTTCATCCCTAACCATCGCAGACCATCCATGATGTTCTGCGTATATTCAGGCTTGGAACGCTCCAGGTCTGTATCCTCAACCCGCAGAATAAACGTGCCGCCCTGGGCGCGGGCAAAGAGCCAGTTGAAAACAGCAGTTCTAGCTGTACCAATGTGGAGATTGCCAGTGGGACTCGGAGCAATCCGAACGCGAACAGACATGGTAATGGTGTCGAAAACGAAACGTCTAGGTCTATCAGCGTACTATATGGCCGACGAGGCAATTGGCAGATGAACAACACCCTGTTCTCTAATCAAGTACGGACAGGTACGGAGTTTTCTACCCCATAGCGACTGGTCTCCGCGCCACACTAAATATGTGCAATGTGTGCCCGGGTAACAACGGATGAGAAAACAAGACCAGGCACTGTCATGTTTAGCCAGGGACCAACACCCCATTGTTTGTTGTGCCTATCGTCGTATTTTTATTTGTTATACTCCTACTGCCGTTGGCCATCACGGGGCTGACTGTGGATATGGTCACACTAGCGGTGACTAAACTGGGCTTTTCACCTAGTTTTGCTATTCTCTTTTTTGCCGCCATACTCATTGGCAGCACCGTTAACATTCCCTTGTACCAAAAGAGATTACAGCCTGTGGGCTTAGCTTGGAACCGTCAGCGGACCGTTGTGGCCCTAAATGTTGGCGGCGGTCTTATTCCCGTACTATTAGCGCTCTATCAGCTGACACGAGGCCATGTTCTGCCCATTCTGATAACAACGGCCGTTGTCACGTTAGTGAGCTATTATGCAGCCCAAGTCGTCCCTGGTATTGGCATTCGCATGAATGCCATGGTGGCCCCCCTAACTGCCGTAGTCTGTGCCTGGGTCTTAGGTGGAATGGCGGCCCCCAGTGTGGCATTTGCTGGCGGCATCTTAGGCACATTAATTGGGGCAGATTTATTACACCTCAAAGAAATTGAGCACCTATCATCGGGCAACCTGAGTATTGGTGGAGCTGGTGTACTGGATGGCATTGCCCTGTGTGGCTTATTTGCCCTACTGCTAGCCTAAGGGGCACTTAAAGATACTGAAAAGTTGTCTGAATCCGCGGATTGAACTGGAACAATAATGGTGTTGAAAATTCTTTATGAATTGGAACAGTTTAATTTTGATATTAGGTGATGTCTTATGGGACTGAGCGAACAAATTCAAGACGAGGCCGTACGGGCTAATATTGCCGCTGACTGTGCCAAATTAATTGATAAACAGGTAGCCGCTAAGGGTGGTCTAGCTGGTATGGCGATGAAGACTGCCTATAGCGTAATCAAAGGGATTGGGGCCGGATATATTCCTGGTGCCATAAACAGGCTACTCCCAGATGCCTGCAAAGCACTTGACCCCATGTGGAAAGAGGGCGCTGAAACAGGCGACCCAGTCAAGTATTTGAGCGAGCATAGCGATCGCACCGCCGACAGCATCCTCAGTGTGACCGATGCCCGTATCCAAACCACCAATAATGGCGTGGTTAGCGCAACTTACAAAAAACTTCGTAAGTCGGTTAAGAACGACGTAGAAGCAGCGGTTCCTGACCTAGCTCAAATCATCAGCAGCTACGCCGTGTAAACAGCAGGTTTTGAGTTTTGAATGTCGCATTGGAGTTGAGCAACAGCGCACCTGTCTTGACGAATCATTCAAAACTCAAACCTATTACCACCTACCAGACCCGCCAGTCTTCCCAATCTAAATTAAAGATAGAGGTGTCAGGAAAGGCCGTCGGATTGCCGCGTGATTGAATACGCTGCTGTAATTCTGATAGCCCAGGTTCTGGTCTAGGTAAATCATCCACCAGGGTATAGGGCAACAGCTGATTATCTAAGGCATAGTCAATGGTTGCGCCCGCAGCAATCCCCGTTGACCATTCAAAGGAATGAACCCGATAGGCAGCCGCAGCAATCGTACTGGTGGCGATACTTTTGCTAGCAACTAAAAGATTGTCAATGTTTTGAGGAATCATCGCCCGCAGAGGAATCTGACCGGGGTAGCTCTGGCCATGGGCTCGGCGAACACCCGCCCGCTCAGTATTACCCGGTAGCTCCGGCGGTGACTGCTCCATGCAGGGATGGAAATCGATGGCATATTGGGCGATGCCCACAGAGTCTGGAAAAATCGTGGAGCGGGTACGACGGGGAATATCGGCTGCGTTTTTATCCGCATCGATGGCAGCGGTGGTTTCTAGACCGGCTAACGCCCGCCGCAACGACAGATACATGCTGTCGGGCAGCTGGGTTTGATAATACTCATCGTTATAGTCAACGCGGGAAATATCAATTTCATTGATCATAAATCCCTCAGGATGACCATAGGCCGGACGCCCCACAATCCGCCGTCCTTCACGAATATAGGGATGCTTGGACAGGCCATGGGCCGTATTCATGGGGGCGTCAAAACCGGTTAAGAAGCGGTGGCGCAAATCGACGTCTTTGATGCCATACCCCAACTGCGAATCGGTTAACCCAGCAATCAGCCAGTAGTAATAGCTAAAGGCATTTTCTTCACCCCGTCGTAAGGTATCTACTCGCAAACCACCTAGCCAGCCCCCAGGCTCTAACTGCCCCGTTGCCAATAGCTGATCGTGGGAATAGATCAAATTATCAACCGATGTACCGGGTCGATAGTCATTACCCCAGGTCCAATTTTGCATGGAGATATCGCCGGGTTTAATATCGCTCACCCCAAAAATACGCTTTTCAGGCCGTTTTCCTGGAGCCAGCAGACGTCGGTAGGTAAAGACAAAATCAATGTAGTTGGTATTCTCACGCTCACGCTCAAAACTAAAGTAGGGCGCATAGATGTCGTAATAGGAGGGTCTCTCGGCCGGTTGGGGCGACTCGGTGCGCTCCATGGCAAAGGTATAGGTAAAGCCCTGGGTGCAGTAGGCATCCCCTGTAAAGGTAGGAGATGACGGATTTAAATAGGATTTGGGGTCTAAGCCGAGGCGATAGGGCACACCAGACAGGGCAATGACTTCACCGGTTTCTGTGGCTTCGACTACGTACCAGTCAGCTGGGCCTTCATGACCGCTGGGCTGAAAGCGAATGATTTGTTTGCTCAGCCGCTCCGAGTCTTCATAGCGGTAGGCGTCTTCTAAAAAAGCGGATAGGGGCTCAGTATTTAGAGGTGGGGTGCCTGGTGCAGGTTTGTGTTGGATTGCGATCGCACCGCCAATCATCGCACCTTGCATATCCACCTCTTTCACCACGGTAGACGGAAACCACTTGAGCTGCCCATCCCCGTCACGGGCAGCCTGCTCCAGCATATCCACCAAAATATCGTGGGCATCGGCGGGTAAAAAGCACACGGCACTCACCCAACAATCCCCCGGATTTTGCCGGCCATAATGATCCAGGACACGCTGCCGCAGCTCCTTATAACCGGCCGCATAAAACTGTAACTGACGCTGCATTCGAGCCTCATCTAGCGCCGTCGTTCCCTGGGACGTCAGCTGCCCCCCAAGCCAATCGGTCATCTCTGTCAAACAGACCGTACGCCCCGCATGCAAGCTTTCATAGGCGGTGGCTACACCGGCTAAACCACCACCTACAACTAACACATCACAACGCTCAGTCTGGTCTATGCGGCTCGGGGCTGCCGCCAGGGGACTGGCCATGATTAAAGAGAGACCGATTGCCGACAAGAACCGTTGTCCATACTTACGGGCGATCACAGCAAAAACGTGCATAAATCTTTCCTTAGTCGCTGACATCACGACATCAAATGCCATCTCCAGCAACTATACCCATAAGATCTAGTGTCTGTGGTAGAAACGCCGTGAACGTACTCGCCGCCTAATCACCACAGTAAACAATTAGATCTATTTCAACATCGCCATACCCAGCTAATGCCGTTATGCCCACCGTGGTTCGACTGGGCAATCGAGTCTGATCAAAGAAAGAGGCATAGACCTGATTAACAGTCTCGTAGTAACGAAAATCTGTAACAAAAATCCGTACCATCACAACATTTTCAAACCGCGTCCCCGCATGGGTCAACACCCGTTGCAGGTTCTCCATCACCTGACGCGTTTGTGCTTCAATATCTAGCTTTAAAACCTCTCCAGAACTGGGATCTTCGGCCAGCTGACCGGTTACAAAGAGAAAGTCTCCGGCCCTAACAGCATGGGAGTACGGAGCAACTGGAGGTAGGGCATCGGGCAACGTTATAAATTCGAGCATGGTAGATGTATCCGCCAAAACAAAGCAATCTGTTATCTATAGCAACCAACGGCTATATTCGTCGATTGTCCATCAGATTAACTGGTGAAAGTTAAGGCCTTTAGATATGACCATGGAGCAACCCGGCAAAACACATGTAACAGAGCAATAATTGCCCAGGACTTTGACGTCCAAGGAACTGATGCATTTTTCTGAGGATGCAGTTGGATTAAACCCATTAGATCAATAGGATCAAAAATGCCCCGGCCAAGGCCGGGGCAATGGGTGTGAGGATCGTTCTTGCCTTAACTATAAAAATGAGTTCCCGGATATTACAGGGGCTAACTACCCAACCCACCAGGAAAATAAACACCTGGGCATCTCAACACATTTACCTAGGGCCTATGGGCTTCCTAAACTGCCATAAACGACTTAAAAAGCGAGCCTGCACCCTGACTATCTGTGATATTCAGACCCAATTGACATTAGTCAAATCCATAAATCTCACAGTTAGGAAATCTAAGCCAAAAATCAACCTAAACGCTGAGCATTTCCACAATATATATGGTACATTTGTATTAATAATAGATCATATGTTCTGCTTGATCCTCCCTCTGCTGCACTATGAGCGATTTAGATATGGAACTTCAGACTATCCGGCAAAAGCTTCAGACCCTTAAGGAGTCTCCTCCAGAACCCGTAGCGGCCCCTTGGGGACAGTCACGGTCAGCCCCCTCACCCAACCTTGCCCAAGTGACAACGGCTATTGAAACCCTGCGGCAGCGCTCGACCCCGATTCAACCGTCTAGTACAACAAGACCAAACCCAGCATCGACTCTGGCTAGTTCAAGTCTGCAACAATTTGATGCCGCCCTGGCCACCGTTAACCATTTAGCCCAGCAACAGCAGCAGGCGCTATATCGACTCAAGGCACTAGGGGACAGTCTGACCCAGCAAATTCAACCGGGGGCATCGCCTGACGTCGATGACATTGCCCACTTCTTAGACAAATGCCAAACGCTTCAGATTCCAACGATTCAGCGTGATGGCGCTGGATATTTAAACTTGTCGTATCACAGGGTCGATTTTCATCAAGCTGAGCATGATGCGACGTCTAATGCAGAACGATTGAGGGTGCGATCGCAATTATTTAAACACACCACAAACCCTCAAGAAACCATTGTTGGCCTAGATCAAAGTCCCTACGAAGAACAATCCACCAGTGGCCTATTAGACGATCTCATCCATTTTTACCAACTGGTGTCCCACACGATCCAAAGATGGATTGAGCGTTATGTTCCAGTCATCTCGCGACCATCTCGCGCCTCCCATTTCACCCTTACCGATGCATCCATTTGGTGCGTTGGGGCGGCCATCGCCCGTATTCTCCTCAACCAGCTTTTCCAGTTTTATCCGGCTTTATGGACCCCCATGGCATTTATGCTCATCGCTAGCATTATCTTCAGTCTCTATCGCGCCCTATTTAGCCCTCGCCCTAATCCAGTATTAGGATATCGAACCCTCATGATCATTGTTGGGTTACTGATGGGTGGCCGTTTTTCATAACCCCCAAAAAAGTCTCACACTAACTAGATATCAGAGCTTCTATACATTCTCCTAACTTTAGTTCAACTGATTTTAACGTTTGAATTATCTCCATCTGTTCATTCTCTGTAGAGAGGTTTTTCCATGGTTTTTCCGCAAAACACTCCTCCACGCCCACATTCCCAAAGACTCGGCTCAAAACCGTTAGTGGCCGCTAGCCTAACCATGATTCTAGTAGCACTGCTGTTTGATTTCGACGGGATTAAAACAGTCTTGTCATCCACACCAACCTTCAGTCAACAATCCGATTGCAACGCCGTTGTTAGCAATGATGCAAAGCTGTCTCGTGAACAGTTGGCAACACTACTGACTATTCCGGAACGGGATGCCAAAACACGGGTGCGGCAGATTGTCAGCGAGCCCTACTGCCAGCTACCTACCCTCAAGGTTCGGTCCGGGGTTGATGCAGAACGAGAAGCATATCCCCTGGCGTTTGATCCTGGTACCACCCTTGTAATTCTGTACGAAAATGACGAGTATGCCGGCTATCGTTTCAGCTTTGAGTAGGCTTCTGGCTAAAAAGTGGATTCTGTTCTTGGGACTTGCCTTAAGCAGTTGTCAACCCCAAACTCTTCCGCCCCAGCGAGCTATTAATATTCAACAAGAGTGGGAATTAGAACCGGGCGATCTGATCGGAGAACACCTTGTCGTTGGCAGCTTAGGTGACATTTCAATTCAGCTTAACCATCACCCCCTGCGGGTCCCTTTTCCAGGCAAAGTTGAGCCTAGCACGATCGACCAATGTGTTATTTATTCAACCCCCGAGGTACCTGCCTATTTATTTAGGTTCTGTGGTCTCAAGCGGCCCAAATTCGGAACGGTCAAAGCCGGACAAAAGATGGGTGGTGGCAAACACATACAATTTGCCACGCTGCGTCGCCAACCCGACGGCACCTGGATTATTGTTGAACCCTCAACAGGAGTGTTAGAACGCTCTATTTCTAAACGTCGCAACGGACCCGAAAAAAAGAAAAGCGATCAAGAACAAGCTATCGCCCCAGCCAGCCCCACCAGAAAACTCAATTAATTAGTTGACTGTTTTCATCTGTTTTCTTCTTGCCGCTGTGCAATTTTGAGTACCATGCCACACCTTCAGCTTCGCCATCTATTTGGCTTTTCCCTATTAGTTACAGCCCTCTGTCATCGTCCGGCCCAGGCCATGGGGGTGAGCTTTAATCTAACAGCAGCGCCATCTCCTATGGCGTCAGAAACTCCAGCCAAAGGTCAGGAGGGTCCGCAGTCCATTGCATCTAAGCCTGAGAACCCACCACTAGCTGAGGTTCCAACTCATAGGCCATTACCCATCCCCATCCAGGCTAGTCAGCCTCCCACTAGAGCAGTTCAGTCAAAGCAAACGTTACCGGCCAATGTCATCGCATCGACTCGGATACTAGCCCCACCGCCTCTAGAGGCATTACCCTCCACCCGGATAATACCTCCCAGCAATTCGCCCTTAACCGCACCAATAGAAGTCGCCCAGGATGATCTTGGTCTGAGCTTTACACCAACCAACGCTGCCGCTGTTGCCCCTATCCCTGCGCAAACCGCTGCTTCTGAGCCGTCACCCACCCTGCCCCCATGGATTTATGAAGGCGGCTCCAACTCTTTAGTTGCCAGGGTAATTGGCAGTGCCGAAGGAACTCGCACACCCAGTGGTCAACCCACCCGTGCTTACTACGGTCACACGGACCCTGGCAATGGTGTCTGGAATATGGGGACATTCTCGTACCAACATGGTGCTAGCTCCCCCAAAGAAGCAGATAGCAAGCAGCTAAAGCGCCTACAAAGACAAGGTAAAACCCTTGAACAGCAAGCCACTCAAGCAGACTTATCTATGTCTTTGGGCGAAGTCTTAAATGCCCTAGATTTAGCCAATCAATCCCCTAGAGCGGCGCTAGAACGTGGCGGCTATATTGACCGGTTAGCCCAAGCCAGGCAGAAAGGTTTAAAGAATGATCGGGCCATTGTCTGGGCACGAACCTATGCCTATCTCGATCCTGAAACACAGCGATGGAATGCACCTGGTTTGGGCAACACATTATCCAGTATTCAACGGGATCAAAACAGGCGTCATCAGGCCATTACCCAAGCCTTTGACCACTATCAAGCGCAACGAGACATCACAGACAAACCTTCCATAGATAGCTTAGAGACCACAGCTGTAGCCATAGCTCCTCCATCCTCCCAACCTTTGCCTGTCAGCAAAAAACCACAAGCAGAGGAAACGGATAAAGGCAGCCCGTTATCTCCCCAAATGGCTGCGATTGAGTTTAATGTGGCTGACATCACACCGCACGATAGCCAGATCGAACCAGTGGCAGTCACACCGATACCAGATACTGAACTATCTCAAGCACCAACCCCTGTCACTAAAGAACGACCTCAGGCAAAGGTGATCCTGCAAACCGATGACGTCAAAATTCGCAGCTAGTCAACCCTATGCATCAGCGAGGGTTTGTCTTGGACGATAGACAACAATAAAAAAAGCAAGCTAGAGTGAGTTTGATGTCGGCGGATCATGTCAATATCATGCACTCTCCATCTTCTCCCATTTCATCGCTGTCAGACGCAATCGAGCGCTGTCAAGCTTTAGGTATGCGACTGAGTCGCCAACGCCGATACATACTAGAGCTACTGTGGGACGTGCAAGAGCATTTATCTGCCCGCGAAATCTATGATCAACTCAATCAGCGCGACAAAAAGATCGGTCATACTTCCGTTTATCAAAACCTTGAAGCACTTTTTGATCAGGGCATTATTGAATGCGTTGAACGTTCAGATGGTCGATTATATGGCCATCTAAATAGCTCCCACAGTCATGTGAACTGTTTGGACACACAGAAAATAATTGATATAGATGTTAAATTACCCAAAACCCTGATTCAAGACGTGGAACAGAGGACGGGTCTTAAAATTACTGATTATCGTATTGATTTTTTTGGCACCGCAGATTAGAAATATCTAAGGTAAAAGCAGCACAAGCATTCAACTAAGACTTTATATATCGTTTAATTCTAATCACTCAGCACATCACGGCTGAAAAGAACTAGGACAGTCCCAAATACAATTGTTGCCATTACCAATTCCATAATTCAATCCTCATCTCGGTCGCTGACACTCTTATTAGAGTGCCTTACTTTGTACTAGAGTGCGAACTTTTAGATGAATTTTCTTTGAATTTTTAGCCAATACTTAACTGCGAATTTGCACAGGCATGACAAGGTAGGTCATCTGTAATCCACTCACAGGCGTCAGAATGGCCGGACTTGTCGCCGAGCTACACTGCAACTGAATCTCAGAACTCGGTAACGCCCGCAGCCCCTCAAGCAGGTAACGCACATTAAACGCAATGTCTAGATCGTCCCCTGTGACCTGGGCAGACATTTCCTCGCGACCACTCCCAACTTCTTGAGCCTCAACTGAAAGTGCCAGCGTCTGCCCTTTACCTGAGATGGAAAGCTTAACGATGTTATTTCGCTGATCGGCCAACACACCAATACGCTCTAATGCAGCCATCAGCTGTTTTCGATCAACCGTCAGCTGACGCTCAAACTTTGGGGGAATCAGCTGTCGGTAGTTAGGATAGGCGCCTTCTAGCAGCCGGGTAGTAATGCGCTGATGACCTAGTTCAAACACAACTTGGGTAGGATCAAATCTAAGGGCGATGGGTTCTGTTCCTTGATAGGCCTGTAGCAGTCGCTCTAATTCTCGCAGCGCTTTCCCGGGAACGGTCACGTTGATAGGCAGATCAATGCCAGAATCATCAGCACTTTGGACCACAGCTAATCGATGACCATCTGTAGCGGCAAATTCTAGGGTTTCTGGTTCTGCCACCACATGCACTCCAGTTAATACTTGCTTAGTTTCATCAGAACTGGTCGCAAATAAAGACCCACGTAATCCCTCTAGAATAGAATCGGCAGAAACACTGGCTACTTGCCCATCTTCCACCAAGGGTAGATTTGGATAATCGGTAGCGTCCATGCCACGAACCTGATACTCACCAGCAGAGCAGGTAAGCGTAATCACTGTTTCAGTTGCTGACTGGCTAAAATCTAAATCCTCTGGCGGTAGTTTCGCCACAATATCCCCCAGCAATTTTGCTGGTACGGTCAGAACACCCCCTGCCTCAACATGGGCTGAGAAGCTGGTCTGAATCCCTAGGGTTTCATCAAAACTGGTCAGGGTTATGCGTTGTGTGTCGTCATCAACCTTGACCAAAATATTGGCCAGTACAGGTTTGTTGGGCCTGGAAGGGACGGCTCGACTGACGATGGAAAGGTGTGTGTTGAGATCACCCTGGGAGCACACGAACTTTATAACTGACATATCAATATCAAGAATGCTGGCCAATCGTAACACCCTGGAAGAAGGATGGAAAGCCTTTGTTTTATACAAGTTTTGATGATCTATTCTCTAGATCTATCTATTATTAGATTTAAACAATAGTAGTAGTAGGGCCTGTGGAAACTGTGGAAAACATGATTGCATCCCTTACAAGATCTGCATTGTGAATCTATTCAAGCATGTGGAAAAAATGTGGATATCTAAGGACGTTTTCCACATGAATCCTCAGGTTGAAATCTTTTTCCCCATAGCCCCTTTTCTTCTCCCCAACTAATCCCCAATTTTTCCACAGATAAAATGGGGTTTTCCACAAGCTGACCCCCTCGTTCATTGGCACCAAACTTAATATTGCTCAAGGCCTCGAGCCCATGATACCTGATGTAAAATGGTTCTGCAGTACTATTTTTCCACAGGTAAACAATGGGCTCGATTCTGTAAAAAACGTTCCTAGTATTTATCTGTGTTTATTTATTTGCGGTGCGATGTCTAATTGGAATTATTGCTAAGGCTGATGCGATCGCTAAGTTCACGAATCGTCTGTGCCATGTTCAAGTCCTTCTTGACGAGCTGAGCAATTTTGTCACAGCTGTAAAGTACGGTTGTATGGTCTTTTCCACCAAAGACCTCTCCAATTTTTGGCAGGCTAAGATCCGTATGCTGCCTTAGGAGATACATGCCAATTTGTCGAGCCTGGCTGATCTCGCGACGCCGGGAGTTGCTCTTAAGGTCATCGATCGGGACACTAAAGACCTCAGAAATAATATCGAGTACCGATTTGGGCGATGCATCGATCTTTCCTGCCGGTGCATCGAGCACTGGCTTGAGGTTTTCGATGGTCATGGGTAGACCCGAGATAGATGTGTAGGCAATGGCGCGAATCAGAGCGCCCTCCAACTCTCTAATATTAGAGGTGTAGCCCGCCGCGATATACTCCGTGACGTCTCGGCTGAGGGTGACACTTTCATACTCAGCTTTCTTTTGCAGAATCGCCATGCGAGTTTCAAAGTCGGGTGATTGAATATCGGCAATCAGCCCCATGGAGAACCTTGAACATAGCCGTTCTTGGAGCCTAGGGATTTTATTGGGGGGGCGGTCAGAGGCTAGGACAATCTGCTTGCCCGCTTCATGGAGTGTATTGAAGGTGTGAAAGAATTCCTCTTGGGTATATTCTTTGCCTTCAATAAACTGAATATCGTCTACCAGGATGATATCCACCTCACGGTACTGTTCGCGAAAGCGCTGCATGCTATCGCGGCGGATAGCTGTAATTAAATCGTTAGTAAATTGCTCTGTGGAAACGTAGGCAATGCGGGCACTGGTGTCGATATCTAGACGATAGTGTCCGATGGATTGCATGAGGTGGGTTTTGCCTAAACCAACGCCACCACACAAAAACAGGGGATTAAATTCTCGCCCTGGGGATTCCGCAACTGCTAGGGCGGCGGCATGGGCCATGCGGTTGTTGGCGCCGACAACGAAGCGTGAAAAAACCGCCTTTGGATTGAGATCAGGGGTGCTGGATTTTTGGGCGCTGTTGCGCTCTGTGACCTGGGAGGGTGCCCATGCAACCGCTTCGCCTGGACCGTCAGCACCACTATTTGCGCTTTCACTAACGGTGACAACCACATTAATGTCGTGGCCTAGAAGTTCTTGGGCGACGTCAGAAATGACCTGAATGTAGTGCTTCTGAACCCAGTTGCGAGCGAAGGGATTGGGCGTGGAGATGGTCAGGGTGCTATCAGCTAGGGTTTGTAGCCGCGTTGGCTTAATCCACGTTTCAAACGTGGGTCCGCTGAGTTGGTCCTGAAGTTTATCAAGAACGTCATTCCAAAGACCGTCTACTTTGTCCACAACTAACCCTCCGGCTAAAGGTGAGCACACTCTGCCCTAACAATCGATACATTCCCCAGTTCAGGTCTAAACTATTTTTTGACCATGACAAGGATAGATGCCTTAACAGTCACCATGACTCACGCTAAGGAGTGATGGTGATGTTGCAGAACTAAATTAGTTCTCTGGGATCGAAGGCTGCAAGCCTCATTAACATGCCAACATGCCAACGAAACTATACGGTCGCTGGATCCTAACGATGACGGCTCCAAAACTGACTCAACCGATGGAGCCGTTTTTAGGATGGTCTAAAGCAACGATTTTGATTGATTTGTCTGCCTACTCTAAGGTGAAATTACAACTAAATCAACATGGACTAGGGATGCACACCTGACTTAAAGCGGACGGCGATTAAGGGTTTTTTCCTTAGCATCCAAGGTTGGATATGGCCCGTACCAGGCTCGAAATTATCTGAATACGTAGGTATAACTGCTTAGAATGATGAAAACTACTTAGCCCTAATACACTAACCTGTTGTTGCTCACATATCCAGAATGCACATCATACTAATTTAGAGAGTGCACGTAATTATCTTTAAAGGATGTATGGGCTGAGTTTGTCTGAACCTTTAGCAAGTTTTATCGTTGAGCCATGTTCACACTAGTTGAATTAGGTGCAATACCTGAGGGGAGGACGAGCGTTTGAGGTCGCGACTGTGCGATCGCAAGAAGTGACTCTCCGGACCCTCTGAATCCGGTTAGCAAATTACAATAGGGGCTGATGTTATTAGATGCCTGACTCCCATGGCATCGGTCAGATGAGCGAGGGCAGTGAATGGTTTTCTAAAAGCCCTAAATAACTACCCCTATATCTGGCTCGCAATCGACCCATGCATTATCGATTGCAACCGCGTTCTCCTTTTTGCGATCCATCACAAAACCCATGCCTAACCTACGTCCTTCTACACTTCGGTTTGCTAAGTCGTTAGTAACCTATGGCTTTATTGCCGTATGCAGTACAACGGCAGCAGTACTCACGACAGCACGACTTGTGCCGACAACGGCCCAGTCGCCGTCATCGGGTTCTGGGCGTTTGCTCACAGACAGTAGCTTTATTGCTTCGGTGGCCGATCAGGTGGGGCCGGCGGTGGTCCGCATTGATTCATCACGGACGGTGGCGCAGCGCCCTGGAGTGTTTAATGATCCGTTCTTCCGAGATTTTTTTGGGGCTATGGGAGAGCAGCCATCCACCCGTGTAGAGCGGGGACAGGGCTCTGGCTTTGTGGTGAAGGCAGATGGTCTCATTTGGACCAATGCCCATGTGGTAGAAGGTGCAGATACGGTAACCGTCACCCTCAAAGATGGCCGTGAATTTAAAGGAGAGGTTGTGGGAGAAGATCCGCTGACGGATGTGGCGGTGATTCAAGTGGACGCCCAGGGTCTGCCGACTGTGACCCTAGGTAATTCTGAACAGCTGCGTCCAGGGGAATGGGCCATTGCCATTGGTAATCCCCTTGGGTTAGACAGCACGGTGACTGCCGGTATTATCAGCGCCACTGGGCGTACTAGCGCCCAAATTAGGGTGCCGGATAAACGGGTTCAATTTATTCAAACTGACGCGGCCATTAATCCGGGTAATTCAGGGGGGCCCTTACTCAATGAGCGAGGCGAAGTCATTGGTATCAATACCGCCATCATTGGTGGAGCCCAAGGGTTAGGGTTTGCGATTCCGATTAATTCAGCCCAGCGTCTTGCTCAAGAATTGCTGGAAAAGGGGCGGGTGGATCACGCTTACCTGGGTATTCAGATGCAGACGCTGACTGCTGATCTACGCCAGCAGCTCAATGGAGATCCCCGCAATGACGTGCGATTGTCGGTGGATGAGGGCGTGGTCATTTTAGGTCTCCTGAGGAATTCTCCAGCTGTTCAAGCCGGTCTGGAAGTTGGTGATGTGATTGTTTCGATGAACGGTAACACTATTAAAGACGCTGAGCAGGTCCAGCAAATTGTTCAGGACGTTGGTGTCGGTGATGTGATTGCTCTCAACATAGACCGGGGCGGGCGTCAGGTAAATTTGGATGTGGAGACTAAGGCCCTGCCTCAGCAGCGGCGATAGCCATGATGGGTGAGATCCGTTCGGTGATTGAATTAGGGGATGGGCGGCTGAGATCGCAAGCTCAGCCCGTTCACCCTGTCGACGATCCGCAGCTGCAGCGAGTTATTGATGACCTGTTGACGACTGCAGCTGCAAAAAACGGTGTTGGTATTGCCGCTCCCCAAGTAGCCTTAGGTCTACAGCTTTTTATCGTGGCATCGCGACCAAACCTGCGCTATCCCCAGGCTCCAACCATGGAGCCTACGGCTATGATCAATCCCCACATTCTTAGCCACAGTGATGATCTGGTTCGGGGGTGGGAAGGCTGTTTGAGTGTGCCCGCTAGACGGGGATTGGTCCCCCGCTATCGGGAAATTGAGGTGGCCTACCAAGATCGCTACGGTCAGGTACATCGGCACTACCTGCAGGACTTTGTTGCCCGCATTTTTCAACACGAATACGATCACCTGCAAGGGATGGTTTTCCTAGATCGTATTGACGACCCTAGGGATATTTTGACTGAGGCTGAGTATCAACAACGATTTGGCTAGACGAGGATATCTACTGATTAAACTCTTTTGGGTTTACTCTTGGGTCGTTGTTTGCCGCTGCCTTTGCCGGTTAGGTCCCCGTCCACCTTAGCGATGCGCAGGGGCTGACCGGAAATGGAAACTTTTTTGAGGTGACGGATCATTTCCTTTGGCATCCCCTCGGGTAAATCTACGGTGCTATGGCTGTCGTAGATATTGATGCGGCCAATGTAGCGACTTTCTAACCCACTTTCGTTTGCGATCGCACCCACAATATGGCCAGGCTTGACCCGGTGGCGATGACCCACCTCGATACGGTAACGGCCCATACCCTGCTCCGGTGGTGATGCTTTGCGATCTTTTCGCTGGGGGCGTTCTCGTCGATCACCGTTCCGTTCCGGGCGTGAACGTTTGCGCTCTACCAGCAGCAGGGGTTCATCTCCCTGAACTAGCTTAGCCAGGGCGGCGGCCAGCTCGATGGCAGGCACATTATGTTCCTGCTCATACTGTTCTATCAGGTTGGTGAAAAATTCTAAGTTTTCTTCAGCCAGAGTGTCCGTAATCTGCTGTTTAAATCGGGCGATGCGTTTGTTGTTGACCATCTCAGTGGTCGGCATCTCCATTTTGGCTATTTTTTGTTTAGTTGCTCGTTCAATGGCATACAGCAACCGTCGCTCACGGGGAGCTACAAATAAAATTGCCTCACCGTTTCGTCCGGCTCGACCCGTACGCCCGACTCGGTGCACATAGGTTTCAGTGTCGTAGGGCATGTCGTAGTTAATGACATGACTGATGCGCTCCACATCTAACCCTCGAGCAGCGACGTCTGTTGCCACGACGATATCTAACTTGCCCGATTTGAGCTGTTCGACGGTTCGTTCCCTCTGGATTTGAGAAATATCACCGCTTAACGGTGCGGTTTCATAACCGCGAGCTTCCAGTTTTTCCGCCAGCTCTACGGTTGCTATGCGTGTCCGAACAAACACGATCATGCCGTCAAAGGTTTCTGTCTCTAAAATCCGGGTTAGGGCATCTAGCTTGTGATAGCCACTGACCATCCAGTAACGCTGTCGAATGGTGTCAGCAGTGGATGTTTTGGACTTAATTAAGACCTCAGTCGGACTATTGAGATGGCGCTGGGCAATGCGCCGAATTTCTTTAGGGAGAGTTGCTGAGAAGAGAGCCACCTGACGTGAATCAGGGGTTTTTTCCAGTACCCATTCCACATCGTCAATAAAGCCCATGCGTAGCATTTCATCGGCTTCATCTAGAACCAGGCACTGTAGCGCACTTAAATCGAGGGTGCCGCGCTTCATATGGTCCATCACCCGTCCCGGTGTGCCCACAACGATATGCACCGAGCGTTCTAGCTTGCGCAGTTGAATACTGTAGCTCTGTCCACCATAGAGGGGCAGGACATGGAAGCCTTTCATTTGAGAGGCGTAGCTTTGAAAGGCTTCCGCTACCTGGATGGCGAGTTCTCGCGTTGGTGTCAGCACCAGTGTGTGTGGCAGGCGCTGCTTAATATCGACACGAGATAGGAGGGGTAGGGCAAAGGCAGCTGTCTTTCCCGTGCCTGTCTGTGCTTGCCCAATAATGTCTGCGCCCGCTAACACATGGGGAATTGTCTGTGCTTGAATTGGCGTTGGACTTTCATAGCCCAGCACCTCTAAAGCCTTTAACACCGGCTCACTCAATGACAACTCACTAAAGCTTGGAGCCGATTCCACATCCATTGACATCTATTCTAAACCTGATACGAGCGCTGTTCCAGACTGACAGATGTTGAGCCAAAAATAAAATCTGACAACAAAATAAGCGATAGATCCATCGCTTGAAGCTGTGGTGGACTGCTGATCTGTCAACAATGTTCCCACTATAAAACTAATTAGGTCTTTTTACGGATTTGATGAATTTTCTCCTATGACCATCCCTCAATTCCACCGAGTCAGCTCTATACTCAGGACAAGGGCATATGTTTTTAAGTGCATCACCAAAAAATCGGGGACGAGATGGGACAGCCATCTTATACAAATTAATTTTCAGACTTCTTTCAATTCCGTTTTTGGAACGCCTATAGCATCATGCACACTACCTTTGAAGTTTCCCAAGATTGGGGAGACGGCTTGGTGGGTTTCGTCACTGTTGAAAATAGTGGGTCCACGGTTCTGCAAACATGGGATCTGACTATTGAAACCACCTTTGATATTGAGACGCTTTGGGGAGGAGAGATCCTCAAGCAGGATGGTAATCGTTATACCGTCGAGACAAAACGTAAGACCTCGCGACTAGCACCTGGAGAGAGTGCTAAGTTTGGTTTTGTTGGTCACAATGCCACAGCCGAAACGCACCAGGTGACAGTTCTCTCTGACCCGCCTGTTTACACACCGGTTTCTGAACCCTCAGCTGCGTTGACCAGTCCTTTGCAGACAACGTTTGAGGTGTCTGAGGATTGGGGAAAAGGGTTAGTGGGCTTTGTTCACGTTGAAAATACTGGCTCTAACGTTCTTGATGATTGGTTGTTTACAATCAAAACCACCTTTGATATAGAAACGGTTTGGGGCGGCGAGATTATTAAACGTGAGGGTAATCTTTACACGATTAGGGCAGAAGACTGGAACTCTCGTTTAGATCCTGGCGAGAAGACTAAATTTGGCTTTGTTGGCCGGAATGCTACGGCTAACGTCCATCAGGTGAGTGTTGTTTCAGCTCCCTCGTTCCATGAGGCGGCTGACCCACCGATAGCTGTGGTGGCTGAACAAGTCGCTGCGATTGATACCGTTGATTTTGCGATCGCAAAAGACTGGTGGGGAGGCTTTACCGCCAATGTAAGTTTTACCTACAGCGGTACCGAGCCCCTAGACGGCTGGCAGCTGCGATTTGAATCACCGTTTGAAATTTCAAAGCTTTGGCATGGTGAGATTGTTAGCCACAGCGTTGAGCAAAATACCCATATTTACACAGTTAGCAACGCCAGTTGGAATGGCACCTTGGTGCCGGGTGATACGATCACCCTTGGCCTAAACGGCAAAGGTAGCTCTGTGTATGAGCCCAGCAACTACTATTTCAATGAGTTACCCATCGGCGATGCAGCGGATGAGTCAGTAACGCTTGATCTGCCGACAACACCGGTTGATCAACCTGACCTTGAAGAACCCATTGCTGAAGAACCTCCCGTTGATCAACCAGCTACTGAAGAACCTACGGTCGATGAACCTGTTGGGGAGAAGCCTGCGATAGAAGAACCAGAAGAGCCAGCTACTGAAGAGCCCCCAGCTGAAGACTCTCCAGTCGAGAAACCAGTTGCTGAAGAGCCCTCAGCGGAGGAGCCTCCAGTTAATGAGCCCGTTGCTGAAGAACCAGTTACTGAAGAGCCTCCAGTCGATGAGCCCGTTACTGAAGAGTCTCCAGCGGAGGAGTCTCCGGTTGAAGAGCCTACTGCCGAGCCATCTTATACTGAAGAGCCTGTTGCTGAACAACCTGCCGTAGAAGAACCTGTTGTAGAACAACTATCCACTGAGGAACCGTCTGCTCCCGCAGGTGAAGAATCTGGTGTCAGTTATGGTGAGGTGCTGCAAAAATCACTGCTCTTCTATGAAGCTCAGCGGTCAGGAGACTTGCCAGATAATAATCGCATTGCGTGGCGTGGTGATTCTGCCCTGAATGATGGTGCCGATGTTGGTGTGGACTTGAGTGGGGGATATTACGACGCGGGCGATCATGTCAAATTTGGTTTCCCCATGGCTGCCAGCATCACGATGTTGAGCTGGGGAGCCATTGAATATCGAGAGGCTTATGAAAAGAGCGGGCAATACGACGAACTGTTAGCGGCTATCAAATGGGGAACCGATTATTTCCTAAAGGCCCACATCACCGATGGACAAAACACCCAGGCTCTGTATGGTCAGGTGGGTGATCCGACGACCGATCATAACTATTGGGGGGCACCGGAGACTCTGCCCACCGCCCGTCCTGCCTACAAAATTGATCCCCAGAACCCTGGTTCGGATCTCGCTGCTGAAACAGCGGCGGCGTTGGCGTCTGCCTCTATTGTCTTTCGTGATGTTGATCCGGCTTATGCGGATGAACTATTGGTTAATGCCAAACAGCTGTACACGTTTGCAGATACCTATCGCGGTCGTTACTCCGAGAGTATTACTCAGGCTCAAGACTATTACAATTCCTGGAGTGGTTATACCGACGAGCTGTCCTGGGGCGCTGCTTGGCTATATAAAGCCACAGGCGAACAGCAATACCTGGCTCAGTCCCAGGCAAATTATCAAAATCTAGGTATTGACTGGACTCAAAATTGGGATGATAAGTCCTACGGAACCGGAATTTTGCTGGCTCAAATTACGGATAGTCAAAACTATCGCAGTGATGTTGAAGCCTGGCTCAATAACTGGGTGTCTGGGGGAATTGAGCAGACCGAGGGGGGCTTGGCCTGGCTCGATCAGTGGGGGTCCCTAAGATATAGCGCCAATACGGCCCTACTGGCCGGTATCTACAGCGATACGGTGAACGCTGCCGAAGGCCAGTACGACCAGTTTTCCCGGAGTCAAATTGACTATATTTTGGGCGACAATCCGGCTCAACAAAGCTATGTGGCTGGAGTGGGTAACAGTTACCCGACGTATATTCACCATCGGGCCGCCTCCGGAACCAATGATATTAATGACCTAGCGGCCAATGAACATGTGTTGTACGGTGCCCTGGTGGGTGGTCCCAGACTGCCCAATGATTTCTCCTATGTGGATGAACGTACCGATTTCCTAGGTAATGAGGTTGCCCTAGACTTTAATGCTGGGTTTACCGGAGCGGTGGCCAGATTGTATGACCAGGACGGGGGCGCTGTGCTGAGTGATGCGGCTTTGATTGCCCTATCTGAATCCGGTTTATCTGAAGTGGCGTAGGTTCGCAACGGCTATTTTCTAGATCATCGCTTTACAATGACTCATGTATCTCTTGATAAGTGGGCAGTTAAAGCGATGATCTTTGAGTATATTTTTAACTTTGGAAATTTGTTTGTGCTGCCATTTTGGGCGCTGATGGTGCTGTTGCCTAATTGGGACGTCACCCGAAAACTCATGGCGTCATATATTCCGTTTGTGGTCTTGGCCGCGCTCTATGTCTATTGCTTTGTGGCTAGCCTGGACCCCGATAAGTTAGAAGACTTCGCCAATCCGACCCTAGCGGTTCTGGCCGATCTATTTTCAGATGAGAAAGTTATGACCACTGGCTGGGTTCACTTTTTGGTGATGGATCTCTTTGTCGGTCGCTGGATTTATTTGCAGGGTCAAGAGCAACAACTATTTACGCGCCACTCCCTTGCTCTGTGCCTATTTGCTGGCCCCATGGGGTTGCTCTCCCACGTTGTTACTGTTTGGGTGACACCCCTATTTAAAAAGTCAGCTGAAGCTGTCTAATCCAGATGCTGGTTCTGTATGGGGGGATAGGATTCGGGCTAATCATCAAGATCAATTGGTTTATATATAACTTTGTTGCGACCTGTCCTGGGGCGACCAGATGGGCGTGTAAGTAGTCGGTGTTACTAGCGTTAGTAATCATACGTTGCTCGCTCACCAACATTTCACGTTTTTAGTGAGTAATTTGCGCGCATTTGCGCGACCAATATTATGATTTGCTAGGCATCATGGCAGTACATCTACAGTTATTGCCAGTCAGTTAAACGCAAGAGTCGTCCCATGGTCGTTGCTAAAAAGTCTGAAAGATCACCAGAGATTATTTTAAAGCAGGTTTGGAATACCCATAAGCTAACGCGTAAGGACTATGTCCGTCTGTCATCGTTTTTGCTGTCTATTGTAGATTTGACACCTAAGCAACGTGAGCAGGTGCATCACATTTTTGATCAGCTGAGCATGGGTAAAATTCAACTGGTTGATCAGTAGACGCGTGTCCTTTGACTCCTGCCTGCGAATAACGACATCTCTGACTCTATGAACGATGCGGTTACTCAAAGATATTGAGTTGTGAGTTAGGGTCGGCTTCTTGAACTCTTGCTTTTTTAGATGACTGGCTAGGGCCTCCTTTGCGTAGACCGACGGCAATTTTACTGTGTTTTTCAATTTGGCCCATGACCTGCTGGGCGCGCTTGATAACACTGGGAGGGAGTCCGGCTAATCGACCTGCTTCAATGCCATAGGAACGATCCGCTCCCCCAGGTTGAACCTGGTGCAAAAATATAATTTGGTCTGGCATTTCTTTGACGGTGACTTGGAAGTTGGCCACATTTTTGAGCAGCGAGGCGAGTTCATTTAGCTCATGGTAGTGGGTGGCAAATATGGTTCTGGCTCGGATATCGCTGGCTAGATGTTCGGCGACGGCCCAGGCGATGGACAGTCCGTCGAATGTAGCTGTGCCCCGCCCGATTTCGTCTAGTAGTACCAGAGACTTGGGGGTGGCGTGGTTCAGAATGTTGGCGGTTTCGTTCATTTCCACCATGAAGGTGGATTGGCCGGTTGCGAGGTCGTCGACGGCCCCCACTCGGGTAAAGATGCGATCGCACACACCCAACACTGCGCTCTTGGCTGGCACAAAGCTCCCCACCTGGGCCATGAGCTGAATTAATCCCACCTGTCTCAGATAGCAGCTTTTCCCACTGGCATTCGGCCCGGTCAGAATAATTAAATCGGGGGTAGCTGTCTGCGCCTTTCCCTGGGATGGGGGGTGACCCAGTTCTGTGGAATTCGGGACAAAAAATCCAGCCGGCAGCGATTGTTCTACTACAGGATGACGTCCTGCTTCAATGGCAAGTTGTCTGCTGGCGACCATCTCCGGTTGACAGTACCCCTGGTAAATGGCGATCTCAGCCAGCCCACAGAGAACATCCGCCGCCGCAACGTTGACCGCAACTTTGCGAATCAGCTCTGCATGGTGACCGACATCGTCTCGCAGTTCAAGAAAAATCTCATACTCAATTTGGTTGATTTCATCCTTCGCATTGAGGATGCGGGCCTCGCGTTCTTTGAGCTCAGGGGTGATGTAGCGCTCTTCGTTGGTGAGAGTCTGTTTGCGAATGTAGTTCTCAGGGGCCTGGCTGCTTTTTGCTCGAGAGATGCTGAGGTAATAGCCAAAGGCTTTGTTAAAGCCCACTTTTAAGTTAGAAATGCCGGTGCGTTCTCGCTCGCTGACCTCTAAACTGGCAATCCAGCGCTGATCGCTGCTGACCTGGTCGCGTAACCCGTCGAGGTGGGCGTTGACGCCTTCACGGATCAGACCGCCATCGGTGAGGTACAGGGGTGGGCTGTCCACCAGGTGCGATCGCAATTTCCTCCCCATCTGCTCTAGCTCGGGTGGCACGTCCTGCAGCTTGATCAGATAGGGTGACTGGGCATGGGCCATCAGGGCCGCCAGGTCCGGCAGTTTCTCAAAAGACTCGGCCATGGCTACCAGGTCCCGACCGTTTGCTGTTCCCGAACCCGCCCGCCCAGCTAGCCGCTCCAGGTCATAAATTTGCTTGAGGATTAGCTGCAGCTGTTGCCGCAGGGTGCCATTGTCCACCAGCTCAGTAATGGTCTCCTGGCGTTCTTGAATCTTATCGACGCTGAGCAGCGGCTGGAGCAACCAGCGCCTCAGCGCTCGACTGCCCATGGCGGTGGTGGTTTTGTCTAGGGCCCAGAGTAGCGACCCATGAAAGACGCCATCCCGAACGGTTTGGGTGATTTCTAAGTTGCGACGGGTCTGGTTATCAATAACGAGAAATTCTGTCGTGGCGTAGGTCGACAGGGGCTGTAGGGGCGCAAGACTCTCTTTTTGTGTATCTTCGAGATAATGTAGCAACCCGCCTGCGGCCCTCACCGCCAAAGGCAAATGCTCACAGCCAAACCCCTCTAATGAGCGGACGCGATAGCTTTGTAGTAGCCGCTGTTTGGCTTCGGCTTGGGTAAAGGGTGTTTGGGAGCGAAAGGTATAGCAAAACTGGGTGGGCAGTCCGTCTGGTAACTTGTCGGATGTTTCTCCTGGTCGTAGCAGCGCCCCTAGGTCTGGTGCGTTAGTGGGTACGAGCACCTCGGCCGGCTGCAGCCGCATTAGCTCCTGGGCGAGCTGGTCGATGGCACTACCTTGAGTGGTAAAAAACTCTCCTGTCGATACATCGGCATGGGCTAAGCCCCAGTGTTTATCAGCGATGACGAGGGCTGCTAAAAAGTTGTTGCGTTTAGCCGTTAGCATGCCTTCTTCGAGAATGGTGCCAGGGGTGATCACCCGAGTCACTTCTCGCTTAACGAGGCCCTGGGCCTGGGCCGGGTCTTCTACCTGATCGCAAATGGCGATGGCAAAGCCTTTTTCCACCAGTAGGGCGCAATAGCGGTCGAGGGCATGGTGGGGAATGCCGGCTAGGGGAACCTTACCGATGGCCTTACCTGAGTCTTTGCTGGTGAGGACGAGTT
>ERZ1740059.370-NODE-370-length-24557-cov-4.596278_pt1 | contig 24557 bp, 27 predicted proteins | sample MGYA00581744_ERZ1740059 | MGnify/ENA primary metagenome ERZ1740059 (study PRJEB43018, sample SAMN04849738) | marine metagenome | isolation source: floating plastic debris | place: Pacific Ocean | collected 2008-08-28 | study: EMG produced TPA metagenomics assembly... | reverse complement strand
CCCCTCGATGTTACTCTCTTTTGTTTTATCCTACCCTCTTCAACACTAATTCAATATCTAAATCTAACTAGAGCTTGAAACAAAGGCTTATTTAAGTTGGCAAAATCTAACTCACTATGTAAAACAAATTTTGAAATATTGTGACGACCGCTATGTAATTAATTTTGCTTAAGTACTCAATGAAAATCGCAATTTTAGCAATGCTATGTGGGTCAAAAAGGCGCATATTTTGATGCGATTACCCTAGCTTTAATTTTCATAGAATGCAGAACTGTTACTAGTATTTCTATCTACTTCCCAATCTTTATTTTCTCCGCCGATAATAAGTTTGTTGAATTGAACTAACTCATAACTTAATTGGTTCATGGAATTGATCAAAATATCGATCGCAATTAGATCGCTAGTACCTAGATCGAACCAACATCTTCCCCATACACCAAGATATTCAATGTCTCCCATATTATGCATAGGAGACATGAGAGCATTCTCTAAGCCCGATACATCGTATTCCATATAGCTTATTTCTACGCCCGTATCCTGGACGCTCAAATTTTCGGCGTTATATCCACCAAGCTTGCCAAGATAAAACCAAGAGTCCAATAGCTCTTCGATATATTGCTGTTCCATTCGAGAAGGAACGGTAGGAAATTCTAACCAAATCCACAAATCAAAAGGATTAAATTCTCTAAATTGTACTTCCATATTTAAAATTTAGTAATACTGTTAATTGTCAATAGCTTGTATCTCAATAAAGATATATCTTAGTCTTTCCTATAGAGATTAAATTTTCATAAAGTATGAAACCTAAAATTCTTTTAACATCCTTTCAGACATGGCTTCCTCATCATATATCTAATTCTTCTGATGATCTTTTAGCAAAGATACAAAAACAAGACTATTCTTTGCTTGCATCTTTATCTTTTTTACGAAATCTTCCTGTTGATATAAAGTTGGCTAGCCAAACGACAATCAAAGAAATTGAAGATATAAATCCTGATGTAGTTATATGTTGTGGAATGGCAGAAAAGAGAAGCAAGCTAACAATAGAATCGAATGCTTTTTGCGAGGATAAATGCCTTTATACATCTGTAGATTTAGCTGGATTAACTAAATCGCTAATAGCTACTGAAGTAAGCCGCAATGCAGGAAAGTTTGTTTGTGAAGGATTATATTATCGGATATTAGAATATATTCAATTACAAAGTAAGCACATACATTGTATTTTCATTCATGTTCCTTTGTTAAGAAATAACACAGATCTAATTAAAAAAGACTTTGATTCTATAATCGAATACTTTGGGCAAAATTTAGCAATTTAAACCTGAAGTAACAATAATATCAACTATTTAAAAATAGCTTATTTACTTTTAGTTATCGTAATCATGCAAACATAAAAAGTCGAGCATAAAGCTAAAATACATAACCTCAGTATTATATCAATTAATTACTTTTCGGGTTTTAAATTATCGCTCAATAGCTCTACAACATTAAATATTTTGTTTTTTAGTAAGCTTATATTAACTTTCTCTTTGATCCTTGTCAGTTTGGATAAAGAGAATTAATAAGAAGACTGTAGGAACTAAAACAAACAGAATAGTAGCTACAAATCCCAGATCATTAACTTCCATATAAAAGCAGCTCCTAAGCAGGTAATTTTAAAACAATATTCATATCTAGAATATCATTACTTAGGGTTATAGCTGCGGAGAATATGGTTATTTTTTCTTAGCAGGTTTTGGTTTTGTGACGACTTTAACAGAGCCGTTAACTATAGTTTGACAAGCCAAACGATAATTATCAGGCTTTTTCTTTAATCGGCGTTTTTCAAAATCTGTTTTGGGTGATAAATTATTCATTCCTTCTGCTATTTCCACGATGCAGGTAGCACATTGACCATAACCGCCGCAATTTCTGAGTTTGCCTCCAAGGGTATAAATATCAATTCGATTTTGAAGAGCTTTCTCACGCAAATTAGACCCCTGTGCGGCGATCACTTCTTTATTTTCCTTTACAAAGCCAATAGTCGTCATAGAAATTCTCTCTTATTAAATCCTTTTTACCATAATATTAAGAATTCATAAGAGATCATACATCGATTTTAAGATTTATTGTGCCATCGAGGTTTTAACTTAAAGAAAATTGTGAAATAACTATGGCGAATTTCAATGCCAACTCCAAAAATCAATTTGTTGTTTGGCAATTTGAGTTTTAATGGCAATGGCTCCTACATAATTAGATGATGGAATGCAAGAATACATAGACCAGTTGTTTGCTATGGTAGTATTTCCGTTGATAGCTAAAATTAGAGTATTGTTATTATCTAGAGTAAAATCTATATCAACACTAGATAAAGAACCCGAAAGTCCTATCCCGATCGCTTTTAAGTAGGCTTCTTTTGCTGTCCATAGTTTGAAAAATACTTGAGACTGCTGTTGGGGAGTTAGATTCTTGATTAAATCAAATTCCCTGGGAGAAAAAAAACGCTGTGCGATTTTTACGGCATCTGGCATTTCTCTTAGATATTCAAGATCGACTCCAATTAGATTGCTAGTAGTAAAGCCAAACAAAGCATATTCTTGAGAATGAGAGATATTGAACTGTAAAGAATTGGCTGTGTTTGATTCTATTATTTTAGGCTTTCCGCGATCGCCGTAATCAAATTTGATATTATTAGGACTGATGTTTAGATAATTGCTCAATAGTTGTCTCAAAATGCTTCTGGCAGCAATAAACCTTCTTTTATGCTGTGGGAAACGAAATTTATTAGCTCTAGCAATCTCATCAGTAGATAAGAAAGCTGTCAAACGAACTACTTCGGCTGGAGAAAAATTTAAATTTGCACGCCAGATATGGACTTTGCTTTTATCTAAAACTGGAGGGTTGGAAGGACTTTGCCAAACTGTCATCTAAAATCAGCTATTAATACTGCTTAATTTGTGATTTGCCTTAGCTTTGATCAACAGGTTTTTATCATCTGCCACTGTTAGCCATAAATTTTCACCCAATTTTTCTAACGATAAAAGACAGGCGTATTTGAGGTCAAAAATAGGTGTATTCAAAGTTTCCTTCAGAATAGGAATTGCTTCGGATACTCCAAGATTTCCCAAGGCAATTGCTGCTGCTGCACGAGATTTTTGGAATTGGGGAGAAGTATTGTGTAGAGCTTCGAGGATTAAATCATAACTAGGTCTATGTTTGAGCAATCCTAATAATTTAATAACATGAAAGTGTGCGCCATAATCATTATTTGCCTCATTAGCATAAGTCTTTAACAAAGCGTCAGGAGCTTCTTCAGAATATAACTCCAGCAGCGTCTTCCCTGCCAAATAACACCTTCCAAAGTCAGTATGATAGAGTTCTCTAATTAAAAATTCTAAAGACGGTGGCTGGTCATATTCATGCACCATATCAATGTCTTGAGGACGATCTCGAATTATCCGATCTAAACTTGATTCAATTTCTGCAAAAGCAATTTTGCCTGCACCAATCCCTTTGGCAGCTAGTAACCGAATCCCTCGCAGACGAAAAGCGACAGAAATAGGTGCTTTAGCGATCGCACTTATGGCAGGATAATATTCAACATCGATTAAGTCTTGAATACAAGCGCGTCTGGCATTGATATTGTCATTTTGCAAAAAGTCTACAACTAGATTCATTTGGCTATTATCACCAGTTAAGCGAGCCAAACTTGCAATCGCCGCACTTTTGACCGATTCATCATGATAGTTGGTGAAAGGCTTTATTTTCTCAATTGCTGGCTTGTAGTCAAAATTTGCTAAAGTGTGGACGATCACGCGGTAAGTTTGATTGGGCTTTGTTAAAAGATTGGCGATGGCTTCTAAGAGAGATTCGTCTTCTGTACCAATCTCCCCTATTGACCATACGGCATTTTCTACCATTAAGACATCTTCCTCCGATAAACAAGAGCGCAATATGGGTAATGCTTGAATAGCTTTGAGACGACCTAAACTTTCTACTGCTTTTCGTCTGGCAATACGATTTTCTAAAGCAGGATTTTGATCTCCAATAGCTTCAATCAGAGCATTAATCGATCTTTCACTCGGAAAGTTAATCAAATGTGCTGCCCCCACATAACGCTCTGATGTGCCATCTTCAGTATTCAGAGGCTTTTTTAACAAGGCGATCGCTTGATCTTCAGTTAAATTAAATATATTGGAAAATCTATTGTCCATTATCTAAAAAATTAATCTATAAAAATTATTTGCTAGGTTGAATCAATAAAGAATTTAATTCATTTTTAGCATCTAAATTGTAAAGATCGTCGCAACCTCCTACATGTTGATTATTAATAAAAATTTGAGGTACTGTCTTACTACCGTTGGCTCTTTGTGCCATATTGTTGCGTGCTATTTCATCACCATCAATTTTGTATTCGGTAAAATTGACTCCCTTCCACCACAACAGTAATTTAGCGCGGATACAAAAAGGACAAGTTGCCCAGGTATATATTTCAACATTAGCTTTGATCTTCTCTGGATTTCGGTTCAACAGAGAGTTTATAAAATCAAACATGATATGAGTTGGAAATTTATGTTAATCTCTTACATAGATACTAAAAATATTAAAACATTTCCCTAGTAATGCTTGATAAGTAAATTAAACTCAGTCCATTTTACAAAAGCAAAATAGACCATACATATATTTAAAGCTATAATTAATGTACTTTGTATTGATTTTTGTTTATGATAGATTAAAGCAATGACTATCAAACAACAGTCTAGGAGTATCAACTTTTGATTCAAGCAACTCTACATCAACTAAAAGTGTTCGAGACAGTAGCGAGAAATGGTAGTTTTACTCGCGCAGCAGAGGAATTATTAATTACTCAACCAACTGTTTCTAGTCAAGTTAAACAGCTGACTAAGGCTGTAGGTTTACCTTTATTCGAACAAATTGGCAAGAGTCTATACCTAACCGATGCTGGCAAAGAATTATTAGTTACCTGCCAAGATGTTTTTGAGCGATTAAACAACTTTGAAATGAAGGTAGCTGACTTAAAAGGTACAAAGCAAGGGCAATTGAAGTTGGCTGTTATCACTACTGCCAAATATTTTGTTCCCAGACTGCTTGGCTCTTTTTGTCAACATTACCCAGGTATAGATGTTGCTCTTAAAGTCACAAACCACCAAGAGATTCAGCAGCGAATGTTGAATAATCAGGATGACTTGTATATAGTGAGCAATCCCCACCAAGATATTGACTTGAGAAGTCAGCCATTCTTAAATAATCCTTTAGTAGTAGTAGCAAAAAAAGATCATCCCCTGGCGCAAAAAAAATATTTAGACTTCCATGAATTAAACGATCAGCCTTTTATTATGAGGGAGCAAGGCTCGGGTACAAGAGACGCAATTTTGCAGTTATTTGCTGAACATAATATTTCAGTCAAGGTAAAGCTAGAGTTGGGTAGTAATGAAGCCATCAAACAGGCAATATCAGGCGGCTTGGGAATATCAATTTTATCCGAACACTGTCTTATCTCCGAAAGAATACTAGGAGAGCTTACTATCTTAGATTTTAAACATTTTCCTATTAAACGTCGTTGGTTTGTATGTCGTCTTGCAGGAAAAAAATTATCAGTAATTGCAGAAACATTTCTCGATTATTTACTAGAAGAAAGCCCCAAAATGTCTTTTCCTGAGTCTAGTATCCTTGCTCAATTGGCTAAATAAAGACATGAGAAAATATAGTTGTCAAAATAGTGTTTTTTTATCGCTACAATTAATGATGGTGTAATTTCAGGATTAAATCACACCATCACAGTTATCAAAATAAACACATAAAGATTATGGCTAATAGTCGTAGGGTAGCTCGTGTAGCTGCTTTAATCAAGCGGGAAGTGAGTCAGATGTTACTCAGCGAAATTAAAGACGACCGCGTTGGAGCAGGAATGGTCAGCGTTACTGATGTAGATGTGTCTGGAGATCTGCAACACGCAAAAATCTTTGTCAGCGTTTATGGCACAGAAGAAGCAAAAGAAGAAACTATGGCAGGATTAGATTCTTCGGCTCATTATGTCCGTAAGGAATTGGGTAGCAGAATGCAGCTGCGTCGCACTCCGACAGTGAAATTTATTGAAGATCGCTCTCTCGAAAGGGGAGATGGTATGCTCAACCTGCTAAATAAAATTAGTGCGGAAAGGCAAAATAAGTCAGAGGCAGTAGAGTAAAGTTTGGGTAACTAATATTAATGAAGCAAGATTGGCAGAGTCTATCTTTAAAAGAGCAGATTGCTCAAATGATTGTGGTTCGAGCTTCGGGCTATCTATTTGACCATCAGATTCGCTATCCTGCCTGGGTAGCTTCTAATGCTCACCTACAATAGAGGCTAGAAGAATAACACTTGGGTGGGGTAATTCTTTTAGGGCGCAGTAGCATTGAACTACAAAAGCGATCGCAGCAGCTTCAGTCTTGGGCGAATATACCTCTGTTGATTGCCGCAGATATCGAAGAAGGTATTGGACAGCGTTTCCCTGGAAGTACTTGGTTTCCCCCACCAATGGCATTGGGGGCCATTTACGCAGAAAACTCTGAACTAGCCCTGAAATACGCGGCTGATATGGGCAGAATAACAGCAGAAGAAGCGATCGCTTTGGGCATAAACTGGATACTTGCACCCGTAGTAGATGTAAATAATAATTCTAATAATCCTGTAATTAATATTAGAGCTTTTGGGGAGTCTACTGGAGTTGTTTCTGCTTTGAGTACAGCATTAATTAAGGGTGCAAAATCATATCCCGTTTTAACTACTGCCAAGCATTTTCCTGGACACGGAGATACCGCCACAGACTCTCATTTGGAGTTACCGTCTTTACCCCACGATGATGCTCGATTAGCCGCTATTGAATTACCTCCTTTTCAAACAGCAATTTCTGCTGGGGTGGATAGCGTAATGACTGCACATTTATTGATTCCTGCCTGGGATAAAAATAAACCAGCCACTCTCTCTACAGAGATTATCACCAAAAGATTAAGAAAACAGTTGGGTTTTTCTGGTCTAGTGGTTACCGATGCTCTAATCATGGGAGGTATAACAAAATATGCACCCCCTGAAGAAGTAGCTGTGATGGCTGTGGAAGCTGGTAGTGATATTTTATTAATGCCTGACAATCCAGAGATTGCGATCGCATCTATATATGATGCTGTAATATCAGGGAAAATTACGACAAAGCGTATTGAACAGTCCTTAGAACGGATTTGGCAAGCTAAATATAAGGTATCAAGCTCTGGCAAGATGACTTCAGCCGTGTCTAACCCACAAGGAAGACCTACGGCTAGTTCTATTTTGCGGGATTCATTGAAAATAGCGAATACTCCTCTGATTCTTTCAGTGAAAAGTGGTTCGCGCAACTTAATTGTAGTAGATGATGTACTAAATGCAAGCTACTTAGATATCAACACTCCCGCGATCGCAATTCCCCAAAAACTTGGTTACTATAGACAAATAGTAGACAGCAATACAATAAACTGTATCCCGCTAGATTCTAGTCCCACTATATTACAAATTTTTATTCGAGGTAATCCTTTTCGCGGGAATGCTGGTTTAACTGCCAAAACCAAACAAATTTATCAGCAGCTATTGTCTCAGGGGCAAATAGAAGGAATAGTTATATATTGTAGCCCTTATGTATTACGTTGGTTTGAAATTTTTATAGGTGTTAAGGTAACCTTAGTTTTTAGCTATGGACAATTGAGTCAAGCTCATACAATAGCTTTAAAAGCTTTATATGGTCTTAACCTTGATATGTTGCAGTCCAATTTACAAGAAGATTTTGGATTTTAAATATTGAAAATCTTTCTCAAATACATAGGAAATATCAGGTTTGATATTTGAATTTCTTATACTACAGCTATTTTGTTATTTTAGATACAGCCAAAAGAAGATATTATTAGTTAATCACCTTCTAAATAGTTTATAGTTGTAGAGAGAGAATTAAACATAAAACTACTAAACACGGTGATAAGATATGACTGCTGCTACTGCATCCCCTTACGTTTCTACTAGATATTCCATTGAAACTCTAAAAGACGAAGCAAGACAGCTAATGGAAACAGGTTTGATTAGTCGTCAACAATCAATATATACTCTCTGCAAATATATTCCTGCTCGCGAATGGGTAAAAATAGAGTGTGAACTAGAAAGATGTGACTATCTATTGCGCGATCCTATTGGGGATTTAATTTCCAATGACAATTGGGACAATGACTAATACTTTTGGTGAGAGTCATAATTCACCAGAAAACTTTCTTATAAGCTAGAATTTAGCTAAGGAAAAGAAAAGAATTTCTTCAATAGTCTCAGAACATAGAGTCTTAGATCAACTTAAACATAGATTAAATAGATATTAAAAAAAGGATTAAATACGCATTTACTATATATGTCGTATTTAACCCTTTTTTTTGCTTTACTAAATTAAATTAACAGATAATTATTAATTGACAGGAATCAACTGTTCCAATTTGTATTTCCAGGGCTGTAATCTTTGGGATATTTTTTGCCAAGAAAATTCTGAATTTTGATTCAAGTAAACATAGCAGCCAGCAATACCGGACGCAACTAATCCTAATAATAAAAAGCCAAATATGTTGTTCTTTTTCTTGTTTTTAGGCTTGTCTTGATTTTCAATAACCGTATCTTCTTTCTGAGTAGAAATAATTGAAGTGGGTGCAACAGTTGTTGGTCTTTCTTTGACCATCAAGCTTGTATTAGTTGGCTTGACTGTAATAGGTAATTTCGTATTAAGACCTATAACCGATTTTAGTTTAGCTCCTTTGATATTAGCTCTATTTAAATCAACACCAACAATATTTGCTCCTCCAAGATCTGTATTAGTTAAATTAGCTAAATCTAAATTACTATGGCTCAAGATAGCATGGCTCAGATTAGCCCCTTGAAGATTTGCTTCGGCAAAATCAACTCCCTGAAGATTTGCATGACTAAGATCTATTCCACTAAGATCTTTTTTGGCTGCACCACGATTAACAATGTCCCAAACAAAATGCCATTTGAGATCTATCATGGTTTTGCGGCTAAATTTAGCCCGTTTTAAATTAGCCAACTTTAGTTGAGCATCTTTAAAATATGTCCCACAACATGACGCACCACTAAAGTAGGCTTTGGTTAAATTAGCCTGGCTAAAATAGGCATTTCTTAGATCTGCATTTTGTAAGTTGGCTCCCGTCAAATTTGCTTTAAAAAGATAAGCGTTATTAAGATTGGCACTATTGAGATTAGCATTTTCAAGCTTTGCATGACTAAGATCTGCTTTACTCAAATTGGCACGAAATAAATTAGAGTTTCTTAAATCTATACCATTGAAATTTTTATTTCTGACTTTTTGATTAACAATTTCCCAGACATTACGGCTGTTAGTTGAAATTATAGTTTTCTCATTAAGCTTCGCCTGAGAAAATATTACATAATCTAAATTAGCTCCTTTTAAATTAGCATGTTCTAAGTTTGCTGCTAAAAAATTAGCTCCTTCCAAATCAGAATCAGCTAACTGAGCTTCCGTTAAATCTGTGTTGCTAAGATTAGCATGGTTTAAGTTTGCTTTTTGTAAATTAATTCCACGCAAATTCAAACCGTTGAGATTAGCTTGTGCTAAATCGGGAATTATTCGTTTATTTTTCTGATACCATTCGTTCCAGACTGCTACTCCTTCTTTGATTAATGCCAAATGATCTTGGTTTGCCATTTTAGAGAATTCCTTGACTCCACTACCGTTTGTGACGCTGTTAAATTTGAGATATCAAACTGCATTAATATCATTTATAGCTAATAATTATTAGCTTTTTAGATACTGATTGAATAACGCACTTTTTCAACTGATATTTTGCCAAGTAAAATAATTGATTAACTGATAATAAGGCTCTCAAATATCGATGATGTTTCGTAGTATGACACCTTCATATTTGACACAATATATTATTTTAAAATAGCTTTTATTTGAAGAAAAACGTTACAATTCAACATAATTTATTGAAATTTTAAAAATCTTTTTTGTATGCTACGCCCAGAGCAAAGAACGAAATTAGACGATACAAACGATCTCAATTTCTATGATTACCCGCGTTTCGTTACCCATGTCGATGATGGTTTTATCGATCGCCTGACAAATCTTTATCGAGAAAGAATACAGCCCAATAGCCGTATTTTAGACCTGATGAGTAGCTGGGTATCTCATTTACCACAAGATTTAGAATATGCTCATGTAGAAGGGCACGGTATGAATGAGGAAGAATTAGCCAAAAATCCTCAATTAGACCACTATTTTGTGCAAAACCTCAATCAACAGCCCAAACTACCTTTGCCAGATGCTGATTTTGATGCGGTATTGATTACTGTTTCTATACAATACTTACAATATCCTGAAGCAATTTTGTCAGAAATATATCGTGTTCTCAAGCCAGAAGGAATAGTAATTATCAGCTTTTCCAATCGCATGTTTTATCAAAAAGCGATCGCAGCTTGGCGTGATGGAACAGATACAGATAGGGTAAATTTAGTTCAAAAATACTTTAAGTCCGTTGATGGTTTTTCTCAGCCAGAAGTTATTGTTCATCAATCAGCTTTACCTGCTTTATTACAGATGATGGGAGTAGGAGGAGGAGATCCATTTTATGCTTTAATCGCTCTTAAGTCTGTATTAGAATAATTTATAAAAAAAATAATTAATTTATGAGGACAGATAAAAGAGAGAAAAGAGAAGATAAAAGGTAAAAGAATTAATAATTTAGTTGGCTAGTAAGAATTTGATTGTTTTAATTAGTATATCTTTGTTTATTTGGCTATTTCTCTTGATATTATGGGGGGGTTTTTGGCGTTGCGATCAATATATTGATGAGAATTATTCAGAATTAAAATCCTATCCCAGGGTCTTGGTAATTGTTCCAGCCAGAGATGAAGCAGAAGTAATCAAACACAGTTTAAAGTCTTTATTAACTCAAAACTATTTAGGTGATTTTTTGATAGTTTTGGTTGATGATGATAGTTGCGATCGCACTGGAGAAATTGCCCAAGAAACCGCTAATCAACTAAACAAAGCAGAACAATTAAAAATTATTTCTGGTCAGCCTCTTATTCCTGGTTGGAAAGGAAAACTGTGGGCGATAAATCAGGGGATTGATTATGCTATTCACCAAACTTTGTCCCCTGACTATTTTCTATTTACTGATGCTGATATTTATCATCACTCAGAAAATTTAAGTCAGCTAGTCACTAAAGCAGAAGCAGAAAATTTAGACTTAGTTTCTTTGATGGTGCTACTGCGCTGTATAAGCTTCTGGGAAAAATTATTAATTCCAGCCTTTGTCTTTTTCTTTCAAAAACTTTATCCATTCCCCTGGGTAAATAATTCTCAAAAATCTATAGCTGCGGCGGCTGGTGGTTGTATCTTAATCAGCAATAAATCTCTCCAAGCAATTGGTGGAATTGAGTCAATTAAAGATGCTTTAATTGACGATTGTTCTTTAGCCAAAGCAGTTAAATCCCAAGCCAAACACATCTGGATTGGTTTAACCAGAGAAACCATTAGCCTGCGTCCCTATAATGACTTAAAGACTATTTGGGACACCATTGCACGCACTGCATTTACTCAATTAAACTACTCTTGGCTACTGTTAATTGGCACTCTGATTGGCATGGTTGTTGTTTATCTAGTTGCCCCTGGGGGTCTAATAGTTGGTATACAAAGAAATAACTGGCTACTGATAGGGGCTGCAATTTCTACTTGGTTACTAATGACCATTGCTTATATCCCCACTCTTAGGTTGTACAATCTATCAATTACCTGGGGATTTAGTTTACCTGCGATCGCATTTTTATATACTTTGATGACTATAGATTCAGCCGTCAAATACTATCAGGGTAAAGGTGGTGCATGGAAAGGAAGAACATACACAAAATAGTTCAGGCTAAAAACAACTAAACAATATCAAACTTTTCTTTAGTAGTGTCAGCATTTGAGGTATGGCTATCGAACTATAGGTTAAGACACCTCTGAGTCTCTTAGTGTCTTAGCGTTTCTGCGTGAGACTTTCTTTCGATCTTGCTCATCTTTATTTCGACTGCTATATTACAAAACAATTTTTTGGTAATCCAAAATTAGATATGATAACAATCTAAAATTAGATGGGATTTAAAATACAATTCTCTTCAAATCAACAAAAAATAATGACTCTACAAATAGCTAAGAAATCCAATACTACAGAAGTTTTGTTGGGCAAATCTTTAGAAGAGTTAACTACCTGGGTACAAGAACAAGGACAACCCCCATACAGAGGAAAGCAACTATATCAGTGGTTATACCACAAAGGAGCGCGATCGCTTTTAGATATTTCTGTCTTCCCCAAAAAGTGGCGGGAAGAAATGTCAGATTATCCTATTGGACGCTCTACTATTCATTATCGCAGCGTCGCACCTGATGAGACTCGCAAGTACTTGTTACGTCTATCTGATGGCTTGATTATTGAAGCTGTTGGCATACCTACGGCAAAACGCCTGACGGTATGTGTATCTTCTCAGGTAGGTTGTCCAATGGACTGCGATTTTTGTGCCACAGGAAAAGGTGGCTTTACTCGTAACTTGAAAGCCAATGAAATCATTGACCAGGTACTTACCGTCCAAGAAGACTTCGGTCAAAGAGTTAGTAACGTAGTGTTTATGGGTATGGGGGAACCCATGGCTAATATTGACCGTGTTGTCCCTGCGGTCAAATCTCTCAATCAGGATGTGGGAATCGGAGCGCGATCGCTTACCATATCCACAGTGGGTATTCCTGGTAAAATTCAGCAGCTAGCTCAACACAAGCTACAAATAGTCTTAGCAGTAAGTCTTCATGCTTCTAACCAAGCTTTGCGCCAACAACTAATTCCCAGTGCCAAAAAATATACCATTGATAATCTATTAGATGAATGTCGAGACTATGTTCAGGTAACAGGAAGAAGAGTTACTTTTGAATATGTCTTACTATCAGGAGTCAATGACTTACCTGAAAATGCTCGAGAATTGACTCAAAAATTAAAAGGATTTCAAACTCATGTAAATCTTATTCCTTACAATCCTATTTCTGAAGTCGATTATCAAAGACCAAAGCAATATCGAATCAAAGAGTTTACTAACATTCTAGAAGAGGCAAACATAGCCGTCAGCGTGCGCTATTCCCGCGGCTTAGAAGCAGATGCAGCTTGCGGACAGCTAAGAGCCTCCAAAATTCAAGCAGAAACGGGATCGATTACGCAATAACTGTTTATACCAGGGGCATAAGCTTCAATTACCTTGCCAGTTTTGAGACACTGTACCAAAAGGTAATCACAGCTTTCGCAAGAAGTACGCTTAATAGAATTATCAACGATTTTTCTAATAGCGCGATCGCCACAATTAGGACAAGGTATTATCTGTGTTTTAGTCATTTTTTTTAAATAGAACTTTGAGACATACCAGGTAAGTCATTAATTCTATTTACATATTGATTTTAAAAGATTAGCTTTATATGTCTTTATTATAATTTTTGTTTAAGTAATAGTTCTCATTCTTTATATAGATTTTAGATAGTTTAATCTTGATCCCCAGACAGATCTTAATTACTTATTTTTTGTGTTAGAAAAATTAAATGCTTGTATGTAGCGAGTTTCAAATTGTACTGCCATCCCATATAGACATGGAAGTTTTTCTTGTTTCTCAAAAAAATGATTTAATTTTAGAAAACAATAATTCTGCTTTTTGTAGCAATAACCTATGCAAGTCGAGTGGCAAATAGCTAAAAAATACGAAGATATCATTTATCAAAAATATAATGGCATCGCCAAAATAACTATCAACCGTCCCCACAAACGCAATGCTTTTCGCCCTAAAACTGTATTTGAAATGTACGACGCTTTTGTTGATGCTCGCGAGGATCGTACTGTAGGAGTAGTCCATATGCCTGGTGCAGGGCCCCATACCGATGGAAAATATGCTTTTTGCGCGGGGGGAGATCAAAGTATTAGAGGGAAAGCAGGATATATAGATGATGATGGTACACCAAGACTAAATGTATTGGATTTGCAGCGTCTGATTCGCTCTCTACCCAAAGTAACTATTGCTTTAGTAGCTGGCTATGCTATTGGTGGAGGTCATGTGCTTCATGTTTTATGCGATCTCACCATTGCGGCTGATAACGCCATATTTGGACAAACAGGGCCTAAAGTAGGTAGTTTTGATGGTGGATTCGGCTCTAGCTACTTGGCGAGAATTGTCGGGCAAAAAAAAGCAAGAGAGATTTGGTTTCTCTGTCGCCAATACAATGCTCAAGAAGCTTTAGAAATGGGATTAGTTAATCGTGTTGTGCCAGTAGAAAGCTTAGAAGCAGAAGGAATCGAGTGGTCTCAAGAAATATTGCAAAAAAGTCCCATAGCAATTCGTTGTCTCAAAGCTGCTTTTAATGCTGATTGTGATGGACAAGCTGGTATACAAGAATTGGCGGGAAATGCCACTATGCTTTACTACATGACAGAAGAGGGAGCAGAGGGAAAACAAGCCTTTTTGGAGAAACGTCCCCCAGATTTTGAGCAATATCCTTGGTTACCTTAGAGCGATTAAAAAAAAGGGTTTTAGCCCAAAAAAATACGCTCTCAATATTTTGTAATTTTGGAGCGTACCACTATAAAATTATTAATTTAGTTGAAACTATTTTAATTACATTTTTATTTGAAATTGAAGATTCATCCAAAAAATTCTATCTCAAGTAGAAAAAATTCAAATAATAAATATCTATTATCTACTCTAATTGTGTAGATATTGTCGCTTGCAAACTATTATCAAGGTCAACATTAGATATTTGAGTAGATGTGTTTCGATTAGATTCTCTGTTTACAGAAGTCTCTAGTTGAAAGATATCTTCTAATTTTTTCAAAGTAGTTTCAAAAGGAGGACTGGCAAAAGTACATGCCTTCCAACTACTTTGAACTGGCACGCCTAGCATGTTGCATGACCCACCCCTGCGACCTTCTGGCTTATAAAAGCGACAGTAGCGACAGGCAGAAGTTGAAAAATTGATTTCTTTCATTTAGGTTTCTAGAACTGGTTTTACTCCATTCCGTTACCTCTATTCTGCTCTTTCTTCATAATCCCACCGATCCCCTTGAAATCGATATGTGGCAAGCTTTTGAATGATCCCCAGATTGAATTGAGTTTTATATTGTCTTTATAATCTATTAATAAATAAACATGAAACACTCAAAAAAAGTATCAAAAACTACTGTTTTTAGTAAGTAAATATATGGACACTAGGATGAAAAACCTATAGGGATCGTTAAAAAGAAAGTTAATCAACCTTTAATGTACAATCTAATTTGGTTGTATAAAAGTTGGTGGTCGATATTCCTTAGACCATTTTTGAGCGATACAAAGATAACAAGAAGCCCATCTTTCTAATTCTCCTGTAGGAGTTGGCGCGCCACAGATAGGACAAGATGTTAGAGATGAATTTTGACTATTTTGCTCGATAGCTTTGAGCCAGCGTTTTGCTGCTATCTTCGCTTTTGCTGGAGCCAGATTTTCTTTTCTGGTATTATCTGTCTCTGTTTTAGTTATTGGTATTTCTCTTAGATTATTTTTAGATTCTTGAGATTTTTGTTGCTGAGTGATGGTAAACAAGATTTTTCTAGTATCTTCTACTGGTGTTGTTTGATAGAATCCAGAAGAAGAGAAACGAATATCTTTTAGGGTGAAGGGTAGCTGCTGATTGAGTCTTTTAAGCAGAGTATAGCGTTGAAAAGAAAGCTCTTGCGCTCTAGAGGCACTATTGGTAGCAACCCAAAGTACCTGTCTTGCAATGTGAAGAGGACGAGTATTCTGGGCTGTATTTTGGCTTACTGTATTGTGCCAAGCTTTTAAAAGCTGGCGATAATCGCGAAATTTTTCCCAACCAGGTTGTTTTTCTAGTTGCCTGAGAACTTGTTCGATCGAATTGAAATAATTTAACATTTAATATTTATAGGTTACAAGTTATCCCCGACCACTGAACCTTCTTTTCTCCTGTGCGTCGATAAGAGAAAAGGAGATCGCTTTGTTGATATGTGCAGAAATCTTTGGCGATCGCAATATTTTGAGGATTGATATTTAATTGCTCTAGCTGTATTTGGTTCACTCTAGATACATTGAGGCGAACTTTCCCTGGTAATTCATCATCTAATATGGGAGAGTTGGGAACTTGTTTCAACTCTTGAAGTATTTCGCTCTCACTTCGACCGATAACATCGGGAAAAATTGTTTGAACCACTTTTATGGCGACTCTATTATCCACCTGATACATTTTACCTGAGATTCCAGGACCAATGGCAACTCTAAGATTTTCTTTCTTGCTACCAGACTCTAGAAAATGGGCGATCGCTTTGGCGACAATTTTTAGAGATGTTCCCCGCCAACCAGCATGAATAGCACATACTTTACCAGAGATGCGATCGCCAATTAAAATAGGCGTACAATCGGTACTAGCTACCCAAACCGATTGGTTAGGGCGATCGCTAATTACTCCATCGGCATCAGGAAAAGAATTAGTCAAATTTTGCTTTTTGATAGCTTTAGTAATCTCTTGAGTAGTCAGCACCACATTGCCATGTACCTGTTTGACTCTATATGCCTCTGTTTTTGATTGCAGAATAGAAGTCAAGTCTTCAGGAGTCTGAGGATAAAAACCTGCGGTAAAAAATCCATGTCGCCAATCTGAGAGTAAATTGCAGGTCAAATAAGTATTTTCTTCAACCGTTTGCCATTGCCAATTCTGACCAATTTGTTCATCCTTCATCTTTTATGCTTCATCCTATCTACGATACGTGTCAATTTTATGAGAAAAACTATCATAATTAGAAGAGGGGACTATAGAGAATAATCGTTCTATAATCCCCAGTTTATTTTGGAACAAATAGTTTTATTGTCGATCTAAAAACACCCGATAACATGAAAGCAGATTGAAATTTGCTAAAAAGCCCATAGCTTGTAGTTAGCTTAACTGTATAATTTATCTAACCTTAACTCACGTTAATGGTGACATTTAAATCGGGCAAAATACGAAAAGACAATTCTAAGAACAGCGAAAAATTTAGTTTGAAACGACTGCTACAAAAAGCTTGGTTGTTTCTTCGTATCTCCAAGCTATTCCTTCAGGATCTTTGCTTTGACTCCACTCTTCAAAATCTGGATCTGATTTACGTCGGCCAACTGTACTAGTATTGAGATCGAGACGCTTTGCCAGTTCAGCCTGAATTAGTGATTGACTAACATCAATAGAAGAGTCTTCACTTATATCGCTTAAACTGCTTGACTCAATTTCAGGTTCAATAGTCGCTGTAGAAGAGGTGGGTTCTTCTTTAGTCAACTGAGCGACACTAGAAGAAGTCTCATTCGATACGTTTTGTTCTTCTTTGGCTAATTGAGCAATTCCTCTAACAGATAATTTATTAGATTCTTTGCCTGATAGCTGATAAGAATTAATCGCAGGCTCTGGCTCGCTGTCGTCAAAAATACTGCCTAAAGCACTTGCTGTTGGAAAATAATAAACGAAACCTTTGTCTTTTACATTTTGAGGTAGAGTGCCGTACTCATCGCTTTTGCGAGTTAAAAATGTTTTGGCATCTTTGGCGGTCAAATTCGCTTTAACGGATAGGTCTACTGGAGTTAGGTATCCTCTATTTTCTTTGATCAATTGATTAAAGTAAGGATTGATTTCTCCACACCATTTTTGCCATTGGTAGTTTTGCCAAAATTTGAAAGCTACGATTAATGCTGCAAATGCAAGCAAGAAAGGCCATAGCTGATACAAAACGACAAAACCAAAAGCAAAAGGTATGATCAAGATCAAGATTCCAGCAGAGCCATTATCTAGTACTTTTCCAGTCATAGTTTTGGTTGCAATTGCATTGGTATTTATCTGTTGCAAGATTGTCTTGCATAATTTTATCTAATTGCAATACTAAGACAAATTGCGTTGCATAGCACGCAACTTAATGCAAAGATTAACAACAAATGTCTAAACTGTAGCCATAAAATTAGATAAGTCAAGACGTTGCAACATTGCTTTACGGGCTGATATAGCTAGGGAATCGTCGATCGCAACTAAATTTATTTCTTGCTCATATTTGTTTTGCAAGGCTTTTTTTATTAACCAATCAGCGATAAAAGGATTCTTGGGTAGCAAAGGTCCATGGGAATAAGTAGCGATCGCATTTTGATAAAAAGCTCCTGCTGTTTTGTCTTCGCCATTGTTGCCATATCCTTGGATTACCTTACCCAGAGGCTGCACGTCCCTAAGATATGTCCTTCCTCCATGATTTTCAAAACCAATTGCCACAGGCTTTTCTCCCAGCATGGCTTCTAATTCCTTAGCAAGAGGCTCGGCAGTAATTTCAAACACCAAATTACCAATGCAACGTTGTGCTTCAATACCAGGATGTTGGCTCACCATATCCAACATACCTAAACCATCAATTCTTTTGCCCAATGCTGGCTCATAATAGTGTCCCAAAAGCTGAGGTGAGCCACAGGTAAATACTCCTGGTGTTCCGTTATCTAGCTTGCTTTTTAAAGCTTGGGCTTTTTCTCCTTGCAAATCTCGCATGACAATTTCTTGCTGACGATCCTGTGCGCCTCCTCCAACAATTAAATCTACTTGTTCAAATATTTCTGGTGGTGTTTCTCTTTTAAGGGGAATAATTTCTACTAGTATATCTCGCCACTGACATCGCCTTTGTATACAGATAACATTACCGCGATCGCCATAAGTACTCATCAATGTAGGATAAAGCCAGCCGATTGCAATTTTCATTTTGGTGGTGGTAAAAGATAAAGAATAGCAAATAAGATCGCTGCAATATTAACTCACAGTAGGGCGATCGCTAAAATCAATTTTGGATAAACAGTTAAAAATAGCTAAACTATTTGTAAATAAAGATTAACCATCAAAGTATCTATCGAGTTGAACTATAAGGATTTACGGGAATGACTGCTACACCAACAGTAATCAAAGAAAAGTCTAGTCAAACCATCAAACAACACTATCCCAACTACAAGATAATCGTGTTGAACGATGACTTTAACACTTTTCCCCATGTGATCAAATGTTTAGTGACCTATATTCCAGGGATGAGCAGCGATCGCGCTAGAGAATTGGCGGACGAAATACATAATCAAGGGCAGGCTTTAGTGTGGGTTGGACCCCAAGAACAAGCTGAACTATATCATCAACAGCTTAAGCGTGCTGGGTTAACTATGGCACCGTTAGAGAAAGCTTAATTAAGTAGTAGATAGCAAGTAATATTATGGCTTCTGATGGTCGGATAGTCTGGAATCATTCAACTCATCTTGATGGCTTGATTCCCATCTTAGAAAAATTAGTTAAATGCGAGGGAATCACCACAATTACTCCAGGAAGAATCAAAAAAACTAGAAGCCATATACCAAAGATCAAACTAAAGGTATCCGTTCCTATTCGTGGCGGTTATAAAGTTATTGCTCGTCAAGGTAAAACTGTACAGGAAGTTTTTATTTTGACTACTTTAGAACAAGAAAATTTGGAAAAAGCGATCGCCCAAGCCATGCAGTAAGTCGCCAAATATTTAGCTAAATATTTAAATTTTATATGCTATAAACCGCGTCCAGATAGAGAATTATAGTTTTAGTTTTTTCGGGAATGTAAGGTTTTCTATTCCCTAATCCTCGACTCCTAAAGAGCCGCTTTTTCCCATTCATAGAACAGTTATCGAAAAAACCACAGGTTCCATTCACTTCAAATTAGACGTGGTTTAGTAAAAACTTAGAAAAAATTTTATTTGATTATATTTTGGGTCATTTTAGTGTTTAACCAATACATATTGCTCATTGATTCGTTTTGGTTTTTAGTAACATATTCTCTACATTAACTAACGTGAGTTCGGGTTAACAGAATTGATTAGTTTAGGTAGCTATTTCCTTAATGATACCGCTACGCATAATCCTTTAGGAAATAGCCTTAAGCCTTTAGCTTTCGAGGAATTGTTTACTCTTCTAGATTTTGAATTTAACTGTCAAAAATGGTTTTTTAATTGATTGTATGACAATTGTTTGAGCATATCCCGAACTCACGTTAACTAAAAGATAAAACAGTATTAAAACCAGGTTAATTTCCAATAAATTTCTGATTAAAATGATTTTCTTCTGATTAAGATAAATCTTTTAATTATTAATGTTTAGTACTCTTAAATTATCAATTACCAAGTCTTAATATGGTTGTGAAATTCTGAGTAGAGAGAGAACATATAGAAATTTTTTCTCAGATTGTTTTCTAATATTTGGCTTCATTTTAAGCTACTCAATTTTATTCAGAAAAATCACATCATGACTAATCAATTAGCTGGTTTTGCTTCTTTACCAGCAGATACTTTTGCTGAGGGTCCTCCTGCGGGGGGAAATGACGGCGAAGGTAATCCCATTGATGCCAACGGACGCACTGGTCCATTTGAAGGACAACCAGTCCAAGGCTTTAGTGGAGTACAGTTTGCGCCAGATAATAGCGGGGCATTTTGGTTTTTATCCGATAATGGCTTTGGGGCGCAAGACAACAGTACAGATTATCTATTTCGTATATAGCAAGTAGAGCCTAATTTTTCAGGCGCAGAAAATGGAGACGGAAGTGTAAAAGTACAAGGCTTAGTCCAACTTTCCGACCCCGATAATTTAATACCTTTTGATATTGTTAACCAAAATAGCGAAGAACGTCTGCTTACTGGAGGCGATTTCGATATCGAATCCTTTGTTATTGATGACAATGGAGATATTTGGGTAGGGGAAGAATTCGGTCCATACCTGTTGCATTTCAATTCCGATGGAGAATTAATCGAAGCACCTATCTCTACCCCTAATATTACCAATCTTAATACTTTAAACGGTCAAGAACCTCTAGTAATCGGTCATCGGGGTGCGAGTGGACTATTACCCGAACATACCTTAGAAGCATACAAGGTTGCGATCGCTCAAGGGGCAGATTTTATCGAACCAGATTTAGTAATTACTAGGGACGGGGTATTAATTGCCCGTCACGAACCAATTTTAGACGACACTACCAATGTGGCAGAGGTGTTTGGTGAAGATCGGATGTCCACCAAAATTTTGGATGGGGAAGAAGTAACGGCGTATTTTGCTGAAGACTTTTCCCTCGAAGAAATCAAAATGCTGCGGGCGTTACAGTCTAGGGATTTTCGCTCGCAAGAATTCAACGAAGCGTTTGAAATCCCTACCTTGGAAGAGATAATTGAGCTAGTTCAACAGACTGAAGCAGAAACAGGAGTACAAGTAGGAATTTATCCCGAAACCAAACATCCTACTTTCTTAGACCAACAAGAACTATCTTTAGAAGAACCTTTAGTCCAAACTTTACAAGATACTGGCTTTATCGACCCCAATCGTATTTTTATCCAGTCTTTTGAAGTTAGCAATCTTATCGAACTAAATAGCACCTTGACAGAGTTAGGCTTGGGTAATATTCCTTTAGTACAGCTATTTGGCGATACCGCAGGGGACTTTATCAACGACGGTGGTGGTGGTTTCTCCATACCTTATGATTTTGTAGCCAATTTTGGTGATGAAGAATTTACTCAAGAAAAAGCAGTAGCCACCTATGGTGAAGAATTACTGACTGCTTTGGGTATCATTGGCGAAGACGGTAGCTATAACCGCGAAGTTGCTTTAGAGATTACCTATGGCGACTTTGCCAACCACGAAGTAATTCAAATTATTAGTAATTTCGCTGGCGGTTTAGGAGCTTGGAAGAATAATATCCTGCTGCGAGAATCTTTAGACGAACCTGTAGACGGTGACGGTGATGGAGAAGCAGAGATCGCCACTCAATTAACAGGGGAAGTTTTTTCCTTAGTAGATTATGCCCACGATGCGGGGTTACAAGTACATCCCTATACCCATCGCAATGAAGAGAGATTCTTAACCTTAGAAGCTGATGGCACTCCTCAAACGCCAGAATCAGAAATCGAACAATTAATTGATGTAGGCGTTGATGGCTTCTTTACCGACTTTCCCGCTACTGGGGTAGCCGTAGTTGATTCCATTACTGGAGAATTCGTTCAGTCACCCCAAAACCCAGATATAGGGGATAGCATTCCCAATCTTTCAGGATCTCGCGGTTTTGAAGGGATGGCATTTAGCCCAGATCGCAAAACTCTATATCCTTTGCTAGAAGGTACTGTAGAAGGCGATCCAGCCAATGCCCTACGCATCTATGAATTTGATGTGGAGTCTGCTTCCTATAAAGGCTTAGTCGGCTACTACCCTACTACCGACGGCAATCCTATTGGCGACTTTACTCCGATTAACGATACCGAGTTTTTAGTTATCGAACGAGATAACAACCAAGGAGAAGAAGCCCAATTCAAAAAGATCTTCAAAATCGATATCTCCCAAATAGATGAAAACGGTTTTGTAGCCAAAGAAGAAATTGTCGATCTGCTTAACATTGATGACCCTGATGACCTCAACGGTGATGGCGAAACTACTTATGATATGCCCTTCGTCACCATCGAAGACGTAGTTGTGATCGATGAAGACACCATTTTGGTAGCCAACGATAATAACTATCCCTTTTCTCAAGGCAGAGAAGGGGATATCGACAACAACGAAGTCGTATTAATAGACCTCGAACAACCCTTAGATTTAGACCCAACATTAGGAGGTAATCTCTTGACCAATACATCTACATCAGAAACTACTCTAGCTCAAGTCGATTCGGGAACAACTAGCGTCTTTCTCGATTTACCTTTATTAGAATCCGCAGCAGGAATTACTCTTGTTGGTTCTGATAGCGAAGGAACACCTTTTTCCGATGATTTTCAGATCGGTTTTTCCATCACAGAAAACACTGACTTCTCTTATGAAGCAGAACCCTTCGCGCCCGTTGGCGGAACTATAGAACACTCTGGAACAATAACTTTAGGGGTTGGCGAAGCAGAAGTAACAGTAGGAGAATTTTCCATTGGCTTTGATGCTGCACGAGTATCAGAAACAGCTAGTGGCTTTTTTGTTGCTGATACCACAGACGATGCTTTGAATTTAGAAGTTTTATTTGATGTCGGCGCACCGGGCAACGTTGCTGCTGATTCTGAATCATTAACCGTTTCTGGATCGGACTTACTTGTATCTCCCGAACTAGCTGAAGCATTAGGAGCTTCTGAGCTAGCTGGTGCGGACGTTGGCGATACTCGCATTGATGCTACTTCTACGATGATGCCTGAAATAGATGCGCCTAAAAACGTCATCCTTATTGTTGGCGATGGCATGGGCTGGGAAATGGTTCGTGCTGCTGCTATTGCCAAACAAATTGACGAAGGACACCAAGGAAATACTCTAGAGGATTTCTATACAGAGGGTAGGGGTGAAGGACTGAGTTTCCAAGAGCTAGAAGGCTATACCAATGCCACGACTTATTCAACAATTATCGATGGTGACAAAGGTAACTCAGCCCTTGAAGGAGATCCCAGAGATCGCGTTACTGGTGAAGGCGAACTGCGGGAAGGATTTACCCTGCCAGGCGATTCTGATGAAGGCTCAACTGGCTTCAATCCAATCTTTAATCCCTATGCCGATGAAGATTCTCCAGGGGAAGGTAATCTCGTTGGTTATGACCCTCAACAAGGGGGTACTCAACCTTGGCTTGATGGTTCTAATCCAGACTATATTAAGCAAAACTTTACTGACTCTGCTGCTGCTGGCACGTCTCTTTATTCGGGAGTGAAGACATTTGCTGGCGCTCTTGGAGTTGACATTTTCGAGCAGCCAGTCGAAACCATTCTCGAAACTGCCCAAGAACAAGGAAAAGCTACAGGTACGGTTTCTAGCGTTCCTATTAGCCACGCAACCCCTGCTGCACCTGGGGCTCACGTTAACAACCGAGGTAAGCTAGATGATGGCATTCCTGAAGGTGCTTTGGAAGGAGAAGAGTTTGATGCTGGTGATAGCGTCACGCAGCAAATGCTGTTGGAAACCCAACCCGATCTGATTCTCGGTGGCGGTCATCCTCTCGATTACAACAACACGGATTCAGAAATCGGTGGTGAGCTAGAATTCAGATATATCGCCGAGTCTACCTATGAAGAACTAAGCAACAATCCAATTTTTTAGAGCGGAATCCTAATGCTGGAGAAGTTTTGCTAGAGGCAGCAGCAGTACTCAGTCCAGAAGATGGCGATCGCTTGTTTGGTCTCTATGGAGCTAGAGGACAAAACGGCAACTTGCCCTTGGTAACTGCAGACAGCGACTATAGTAACACTGGCTTAAATACTTTTTCCCATCGCTCTTCTCAAATAGAGGGAGAAACTCCCGATATCAATCGTCCGCTTATGCCTGGCGAAACAGTACAAGACTTTATCGCTACGGAAGCCGATGAGAATCCTACCCTAGCTGAAATGACAGAAGCCTCTTTAGAGTTTCTCAGTAAGGATGAAGATGGATTCTTTCTTACTGTAGAACAGGGCGATATGGACTGGGTACTCCATGACAACAACATGGATAACTAACTCGGC
>ERZ1740059.368-NODE-368-length-24652-cov-6.993780_pt1 | contig 24652 bp, 18 predicted proteins | sample MGYA00581744_ERZ1740059 | MGnify/ENA primary metagenome ERZ1740059 (study PRJEB43018, sample SAMN04849738) | marine metagenome | isolation source: floating plastic debris | place: Pacific Ocean | collected 2008-08-28 | study: EMG produced TPA metagenomics assembly... | reverse complement strand
ACACGCCGGCGCGCGGCGTGGGCAGCGGCTCCCGCGACCGGCTGCGCCAGCACGCGCTCGCCGAGGGCATCGGCCTCGAGGCGGCGCTTCGCCGCGCGGACCGCCTCGCCGGCGTGAGCGAGCCGGCGCGCCGGGGCCTCCGGAGCTTCCTCGGGGCCATCGACGACGCGCGCCGGGGGCTCGCCGCCGGCACCTCGGTGCGCAGCGTGACGGAGACGCTCGCGACGCGCGTCGGGCTTCTGGAGCAGGGGCCGCTGAGCGACCCGCGGGCGCGGCGGCGTCGCGAGAACGTGATGTTCGTGCTCCGGGCCATCGAGCGATACGAGGCGCGCGAGCGGGACCAGGTCAGCCTCGCGGCCTTCCTCACGCGGCTCACCCTCCGCGATACGGAGGACGAAGCGGAGGAGCGGGCGAAGAAGGGGCGCGTCACGCTCTCCTCGCTCCACTCGGCCAAGGGGCTCGAGTTCGACGTCGTCTTTCTGGTCGGCTGCGTCGAGGGCCAGCTGCCGCATACGCGGACCACGGACCCCAAGGTGCACGAGGCCGCGCCCACGGACGTCGACGAGGAGCGGCGCCTCTTCTACGTGGGCGTGACGCGCGCGCGGGAGCTCCTCTACCTGAGCCGGCCGACGCAGCGTCTGAGCCGCGGTCGCCTGAGCCCGCGGGTGCCCAGCCGCTTCCTCGAGGGCTTTCCGCCCGACGCGTGGGAAGCGCACGTGCCCGCGGGCGACGCGCCGCTCTCGAGCGACGAGATTTCCGACATGGCCGCTCAGCTTCTCGCGCGCCTCCGTCGTTGATGAAATGATGCGGGGCTCGGGTCGCGCGCACGGAGTAGCAGGGATTGGCGGAAGGGGAGCGAGTCTTCGAAGCGCTGTGGGCGCCGCGCTGGTTCGGACAGGACCAGGCCGTCGCGCACGGGCAGGAAGGCGTCTTCCACTTTCGCCAGGTCGTCCCGCCTGCGTCGGGCTTCGTCGTCATGGCCGCGGCCCTCGACCGGCCGCGCTACGAGGCGCGCTGCCGAGTCCTCGGGCTGAAGCACGACGTGCTGGGCCGTTTGCAGGCCATCGACGTCCGCGGCGACACCTACTGCTTCGTGCGCCATGACGGCGCCCCGGTGGTGGTCGAGGCCGCCGGACAGATCGTGGACGGGCTCGCGGAGGCGCCGCCCGACTGGACGATGCGCATCGTCTTCGAGTTTCTCGTCGGCTGAGCCCCGCGCCGTCGCGGCGCGGACCGGGGCCGACGGCGGTACCGCGTCAGCGGCGCTGGAAGATCGAGAGCGCGCCGACGTAGAGGAAGCCGACCATGAAGAGCACCAGGAAGGGGATGGTGATCCAGCTTCCGGTGATCACGGCGAGCGCGATGGTCACGACGAAGTAGAGGCCGAGGCCGAGCTCCACGATGGAGTGAACCGGGAAGCGCGAGCGGTACTTCTTCATCTTCCAGGTGTCGGCCTTGCCCTTCACGCCGTGCTTGGGCGTCCGGACGAAGGTGTTGTCCTGGCCGAAGAGGCCTTCGAGCACGGCGCGGGCGTTGTTGACGCTGAGGCCGATGCCGAGGGCCATCATGAGCGGCAGGCGCTTGATGGCGTCCCAGAGGTTCCCGTAGAGCGCGCGGTGCGTGACCAGGTAGAAGACGCAGATCGAGCCGCAGGTCGCCGCGAAGAGGGGCACGTCGAGGAGCAGGAGCTCCGGGTTCTCCATGTGCCGCCGGATGAGCATGTTCGGCAGCTGCAGCAGCGCGAGCATGACCAGGAAGAGATAGGCGAAGTTGTTCGTCAGGTGGAAGACGAGCTCGAGCTTCACCTTGAAGGGGAGGTCGGCCTTGAGGACCGTGGCGAGGAGCTTCTTGGTGGTCTGGGCCGAGCCCTTGGCCCAGCGGTATTGCTGGGTCTTGAAGCTGTTCATCTCGCAGGGGAGCTCGGCGGGGGCCAGGGCGTCCGGGTTGTAGACGAACTTCCAGCCCTTCATCTGGGCGCGGAAGCTGAGGTCCATGTCCTCGGTGACCGTGTCGTGCTCCCAGCCGCCGGCATCGATGATGGTGGCCTTACGCCACATGCCGGCCGTGCCGTTGAAGTTGAAGAAACGGCCGGAGCGGTTCCGGGCGATGTGCTCGATGATGAAGTGGCCGTCGAGCATCATCGACTGGCACTTGGTGAGCACCGAGTAGTCCCGGTTGAGGTGGCCCCAGCGCGCCTGGGCCATGCCCACGTTCGGGTCCGTGAAGTAGTGGACGAGGCCGCGGAAGATGTCCGGCTTGGGCACGAAGTCCGCGTCGAAGACGGCGATGAGCTCGCCCTTCGCGGTCTTCAGCCCGTTCTCGAGGGCGCCGGCCTTGTAGCCGGTGCGGTCGTTGCCCCGGTGGATGTACACGGCGTCGAAGCCGCGCTCCTGGAGCTCGTCGACCTTGGCGCGCGCGATCTGCTGCGTCTCGTCCGTGGAGTCGTCGAGGACCTGAATCTCGAGCTTGTGCTTCGGGTAGTCGATCTCCGCCACGCCATCGAGGAGCCGCTCGGCGACGTACATCTCGTTGAACATCGGGAGCTGGACCGTGATGCTCGGGAGCTCGCCCTCGGTGAACTCGCGCTCCGGCGTGAGCGCGTTCTTCCGATGGCGCAGGTAGAGCATGAGCAGCGCGCCACGGTGCGCGCCGTAGATGCCGAGGATGGTGAGCGCGATCAGGTAGAGGACGATGACGACGGTTTCCACGGGGACCTCCGGCCCGGCCGGCTGACCGAGCGCCCGCACCATGCCCGTCCGTCCTCCACGACGCAGCGCATCAATTGTCCCGCGAACGTAATCAATTGTCGCGCCGAGCCGCCAATCGTCCCGACCCAGGGATGCCGCCCGACCCCCGCCGGGGGACGGACGGAACCAAAGAAACCAACGGCTCCCAAAAGCCGAATGATCTCGGCGTTAGTTTCTTTAGTTCCGTCCGTCCCCTCCCTCAGGGCCACCACTGGGTGGGGAGGCCGTCGGAGCGGGCGAGGGCGAGCAGGTCCATGCTGACCGCGACCAAGCCGTGCACGAGCAGGCCGCCCCAGAGGCTCCGGGTCCGCGCCGCGAGCGTACCGAGAAAGATGCCCGCGACGATGGCGCCGAGGGTCTCGGGCACCGCCTTGCCGAAGTGGATCATCACGTAGGGCACCATCGCCACGAAGATCGCGTTGGCCCCGAGGGCGACGTGCGTGCTCCGGAGCAACCATCCCCGGAAGAAGAGCTCGAGGCCGAAGAACTGGGCCAGGTAGAGCGCCTCCCACGTCAGGAGATCGGCCCAGCTCCGGCCGCACTCGCGGTGGAAGGGGTAGATCGCCTGAAAGGTCTCCGTGCCGCTCAGCGGGATGACGAAGGCCATCACCACCGCGTAGCTCAGCAGATAGATGGGCAGGTGCGCGCGGAAGCCCTCCGCCCCGAGGTGCTGGTCCCGGACGCGCTCGCCCATCAGCCAGATCACCGGCAGCGGAAAGACCACGAAGCCCACGACGCGCCAGAGCGCCCACCAGGCGTGCGTCGCGAGCTCGGCCCACGGGTGCCAGCGATGGAGCTCCGTGAAGAATGTGCCGCTCAGCGATCCCTCGGCCTCCCAGTCCGCCATCAGGTCTCGGAAGCGCCAGAAGTCCCCCGGCATCCCGTAGGCGTCCATCAGCGTCAGGAAGACCGCGGCGCTCGCGAGCACCACGAGCGGCCGCCGGTCCGGCCCCTCTCGCAGCGCGCGCTCGGCCGCGGCGTCGGCGTCGAGGCGCGCCCAGACGTCGAGGAAGAAGCGCCGGACGAAGAAGCGCGGGTCGAGCTCGCGGCGGAGGTCCACGCTCAGCCGGAGACCTCGGCCGCTTCGGAAGCCAGCGTGGCCCCTCGGCGGAGCCGCGCCACCGAGCGCGCCTGGCCCAGGAGCACGAGGGTCTCGTAGAGGCCCGGGCTCCGGGTGCGCCCCGTCAGGGCGACGCGGGCCGGCTGGGCCACGTGCTTCATGGCGAGCTCCTCGCGCTCCATCCACGCGGTGATGGCGCTCTCGAGCGTCGGCTCGTCGAAGGGCTCCGCCGCCTCCACGAGCCCCGCGAGATGCGCGAGCCGTGGCGCGCTCTCCTCGGTGAGGAACTTCCGGCGGCCCTTCGCCTCGTAGGTGAGGTCCGCGTCCGGCCGGAAGAAGTAGTCGAGGCCCTCGGCCAGCTCCGGGAGCGTCGTGGCGCGCAGCTTCACGGGAGCGATGGCGGCCACCAGCCGCGGATCCTCCGCGGCGACCTCCACGCCCCGCGCGGCGAGGTGCGGCGCGACCAGCACCGCGAGCTCCGCGTCGCTCTTCTTCTCGCGTAGATGCGTCGCCTGCACGTGCTCGAACTTCTTGAGGTCGTACTTGCTCGGCGAGCGGCCCACGTTCTCCCAGGCAAACTTCGCGACGAGCTCGTCCCGCGTGAAGATCTCTTCGTCGCCGTGGGACCAGCCGAGGCGGGCCAGGTAGTTGAGCACCGCCTCCGGGAGGTAGCCCTTCTCCCGGTACTCGAGCACCGCGGCGGCGCCGTGGCGCTTGCTGAAGCGCTTGCCGTCGGGGCCGAGCACGATGGGCAGGTGCGCGAAGCGCGGGGGCTCCGTGCCGGCCGCGATGGCGCGCCAGGCCCGGTAGAGGAGGAGCTGCTGCGGCGTATTGACCAGATGGTCGTCGCCTCGGCTCACGAGCGTGATGCCCATGGTCAGGTCGTCGACGAAGCAGCCGAAGTTGTAGAGCGGCAGACCGTTCGGCCGGAGCAGCGGGAAGTCCTGCTGCTCGGCGTTCGGGTAGCTCACGGCGCCGTAGACGAGGTCCTCCCAGCCCGTGTCGCCCTCGCTCGGCGCGCGAAAGCGAACCGTATGCGGCGCGTTCGGGTCCCCGTCCGTGCGCTCCCGCCAGGGCGAGCGGAAGCGGAATCCCTTGCCGTGGCGGACCTCGTAGTCGGCCCGGAGCGCCTGGATCTCCTCCCGGGTGGCGTAGCAGCGGAACGCCGCGCCTTCCGCGATGAGCTTCTCGGCGTGCTCGCGGTAGAGGGCTTTGCGCTCGGACTGCAGGTAGGGCCCGTGCTCGCCGCCGGCCTCGGGCCCCTCGTCCCAGTCGAGGCCGAGCCAACGGAGCGACTCGTAGACCGTCGCGACGGCTTCCGGCGTCGAGCGCTTTTCGTCCGTATCCTCGATGCGGAGGACGAAGGCGCCTCCGGTCTGCCGTGCCCAGAGCCAGCTGTAGAGCGCGGTCCGGACGTTGCCGATGTGGAGCTGGCCCGTGGGGGAGGGCGCGAAGCGCACGCGAACGCTCATGGCGCCCAGGTAGTCGCCCGGCGGCTGGCGAGCAAGGCCGCCACGAGGGTGGCGCTCACGACCCGGGTGCAGGGGGCGCCCAACGCGTCCTCGTCCAGTCCAGGCGCAGGCGACCGTCGCTGTAGAAGCGGCCGTTCCCGTGAAGGCCGGTGCTGGGCTCCGTGATCTCCCGATGCACGTTCCGAGGCGGTCTCACGACGACGTCCCGTCCGTGCACGTAGTCCTGGGCGCGCACCAGGACCATGTAGGCCTTGATCATCTGCAGGGCGCGCTCCCGCGAGGGGAGCAGGAGATCGGTGAGGTCGTCCTCGCCACCCGGCGCCGCCCGGCGCACGAGCTCTTCCCGAAGCGTGCCGTTCTCGTCCCAGAAGCGCCCCAGCATCTCCTCGTTGGAGCGGAGCTCGTCCCCGCCCTGCACGCGCCCGAAGTACTCGAGCACCTCCGGCGTCTCGCGCCCGAGCTGTGGCACGTCGGGCATGCCCTCGAGGGACTGGTAGGCCCAGCCTTCCGGGCCCGGGATCTTCCGCGCGAAGGAGAAGGTCTGGTCGAGGGTCACGCCGATGTTCGAGTGACACCCCATGCAGTACTGCCCCTCCTCGTGCGTCTGGAGCCGTAGCCGCCCTTCCGCGTCCTCCAGCCAGCCGAGGAGCCGCCAGCCGAACTTGTTCGACCAGCCGACGAGCGGGTGCCCGTTGTAGAGGGGCAGCGCGCCCTCGTCGCGCTCCTCGTCCTCGCGGGCGTAGAAGCCGTGCATGCGGTCGTCGGAGTGCTCGCGGAGCTTGAGCATGTAGCGCACCTCCTTGATGCGCTGGCTCATGAAGGTCGGCGACTCCGGATCCGCGTAGCGCACGGTGTGGAGAAACTCGGTGCGCTCGGGGTACACGGCGCGCCGAAGCGCGTGGTCGCTCGCGTCTCCCACGAAGCGCGGCGGGAGACCGGCCAGCACGGTGGCCGTGCCGAGGCGGCCGTCTCCGTCGAGGTCGACCCCGAGCGCAGCCTCGTTCACCGGGTCCATGGGCCAGCGTACGTCCGCCGCGGGCACGCTCGGATCGCTGGCGAAGGCCGCCTCGAGGAGCGCGAGGTTGGCCAGCGCGACGTCGCGGTCGGGTGCGCCCTCCTTCGTCCGAAACTTCGGCGCGAGGCGAATGAGGACGTCGTCCGTGTTGCCGTTGGTCGGCCAGAACTGCCCCGTGAAGGGCTTGTAGCGGTAGGCACGCCAGCCGCTGCCGTCCTTCGCGAAGCCCTGCGCGTCGAAGCCGGCGGCGAAGTCGAGGTCCGGCCGGTAGCCGACGTAGCGGTCCTCCGGGAGCAGCGCCATGGAGCGGCGGAGCGCCTCGTAGTTGTCCTCGCGCACCCAGGCGAGCGCCTCGTCGTCGGAGATGGCGGCGATCGCCTCCGAGCGATCGATGAAGAGGTTGTCCCAGTGGTTGGTCTGGCCGACGTCGGAGAAGGCGTAGGCCAGCTGGAGCGCGGCGTCCGCGATCCAGTTCTCGTCGTGGCGCTCGGTGTGGCAGACGTAGCAGGGGTTCGAAACGCCGTCGGTCGCCGTGTAGCACTGCACCGGAATGCCGGCCTCGGCGTTCTCCACCTGGCCGAGGCTCTCGGCGGCGGTGCGGATGGGGTCGTAGGGCACGAAGCCCTCGGGGACCTCGACGCCGCGCGTCAACGGCGTCTCGCGCCAGTCGATGGGGGCGTAGCCCTCCGGGCTCGCCACGCTCTCGGCGCCTGGTGGCGTCGCGGCCGCGCGCGTCGGCTCCGGAGTCGGCGGCTCGCCGCCGACGTACGTGAACGCCACCACGGCGCCCACGGCCAGCAGGATGAGCGCCGGGGCGAAGCGGAGGGTCGCCGGCGCGGTCGGGGCGGGCTGAAGGGTGTTCTCGTCACTCATGGGATCGCTCGCGGGGACGGCTCTCGGCCGTCCGAAAGAGAGGAAAGAACGCGAAGCGGGCCGGCGTCGCGAGCTCGTCGCGGCGCCGGCCCCTTCGTCACGCGCCGCAGAGCGGCGCGGCGTCGTCAGTACTGGTTCTGCGGCCAGCCGCTGAAGATGCGCTCGCCCGGGTGCTGCACGTTCACGAAGAACGCGCGGCCGTCGGGGCTCAGCGTCGGGCCCGTGGCCTCGGCGTCGGAGGGAACCGAGAGCACGCGCCAGGGCGTGCCCGGACCCGTGGTCGACTCCTGGAGGTAGTAGGCGCTGTCGGCGGCCGCACCGCCAGCGCCGCTGAAGTTGCCGTCCGTGCCGAACCAGACGCCGCCGTCAGGATCGAAGAGGAGGTTGTCCATGTCGGAGGCGAGGAAGGTGTTGTCGTCGCCGACGGAGCCGCGGAACGCGGTCCAGAAGGTGAACGTGTCCGACGCGCCGGGGTTGCCCGCGTTCGCCTCGCGGAAAGCCACGATGGTGCCCGCGTTGTCGCTGCGGACGTTGTCCATCTCCTTCTCGCTCCGCTCACGCGGGTCGAGGGTGCCGTCGTCGAAGAGGGCGTTCGGGCGCCCGTGGTTCGTGAAGGCGACGTAGAGCGTCTGCGTGATGAAGTTCCACTCGACGTCCTCGGGCCGGTTCAGCTCACGCACGCCGACCTTCGCGGCCGCCGTGAAGAGGCCGAGGAGGATGTCGTCGTCCGTCGCGAAGCCACCGATGCCGTTGTAGCTCACGTCCTGGAGCGCCGTGCCGACGGTGGTGCCCGCGGGGAGCGTGCCCGCGCCGGCGTTCGGCGCGACGTCCGTGGAGGTCGTGCTGAGCTCGACCCAGCGGCCCGTGCCGGGCGCGACCTGCGTGGGGAAACTGCCGTCCGCGAGGGTCACACCGCCGAGGCGACCGCCGGCGCCGTCGCTGTTGGCGAGGTCCTCGAAGTGCGCCACGTAGACGGTGCCGTCGGCGAGCAGGTCACGGACCTCCCGGCGCGTCATGGTGTCCACGTAGTTGGCGCGCGTGACGAACTTGTAGATGCGGCCGCCGCGGCGGTCGTTGCCGCCGTAGATGACGACGGGCTGGCCCGAGGCGAGGTTGCCGGCGGGGTTCACGGCGAAGGTGAAGTTCTCCCAGCGGGCGCGGCCCATGGCGCCGAGCTTCATGTGACCGACGCCGAGCTCGTCCCGGCCGTAGTACTCGCTCGTCTCGTCGGCGAGCGGGTCGATCTCGACCGCGTAGCCGTAGTGGTCGCGGGGACGCTGGCCGCGGAAGTCCGTCGCCTGCGAGAAGGCGCCCGAGGGGCTGACGTCCCAGGTGATGTTGGAGCCCGGGGCGCAGACGCCCACGGTGAAGACGTTGCGGCTGGTCCAGCAGTCTTCGATCTCGCCGAAGAGGCCCTGCACGTTCTCCTCGGCGGAGAAGATGGTGCCCCAGGGCGAGACGCCGCCGGAGCAGTCGCCGTTGATGCCCGCAGCGATGGTCGCGCCCGGGAGCGCGTTGCCCTCGTCGTCCTGCACGGGCGCGTCGGTGATGAGGTCGATGCCCGTGATGCGCGTGAGCGTCGAGCTGGTGGACGTGAACTGCAGGTTGTTGGCGCCGCGGTCGATGTCGTAGCGGCCCGTCGCCGGGTCGCGCACCACGCGGAAGAGGCCGCCGCCGACGTTCTCCTGCCAAAGCCGGATGCCGATGTTCAGGTTCTCCTGCGTCCAGTACGCGGGATCGTCGATGTCGCCGAGGGGCAGGTCGCCGGTACGAAGGGCGTTGGCCGCGATGAGTCGGTACTGGCTGACGGGGGGCTCGTTGAGCTCGAAGCCGCCGCCAGAGACGTACTCGAAGTTCGACCACATGAGCGCGCTGTCCGAGACACCCGTGAAGTAGGGGTTCTCGCCGGCGTTCCATCCGTCGTCGCCGTCCCAGCCGTCGCCGATGATGGCGATGTAGTCGTTGTTCGCGCCCCAGAAGGGGCCGTCCGGGTCGAAGGTGAGCGGGTCGAGGTGCGCGGCGAGGAGCGACACGGAGAGCCCCGGCGCCGTCCGCACGCGGTCCGTACCGGCGGGCGGGAGCGGGAAGCCGGGCACGTCCACGCCCGAGTCCTCGAGGGCCACGAGGTCCTTCACGGCCTCGTAGATGGTGTCTTCCCCGGTGAGGTCTTCGAGGAAGGGCGTGATCGTCGCCTGGATCATCGCGGAGCGCGGGAAGGAGTCGAGGGCGATGGACCCCACGTCGACGCCATCCTCCCCGTCCGTCCCTGGCGTGCCTGGCGTGCCTGGCGTGCCTGGCGTGCCAGGGGTTCCTGGCGTTCCCGGCGCGCCGTCCAATCCCGGCGCGCCGTCCATCCCGGGCGCGCCCTCCTCACCGCAGCCGGCGAAGACGAGCCCCGCCATGGCCGCGGCGATCAGCAGCAGCTTCTGGTTCATTGATCGAGTCCCTTTCGTTCGCGGCCAACCCGCCGCGACATCCGCGCGGACTCTGCAGACGACGGGGCCCCTTTGGGTGGCAGGCGTGCAACGCCGGCCCCGCGCGCGGAAAACGACGCCGGAGCGATTCGGGGCTGACGAACTCGTCGTCCTTTCGAAACGCGAGCCTTCGTTTCGACATCCGCCCGCGACAGATTCGTCCGTGCAGAACGGCAATACGCACCGACGAGCCCGGAAGGCGCCGCGCTTCCCCGCGCAGGCGCGGCGTCGCGCCCTCCGGCGACGTATCATCGTCGCCGCATGTCCGACCCCGCGCGCGACCCGACGTCCTTCGCGGCCCGCCTCTCCCGCGGCCGCCCTTCCCCTGCGCGCGTCGCCTTCCAGGACGAACGGGCGTTCGGCCCGAGGCTACGGCTCCGTCGCTGGGGCCTCGGCAACGGGCTCACGGTCTGGACGCTGCCTGACGGTGCCGCGCCCGTCGTGAGCTACCAGACCTGGTTCGGGGTGGGCGCCAAGCACGACCCTCCGCGGCGGAGCGGGCTGGCGCACTTCTTCGAGCACCTCATGTTCCTGGGCACCGAGCGCTACCCCGCGGGCGCGCTGGACGAGGCCTTCGAGGCCGTGGGCGCGGACAACAACGCCATGACCGGCTGCGACACGACGGCCTACGTGACGTCGCTCCCGCGCTCCGCGCTGCCCCTCGCCATCGACGTCGAGGCCGACCGCCTTGCGGGGCTCCTCCTCGACGTGGCCGAGGTCGAGCGCGAGCGCGAGGTCGTCTTGAGCGAGCGCCGCGATGCCGTGGAGGACGACGTCGCCGGCCGCGCGTCCGAGCTCCTCTGGCGGACGGCCTTCCGGCGCCATCCTTATGGACGACCCATCCTCGGCTGGAGCCGCGACGTACGGCGCATCGGCATCGAGGACCTCCACGCCTTCTATGCCGCCCGCTACGCGCCGGCCAACGCGACGCTCGTCGTGGCTGGCGACTTCGATGAGGAAGCACTGCTTCGCAGGGTGCAGGAGGCCTATGGCGCGCTGGCGCCCGGCGAGTCTCGGCCGGCCGAGCCCGCACCGGAGCCCGGTCAGCGCCGTGAGCGCCGCGTCGATCTCCCCTGGCCGACGGACGCCGCGAAGCTCCAGATCGGCTGGCGCACGCCGGGTGTGGCGCATCCCGACCACGTGGCGCTCTCGCTCTTCGTCTTCCTCCTCTTTGGCGGTCGCTCGGCGCGCGCGCGTCAGCGGCTCATGCGCGACCAGGAGCTCGCCACGGAGATCGCGGGCTTTCTCTCGCCCTTTCGGGGCGAAGGACTCTACGAGCTTTGGCTCGGGCTTCGCGAAGGGGTGGCCCCGGAGGACGCCCTCGCCGCCCTCGATGCGCTGGTCGAGGAGGCGCTCGGCGCGCCCTTCGCGCAGGACGAAATCGAGAAGGCACGGCGCCGGCTCCGCCTCTCGCTCTTCACCAGCCTCGAGACGGCGGAGGGGCGGGCCGAGCGCGCCGGGAGCGACGCGCTGGTGCTCGGTGATCCGGCGGCCGCGTGGCGCTTCGAAGCAGCGCTCCGAGGCGTCGACGACGCCACGCTTCGGGCGGCCGCGGCGCGTGTCTTCCGCCCGAGCCGACGCAGCGTCGTGACGGTGCGGCCCGCGCGGCGCGAGGCCTCGTGACGAAGCGGTGGACCCGGCGGGGCGGCAGCACGGCGCTTCTCGAGGCGACGGACGCCCTCCCCATCGTCGACCTCGCGCTTCGCCTGCCCGTCGGCAGCCTCGCCGATCCTCCGGGGAAGGGTGGCGCGCTGCGGCGCATGGCTCGCCTCCTGCGGCGCGGCCCCCGGGGTATGGACGAGACGGCCGTCGAAGAGGCCATCGCCCGCCTCGGCGGACGCCTGGCCCTCGGCATCACGCGGGAGTCCATCGAGCTGCAGGGCACGGTGCTGGCGGAGCACGCCCCCGCCTTCGCGTCGCTCGTCGGTCGCCTGCTCGCCGCCCCCGCCTTTCGCGCCCGCGACCTCGCCCGCGCGAAGCGTGAGATTCGCGCCGAGCTCGCCGACGTTCGGGACGACGACCCCAGCCTCGCGGCGCGCCACCTTCGTGACCTCGCCTTCGGTGACCACCCCTACGGCGCGCCCACGGGGGGCACCGTGGCGAGCCTACGGCGCGTCCGCCGCGAGGATCTCGTCGAGGCGCACGCGCGCTTCCTCGGCACCGGGGGCCGCATCGTCGGCGCCGCCGGCCCCCTCGACCGCGCGCAGGCGGACGCGCTCTTCGACGCGATGCTCGTCGGCGTGCCGCGCCGCCGCGTGCCCCGGCCCTGGGTTCCGGCGACGCGCTTTCCGCGGGGCCGCCGCGTTCGCATCGTGCACCGGCCCGGGCGCCAGCAGGTACAGCTCGGCATCGCGGCGCTCGGGACCCACCGGCGCGATCCGGAGCGGCTTCCGCTCCTCGTCGCCGAGACGGCCTTCGGCGGGACCTTCGCCTCGGAGCTCACCCACGAGATCCGGAGCGTACGGGGCTGGAGCTACTACGCGGGGAGCACGCTCCGCGCGGGCGGGAAGCGCGATCTCCTGGAGCTCTGGGCCCATCCGGCGACCGAGGTCGCCGCCGCCTGCGCCGAGCGGGAGCTCGAGCTCCTCGCGCGCTGGGCCGCCGATGGGCCCCGCCCGGAGGACCTCCGCCGCGCGAAGACCTATCTCGTGGGCAGCCGCGCCTTCGACGAGGAGACGGCGGCGCGTCGGCTGGAGCTCGCCTTCCTCCAGGAGATCGGCGGCGCCGTCGGCGGCTTTCGCACGGCCGTCCGCCGCGTGACCCGGGCGTCGGCGGCGAAGGCCGTGCGTCGGCGCATCCAGCCTCGCGACCTCGCCATCGTGGCGGTCGGCGATCGGCGTGTGCTCAGGCCCGCGCTCGAGGCGCTCTCCGGCGTGAGCTCCGTGGAGGTTTGCGACGCGCGTCGTCCGCTCCAGCGAAGCGCGCCCACCCTCACGGAATGATCTGTAGCCAGTTGTCGGCCGCCTCGTCGACGGCGGAGGGCTCGTCCCGCGGGTTGACGAGCACGCTGATGAGCGTGACGTCCTCCCCCTCGCCGGCGCTGTTGAACTTGCGGCCCGTGCGCTCGCAGAGTCCATTCTCGTCGCGCCGAAGGGCGCAGAGCGGGAGCCCGGCCTCCGTGGCCGGGAACTCGAACTCGAAGGCGCGGTCCGTCCCGCCGGCGGCGAAGAAGTCGTCCCCGTCGACGTCGAGCAGCACGCGCACGCGGTAGTTCTCCCCGTCGATGAGGATCGAGGGCAGCTGAGCGCTTCCGGTCAGGATGAGGTCCCGGTCGAGAAGCGCGCGAATCGAGTTCGTTCGCCAGAAGCCCACGGCGCGGTCCTCGCGCTCCCCGAGGGTACCGGAACGCGCGGGGAGCTCGACGCCCTCCACGTGCACCTCGACGCGGACGTCGTCCACGTTCACGCCGTCGGGCAACCCGCCCGCGAGGCCCTCGAACTCGACCTCGACGCCGAGCGGAAGCCCGTCGGGGTCGATCAGATCGTCGAAGTCCACGTTGTGGACGAAGACGCTCCCCTCGTCCGCGTCCGCGAAGAAGGGCGAGACGGGGACGTTGGCCGTCGCCCGGGGGAGGTCGCGGCAGATGTCGCTCAGGCTCCAGCCGTGGTCCGCGCTGGACGGGTCGAACTGGAACCCCATCGTCCGGTTCACGTCGGCCCAGAAGTCCACGCCGCCGGCCCGGAGCCCCGTGCTGGTTTGCGGAAAGACCGAGCCCGGCATGATGAGGCGCCCGTTCTCGAAGCCCAGGGGCTCGAAGACGGCGAGCGCGTCGAGGCGCGGCGTGACCCGGCCATCGTCGAGCACGATGCCGTCACCGTCCTCGTGCACCACGCGGTACTCCACCCGCTGCCGCACGTGGGGGATGAAGCGCTCGATGGTCAGGTCGAGGTTGCAGCCCTCGTCGATCACGAAGTCGTCGGCGTCGTTCACGATGGAGCAGCCCGCCGCGAAGGCCAGGGTGCTCGCCAGGAGGAGGAGTCGCGGCATCCGGTTCTCGTGCTGCATCAGAAACGCCCCTGCACGGTGGCCATGCATCCCGCCGGCCCACACGCCGCGCCCGCAACGGTGGAGGGCGCGTCTTCGTCGTCCTCCCCCGAGCGGAGGAAGAGCAGGCCGACGCCGACCACCATGACGGCGGCGCCGCCGAAGAGGAGCACGTCGGCCGCGAGGGAGGCGGCGTTCACGCGGTCCTGGGACGCGGCCAGGTCGAAGTCCACGGGACAGACGTTGCCGGGGCAGGCGTCCTCGAGGTCGCTCCGCTCGCCCGAGGAGATGACGCCTGCGGCGACGCCGCCGCCGACCATGGCGAGGCCTACGCCGCCCACGATGTAGCCGAGGGGGTTGAGGCTCTGCGCGTCCTCGCGGTCCCGCGCTTCCTGCGCGGCGATGGCGGCGGCACGCTCCTCCTCGAGGCGCTGCGCCTCGGCCTCGAGGCGCAGCCGCTCCGCTTCCGCTTCCGCTTCCGCGGCCTCCTGCTCCGTCACCCGCGCTTCCATGGAGCGGAGCCGGTTGCGGAGCTGCGCGGCGTTCTCGGCGTCGGGCTCCGCCTCGAGGTAGCCCGCGAGGGCGCGGGTCGCCTGGGGTAGGAGCCCGGCGTCGCGATACGCCAGGTAGGCGTTGAAAAGCAGCGAGCTGCGCTGCGAGAGGTCGTAGGCGCGCTCGAACTCGCGACCGGCCTCCTCGAACTGACCTTGCTCGTAGAGGCGCTGCGCCACCTGGAAACGTAAGCGGGCCTGCTCGTCGTCGAGACCCTGGGTGCGGAGGGCGGCCGGCCCCTGGGGGTCGTATTCCTCGTCCTCCGAGGCGTCACCCGCGGGGGCTGCGGGCTGGGCCGCGGCGGTGGCGGTCAGCGCGAGCGTGAGCAAGGGGGCGAGAAGGCGTCGCATGGGCAAAGGGTATCGGCCCGTAGCGCCCCGGAGGTCAAAAGTTGCGTTCTCGGTTGAAAAATCCACCGCGCATCGGTCGCACGGGCCGCCCTCGACGTTCAGCGGGCGGCGTCCGGCTACCAAGCCATGGGCCGTGGATCGTTCGCGGGCACCCGCTCGCCGGCCTCGAGGCGCTGAAGCACGCGGCGTATCCGGCGTAGCTGCTTTGCGGTCATGAAGAACGCGATGGCGCCGAAGCCAGGGACGGGGATGGCCGCGAGGCCGACCGCGCCCCGCGCGCGCGCCATGCCTGGCACGAAGGCACCCGCGTCCTGGAGACGCTTGCACGCGACCAGAAGGACGACGGACTGCGCCAGGATCTGCGCCCGGAAGGCCAGGAGCCCGCCGCCGAGGGCGCTGAGCTCCCGGTCGCATTCGTCCGTTTCGGGGTCCGGGTCGCACTGCGCGGCCCAGAGCGTGAAGGCCATGGTCGCGGCCAGCGCGGCGCCGGTCGGGGCGAAGAGGAGGAGGGTCTGGCGACTTCGGCGTTGCGCCAGCTCGTAGGCATCGGGACGGAGGTCGCCGGGGCCCACCAGCCGGAGGCGCAAGCTCGGTGCCGGTGCGGGCGCCGGCGTGACGTAGGGCGCGGGAGAGGGCGGAGGCGGCGGTGGCACGAAGGGGCCCTCGGGCTCGCTTCGGCCGGAGGAGGGCGGGGGGACGAGGAAGGGATCGGCGCTCTCGTCGGAGGCGGGAAAGGGTGCCGCGCCGGGAGCTGTTTCCGTTTCCGTCTCCGTCTCCGTCTCCGTCTCCGTTTCCGTTTCCGTTTCCGGGTCCGTCTCCGGCTCCGTGTCCGGCTCGGCCGGGGGCAGGAAGGGGTCCTGGGCGTGCGCGAATCCGGGAGCCGCGCTGGCCACGGCGAGGGCCAGGGCCAGGGCGAGTCGGGGTCGCGGCGCGACGGAGGGCGGCGTCGGCACGGCCCGAGGTGTAGCCCCTCGGGCTCGCGTTGACGACTCGGCGCCCTGGTACGGTCCGGCCGTGGTGCGCGCGCTCTGGTTGTCGTGGATGATCCTCGGGCTCGGCTGCGGCGGAGGTGGTGAGGATGGAGGCGCGGCGGCACCGGCCCCCGTGGCCGAGCCGGCGCCGGATCCCGCATCCGCGGAGACGCCGGAGGCGCCGCCTGCGGAAGAGGCCGCAGCGGACGCCCCCGCCGAGGCGCCGCCGGAAGACGTGGCAGGTTCGCCCCCCGCGGACGACCCCGCGCCCCCGGGCGACGTGCCCGAGGCGAGCGCCGCGCCTCCGGAGGAGGCCGAGGCGCCTGCGGCGGCCGACGACCCCGACGCGCTCGCCGATGCGGTGGGCGTCGCCCTCGAGGCCGCGGGTGATGCCGAGGTGGGCGCGGAAACGTGCGCCGTGGCCTACGAGAGCATGGCCGCGGCCGCGCGCACCATCGAGGCGCGGCTCCCGGGCAGCACGAACCCGCTTCCGGCCCGGTCCCTCTTCCTTACCGCGTGCCGGCGCTACCCCGGGCCCGCGCAGCAGTGCCTCGTCACCCGCTCCGCCGACGCGCACGCGGAGGAGTGCCTCGCGATTCAGGCCGAAGTCCCCCCCGACGTCCGCCGAGGCCGCGAGCGCCTACTCGCCGGCCCGGAGTAACGGTGGCCGAAACTGCTCCGAGACCGGGTAAGCCGGTCCGTCCGCCAATCAAGAACCGCCCGGAAGCAGCCGGCCGACGATGTCGGCGCGCGCCACATTCGTCGGGTCGTGGTCGCGCGAGGGGATCTGCTCCTCCGCCGTCCAGCTCTGGTCCGGCTCGAGACGAAAGCCCCCGGCATGGCGATGCGGCGGCTCACCGCCCCAGTCCGTGGGAGAGAGCATCGACCAGTAGAGCTCGCCGTTCGCCCGCTCGTAGAGGTGGTAAATCTTGCCCACGCGACGCGGGAAGTTGCAGGTCGCGCGATGCAGGTCGAGGTCCCGCTTGGCCTGCTCGAGCACCTCTTCGGCCTGCTCCTGGAGCGCGCGGATCTGCCGGGCGATCACCTCGAGCTTCGAGCTCGCGACGGTGCCGATGAGCTCGTCGGCCTTTTCGATCTCGGCGGCGACGTCGACGAGGCGGATCGCCGGCGCCATCGTGCTCAAGCCGTAGGGCGAGAGCTTGGCGGGACCCCGGTACGAGGTCAGCCGGTCCGGGTCGGGCGCCGCGCCCTCGGCGGGCGTCGCCCGTACGTCGTCCTGCGCGTTCGCCTCGGCCATGCCCCGGGAGCTAGAGCGACCTCGGGGGGTTGTCGAGCGCTGGCGCGCGCCCGCCCGCCCGAACCACTCGCTCCGTCCCTCTTTCGGGGACGCACCGCCTCGTGCGCTTCACCCTCCCATGGAGGCGTGCGCCGTGAGACGGTCCCGGCCCATGCGCGACGACCTCGCTTCCGCCTTCGCCAGCCGCGCCACCAAGCGCACGCTCCCCATCCACGCCGTCGCCGCGCCGCGTTTCCGCGCGCAGCTCGCGCGCTGGCCTCAGCGCTGGGGACGCTGGGTCGAGGGCACCGGCTACCGCCCGCGGCCGGGTCGCCACGTGCTGGTCCCTGGGCCGAAGGGTGCGCCGGAGGCCGTGCTCCTCGCCGTGGGGGAGGTGCCGTCGCCGTGGGACGTCGCGGCGCTGCCTCGCGCGCTTCCGAAGGGTCGCTACGTCTTCGCCGAGGACCCCGGCGCGCGCCTCGAGGCGCACGTGCTCGGTTGGGCCCTCGGGAGCTACGAGTTCACGCGCTACCGCGAGCCGCGCCACGGCGGGCGCACGCTGGTCTTCCCCAAGGGCGAGGGGCGCTCCCGCGCGCTGCGGCTGGCCGAGGCGACGTATCTGGTGCGCGATCTCGTGACGACGCCCGCCGAGGACCTCGGCCCCGAAGAGCTCGAGCAGTGCGCCCGGGACCTGGCCAAGGCCCACGGCGGCCGCGTCACGGCCATTCGCGGCGAGGATCTCCTCGCCAAGAACTACCCGGCGGTGCACGCCGTCGGCCGCGCCGCCACCAAGACGCCGCGGCGCATCGACCTCCGCTGGGGCAAGGCCAACCATCCCAAGGTGACCCTCGTCGGTAAGGGCGTCTGCTTCGATAGCGGCGGCCTCGACCTCAAGCCGGCGAGCGGGATGCTGCTCATGAAGAAGGACATGGGCGGCGCGGCCCACGTGCTGGGCCTCGCGCACGCGATCATGGACGCCAAGCTGAAGCTGCGGCTGCGGTTGCTCGTGCCTGCCGTGGAGAACGCCGTGGCCGGCAACGCCTTCCGGCCCCTCGACGTGCTGCCGACCCGAAAGGGCCTGAGCGTCGAGGTGGGCAACACGGACGCCGAGGGCCGCCTCATCCTCTGCGACGCGCTCGCCGAAGCCATGCGCGAGGAGCCCGCGCTGATCCTGGACTTCGCGACGCTCACCGGCGCCGCGCGGGTCGCCCTGGGCACGGAGGTGCCGGCACTCTTCGCCAACCAGGACACGCTCGCCGACGAGCTGCTCGGCGCTGGCGCGAAGGAACAGGACCCGCTCTGGCGCCTGCCGCTCCTCGACGCCTACGACCGGCACCTCTCGAGCGCCGTCGCGGACGTCTCGAACGTCGGCGGAGGTCGCTACGGCGGAGCCATCACGGCGGCGCTCTTCCTCCGGCGCTTCGTGGGCCGGAGTGCGCCCTGGGCCCACGTCGACCTCAACGCCTACAACACCGACAGCCGCCCCGGCCGGCCAAAGGGCGGCGAGGCCATGGGCCTCCGCGCCGTCTACGGCGCCCTCGAAGCGCGCTACGGCTGAGCCGGCGCTCCTGCAATCGCTTCGTCGCGGCGGCGACACGTTCGTCACCGATGTCGCCACCGAGGCGCCCGGCCGGCGCCCAGCTGTCGTTCGCGCTTCATCGGATTGACGCATCCGTCCCCGACAGCTGGGGGGCTCGCACGCGCCCGGGAGAGGGCCGCGGGCACGGACACCCAACGCAGGAGACGCGGGTGATGCATCGGACCAACTCGAGTGGAATCACGGCGCTCGCGCTGACGCTCGCCGTCGCGGGCTGCGCCGGCGAGGACGGCGCGCCGGGCATGGATGGCATGGACGGCGCCGAGGGGCCCCAGGGCCAGATGGGGCTCCCCGGCACGCCCGGCATGCCGGGGATGAACGGCGACCCCGGTGAGGACGGCGAAGACGGGATGCCCGGCGCCGACGGCCTGGGCTCGCTCCTCACCCAGACCGTCATCGGCCCCGGTGACGATTGCGTCTTCGGCGGCATTCGCGTCGACAGCGGCGTCGATGACGACGGGGACGGCGTGCTCGGCGAGGCCGAGGTCGATCAGACCAACTTCCTCTGCAACACCGAGGCTCCCTTCACGCTGCAGCTCCTTCACTTCGCCGACGTGGACGGCAACGAGGCGACCGCTCTGGACAACGTCGACGACTTCTCGGCGCTCGTCGCGGGCTTCCGCGAGGACCCGCTCTTCGGCGCGCGCACCCTCGTCGTCAGCTCCGGCGACAACATGATCCCCGGCCCGCGCTGGTTCGCGGCCGAGAACGACGACGTCCGCACGCTCACGGGCAGCAACGAGCCCGGTCACGTCGACAACTTCTTCCTCAACCAGTTCGGCGTCGCGGCTTCGGCGCTCGGCAACCACGAGCTCGACCAGGGCCCCGGCGAGTTCGCCGACACGCTCCAAATCGAGGCCCGCGGCGACGTGACCTTCCCGGGCACGACCTTCCCCTACCTCGCGGCGAACGTGGACTTCAGCGGCGACGGCGATCTCTCCCGTCGCATCGGCGTCGACGGCACGGACGCCCGGCTCATGGGCGGCGAGGTCGCCGGCAGCGCCACCATCCGCGTCGGCGAAGAGGTGATCGGCCTCGTGGGCGTCTCCACGCCGAACCTCGCGTCGATCACGACCACGGGTGCCGTCACCGTCGACGGAAGCACCATGATGATCAGCGAGCTCGCCGACGCGATTCAGCCGACCATCGACGCGCTCACCATGGACGGCGTCGACAAGATCGTCCTCCTCGCGCACCTCCAGCAGCTCGACCTCGAGAAGGCCCTCGCGCTCGAGCTCACGGACGTCGACATCATCGTCGCCGGTGGCTCGAACACCCGCATGGGTGACGCCACCGACGTCCTCTTCGACGGCGACGGCGCCTTCGACGAGGGTTACCCCTTCGCGACCCAGGGCAGCGACGGCAACCCGACGCTCATCGTCAACGTCGACGGCGACTACAAGTACCTCGGGCGCCTCGTCGTGAGCTTCGACGAGAACGGCTTCGTGATCCCGGCGACCATCGACGAGGACATCAGCGGCGCCTACGCGACGGTCACGGACAACGTGCTCCTCAGCGGCGGCCAGCCCATCGCGCCCGTCGTCGAGATCCGTGACGCGGTGCAGGGCGTCATCACGCGGCAGTTCGAGAACGTCATCGGCCACACCGACGTCTTCCTCGAGGGCCGGCGCAGCCGCGTCCGCACCGAGGAGACGAACCTCGGCAACCTCACCGCCGACTCGCTCAAGTGGTACACGGAGAACTGCACCGACGGCATGGGCATGCCCGCGTTCACGAGCGTGCTGGCTCTCAAGAACGGCGGCGGCATCCGCGCGGAGATCGGCAATGCCGTCGTCACCGGCGAGACCACCGAGCTCTTCCCGCCCTTCAACGATGGCCTCGCCGTGGACCCCGGCGACGTCAGCGAGGGGCACCTCCGCGGCACGCTTCGCTTCGACAACGGCGCCGTCGTGCTCGACGTCACCGGCGTCGAGCTGAAGACGCTGCTCGAGCGCGGCGTCCACCGCAGCGGTCCGGGCTCGACGCCGGGCGAGTTCCCCCAGGTGGGCGGCATCCGCTTCGGCTTCGACCCGGCGGGCACGGCGCAGGTGCTGACCTTCGACGCCGACGACGACGTCACGGGCATCGCCACGGCCGGGACGCGCGTCACGGACCTCTACGTCGACACGACGGGCGACGGGAACCCGGACACGGCGCTCTACGTCGGAGGCGTGGAGCAGGCAGCGGCGACCTCGACCTACACGCTCGTGACGCTGAACTTCCTCGCCAACGGCGGCGACGGCTATCCCTTCGCCCTGCTCTCGGCGCCGAACCGCCGGCAGATCTACACTGGCAGCGGCTTCGGTGATCCGCCCGGTCCCTTCCCCGTCCTCACGGGCTGCGATCCCGGTCTGTCCTCGAGCTTCAGCTCGACGGGCGGCGAGCAGGACGCGCTCGCGGAGTACTTCCTCCAGTTCTTCCCGAACCCGACGGCGGCCTTCGACATCGCCGAGACGGCGCCGGCCGACGACCGGCGCATCCAGAACCTGAGCATCGTGACGACCTTCGTGCCCCCGGCTCCCTGAGCCCGGCGCGACGACCTGCCGCGGCGCGGGGTCCTTCGGGGCTCCGCGTCGTGGGCGTTCGTGCGGTCGGCGCTGCGGCTCGCGGCGCTGCGGTCAGCGGCCGTGCCAGCGCGGGTGCGCGACCTCGAGGTCGTCCAGGGGCGCGCCGTCCCGCCGGATCGCGAGGCGGCAGCACTCCCCGCCGGTCACCGATTGCGACTCGAGCACCACGAGGGACCCGCCGACCCGCCGCAACAGCGCGCGGTCGAACTCCATGGCGCGCCAGCACGCCTCCGCATCGCCGGTGCCGCGCAGCGGGCATTGGATCCGGATCTCCACGAAGGCCGTGCCCTCTTCCTGGCCCACGAGGGGGAAGGCGCTCCGCGGGCGTGGCATGAGTCGCGTCCACTCCTCGGCGAGCTCGGCGGCGCTCCCGCGGGGGCGGCGTCCGTAGGTGGCCTGCACCAGCCACGCGAAGCCGCGCGCGACGCCCAGCGCCGCGCCCTCGAAGGCGGGCACGCGGGCCATGGCGAAGAGCGGGCGACCTATCGCGAGGAAGACGGGCAGCGTGTAGATGCGTTTCAGCGCGCGACGCACCATGGCTCAGCCCTCGCTCCCGCTCGGCAGCAGCGATGGCGCGGGCGCGAAGGCCGGCGCGTCGGGGAAGAGGGCGGACGGGTCGAAGGCGGGCCACCTCATGCGACGCGCGAGACGATGCAGCGCCCGCCGGTACGCGCGGATGTTCACGTAGTTCGCGTGCCGTGCGCTCGCGACGTAGCGGATGCCCCCGCTCACGTCGGGTCGCGTTCCTTCGACCATGCGCCTCAGCCTCGCATGCGCCTTCGGCTCCCGGCTCGCGGCGAGGGCATGCGCGATCACGTGGGCCTTCTGGTCGAGCAGCTTGAAGAGCCCCGAGTTCGACTCGAGGAAGCCCGAGGCGAAGAGCGCCGGGTCCTCGCGGCTGATCATGTTGAGGTGGAGATCCGGCCGGCCCGCGCGCTCCGGGATCGTCCCCGCGGCGAGGTAGGGCGTCTCGGTCGCGTAGCCCGTGGCGCACACGACGAGGTCCACCTCGACGCTCCGGCCATCGACGAAGTGCACCCGATGCCCGTCCACGCGCTCGACGTCGCGGTGCGCCGCGACGTCCCCGTGGCGCAGGTGGTGAAGGAGCTGGTCGTTGAGGATCGGGTGGCTCTCGAGCACGCGGTGGTCCGGCGCCATGAGGCCGAGCGCGCGCAGGTCCCCATGGTAGCGCCGCAGCAGGAGCTCGAAGCTTCGGCGCTGCAGCCCGCGAGGCATCCAGGCCGTGCGTTCGGCGAAGACGTCCGCGGGCATGCCGAAGAGGTGCTTCGGGATGAAGTGGTAGCCCCGACGCATGCTGATGAACGCGGCGTCGGCGCTCTGGGCGGCGTCGCAGGCGATGTCGCAGCCCGAGTTGCCGGCGCCGACGACCAGCACGCGCTTGCCCGCGAAGCGTGCGCGGCGCCGGTAGGCCGACGAATGGAGGAGCTCGCCAGCGAAGTCGCCGGACCAGGCCGGGAGCTTGGGCTTCCAGGCCGTGCCCGTGGCGCAGACCAGGTGCGTGAAGCGCTCCTCGCGCTCGCCCGCCGCCGTGTGAAGGGAAAGGCGCCACCCGCTCGTGTCGCGCTGCGCCGCGCGCACCATGGTGGAGAGCTCCACGTGCGGGAGCAGCGCTTCCCGCGCCGCGAAGCCCCGGACGTAGCGGAGCACCTGGGCATGACCCGGGTAGTCCGGGGTACCCGGAGGCATGGGGTAGCCGGCGAAGTGGGAGAGGCGGCTCGACGAGATGAAATGCGCCGACTCGTACATCGGGCTGCCGGGGCTCTCGATGTCCCAGATGCCGCCCACGCCGGAGTGGCGCTCGAAGATGCGAAAGGGGAGGCCGAGGCGCCGCAGCGCTCGCCCGAGGGTGAGTCCCGCCGGTCCGCCGCCCACGACCGCCACGCGAAGGGTGTCCGAGCCCATGGCCCTCCTTCTCGCGCAGACTTTGAATGCAGAAAAGCAGATCTTGTTCATGGATTGCATGCGAGCATGCATGTATGGGCTGGGACGACGTGGCGCTCTTCTTGGCGGTGGTCCGCACGGGGAGCTTCACCGACGCCGCCCATACGCTCGGGCTCCACCAATCGACGGTCTCGCGCCGCGTCTCCGAGCTCGAGACGCGGCTCGGCGGCCGGCTCTTTCAGCGAAGCGCGCGCGCCTTTGCCCTGACGGCGCTCGCGCGGCGCCTCGTCCCGGAGGCCGAGGCCGTCGAGACCGCGATGACGGGCTTCGAGCGTCGCGCCCGCGCGCCGGACCGGGCCGAAGGTGTGGTGCGCCTCGCGACGGCGGAAGAGCTCGCGAGCGAGCTCCTCGTGCCGGCGCTCGACCGGCTCTGGCGCGTCGCGCCGGGCATCCAGCTGGTCCTCGATGGGCGCACCGAGCTCGTGCCCGTCGGTCCGGGGGGGGCCGACGTCGCGCTTCGCGTCGTGCGACCCACGCAGGCGAGCTTGCGCTTCCGCAAGGTCGGCGAGCTTCGCTACGGGCTCTACGCGAGCGCGGCCTACCTTGCGTCCGCGCCGGCACGCCACCAGTGGCTCGCGCTCCACGATCCAGGGGCGCGGCTGCAGGAGACCCGCTGGCTGCGCGCCCGCGCCGGTGACGCGACGCCGCGGCTGCAGAGCGGGGACACGCGCGACCTGGTACGCGCCGCGGCCTCCGGCTGGGGCGTCGCCGTGTTGCCCGAGGTGCTCGCCGAGCGGGCCGGGCTCGTCTGCCTCGAGACCATGGAGCTCGTGCGTCCCTTCTGGCTCGTGACGCACGAGGCCTTCGCGGAGGAGGCCCGCGTCCGCGTGGTCCTCGACTGGGTCACGGAGACGGCCGCCGAGGCAGCGCGGAGCTCGCGCTCAGCGCTTTAGCTGCCGACCGAGGGACTCGAAGACGGCCTCGTACCAGGCCGCGATGTTGCGGGGCTTCTGGATCCAGTGGGTCTCGTCCGGGAAGACGACGAGCTCGCTCTCGACGCCGTGGAGCTGGAGCGCGTCGAAGAGCGCGAGCGCCTCGGTCATGGGCACTCGGTAGTCGAGGTCCCCGTGGATCACGAGGGTTGGCGTCTTCCAGCGACGCATGTTCACGTGAGGGGAGTAGCGATCGACGTCGCCCTTCCATGCCGTGGAGGCGTTCTGCAGCTGAAAGTATGCGGCCACATCCGTGGTCCCGGAGAAGGCGCGGAGGTCGTAGAGGCTCGCGTGGGTCACGAGCGCACGGAAGCGCTGCGTCGTCCCGCCGAGCCAGTTGGCCATGTAGCCGCCGAAGCTCCCGCCCATGGCCGCGACGCGTGAGGCGTCGACCTCGGGCCGGGCCTCGAAGACGTCGGCTACGGCGTGCAGGAACAACGAGCAAGCGCCGCCCCAGGTGTTGCCCCAGATCCCGCCGATGAACGCCTCGCCGAAGCCCGTCGAGCCGCGCGGGTTCGGGAGCGCGACGACGTAGCCTTCGTGCGCGGCGACGGCGGCGTTCCAGCGCCAATGCCAGACGTCGTTCCAGGCGCTCACGGGGCCGCCGTGGACCCAGAAGAGTCCTCGCTGGGCGCGCTTCTTCGGCACCGACGCCAGCCAGCACTGCACGGGCGTGCCGCCGGCGCCTTCCACCTCGATGCTGCGCGTGTCGACGGCGCGGAGGGCCTTGGCGTCCGCGGCCGAGAGCCCCGCGAGGTCGTGGAGGAGCTCGGGCGTGGCCGGCGCCTCGCCGCTCGCGTCGTGGCGTAAAGGCCGCGGCGGCGTGCGAAGGTCGCTGTAGACGCCCGCGAGCGCGCCG
>ERZ1740059.364-NODE-364-length-24887-cov-5.163539_pt1 | contig 24887 bp, 19 predicted proteins | sample MGYA00581744_ERZ1740059 | MGnify/ENA primary metagenome ERZ1740059 (study PRJEB43018, sample SAMN04849738) | marine metagenome | isolation source: floating plastic debris | place: Pacific Ocean | collected 2008-08-28 | study: EMG produced TPA metagenomics assembly... | reverse complement strand
CGGGCCTTAAATCGGACGGTCAAGATATCGTATGAATTTCTGGAGGAGTTTATGAACTCATTGAGTGCTTTACATTTTTAGGTAAAAGGCAAAAAATTCTTGTTGACTTCCATGTCAGTAGAATGCATTATTTAGAACTCGATGAGATCATTGGTGTTTTTGTACATGGTCTTTACTCACCCAGCCTTTAATAACAGTTTCTACCTCCAGCCAGCCATTACGCTCCCCTACTACCTTTACTTGTTGGCCTGATGGTAGAGGATTACCTACCATTTTATTTGCCACGCCTGGCCCTTGTCGAATATTCAATTTACTAGCAGTTACCGTGCCCTCAAATTCTTCGAATGAACTACTTTCAGGTCTGTTCTGGTCCAACAGGCGCGAACGAAATACATCCATAGAAAAGGCCGGTCCCGGATCTATTTTTCGCCCTACTGAAATCTCATCATGTCCTAGGACGAAGCGTATACCATAATTGCTTATAAGTAAGCTACATAACATTTCGCATACTGATGTCTGTGTTGTGGTGTATTTGTGCCAAAACCGGGCAGAACTTTCATCTTTATGGATGGCCTTCAAGACCTCTTCTTCTTTATATTCCGAATTAAACGATGATCGATATCGGTTACCTACTTTTGTAAGTGGACCTGCATTATCAAGTTCGATACCAATGGAAAAATCATTAAACCGCGACCTACCTGAGTACTCACTTACGCCCGCATGCCATGCCTTTCGATTAAATGGGACCAATTGGTAGATCTGACCTGAACGGTCAATGACAATGTGAGCCGAAGCTGCAACTGTCTCGGTGGATAACCACCTTGCAGAAGATAAACCACTACTGCCAGCTGTATAGTGAATGATGATTGTGTCTATGTTATCCATGTGCATTTCGGGCATTTCAATTCGTCTACCCTTGCTGATCTTTTTTGTAGCTGTAAATTCCAAGTTTACAGCTGGATCACCGCTCAACTTATGATCTTCAGATATACTCCAGTTCATCGGTATAAGTTTGGACTAGATTAAAAGTTTTAAACTTCATTATGGTATACGGTGTTTTATTTTAGAAAGTGGCAATGCAACCCTATTCCAATAAACGTATTTTAAACTAAACACTAGATTTGCACCCATAATTTAAAGAATAATCATGCTTACCTGGACAGAAATAATAGAATTTACAAAAAATGGCAATCCCAAACCTGATATACGAGTAGAAAAAAGCGATGAAGAATGGAAAGCGTTACTAACCGCTGAGCAATTTCGAATAACTCGACAGAAGGGTACGGAGCCCAGTTTCAGTGGTGAACTATGTCACGCCTATGATCCTGGTATTTACTCTTGCCTATGCTGCGATACTGATCTTTTTGACTCTACAATTAAATTTGATTCTGGAACAGGGTGGCCAAGCTTTACTCAACCCGTAAAGAAGAATGCGGTTAAATACGATGCTGACCATTCTTTTGGCATGACCCGGGTAGAAATCATGTGCAATACTTGTGATAGCCATTTGGGACATGTATTTCCTGATGGTCCCGCTCCCAGTAAGCTGAGATATTGTGTGAATTCGGAATCAATAAAGCTGAATAAAAAACTGTAAAGCAATAAGGACAAATTAAGCCAAGCACTCAAGTAGATAAAAGGTTTACTTTTTATCAACCTTTACCAATTCATCATTTTTCCAGATTCCACTGGCCACCACCTTACCGTCCGAACCATAGAAAATGCCCTGGCCGTTACGATGGTCATTTTTCCAGTCTCCTACAAATTTCTCACCATTAGGCCAATAATAAGCCCCTTTACCTTGACGTCTATCATTAGCGTAACTACCAATATAATGCTGCCCATCAGGCCAGTAAAAGGTGCCTTCACCATGGCGGAGATTATCTTTCCACTCTCCTTCATAGCGACTTCCGGTACTTAGTAATGCTACCCCTTTACCGTTAGCCATTTTATTTTTAACCTGGCCCACGTAATGTGCTTTTTTACCTTTGCTAGTATTAAAAGTAAGGTATGCTCCATTCTTATTTTCCTTTAATTGCCGCTCGAGGTATTTGACCTGTATATAAGCCTTGTCAAGTGCAAAATTCAGCGAATCAATTTGCCTCAATTTAACCGGTTCTAACTCTGTACTTACTATGGGAGTACTCACAGATAAAGTATCTTCGGTTTTTACTTCTGCCCTGTTTTTTTTCATTAGTTGGTGCGCTAAAGCGAATCGTAATTCAAGCGCTCTGGTAAACTCGGGGTCATCCGATTGATCCAATTGAGTTTTATAAGCCTGAATCGCCCGCTCGTATTTACCTAAGAGCAACAACGAGTCGATCGACTCCACGATCAAAGGTTGACGAAAAATATTTTCATTTTCCGTCACTTTTATCTGTTCTTCTTTACTCTTCAGTTCCGTATTCAGCTGTCTTGTCTTAAAAAGAAAATACAAGGTTAAAGTAGTTATAACAGCCAATAAAGAGAAAGAAATTATGGTGACTTTTGGCAAGGACATATCTGGTCTGGTTAAAAGCTCCTAATCACTCTGATGAATGGATGGAAGTTTATGTTTTACCTTTCTGAAATCCGGAGAAAAATACAAATGAAATCGCATCGTCCATTTTTGTTTATACGTATCGCCATCTGCCAGGTCTTGACCCTGGGAGTACATGAGGCCGGCCGCCACAGTAATCCTGGGATTTAAAATGTACCCAAAAGACGTGTGTAATCGCAGATCTTCCATGGGACTGTCAATCACAGGTTTTCCACTTTGCATAATAAGTTCGGCTTCAGGTGATACATAGAATGTATTAGAACCTAATTTCGGCTTGTTTAATGGCACCTTAAATTTCAACATATACCGCCATCGGTTTCTAAAAATATAGTCGCTTTCGTCATTGAATCCTTTTGACCAACGATGTTCAATACGAATACGGTGATACACCATCATCCTGGACATAGGCATAGCAAACAGGTACTGATGCCAAATGCGCCATTCAGGCACTGTGTTTTTCTGTTCAGAAGCACGGTTAGTATTATAATTGATACGTAAAACCCCACCGAGACTTGCATTGAACTTTTTCGAAAATAAGTAGCTAACCGCATGTCGGTTATAGATTTGGGCGACTTGTCCGATAAATGGCGTATCGTCATTTTCTTCCATTCGAAAATGTGTCTGCGCAATCCAGAAGAGCCTATTAGACATACGAATATTTCCATAGGTATTGATCCATAACGATGTAATTGGCTCTTTGTAATTCGTCTCCCTTGCTTCCTCTTGAGCAACAGCGTCAGCTCCAATAAATAAAAACAGCAGTACCAGCCCACCAAACTTTTTTTCACAGAGAAGTTTCATAATTGATCGACACTTTTGTCCTCTTGAATATTGAAAAGCCGGATAATTAACAATGGGTCATTTTCCCGTTTTAATCTGCGTTCAATTTTATCCGTATCTTCTTCTCTTAACTCCAGCATTCGTTTGTAGGAGTTATCAAGAAGTACTGTCAAACGAGTGGCATTATTACAGCTAAGATGATCGCCTAATTCATTAATGAGGTAAGGGATGAGCACTTCTTCATAAGCGCCTGTTACGCGCTTTTTCACCTCTTCATTCATCAATGTGGCCGTAAAAGGATTCCATACTTCATCGATATATGCCGCTCGAATTTCGTTGGTACGAGTGGGCTGAAGAGCAATCCTGTATGAAAGCTGCTTCATTTGGCGAAAACAGCCGGTGAGCAATCTTGCCTGATCCGGCTTTTTAGTAATATCTTGCATAGCCGAGTATTCACTAAGTTCTTTTTTAGCTGACTCTTTTACCTTCAGAAGGACTACCTTAGTTTCACCTGGCGCCTCAACTTGAAGTGAATCAACAAGGTGATTTAGTGTCGTTATTTCCAGAATTAATTTCTCTTCTAATGCCGCTAGTTCCCTTTGACGCTGCTCCTTAGTTAATTTCTCGTTTAGCCTGGATTGTATAGACAAAAAACATTCAGCAACATAATCTGATAGTACATGGACGCCTTCAATTCCATTTTTCAGAAAATTATACTCATCGGCTCTTGGCCCGTTGTAAGACTTTATAACTGCACTATCTCCTGATTCATATTCCACTCTGATTTCAGCAGAAAGATCGCCATGCGACCACAATTTGGTCAGTATATTTTCACGCTGAATGTAGGGCAAAATGTCTTTATCATAAAATTGTGTTACTTCTTTAAGTAATGGCAAATGCTTTTTAGACAATTCGTCGATTACCGACATCAGAAAAAGTGCTTCGTCGTTCGATAATTTGAGTATGTTAATTTGAGTATTACCCAGCAACTCCCGGGCAATCTCTTCGCTTTTAATAGACGTAGTCTTTATTGAATTAAGTTGATTTAACTCACTTTTAGTTAATTTTTTATATCCTGTTTTTACTTTAAATTCAGGCATAAATTGAGCTTCGCCTAACTCGGAAAATACATTGTCTATTTTTTTATAGTGATTGGCATTTTCCTCCAGAAGTCCGTTTATTTCACCTTTGATTTCAACATAATTATCTGAAGCCAGTCTAAAATTAAGTCTGATAATTTCAAGGTACTTACCGCCCAAGTTTAAGACTTTGAGATCACCCATGCCTGTTGTGTTAACATTCAAGGTAATTGTGGAATCACCACTGCTCATCCTTATCTCTTTGAGCTCTCCCTCTGAAAAATACCATCGTTCTCGAGGACCAGGGGTTTCAACGGAATACAACTCCCAAACATCGTGCGCGAGCCCATCTCTTAAAAACCTTCCTAAGAGGGTCATGATATCATTTTGAATGCTGAAGCCTTTGTGCGGAATGCCATTGTCAAAATCAATGACACTTTTAAACAACACTTCATCAACCTGGGACGTTTTTATTTGTTCCGTAATTTGGGTCCATTTTCCATTGGGCCTGCCTTCCAAAACATTGCCTGAAGCATGATGAAAAACCCCTTTTACGTTTAACTCATATTGATAGTTGCCAACCTTTAGGCCTCTAGTAGTATCAATAGCTAACTCTCCAAATTCAAAATGCCAGACCCCTTGGGGTACGTTATTTTCAAAATTACCTTTAACGAAAGCATAATGATCTTTACCAGAGACAAAATTTAGTGCATTTGCCTTTTGCAGTAAAAATGGTCCGTTAAAAATTGTATCGTTATTCTCCTGACTAAACTCAAATTCGGCCTGTCCTATGTACTCGCCAACGCGGTAAGGACCTACATATTGAGAGGTACTCTGCGCAGGCAAGTGATCTAACCAAGCTAAAAAAAACGTAAGCGTCAGTAAAATACGAATAGCCATTATTGAAAAATATGGCGCAAAGAAACCAAATTTCATTCACAACAATTAGCCATATACTTTTTTGTGTAGAAAGCTTCAAAAAGTGGTCATAATCCACGATCAATTGACTTTAGAAGAGGTCGGAATGAAAACCTATATATAACAGGTATTGCATCATTGGTCAAACGGCCGGCAGGTTGCATCCATAGACGCACTTGTAACCATGTGTAATTGGTGCAGGGTAATCAAAGTGAAGGCGCTTGGTAGCAACATAATTACCGTTCTACAACATTGGGTATGTTAAACACGAACTTGGTACCTCTCCCATACTCACTGAAAATCCTAATCGAGCCCCCAAGTTTATCTATTGTTTCTTTAACAATATAGAGCCCTAGACCACTTCCATCAGAATTCTCATTGCCTCTGTAAAACATATTGAAAATATTTGCAAGATGCTCCTTTTTGATACCAGTTCCGTTATCTTCTACTACAACAACCGATTCATTCTGACTTTTGCTGACATCAATTGAGAGATATGATTTCTTCCTGGCATCATAGTACTTGATAGCATTGCTGATAAGATTTTTAAATATTATCGTCAACCTCATAGGGTCACCATAAAATATAGACTCACCAGTAACGTTAAGCCTGATATCTACGTGGGATTTACTAGGCATATTACTAAGCTCTTGCAATACATTGTCAACAATTTCTTGAAAGCGAATACCTACTATTGTTGTTGGCAGGTTTTCGTTTTGAGAATAATTTAGAATCGACTTAATAAAGTCATCTTGCTTCTTAACACTCTCTTTGATCATGTTATTCATTTCTTTGACCTTACTAAGATCAACCTCTTCATCAATAAGGGTTGTAAGACCCAGAATAGAAGCTAGTGGAGCCCGTAAATCATGAGAAGTATGATATACAAATGAGTCAAGCTCGAAGTTCTTAATCTCAAGTTTTTCCTGTGTGACTTTTCTGTCGGAAATATCAAATCGAATTAACACATACTTTGTGATTTCGTTGGACAGGTCTTTGAAAGGGACAATATATGTGTCCAGCCAAATAAAATCTCCGTTCTTAGTCTTACTTTTTACCTCGCCATGCCAAACCTCTCCTTTTGTTGATACGCTCTCGCAAATATCATTGTGATATTCTTCCGGATGATATCCAAATCTCATGATCGTATATGGCTGGCCTATTAATTCCTCCCTTGTATATCCACTGATTTCGACAAAACGATCATTGACATAGGTCAAAACACCATCCTTATCAGCTTCGGAAACCAATGCCGACAAGTCAAGCGCCTTTTTTTGGAAGTCAAGTTGATATATAGTTTGCTTCAATAAATCCTCAAATTGCTTGGTCTCTGTAATATTCTGGGTGAGGAAAACACCGGCAACAATATTCCCACTTCGATCCTTTCCCGGAGATCCGTGAAATACATAATGTTCCCCTTTGTGAGGGTATTCAAACTTCACGTGCTCTCCATTAATTACCTTCTTGAAATAAGGCTTGAGAAACTTCAATCTCGTCTTGTCATATACCTCTGAAATTGTTTTTCCTAAATAATAATCACTGGTCCTACCAACTTTATCAAATTCTTCTCCTTCGGCGATAATAAATTTGTACTGCGTGTCAATTAAAAAGACTGCTCCGTTAGGAATGTTATTTCCCAAAGTTCTGTAATAATTAAAATATGTTTCTTTCTCAAGCTCCGCTACTTTGCGATCTGTTATGTCTCGCGAAGTACTCAATATTAACATCACATTACCCAGATCGTCAAAAATAGGTCGACTATGGGCCTCAATCCATTTTGATCCGCCATCTTTAGTTTGAAACATTACCTCCATCTTTGGAGGAGGACCTTGATCTTCACCCCTTCCGCTTCTTTGGCGGTCTTGTTCTAATTTCTCTAAAAACTCCGGATGGAGTAAATCAAAAGGTGATTTCCCCACAAGTTCATCCGGATCATACCCGGTCAATTCTTTAACAGATGGTGAGACATATAAATATTTAGTTGTAACCGGATCATGCAAACAAACCAAATCACTTACATTCTGGGAGATCAACTTGAACTTATCGACCTTTTCTGTCAATACTCTTTGTATGTCTGTCAAAGCAAAACCTGCCTCGCCCGCTTTCGAAACTTCGAGGTCATTATTCAAGAAATTAAGCGCCTTTGCAAGCTTAGTTTGTTCTGATTCTTTCTCATCTGGCAAGAAATTACCAACTGCATAAACTAATTTCGAAGTTTGATCTGCTTTTAGCCTCCAATAGGCGTTAATAAGGCCATTACCACCTATTATAGTTAGTTGAAGAGACTGTTTTCGTTTATTTGTAAGTACCTTATTCCAAGTAGTCTCAAAAGAACTTTTATATTTATCAGCCAATAATGACGAAAAGTCTACACCATCAAGATCGGAGGCCTTCACTCCCAGCACTTTTAGAAACATCTGATTGTACATCAGAATATTTGTGTCATTATCCAATACACAATGAAACTCCTCAGATAGGGAAATCAGTTCTTCATAATTCGGAGTCAATTGTATAAGTTTATCGCTCATAAAATCCTATTAAAACTAATTAAGAAAGATAGCTATTAATTTGGACAACCAATCTGCACGTAGCACAACCGATATAATCGAAAGAATACAGTTAGCAACTTCAAGGCTTCGTAAAGTTCTTGGAGAGAACCGAGTTAGCGAAAAAACTCATATGTATGAAATAACAACTTTTGAGAGCAATACAAAAGTCTCAGCGATTGTCTTTCCCGAGACTTCTCAAGAAGTATCTCAATGTATTAAAATAGCTAACGAATTTAAGGTTAGCGTTTACCCAGTAAGTGGAGGGAAAAACTACGGTCTGGGCTCTACGGTTCCCAATGTTTCCAATTCTATTATACTGGACCTAAAGCTCCTCAATAAAATATATGATTATAATGAGGCGCTGGCACATGTCACATTGGAAGCCGGAGTAAGTTTCAAGCAGCTGGAACAATTCCTGGAAGACCAAGGTGGAAAAATGATAATGGACAGTATCGGTAGTACTCCGCAGGCCAGTATAATCGGAAACACCGTCGAGCGAGGCCATGGAATGGGCCTTTATGCTGACCGCCTCGATAACGTTTGTGCGATGCAAGTAGTTTTACCCAATGGTAGTATAATCAATACAGGTTTTGCACGCTACAGCGAGAATAAGGTTGCCAAACTTTCTAAATGGGGACTCGGACCCGCTTTAGATGCCATTTTCACACAATCGAGCTTCGGTATAGTAACCAGTCTGACGATGTGGCTTAAACCTAAACCCAAATATTTTCAATCCATTATTATTCATGCACCTTCTGACGAAAAGATGTCTTTCATGATAGACAAGTTCAGACAAATGAGACTGCATGGCTTGAATGTTTCAATGCGCATATTTAATGATTACAGATTGGTGGCGTTTAATAACCAATATTATAGATTAAAACAAGAAAGTCAGGACTATCTAACTCAGGATGATATTGATAAAATCAAACCTGAGGGTACTGGAAAATGGATAGGCATTGGAGGACTTTACTCCTATTCTCAGCTACACGCAAGAGCAGAAAAAGAGTTTATAATTAATTCACTTAAGGATCATGATCTGGTAATTGACATAATAGATAAGGAAGAAGCCGATTCAAGGGGCGAACGAAATCCATCAGTAAAAGAAGAACTGGATTTCTTCTACTATAAAAGCAGCTTTACAGGTTATACAACCGATAAGGCTATCAATATGTGCTACTGGCGTGTACCACAGAATATTCCCAATCAGAAGGATATTCATGAAGACGAATGTGGCTTGTTTTGGTATTGCCCATCTATCCCATGCACGGGAGAAGACGCTAGTATTGCTGTAAATAAAATCAAAGAAATATCATATAAGCATTCACTCGAACCAAATATTGGTTTCCTGTTTATCTCAGAAAGAGCGCTAGATATTACCGGTGCAATTTGCTTTGATAAGTGCAATTTAGAAGAGTCTAAACGTGCTGCCCAATGCCATGATGAAATACTGGAGAGTCTGTGTGAGCTTGGTTACCCACCCTATAGATTAGGTATACAATCCATGCAATTGTTTGATAAAACTGAGGCTAGTTCTATGGATGTATTGAAAAAAATAAAAGCAACTTTAGACCCTAATAATGTGCTGTCTTCCAAACGCTATAACACTTTTTAAAAGCTTATGTATAAATTTAATACGTGTAACGTAATTCTATTTAATTCATCAAAATTGAACAGAATTCTTCAATGAGGTGCAGTTTCTTACATAAGTAAAAAAACCACATATTCAGCAGTTAATTTTATATTTACTACGGTTTCAAAAACAACACCACAATACTATTGAAATAGTACCATTCAGTTATTCGAATAAATACTACTCAAAGTCAACTCATACGCTGACAGTTAAGTACTTAGAGTGAAATAATCAGCAAACGTGATTGCAATAAGTTCGCTTAGCAAATTTTATTAATACTTCTAAATCTATAGTTGGCCATGCAAATCGTTATCTCACGAGCGACTGATCGTTATGATCTTGCTCATTCTTACCTCGAAAACCACAAAGCAACACTTCACCATTATAACATCTCACACATTTCAACAATGAGTTCGAGTTGGAAATACAACCCAAATACCTATATGGTCATTGCGTTTTGCCCTGATACGTCGGAGATGTTAGGCGCTGTGAGGCTAGAAATATCAGGGGACTCCGATACCATCCCAATGGTTCGTGCAATTCAAAGTATTGGTTACAACGTCTCCAATTTTGTTGAAAATTTAGCGGATCAAGGTGGTCTTGCCGAATTATGTGGTCTTTGGTGTAAGCCAGGTAACGCTATTAAGTCTCTGCCAAAAAAGCTTATTCAAGCTGCTCTTAGGTGCGCAGAGAAAATTAGAGTTTCACAAATCGTAGGTTTTGCTAATAAATATTCGCTTCCTATTGTTGAAGGCCTGGGTTTTACACATGTCAATAGCTTAGAGAATGATGGGATCTTCTATTACCCAACAAAAAAATATAAAACCTATGTTGTCCATTACTGCAAGAAAAAAGTTGAAAGTCTGGCAACTAAAATTGGTTGATTACGAAAGACTCAATATGGCGGCCATTTCTTCTTTGGTCGTTTCCAGTTTTAGATAGGAATAGGATAATCTATCATCTAGCAACAAGTTTTTCCTTTAGCGCCATATGGAATACGTCCTGGGCCTAGAGTAACTATCTTAACCAGAGGTTTAGTCTTTACTTTTGCCTTATTAATCACGTACATTCAGTAAACAGTCCATTATTTTTAATATTGATTTACTGAAAGCATGGTTAGAAATAATGGACAGCAAGGCAGCAATAATGAAAACCATCGTCCGGATAGTTATACGATAGGCAAAATCTTGCAACCATAGATCCATTAGGTAATAGTTCACTGGTACGGCCAGTATAATTGAAATACCGATAAGCCATAAGAATCGTTGGCTTATCAAGATAAAAATCGAACTTGCTGAAGCCCCTAGCGCTTTCCTAGTCATTATTTTTTGGTCTGTTGCTGAACATCATATGATGCTAGTCCAAACAAACCCAGGCAGGCAATAAATATAACCAGTAGTGCAAAATAGCGGATAGCGCTGGTAAGTTGTTCTGCTTTGATATATCATGATTGCATCTGATCATCCAGAAACAAATATTAAAAGGACGGCCAGGAATAATGGATTTCCAAGCCTTTTCGATTTGGAGCAAAGTAGGCGGCAACTCCCAAATGTCTGCAAGCTTAAGACTTACTTCACCTCCAACACTGGATTCCGTCATTCTAAACGCACTGGGCAATACTGGTCATATAGGCTCTCAAAATTTACATCGGCCAGCACGCCAGTCACTTTGATCTCTTCCGGTTTATCGGCCCCACCAGGTAGAAATGACAATTCGTTTCCAACGCCTTCCTCCGGCCTAATACTTTGGCCGCCGTTTCGTTGATGAGTATGGCCGATTTAATATCTGCAGTAGTAGTTTCATCAAAATTTCTACCTGCTGTAACTTTAAGATCATACATCTCGGTAAAGCCCTCACCGACCCACTTTATTCCTAAGGAGTAGATGTCATCCGTCGCTCTGTCCACAACTTTGAAAGTATTGGTTTAAGACGGTATTCCGGCAATATAACCGTGGTTGATATTTTAAACAAAAGGTATGGAAGCCAAACTATTCGTAAATGAATCGAACTGTGGTCCTGATAAGTTACGGCCATGACGCAGAATAAGCATCTATTCTTTATCTAATCCCAGGTCTTTATTTTGAAGAAAAGCGAGTTGGTTATTAATCACCAGTATCCCAACGATCATCAAGTTGCAAATCACAAATTGACTTATTACCATAAGTCAGTTAAACCGTTTTTTGGATTGCATAAAATTGAACTTATTGCCTAATCCTTAAGGCCTTGGCTTTTTTTTGACCATATTGAGCAATAAGATCGCCTTCAATAGCGCCTTTTAGTTCTTCACTGCAAAAACATTCAAAGAACTTCATTATCCATTTTGGGGGTAAAGGATAATTCATGCCCCACCTCCTGTCCAATCGATTTTGGGGATGGCGCCATACATGTTTTTTCTTAAATCTCTCGAGGCATTTAGCGCTGGCTTACCTATGTTTAGGGCGTCCGCCTCATGAGGATTTAGCGCCTGTTTTTCTTACCCACCTTTGACAGCCAGACCATAAGCATCTTCGTGCAGCACTACTCAGTGGTTTTATAGGTTAAAAATACAGTTGTAATCCAATGTAGAAGTTCCTAGCTGGCGCTGGTTGGTAAAACCTACCCCCGAAAGCATTTAGATCATTTCCAAGGCTATAATCAATGCCTCCAAGGTTCTCTACCCCGCCATACAATCTGGATTCTACCTTGGTCCAGTTCATTTGATATCGTAGTTTAAGATTGAGCAAGTGATAGGCTTCGGCCACAACTTCATTGTCATCGGTTAATGGAACATCATTTATAAACCGATATTGAAGAATGGTAGTCAATCTTTTCCTGAGTTCTACGGATAAAGTTTGAAATGCCGAGTGGTTGGGAACGCCAGTCACATCATTTCCTGAGAAGTCTTCACCCCTTTTGCTATACTCCTCGAAGGTAAAGTCGTAATACTGATAAGCCGTGCTTGATTTGATCTTAGTAACAAAACCGTGGCTTCGTGCATACCATAAGGACTTCAGCCCTATCTCCATTCCCCTTTGTGAGGTGCCGCCGGCATTTTGAAATAGCACTACTCCGTTGGGATCCGTGCGAGTGGTTATAGCGTCGTCAAGTTGTGTGTAAAAAAGAGCAACATCTAACTGATGTCGGTCACTATAAAATTTATGACCGATTTCATAATTAGTCCCTCTTTCCGCCTCTAGACCTGTATTGATGCTTCCTTCGTTTGTTCGTATCTCATCTAACGTGGGGCTGGAGAAGCCCTCTCCTACGGATGCATAGGTTGTGTGCACATTATTCCATGCATGATTCACGGCTAACCTTGGGATAAGCTCATTATCAAATCTTCTTTCGAACCCAAAGGGTTCAGCAAACGCATTGATTACACGATCAACCGCGTATTTTAATGAATTACTGCTTAACCCAACAGTGAACGACCATTTCTTCTTCCGCAGCTGTAATTGCAAAAAGAACACTTTACGATCTATCTCTAATTCATCTGAAAAACGAACGGTGTCCCTTACACCATCCACATTACCAAAGTTCCTTGCCCGATTATCTGCCCTTTGCCATTCCAAACCTGCACTCCACTTCATCTCCAAAGGTGACGAAATGTTATAAGACCAATGCTGGCGAATAGCCAACTCCTTATTCTCATCTTCCTTGAAATCAAGAATAAATGGATTCTGAAAATCGGTATAAGTAAGCAGCACGTGGGTGTTTTGACTCAACTGTGACGTGAAATTAGATTGATATCGCGTACCCAAGAGTAATGTTTTCTGGTCGATAGATGCATTCTGCTCAGCGCTTCCGGATCGAGCCATAGTAGGATCCATGTCAAATTGCTCCAAGGTAAGACCTCCTGGAATCTCATAAAAAAGGTCGGAATACAATGCATGCAACTCAACTTGATGACGATTATTAAACTGGTAGCGATTCGACCATTGCACCACAAACCGATCCTGGGTGTTATGATCGCGGTAGCCATCAAGAGTTTGATAACTGACGTTAGCATAGGATGTCCATTTCTTTTTTTCAAACTGATATCCGATTAAACTATTAAACAAACCATAGCTGCCAGTAGTCAAATTCAGACGCACATTATCCTTTCTTGCCGGTAGAAAGTTAGACAGCCTTAAAACGCCACCTATTCCAGCGCCATACATACTTCCCGAAGGCCCACGGATCACTTCAAGCTCTTGCATTTGTTCATTATCAAGTAGGTTCAGAGCCGTGGAACCATTGGCTTCCGTGAAAATGAAGCCGTTCCAGTAGACCTTAATATTTCTAACTCCAAAAGGTGATCTTAAAGAGCTACCACGAATGCTAACACGGTAGCTGGAGATAGCGCGTTGTTCCAAATTTATACCGGGTAGTGCATTCCAATCCATGACCGGGCTTATCGTTGAGCTGAATTCCAGATCTTTTGTGCTTAAGAATCCAACTGAGGCGGACTGTTGTTGAATTGGGCCTTGCTGGAAACCCGTTACCGTAATGGATTGGAGGGTGGTATCAGGAATGCTCTGAGCCCATATGGGACTGTATAGAGTTAAGACAATGTATAGAATACTAAGCGGATACTTCATGAATTGCACTAAACGCGTCGGCAGTTCTAAAAGCACATATTTAAGCTTAATTGTCTTAAGTTAAAAGTATAATAAAGAAGAGGACTTCACATTGCAGTGTGGTTGCAACTACCACGACAAGTTTGAGTCTCTTATCAGTTCAGCTCATGTAAACGTATATGATCCCGCTACAGCTAAAACTCTTTACCTTTGTTAAAAGTAAAGATTCCACCAAGCCTAAGTACTAGCGCCAACATGGCAGCTAATGATCCTATTAATGCGTTAATATCATCCAACAGCCCCATCCTTCCAAATGAAATGAATATAACAAGACTGATTATAAGTATGATCAATACGGAAGAAGCTGTATTCCATTTGCCTTTTTTCCGTTTATCAAGCTCTTTGCTCAATGCTTCATCACTGTCTACTTTGGACAACACAAAATTTGCAAAGCTTTCATTCATTAACCTCAAGTAATGATCATAAACCAGAATTCCTTTATTCATTAAATCCAGTATGGTGTCTACATTATTCGTGTTAGTAAATTTATCTTTCGCAATATCATAAACGATGTACCTTTCTTCATCAGATATGGCATTCCAAATGGAAAAATAGTAGGGGTATGCTACCTCCTGAATATGCAATATCAAATCCTCATCATCAATCTTTCCGTAACTTTTGGGTAGACTACGGCTTAATTTATTGAGGTAAACGCCATGTGCTAATTCAGCTTTGTCAAGATCCTTGTTAGCGGCTATTTCATTCTCGAATACTTCAAAAGGAATTGTTAATCTATAAAATCCCCCGAGGAGACGGAGCCATTTTTTGTAATCAGCTTTCAGAGCGTTAATTGCATTTTGTATCTCCAATGACTTTTGAGCATTGAATTTGACGATAAAGCGCTTAATGGAATCCTGATAGAAATTATAGATTTTGTCAGGGCTAATTTGAGAGGACAAAACGACTTTTATCAAACTATTATCGACCAGTGATTGTAGGATTTGAAGTTTTAATCTATTAATGGATAAGTCGTTATGAGCAAATTCAAAGTGATCAATATATAACGTTAAAGATTCACCTTCGATAGGTTTTTGACGGACCGCTCTATTGATCAAGGCTAATTTCTCGTTACCAAGAAGGGTCTTGAATATATCTTGACTTCCTATAAACTGGTCATTAGGCTGTTCTCTATTTAAAATATTTTGGACATCATGGACATCTATGTATATAAAGTTCGCTTCATTGTCTTTCTTTAGTAATTCCCTTAACTTAAATGTGTGTGATGCATTAATACTCACAAGGATAAGATTGTTAAATGAATGGTCCTTCAAGACCACATCTATTGTATGGATTTCATTCAGCGTTTTTCCAACATTTTCCAGACTTTTCTCAGGTAGTATATTTTCGAAATACTGCTTAAATCCAATGCCAAAAATCTTGTAGATAGAGTTCTCTCAGATTTCTGTCAAATCTACTTTCGAGGAGTGGATGTAAAGCAGGAAATCGGTACCCTCGTAGCAACGTATCGTAAGCAGCGAAAGATGACCCAGGAACGGTTGGCGTTTTTGGTGAATATGCATCCAGACTACATCGGCAAAGTAGAACGCGGCGAACGTGTTCCCTCGATAGATTCACTATTGAAGATTATAAAAGTACTAGGCGTGAAATACAGCACTTTTTTTCGACATCTCGATTGATTAGGTCAGTTCCTGCCAGTTAAATGCGAAAAGTACAATCTTTATTTTTTTGTTTTTCCGAGTTGTGGGTATCTGACTTCATTAATTCGGGTTTCTTATTCTGCTTCAGGGTTCTATTCATGGTTGCCGCCATTGCCACTCCATTATCCGATGATTTGCATTTTAATTTTGTCATAACACTTGTTTATAAGTGAGTGTTTTCCGCACACTTAAGCCGCAATACCATGGGCAATTCTGCCTACCGCTTGTGAGATCAATCCAATGCCGTACGTAGTAAGCAGTAACTCCTTACCGCTTTGATTATTTAAGACTCGCTTAGGTTTTGATAACCACCGCCTGAATTTTTCGATGGAGCCAAAGGTCAGCTCTCCTAGCCAGTACAGTTCCGCCAGGGCCCATAGATGGACAGACTGTTGGGCATTTAGAGCTTCTTTGTTCACAGGCCCAGTCAGGCCGAGCAAGAGACTCAGCTCCTTCCAATCTCCTCTAATGGTCTGATGAAACAGTTTAAGCGATTTGATTGATATGCCCGAATGGACGATTGGAAGTACCGCAAAACCTTCACTGGTCATATGATCATAGTATAACGAACCTTGAAAGTACGCGTTTAGACGGTTCCATTTAGTAGTCCATTATTTGGAAGAAAATGTGGTCATGGATCTACCCTGTGTATTAAAAAGCGAATCTGTGTCAAAGATACGCCATTATCTGCGATCTGCAGATATAGTCTATATAAAACAGGTATTGGAACATTCTAACGAAACAGCATTAGAAATTGGTATCAAGTCAGGTAAGTTAGCTTCAAGCTTTAAGAACATGCATAAATAGTCACAAATAACCATGATAGATTCTTTATAATCTAACTCTGATTTTTAAAACGCTAAAAAAACTGAGCTTTTACGAAACAACTGAATACAATGTTAGTTATATAGTTCGTATGACAACTAAATACTGTTCAAATTAATTATATGGATCAAAAAGCACTGAAACTTCCAATAGGAGTTGTATTAGGCAAAACCCTTAGACAATTACATTTAGCGATGCAAAAAAGGCTGAATAAGGAACTCAGTGTGATTGATTTAACAATTGAACATTTACGATTACTAAAAATCATAAGTGACAATCCTGGTTGTGATCAAAACTTCTTGGCTCGAAGTACACAAAGAGGCAAATCTTCCATGACCAGAATTATAGCCACAATGATCGACAATGGTTATTTGACTAAAACTAGCTCACAGCAAGATGGTAGAGCTAAGCTCATATTTGTTACGGATAAAGGAAAAACACTGGCAGGAAATGGGATAAAAATACTCAGAAATGTGACAGATGAATTATTCGGCTCTAACGAGGAAGAAATTAAAGTGCTTATTGACTTGGCTAATAAAACGATTAAAAAATTGAAATAGTTTTTTTTGAAAATATAGTTCACACTACAACTAATTGCTAAATAATGAAAATAAAAACAGAAGCCCTAAAAGCAAAAGTGATACATAATGGTCACATCAAAACATTACAGACCCTCTTAGACGAGCAGCGACAAGACATTACTTTGTTTTACGGAAAAAGTATAGATCTAATTAAGCAGTCTGTAATGTATAAAAAATTTAATAGTCTAAATAAGTTCGAAAGCCAAAAAAGAATTTCAATCTACTGTGTACGGCTGATTGTTGACGATTCTTCTGAAAATCATCTTATTGTCCTAGATGTATTTTATCAAGTAAAGAAGCTATTCAATCAATCCCTAGGTGTTGTTAATATCAAGTTCGAAAAGTCAAAATTTCCGATTCGAAATACTCAGCACATAGCATATCCAATAGCTTTTTCTTCAAACTCTAAAGCAGTAAAACACAATTAATTATGAGAAAATTAAGGACATCGGTGATGGTTGCATTGGTCTTAGTATTCCTCCAATGTAATTCCAAAGAAGAAAAAGTTACGACGATACCTCAAGCTGTAAAAGAGTTTCAAACCCAAAAGGTTGCCTCCGAAATGGTTAGAAGCACCGTAAATTTAACCGGGCGTGTTATTCCCACACAACAAGTCAATATAGTTGCTGAAGTGCAGGGAGTTATAAAAAGCACAGGGCAGAATTTTGAGGATGGTGAGCGTTACAGAAAAGGGCAGCTCATTATTGACATAGACGATATAGAACTTAGATATAATCTGCGTTCACAACGAAGCCAATTCGTCAATAAGCTGGTAAAGGTAATGTCGGATATCGAACTTGACTATCCTGATGAATTTAATAACTGGAAGCATTTCTTGAGTTCTATAAATGTTGAAAAAAGCCTACCTTCCTTACCATCCCAAACCTCAGATCAGTTAAGGTTTTTCCTTTCAGGCAGAAGTATTTTTGACACCTATTATAACATCAAAAGCCAAGAAGAACGACTTTCAAAATACCGGCTATACGCTCCTTTTGATGGTGTGGTTACGCAAGCTTCTGCGGATGTTGGGGATTTAGTTAGTCCAGGTGCACGTTTAGGCGAATTCATAAGCACAGAATCCTATGAAGTCGTTACTGCCGTAAGTCCATCAGACTTGTCGGCACTCCAATTGGGTCAAGAGTTTCAGCTGTACGCCAGTAGTGTAGATAAAAATGTTCCAGCAAAGTTTAAACAGAATGGTGAAAATCTTAATGCCACCACACAATCCATAAACGTCTATTTATCGGTAAGGGATAAGCAACTCAAATCTGGGATGTATGTAGAAGGTGCTTTGGCTACTTCGGCTTTCGAGAAAGCGATTCGTGTTCCTAAAAAATTGATTTCAAGAGATAATAAAGTTTATCTCATAAAGGAGGAAACCGTAGTAACCAAACCTGTAACCGTGGTCGCAGTGGAAGAAAATATGGCCATAATACAAGGGCTGGACGATGGTGAAGTCTTGATTATAGAACAAGTGAAACCGTCCCAATTTGGTACTAAAGCTAAAGCCAAGTAATTATGAAGTCACTTGTAAGATTCTTTATCCTAAGACCCACTCTGGTCAATCTTGTGATGCTCATTTTGATGGTCACGGGCTTACTAAAGTTAGTGAATACCCAAAGCACTAATTTCCCCAAGCAAACTATACGCTTTATAGATGTGAGCATAGCCTATCCCGGGGCAAGTCCTAAAGAGGTGGAAGAAGGGGTAACTGTAAAAGTAGAAGATAATTTAGAAGGGCTGGACGGCATAGACCGTGTGACTAGTCAGTCTCAGGATAACCGTGCTACTATTCAAGTAGAATTGGTTGAAAACGCCGACGCGAACGCAATGCTTGTAGAGGTGAAAAATGCGATTGATAAAATCAACAATTTCCCTACGGGGGTTGAGCCTGCTTCGGTTGAGAAACGAGAACCTGCCGACCTTACGATGAGTTTTGCCATACGCGCTAATGACTTATCACTAATCGAAATTAAAGATATTGCTAAAACCATTGAAGATGATTTTATTCAGCAAGAAGGACTATCACAGGTAATTATTGATGGTATACCTGAGGAAGAAATTGAGGTACGAGTACGCGAAAACGACTTACGTCGCTACAATCTTTCCTTAACGCAGATTAGTAGTGCCATCAACGATAGCAACATTGAACCCTTTGGAGGCACTATTGAGGATGAGTATAGTACAATTAATATAAAAGCTGATAATCGTGGATATTATGCCAATGAACTAAAAAATATCAAAGTAACGACTATGCCAGATGGGCAAACGGTGTTCCTTAAAGATGTAGCCACTATAAAAGACCAATTTAAGGATGCTGCAACTGGAAGGTATTTTGATAAACGTTCTGTGGTCACTATGACGGTCAATACTTTAAACAGTGAGGATATTTTGGCTAATGCCGAATTCATAAAAAACTATATCAGCGATTTTCACAAGAGCCATTCTACCGTACACTTACAAATTCTTGAAGATGGTACCGTCAATCTCATGGATCGTATCAACACTATGGTGTCGAGCGGTATCGCTGGAATTATATTGGTACTTATCGTTTTAGCTCTATTTCTTGACAGATACTTAGCCTTTTGGGTAGCCGTTGGTATTCCTATTTCATTACTTGGGATGTTCATTCTTGTCCCGATACAAGATATGACTATTAATGTAGTATCTCTGTTTGGATTTATTCTGGTACTAGGAATTCTGGTGGATGATGCAGTGGTAGTGGGTGAAAACATTTATCGTCACGCTAAAGAACTGGGGAAGCCACCACTTAAAGCAGCACTTGATGGCACGATGGAAATGATTTCACCGGTTATTATTTCATTACTGACAACAGCTACTGCTTTTTCTCTTTTTATGTTTCTACCAGAACAAATTGGTGAGTTCTTTAGCGAAGTAGCTTTCGTAGTAATTGCTGTACTGATGATTGCCATTATCGAAACGTTTGTTATACTTCCCGGCCATGTGGCACACGCTAAAGGCATTAAAAATGATGTCAAGCCTTCAAAGATAGAACTTGCTTTTGCCAATGCCATGGAATGGATACGAAGTAAGACTTTTATGCCTGCTTTTTCTAAAACCGTCCTTAAAAGTCGATTTAGCCGTATCGCTACCATTTTCACTTTTATAAGTATCTTGCTTGGCTGTTTTGCACTAGTAGGTTCCGGTGTGTTAAGCTTTACCTTTTTTCCAAATATTGATGACAATGCTGTATTTGTAGAATTGGAAATGCCACCAGGTACACCAGTTGATGAAACCAAAAAGAAATTGTATGCAATCGAAGATGCCGTCTGGCATGTAAACGATGATTACAATAAAAAACGTACAGATGGTAATGAGGTCATCCAGTTCGTAGAGGTCATTACAGGACCATTAGATAATCAAGGTAAAGTAAAAGTTAATTTTTTATCTGGTGAAACACGCGGAATTAGCTCTTTTGACATATCTAGAAGTATAGCGCTGGCAAGCCCTGAGATTCCTGAGGCTCGTCGCTTGATTTTTGGTTTGGGTGCCACCACCACTTTATTTGGATTACCCGTTGCCTTCGCATTAAAAAGTAATGATTTAGAAGAATTGCGTTTAGCGCGTGATGAGTTGGTTGAAGGAATGAAGAAAAATAAAGACGTGAGTGACGTCTCAGATACCGACCTCTCAGGGATACGTGAGTACAAATTGAAACTACAACCCAATGCCGAAGCTTTAGGGCTAACACTTAGCGATGTAATGAGACAAGTGCGTGGTGGTTTCTTTGGCATTGAAGCACAAAACTTACAACGAGGCGATGAAGAGATTGAAGTCTGGGTACGTTTTCCAAAAGAGGGTAGACAAAGCAAAAAACAATTACTCGATACGCGCATTACTGCGCCATCTGGCGCAACGATTCCGCTTCGTGAAATTGCTAGTATTTATGAAGATACCGGAACTTTATCGATTGACCATATAGATGGGCAACGTGAAATACGGGTAGAAGCCAATGTAGCAGGTGCCAATGTTTCTGCTCCAAAGGCTATTGGTGCCATTGAAAGTGAAGTTATTCCTCCTATTCTGGAAAAATACCCTACAGTAAGCTACAGCGTAGAAGGTCAGGCAAGACAGTCATCAAGTTTATTAGAAGTGATGGTCATTGTTGGACCGTTAGTATTTTTCTTCATTTTCGGACTGATCGTTTTCAACTGCAATTCGTTCTCGCAAGCTGTGATGATTTTTATGCTGTTCCCTTTTGCACTTATAGGTGTCATCATTGGGCACGGAATTCATGGGCTCGCTTTGAACATTTTCAGTTTGATCGGTACAATTGCACTTTTGGGTGTATTCGTAAATAATACGCTGGTCTATATTAGCACGCTAAACGATTTGTTAACTGAAGATAAACCATTTTTAGAGGCCATTAAAGAAGCAGCATATTCAAGGTTCAGACCTATTATTCTTACATCCATTACTACCATAGCAGGATTAGCACCTTTGATTACTAGCAGTAGCCTAAGTGCACAATTCTTGAAAGGACCTGCCATCGCTATTGCTTACGGGTTGCTATTTGGAATATTCAATGTTCAATTTTTGCTTCCCATTTTCTTGATTGCCCTGAATAAAATAAGATACGTGTGGCACAAGCTATTCAATAGAAATTCTGAAAAAACACCCTTTGATTTAGAACCTGCCGTTCGATTAGCAGCAAACAAAAAAATGCAATAAAATGAATTATAAAATAATCATGATATTCCTGTTGGCTTTTTATACTTCAGGTACCGCACAAGATTTACTGACCTTAGCAGAAGCTATAGATATTACTCTAAAAAGTAATTATGATATACAAATAGCACGTTTAGACACTGTAATTTCTGATAATAATGCGACAGCTGGTAATGCTGGATTATTGCCGAATATCTACGCTGAGGGTAGCTATAACTATGCAAACAATAACACCGAACTTGAACTCTTACAAATTAATTCTGATGGCTCACAAGCTGTTGCACCATTAGGCATTGACGGTGCAGTAACCGAAACATTAACAGGTGCAGTTAATCTTGAGTACACCATTTTTGATGGTTTTGGAGGTTTTCACAGACTTGAACGGTTGAGATCACTGGATGGACTAACTCAGTTACTAACTGAGAATTTAATAGAAAATGTAATACTCAATACTATCATTTTATATCTGAATGTTGCCTTACAACAGGCCAGTGTAGCTATTAATAACGCTCAACTCACTATAAGTAAAGAACGATTAAAACGTGCTGAAAGCGACTTTAAGTTTGGTGCCATTAATCGTACCAGTGTTCTAAGAAGTCAAGTTGATGTAAAAAATGATAGTGTCGCCTTACGCCAAACACAACTAAATTACAGGACAAGTAAAACACAACTCAATGCATTCATGGGTAGAGCACCCGAGACCAATTTTAAAGTAAATGAAGAAGTTAATTTTCTACCGCTGAAAACAAGAGAAGATTTGATTGAAACTCTTCTTGAAAACAATACAGTTTTAAAATTATCAAAAAAAGGGCTTTCTGTTGCAGAGTACGATTTTAAAGCGCTTAAAGCAGAGCAATCTCCAAAAGTATTTCTAAATAGTGGTTATAGCTATTTGGATCAACAAAATGAGGCAGGTCAAGTACTAGCACTTACTCAAGATGGTTGGAATGTAGGTGTAGGACTTAGACTAAACATTTTTGATGGAAATCGCACACGTAGAAATTTTCAGAATGCCAAAATTGCACTTGAGCAAAGCAAATTGGAAATAGATAAGACGGAACTTGATATCCTAACACAGTTTACTAATATCTACGATCAACATCAACAAGCCCAGCAAGATTTAGAAATAGAAAAATCCAACCTTGATACGTTTAAGCAAAGTTTCTACCGTAGCCAGATAGACTATCGCAACGGTCAGATTAGTAGCACTGATTTGCGTTCTGCGCAATTAGATCTATCTAGCGCAAAATTCAGAATAGTACGCGCAACCTATACTCTCAAACAGAAAGAAGCAGAATTATTAACCATAACTGGAATGTTACTCAACCAAAATAATTAAACATGGAAACGAAGATTGCAGTACCGCTTAGTAAGAAAAGTAAATGGCGTTTTATCTGGATTATACCCATTGGGCTACTCATCATCACGGCTATACCAAAACTAATCCAAATGGATTTCATGGTAGAAAATATGACTAATGCCGGTATGGGTCATATGATATTGGGCGTGGGTATTGTAGAGATTATTTGTGTTATCATCTTTCTCATTCCAAAGACAAGAAATATCGGTTTTCTACTTACAGTAGCTTACACAGGTGGTATCATCGCCGCGGAATGGGCTGCAAGTGAAGCAGTCATTCCAGGTTTGGTCATTATGATCTTGTTATGGATAGGTTGGTATTTTGAAAAACCAGATTGGTTCAAAATGAATAAATAGAATATAGACAATAACTAAAAATTGAAGCAAAATGAAATCTAATGTTTTAAAAACGGCAGGGCTCGCCTTAATCTCAGGTGTCAGTCTAATGTCTTTCAACGCAAGACCTAGTAAAGGTGTCGAAAAAGAAGAAGTAGTTGCAGTGAATACTACGACACTGAAAGTCACAGTAAAAGATATAAAGTCAAAAGAAGGAACGATGTTCTTTGTTTTATGGACACGGAAAGACGGATTTCCCAGTGAACTTGATAAAGCCTACAAAATTGAAAAGGTAAAAGACTTTAGCACCTCTGCATCACATACGTTTAAAAATTTACCATATGGCGATTATGCTGTGGCAGTATTTCAAGACAAGGATAACAATGGGGAGCTCGAGAAGAACTTTATCGGCATCCCAAGAGAACCTATCGCTATGACCAATATGACAGGAATGGGAAAACCAAGTTTTAAAAAATGCACCATCACACTTAACTCACCAGAAAAAAATATTACGCTCGGTTTTATAAACGACTGACCTAGTTGTACCACACTTTTTAAGGTTAGAATCTTACCAAAAAAGATGAAAAAGTAGTAAATGCGCATCCAAAAGCACGACACCCTCGACTTGTACCTCTGGTTGCACTCGATGATAGCAGCTTTAAGTCCAAAATTGTGAAGATGAATGGCCTTTATAAAATGGGTAGTGTTATCAATTTATGAGATGTGGAATGGCATAAGAGGTATTAGAAGGAATCCAAAAAATCCTAAGGTCATGAGTACGTGATTACTTTAATAGCTGTAATAACTGTAAAAAAAGTGTCCTGCAGAAGTCATTTTTAAAAATCCAAAAAAGCACGAAAATGGCGACCCTATTTTTATTGACCATAAAAAATGTGCTGTGCCATTTTCTAACGAGAATGGATGCACTATTTGTATAAAGGTCTGTCCATTTAGTTATGGCAATTACAAACACATTAAAAATATTTATTTAAAACAAAAATTAAGATGATTAGTATAGTAACAATTGTAGTAACATTGGTGTAGAGGCTGTATACTTTTATGGCCTTACTGATAGAATTTCAATAGGTGCCAGTACTGGCTTTACCAATTATTTTGGCGATGACTTTACAGAAGCAGGGATCACAACAGAAGTAGATGATGCACAGTTCATTCCGTTGACAGGAAGTTTTCGTTTTTCGCCTTTTCCTAAATTCTTTGTAGGTGGAGATATAGGTTATGCCATTGGCATTAACGATGGCAACGATGGTGGCTTTTACGCATCGCCTAGGGCAAACTACCTCATCGCAGATAAGTTTATCGTCAATGCTGGATTTAGACTGATT
>ERZ1740059.363-NODE-363-length-24956-cov-10.209469_pt1 | contig 24956 bp, 27 predicted proteins | sample MGYA00581744_ERZ1740059 | MGnify/ENA primary metagenome ERZ1740059 (study PRJEB43018, sample SAMN04849738) | marine metagenome | isolation source: floating plastic debris | place: Pacific Ocean | collected 2008-08-28 | study: EMG produced TPA metagenomics... | reverse complement strand
TTCTGCTTTTCGTCCTACGGAATTCAATTTCTAGCCACTTTTTGGTGCCACGGCCGTAGGCCTATACCCACATGTTGACCTCAACACAGTGGTCCACAGACAGACTTCATCATACAACATACTTTTGGGGAGGTTAACTTTAACTGCAGCCTTCAGCGATACAAAAGTCGACAACGCGGCCTTTAGTCTGAAAAGTTTGCCCACCCATGCCCTAGACAATAATTACTAATACCCTGCCGAGGTATTTGGGAGAGAATACCTTCTTTTGGTTCGGATCTAAGTATCCATTTTCACTCTGCGGCTATACTTTACTTGTGTCTCCAAATCAAAACCAACAATATTATTTCAAATCTGGAATTGACAGTCAACATAAATTTTGGCCATAAATAAGCACCATAAAAATTGACACGGATTCCCGGGTGGCTATTGAAATAAGTAGGAAAAACTAAGCTTTTGGCTGTGCATACTCCGTTCCGTACACAGCTGTTTAACAGCTGTTGAACACAGTGCTGTTCAAAAGCCAGGGTGTTTATCGCAACCGCCTTATATTGCAAGCATTGGATTTACCTCCCCTTTATTGTATTTGTTTGCACATAAAACAATGGTTCGAGATGACTGTAGAATATTGTGAGCTGTTTTATTTGTAATAAGCAAGTTCATGCCTCTAAGGCTCCAGTGCACACACCCACTACTGACAAACTCTTTTTGTCAATCTTTTTATGCCTATCTTATGATGAATGAAGCCAAGGAAAATGGAATGGAAAACATGTGTATTTTCACTACGCCCATACGGGAATGCGTACGGGATGCGTACCCATATTTCACAAAAAATATGATCAGGCTCCATCATTGGTTGGCTGTGCGGTTCAACAAAATCTGAGGTGTGAACAGATACATCTACGGATGTCTGATATTTTTAGATTCAGCCCGATGCTAGAATCGATGGCACCTGTAATTGCACCCGATGACGTCACTCTATGTCCTTATCCTGACCTACATGTCTGTATAATGATCACCAATCACGTCACTGTTTAAATCGCCGTTAGCCTCACATGTGTAAGAAATTTGGTTAAAAAACCTGAAAATATATTATTTTAAATAACTATAATAGAAGTTCCTTATTCAAAAACCCAGAATGAATTGAAAAGTAAGAAGTGAGGAATTAAATAATAACAGTGGAGAGGTATCTGAGTCGGAGCACCAGTTATGACGTTTCCTAAATCGATGTGTAGCAATCTGCTAGAATATATCATTCTAAATATCAAATGAATTGAATGAAAAGAATCATTTACAGCTTAGGTGTTTTGCCCATTATTGCTGCCATACTGTCAAATCGTGAGCCTGTAAACACATTGCCTCCGTCGGCCACAAGTGTGGTACCAGTTATGAGAGATGCGGCATCGCTGACCATAAATAGCACAGCGTTAGCAATATCCACTCTGCGACCGATTCTCTGTAGAGGTATACCTCTCGCAATCTCCTCTTCAGATACCACCGAGCCACCTACAAACAAATCATATAATATATGTATGTATTCCTTGAGAGCCGCTTGTCGGAATTAAATAAAATTTTCGTCATTGCTGGTATAGTTTTGGTCGACATTGACATTTTTCTGCTTGTTTAGAGTCTTGTGATATAAAAGGGTGATTTGGAGGCCAAAATTAACATATAGAGCAATGGGACTGTTTATGCTCTGTGTATGACATGACGCTATTTTTACTGCGATGCCGTAATGAACACAGTGGACAAACAGCGCTCAATTTCGACAATGGAAGTGAAACACAGCGTTTTGCATGTATAAGTATATCTTCACTTCAAAGACAAATAAAGGAAAAAGCCAGTGTGTGTCACTTAATTCTCATGTATTCTCGTAGAAAATCAGGTATATGTTACTGAGTGTGTTTTTGTGTCTTCAAATTTTGGCTGCAAAATGCAGTTTATATTTCCAGTGACTTTGGTAGTTTTTGGTCATTATACGTCATATCGAGAACATTTGAGGACATTTGAGGACATATATTCAAAAGAGCCTGTGTCAGTCACTAGAAAAGACATCCTTGTCCACAGTTATAAACTCATTTATACAAGCCAATGATTCTGCTGTTTAGGATTTCGCTGCAAAAATTCATCAAAGATGACCACTTTTTGACCGAAAAGGACAATTCTATTACACAGCACTAATCCATGAAATTGGTTAGCCCTACAAATTATGTTAAACCCAAAAAAAGGTGAGATATCACCTTCAGTGTGCACAATAGATCAGTTAGGTACACCTCGAGGGAAACAGTAAATATCATTGATATTCAACTCAAGTGCTAAATACATTTTATGATGATTTTCCACGACTTTAATATTCAAACTGTGCTGCGGGAGAGGCAGCGTAAATGATCCAGAAATTGTGTTGGAAGAATAACCAAATGTACACCTGCTTCAGTCATTACGCATAATCTGTAAGTTGGACAGCATCGATTGGTTCACATACCTAGCTTTGAGTAGCCCACAGTATCACCAATAGGTCCTGGCGCAATGCAGGCCACTCTAATGTTATTCGGTCCCCACTCCACCGCCAGATGTCTGGTAAGTGCCTCTGAAGAAAATGGTGCCTTTTAAAACCATGCATAACTGGTTGTGAATGCGAAGCCATAGATGAATTATAACATCATATTTACAACATCTAATCGGCAATGTATGACAATAACTTCGAGTTGTCTACTCTCTGAACACAAAGTTCAAAGAGTAGACAACTCTCTGTTGCACATATTGTACAAATTAGGTGATATAAATTATAAACGTTTATTATCACGTTACATTTTCATTGGGTTCCCAAATTTGTTCTTATATAAATATTTCCGTTATTAAAATTCAGGTAACTGTGCCGATCAACCATACACATTGTGCTAAGACAGGGCAAATAGTTAAACATTTCCCGACATGATGATTATGACGCTTGCAAATAATAATGTATTTACTATTTATGTAAAATTCAAGATGAATTTTCTAAAGAAAAGAGCCTGAGCAGTCAGCTTTTCTCACTGCCCTGACAGTGTAAACTTATATGATAGAAGATATCTTACCTATAGCTGCTTTAGCTGAACCAGCATGACACTGTAGTATACTTGCTTGTATATGCAGAGTGGCAGTGATATTTATTATTACACCCCCATGTTTCTAAAATATATAAACATAGTAAGAAAAATGAGACACATAACAGACCGACCAAACGTTTCCAGTTTCCACCTCACTTGGAAGAGAATTGCGTACAGCTACTGATTCAAAACATATTAGCAAATCACTTAACACAATTTTAGCCCATTAGCGGGATTTCATATGCTATGCTAGCTTCGTCACCTGCCATGACCTAAAAGTTCTCTTATCACATTGCTTTTTGGCCACTTTTTCTTGGTATACAGTCTGAATGCAACGAAAGAAATGCAAATGACTGAAATACATGTACCATGGAATTCGGTGTTCTAGTAGTTTTTGTGTTGGGGCTTTGTGTGAAGGCATATTAGCATATTATTGGCGTTTTGTCCCGATATCTTTTTCGTTGGTTGAAGACAAGCATAATCTACGAAAGGCTTTTTTCACTCATACAGTTATAGTGCGAATGCAAGGTAAGAGGAATATGCATACTTTGAAATAAGCTCTGTATACTGCTTTACTGACGGTAAATGTGCCGACAGTGTCGATATCAATCACATTTCTGTATGCGTTAGACGAGAGCGAATCCGCAGGACAAAGAAAGTTACCAGCAGAATCTGAAACGTGACAGCATAAAATATGAAACTCATTCTGACAATAATCAGTGCCGTACAGTATTGTCTGCAGGTTTACATATCAATAATTATTACATCATGTAGGATGACTGCACAACTTCATAACAGAGTGCGTGCCTGTGTACTAAAATGCTGGCACTAAACAGACAAACATATACATGTATACATTTATCTAGCCATATATGGAAAAATTCACTGCTTTCAGCTATTAACGAAACATTTGTGAGTAAAACTGGGGAAGGGGTAGTGATAGATATGCTACTGGTAATATCTATGACCAAATATGAACCGCAGAACAAACACAGTACAGTAAGCGTCAGCCAGTCTCTACAATGACATCTCCAGCAGGAGCATTTATCAGAAGCAGGCACTTGATAGTCGCTGCACATGTACTTACTATTCACAAGAATATCCAGCCTGTTGAACTCTGACAGTATTTTTCCAACACACTCTATGACCTGTTCAGGCTACAATATACATGTACATCAGCCTATAATGCTTAGAGGCTGTGAAACACAGCAATCCAAGCCACAACCTGTCAAGTCAAGTGATATATTTAGGATAATACATCATATACATGCTATAATACTGGGTATATGTTATGTCGCTCATACCTTTCTGACATCCATTTGTGCGATGAAACATTTTCTTCCAGGAACGGCAGCTTCCAGTCTACTTTTAGCATGTTCAAGTCTTGCAAAGTTTCTGCTCGCAATAGCAACATCACAGCCATGCCTGTCAAAAATACACAAAGATTAAGCAGTCATTGAAAGGATCTATTAGGAAACATTTCAATCATTTCCTGTCTGATTAGATGAATCACATGAAAGACCGGAATTGCTCCACCCTTTTCTGTATTGATGATATCACTGAAATGCATCGAGATATAGTAGCTCCTGAATCAAAATTGCTTGGCATTTAAATGATAATCCAAGATTTGATAGAATCATCAAGGCAATGGGCGGGTGGCAGCCACAACTGAAAATGATACCCAACTAAGAGTTAGTTTCAAGTTCATGAATAGGGATTTGCAGTTACCTTTTACTCCTTGCTTTTACATGTATATTCGGTTTCATAACATAACCCTTGAACAAGCTATTCAAAATACATGTAGTAGATTATTTTTTCTATCAATTACCTCATTACCTCATTAAGACTTCAGCTATTGTGAAGCCGATCCCTGATCCTCCGCCAGTAACAAAAGCTACTTTTCCTCTGTAACAGCAATAAGCCAGAAATCAAATAAAATAAATCATTGGTATCCTTTCGCTTCTTGGCAGTAAAACCAAAGACAAGCGCAATAGAAACAGAAAGCTGCTTCTTAATTTTTGTTTTAACAGAAAACAACTTACCAAAATTGTACACACAAAAAAACTGCCAGCTAGGCCTAGCTAATAATCTTACTGGAGTATGTCTTTGCAGAAGAAGTGCTTGTAATCTGTCAGACATCTCTCATTGAACTCCTCTGATTGCTGCTTCTTTGCAGACATATTGGAAAGTGTAATTTGCAGCTGCGCTCTGTTAAGATTACCAAATCGAATGTTACTAGACTTGTCTACTATAATACTGCCCGTGTGCTCTGAAACAACAAGATGCATATCAGTACAAAGTACGATTTAATGCTGATAAGAGACACCATAGTTTAATCTATTTCCAGATAAACAGTTATAGCCATAGCTTTATTACATAAAAACATCTAAGCAAGGAGCTACATGGCTTGTCACTGAAGATAGCTTGTCAAGTGAGTTAAGAACTCACAGCTTCAATTACTATGACGAGATATTCTCCAGACGACAGGCTACTGTGGCTTGTAAGTGAAACAAAGCATTCTGTCATCTATATTCACCTACAAGCTATGGCTTACAAACGAGGGCGGTAATAATCTTAGAGCGGATTATCAGCTAAATTTTGTCTTCCAGATAATGAGGACTTCAGCGTATTACCTGCAGGGCTTGCTGCCTATGATTGGACCATGATACAGATGATACTATGAAATACATTATGAGGTTATGACCATGGATATACCTGCGTCATCCGCAAGAGTACTTAACGGTCTGTAATGAATGAAGGAAGTAAAAAAGCAAACACTTTCGTTCCACTGAAATCATCAAATTAACTCATCAATATCAAATATCAATGTCCGACATACATGTCATGGATATTTTACATGTACATGTATATTCACTGTTAACAGTTCACGGTTGGTTAATGCATACTACGAGCTGCCCCCACCTGGCTCAGAACAGTAAAATTTCTAGCTGGAACTAAATATTAGAAAATTTGACTTCTGAATTTCAATTACATAACCTATCATTGAAAAATTGGTAGAAAAATTAATAATTAATAGAAAGATTAAAAATTAGCAGAATTTATTCTACTGCTATTGCTCATTAGGAAATAGCAAGATTTAAATTTCATTGAAAATTTTCTTCAAATAGGGTGTTATCATAGACATGAGAGGTTTTAATGTCTAATGGGTGTTATATTTTATATATGTGTGCTGTGTTGACCTAAAAGAACACGGAGACCTTAAAACCTTTTACACCTGACGCCAAAATCGATAAATTTCTGAACTTGAAAATTTAAGTCACGCAGTTGCCCACATTGTGTAGGGACTAGGGAGGTATTGGATTGCATTACAAAATACAATGTATAGTTATACTCATATTTAGACCTACATTGGGTTCAGCCTTTCAGAATGTTCTGAAACTTTGTCAAATTATTGAAAACACATCTATCAGAAACTTACGTTAAGTCATAACTTTTTCGATTACCCAGTGACTTTATTAGAGCCATTAATGGCATAAACGTCATGATACCATGTATGTGGTATCCTGACACTTATTTACTTGAGCATGTCAATTTTTTATTACAAAATCTACTTGCATTATCAATCAATCTATTGTGAATGTAGTGAAATTGTGCAAAACAGCCCTTACTGGTCGTACCTCCTCTTCCTGAGAACTTGGACAAATACTAGCAAATTTAGGTTTATTCTCATGACATGTTTACCTAGAGTCATTGAAAATATTTTTGTCCAAATGAATGCCGAGGCATTTTTAGATCTATTCTTTTCCGAGTTGTTTTGTGCCCGTAATAGTGAGAAAAGATTTTTTTAGAACACAACAGTACACCACAGTACACCAATATGTCTCTTGATAAGTTTCATAGGAAAAAAGATCAAAAACAATATAATAAATTTTCACTGCGGACAAGTCATATTCAGTGGTTCCTCATCAAGGTATAAAAATCCATGGTGGGTGGGTGCTCTACACTGGGTGCCTGGGGTTTTTGCAGAAGCCCACACTGGGCAAGCCACAAGCATCCATTTTGCCTAAGTGCAGTATGTGGGGTGGTTGATACTTGACTAGGGCAAAATAGATGCTTGCACAGAGGGCTTTTGCAAAAACCGCAGGTACCCATGGTGTTCTCATATTTGCAAGTGGTGGTTGTTGTTGTTGTTTTCAGGTAGTTCAAAAGAAAAAAAGCAAAACTGGAAAAAAAACAGAGAGTCTGATATTACTGTGACTATTGTTATTACTCTCCAGTCAGTCCCTATACATTATCCTTGTCACATACATGCAACTTACCTTTAGTGTTGGTCACATGCATGTGACTAACATATTCCAAGAGATAGTTTATAAGGGTAAATTAAAAAAAAGGAGAGAGAGAAAACATGGATTTTTAAAAACTATCCTTGGAGAAAAATAATTTTGCATCCATGATTAAAGTGCAATCTGCAGCAGATTTTGTAACAATACTTCTGATTGGTTAGTTTAGTCAGTTGTTAAGAAACATGTAAATTCATCCGGGTTTGGCATGTGTTTACATTCCAAAGAAATACTAATTTCCATTTCAAACTGCGCTCATTGCTTTTCAGGTTTCATGGTAATTTTGAGCCGGTTTGCACTACTATTCACGCATTAATTCAGGTAACCACATCTTTCCACAGTACAGTATTGTATTGGGCATGTGTATGCATTAATCTAATGGCCTCTGAAGGATTTTTTCCATTGTATTGTGGTTGTAGAAGAAGATTTTATTTCTAGTCTACCATGATTTAACCACCATGCCCACTTATAAATATAGTATAGTACAGTAGCAATTTATTATCATTTTAATCATAATTATTATGTTAGAGGTAGATAGATGGCTCCCCCATGGTCTCTGGCATGGTCTATATTGTGAGTATACACAGACCTTGGGGGGGGGGGGGGGGCATCAATGAACTGAAGGGGAACTTCATTGTTGGCATATGCTTTCCTGTACAAAAGCCATTGTATCCCAACAACCAAGGGTGGTGGTGGACACACAAAAACTTTTGCTTTCTACAGTTGATTATTGACAAATCCCCAAATAGTTGCCAATGCCTAACGTGCAAACCAGCTGATTTCAGGGCAAATTTTGCAATTTACTTTTTGATTGGTTTCGTATTGTTTCGGTTGAAGATTCTTCATCATGTAAAGAAATGCTCAACTTTCATGGTCTATTTGGGCAAGGAAAAATTGGCCAGCACTCCCCACATGAATCGTTCCAAAATTGGTCACTCATATGAGGGGTATTGAGTCGTTGAATCGACCCCCTAACAAGCTGAATGTCGAGGAATTTCTGTGAGAGTTCGAAGCATGAGAATATAAGGGGATAGGGTAGGCACCATTGGGTAGCATCTCAAACTGTTTCTCTTAGCACAATAATCATTTTGAGCATCATAAAGCAAGGAGTTAGACTAACTAACTCCTTGCATAAAGTATCATGGAAATGTTCTGAAAACCAGTTTCCGAAAGAAATGTTCAAATCATAGACTGATTTCAAGCTCCTAACGTTAGGGGGTAGGGAATTCAACCCCCTACTGTTAGGGGGTTAGGGTGTACTCAATACGCCTCTGCATTTCTTTATATGATGAAGAGCCTTCTAACAAAACAACACAAAACCAAAAAACACCAAAAAACTTATGCAAACCGGCTGATTTCAGGCAAATTTTGCAGTTTACCTGTGACTGTTACTCCTTGATTTGACCCCTGTTACTACTTGCCACTAGACATGGTGTGATTTTGTATTTTGATCCTTTTGCATGTTGGTTGTCTTATAGGTCAAGCTAAGCTGCAATACAGTTTAACTACTTTTAATCCGTCTGGCCGTGGGCATTACACTATCTGGATTTCTGTTCCAGAGTAAGAAAATGTGTTGGGGTTGATGATTTCAGAGCTCATACATCAAAGTTTATATGTAAAAATTTTGCTCTGACTGAAAATACACTGGGTAAACATAACAATTTGGTGTCATAAATTTGTGTAGCAGGGTTGAAATTTATGGCGGGATGTATATATAATGCCAATGTAGTGTGTCACATTAGATCTTTATAATATTCTCTTCTCTTCTGCTCCTTGCAGATAAGAATACAGACAATACACAATGGCAGTCTATTTTGACACCAAAGTGCGAACTGATCATCTCGGAACAAATACAGGGATATATTTCCATGATGTTCATCCGCTGTTGGCTCTTACCTCTTACAATCAGGGCATAGGCGGCTCTGTCAATCTATATAATCGTGATGTAAGTAGTTGGTGGTCGTGGTTGGGCTTTGTTAGTCCCCAAGTAGGTTTTACAGAGCACTAATAAGTATAGAAACCCTGACTAAAGGTATATGAAGTGTATGTGACAGGTTTGTTTTAGGAAACCTTGGATATGGTTTATTCCAGTGTATAAAATTATACAAAACACTATTGCTGGCATGTTGAGTATTGAATCTCCTTGGGGCCTTATGACTAAATTTTAGAAATACATGATGGTTTACATTCTTTTTGCTTTGTTCGTGATGCTGTCAAGAAAAGTATCATCCACAAACTTCCTACATATTACAGGGAGAAAATCTTAAGCATGCCACAGTGCAGCGCTCTGTGAACTGTACTGCTCTCAGCTGGCAGCCACAAAAGAAGATCTTAGCAATGGGGTGGGAGAATGGTGAGATTGTTATATGGAACGAGGCAGAGAGAGACTTACATGAAGTGCCTAACCTACATAATTCAAGTGTAGCTTGCTTAGCTTGGAGTGCTAAGGGTGCCAGGCTCGTTTCTACAGACCAGGTAGGATACTCTCAGAACCATTGACTTGGATGTAACCTAGATACCAAGAATTAGACATGGTTTGGTTAGATAAATGTGATCATTAGTTGATAACCGTATGCGACAGTGCCTTGATGCTAGGCTTGCAAAAATCATCAATAATATCGGTGTTTGGTAAACAATGAAAAGTCGTGAGGCATTAGTCATGGTTCTGGTAAATATCTTGCAGGTTTTGTCTTCAAATTTTTGTGTGGTATCTATTCTGATTATTGAGAGGGTCGGCAATAGTGGTTGGCTCCAACTCCTACACAAGATTTGTATTTTTAAACCCTGTGAGAAATCAAATAATGGATGTAACACAGTGATGTTATACACATGTATCAGTATTTGGTCTATAATAATCTCAATTTTGCTCTGTTTATAGGCTGGTAATATCATGGTGTGGAAGGCTGACACTCGTGGAAGAGTTCAAGCACAACCTCTGTATAAAAACAATCTACAGGAGAGTGTAAAAGATGTAATCTTCAGACCTTCCGCTCAGCAAGATCCATCAATGTATGTCACAACTGATGTCATACATACATGTCATGTAGTTATTTTAAGCCCTTCGCAACTACGAGAGGACAAAATTTAAGAATGTACATGTAGTTCAATGTCTTAATTTTGTTGCGGAGCTGTCTTACACCTGTTTCAATTCTTCACCAAACAACTCAGACTACAGCTGTCATTATCAATCAATGATTAGTGATATATAAAATGTGATTGTACCATCTGTAATGTTTGGATTTATTATTGAAGTGTGACTTTTATTGGGAGTTACCTTCTAGTACTGTGAGAGCAGGCTACAACAGCAGATTACAACAAAGCAGTTGTTTTGTTTATTTACACAACCTCCAAGAACATTTTTCATGCCTCTCTGATCAATCATATTAGAAGAATACAGTCTTTATTTGCTCATCTCATATGTATATAACGCAGGGATATATCAGCACTGGCACGAGCCGCAGTAAGTGGAGATGAGAGTGCTCTCGATATGTTCAACTGGAAGAAGGGAGGGGCTGGTAGACTACCAGGTGGTCCATTCGGAGCTCCTGCTGAGGCACTGGGCTTCTATGTCGGCACAGAGGGAGGTAAGAGCTCACAGGATATTAAAGCTCGCTTTTTATAGTCAGAGCGTTAATATACACTCTTTCTTGTATAATCCTATCACCCAATCAAAGGTTTTAATACATCTTTGTCACTTTTTGTCACCAATATAGTTGGTATATATTATTGTATTTCAGGTTCAGTTTATCACTGTAATGAGAACGGAAAAGCACAGAAATGTTTCACCACAGATAGCTGCATACAACGACTCATGATTATGGAATCTAAGAATATATTAGTAACAGTCACAGTTAATCTGACGCTGGCGCAGCATAGCATATCCCCATCTGGTGATCTCAAAGAAATTCTCAAGGTTAGTTAGAAGTCTGTGTTGCTAAGCTTAAAAGCTTGTGTTGTTTGAATGCTTAAATTTGTCAAAAGAGCGGGACCCTATATAATCGCTTGCATTTACTCTTGCACCAATGAAGTGAGGAAGTTCATTGTCTCCCCATTACCTCTTTCGTTCATTGCTGCTTCTCGCATTACTTTGAGTGACGGGGACAAGTCTGTATCGAACTTTCTGAGTGCAGGTTGGGTTTTCTATTGAGTGCAGGTAGGTTTGTTACTGAGTGCGGGTTTGTTACTAGTAATCTGCGTACCGATGTAGGTGAAGCTGAGTGGTAAGAGTGATAGACCGAGTATGTGTTGGTCAGGGCCGGGTATCCTCACTACAGCTACCGGAGAGAGCGTTCTCAGGCTACTCGATCTCACCAACAATAATAACTATGTCCTCACACTGGAGGCTCAGCCAGCATACGATAAAAATGAAGTGCTTAACTGTGTCACTTACAGTAAAGACAAACGTGAGTGATTGATACGTGCTCTGTGATTATGTAGAATTTCTAATTCAAATCGATGTTATTCAAGGTTTTGAGGGTTAAGTGGTTAAAGGCTGTTGTTCAGTCAAGATTGCAAAAGCACCACAATTATTTACCTGAATAACGTTAGAAGGAAATATATTCAGTCGACTCTGATAACTGCCATCTGGGATACCGTAAGTCCTGAATGTTCCAATATCAGTGTTATAAAATCACAGAAAAAGGGTCAAGTGAACGAAAGAGCTCGTCAAGCGTTCACCTGTTGAATACTGGATTGTCTCTTATTCAGGGACCATTGCTGCTGGTACGAATCTCGGTAATGTGGCTATGTGGAAATATTCTAATCCTGATAAAAATGAAGATGACGAAAACTGTTGGAAACTACAGCCACCATCAGCAATCGACGGCTTTGTTGATCAAATCAGTGTGAGTTATAACAAAAATGTCTACATGGTAACCCTTGTTATTATCTATTGCTACTGGTAATGATAGAACAGAAATATCCTTGTTATGACTCCAGATTGTTGATTGTCACTTTTTCTGTTACAGTTTGGTTCAGCGGAAGGTTTAGTGGCTGCGTGCACAGCTGATAATATCTTCCTTCTCACTGAACAAATTATGAAGACAGACTTTGCTGAAAATGTGAGTTACATAACATCCTCAGAACCAGAGGATGCTGTTGGCAAGTTCTATCAGTAGTACTAGATTGTCTTTGATGATTCACTACATTATGTAAATGTAATGATGATGTATCAAACCGATTGGCATACATTGCGTTAGCTATTTAGTACACAACCATTTGACATTCAAAACAATCCTGATCATTCAGACATCCTTTCTGTTTGCCGCAGGTTGCTGCAGTACAGCTCGGCCCACAAGCCATCTCTATAGATACATTTGACAGCAGCGTACATCATGATATAAAGACAAGTATACAGGTTAGAGGTGTGGCTGTGGGTAAGGAGGCTGCAGCCGTGTGGAACGGTAAACTTGTAGAGATGTACGAAATCAATCAGGAGAACCAGACACTCAGGGGTCTAGGTATGTGTTGAGTTTTAAACTCTCTACCTACAGTTACTAATAATGTTTGTCTCTAGACCAGTAGTGCAAAACATTATCTGTATAAATTAAATGATGAACATACTTACGCGTATAATGTTGTGGTATAAACACTGTATATGAAGCTCAGTTGCTTAGATTGTTGATCGATTATGTGTTCTTACAAAATGATTTGCACATTCTTCTGTGAAGGTAACTGGGCATGTGAGACACCGCTAGTAGCTATACATGAACAGAATGTGTACACCATTGACGGGCAGAAAGCTCAAGTCAGAACTATGCAGGTATGTATTCCCTTCCACACTTTTCCTCCCGCTACTAGAAAAATAATATTCAAGTAGAATGTTTGGGTATTCATGTTTGCATTTTGCTTAGTTTGCTTTTACATCCATTTTAGCTGACATGTTTCATATATTTTTTTGTATATTATCAGGGTACAGTGAAGCAGTTCCTTACATTCACAGAGAGTGAGGGAGTACCTGTTACTCTGGATATCTGTGCTAACTATCTGGCCATCGGAAGCTCTCTGGGTGTCATCAAAGTGTTTGACTTATCCCGCAGGTACACATTAACTGGCTCTCTGTATTTGCCTAAAATTTGGTGTCGCAAACTTTTACAATCAGATGCTGGCTTATAAATGGTTCAGCAAAGTGATCAATTTAAATTGCAAAGGATAACTGTCACCTACAAACAGGCACATTGGGCCGATTCTTTGCACATGTATATGTTAATGCTCTTATAATACTGAACATTTTAATTTGCAGAGAAGCTAAAGCTCACAACATTCCCAAGAACATAGGGGAGTCAATTCCTCACTTTGGTAGTCTGCTGTCAGTAAAGTGTAACTGTAACGGTACCAAAGTCAGTCTCATCATCAACAAGGTAATGTTCATGTAAATGTTACTTTGCTCTGCCATATGTATGTTTTTACTCTGTTTTGGTGTAGCAATGCGGAGATCTAAATTGTAAACGTAAAGAAAAATCAATCAATGAAATATGAGGTTGTACTATAAATTTGGTGTCTGATTTTAGTCTGATGGTAAAGTAGACAATAAGTTGTATATATGGGATATGGAGTTAGACACAGTACAGTATTTTGATTTTGAGAGCGGACGAGGTGAGCAGGACGAGGATATGGATATGCCTGATGAGCTGGAGGATAACGAAATCTCTGATGTCGACAGGTACGTCTGCTACCTTGTCATAACTCACTGTAAACTGTTATGTAATGGTATAACAGCCTATGACTTGTATATTGTGGGTACATCCAATGGTTTGAATATCAAGTATATGTATGTAAGAAAAAAATGTATACAAAGGTTTTATGCGATAGAATAATAGAATTGCTTGGTTAGATGTATTGCCTTCTCTTGCTAAATGAGAGGCTAACTACTAAGTGAAGCTCCAAGACCATGTTTAGGTTTCATCGCTGGTGCCTACTTTAAAGAGCCCTCCTGTTATGCTATTCTGTAAATCAATGACATTATTTTAAGTGCGTAGAGTGATGTACACAAGACTCTCAATACCATTGTAATAATAGTAGCATATAACAGCTTTGGTGATGGTGGCAAATGTATGTTTATTGTAGAGGGAAATATCAAGCAGCTAAGGATATCTCTAATCGATTCCCTGTTAGTCAATACTGGGATTCGTCCGAGCCTAGACTTATAGTGTGTGAAGTAAAGAGAATACCTGGTACTGTGGCTATTAAAGGAAGTATGCTACAAGAGGTATGTCCTTCTCTGTTATCTGCCATCTCTTGTGTAGGAAAGCGTGTCATATAAATATTGGTCAATTGAATTGTACCATTGTTTTTCATGGTTATTTTTGATGGAACCTTTTTCGAATTATAGATGTATCTCTTTTCTCTACTCTGATTTGTGGACTGCATTTACAGCTACAATTATGTTCTCAGGTAATTTCAGCTTGCTTTGTTATCAACGCTTTTCGATGTTCAAATCGTTACTCGTCCATACTCAGCATAAAACATACTTCATGTCCCCAAGCTCAATCCCAATTAATAAGCTTAATAGCATGACATCTAACATCAAACTTGGTAATTCTAAAGTATCATCAAGGATACAGACCGTCATATTGCGAACATGTATATCTATTTTTATTGTAGGCGGAATCACTTATAATTTCGCTGTTTACTACACCTGAGCATGGTACAATGATACAGGATAGCTTCGCAATGAACAGAACATTCAGTGCTTTCATTGGATTCGAAGTCCCATACTTTTTCTTTGCTGTCAAAGCTGAGGAACTGAAGTTAAATGAAGGAGGTAGGTACAACGCAAGACAACTTTGTTATGAAAATTCAAAACTGTACTCATTGCCACCCATTGCCATAATGGGGTTGAAAACAAGATTTAAGCAAGCAGACTCACCACTCACACACAGCGAGTTTGCAGTATCCCTTAAAATGGTCTCAATAGAGACAATATGTGTTATTTAGAACTGACTCATCGATTTGTGATATTACAAATTAGTTTACAATTATTCGATCATATGTTATATTTACAGTTTGGAGTTGTTGCCTCTCTGAACATGTTGATCAGAGAGCAAACAACTCTGATTTATACACAGTAGCATTTGCATAAATCGTGGTCAACAAAAATTTGTGGTTTGATCAAGTCAATACACACAATGGTACAGTTTTTGATGCTTATTTCAGAGAATAGTTTGACTCCCAGGCCATCAGCCGTCGCTTCATCACCTTCACCTTATGTAGCCAGAAGAACTATGAGAGATTTTATCGGATTAGAAACCGCCAACAAGTCTTCTCGAGATGCCATGATGAACTTCAGCTTTTATCTAACTATCGGAAATATGGACGAGGCTTTCAAGTCAATCAAACTTATCAAAAGGTGAGTGATTATGCCTACAGCTTCTTGTAATGCATACGGCTAACTTACATGGTTATACACAATCTAGTTCGACATTAGACCAATTAATTCGAGTCTCTATTCTAAGCGCTATTTTTTATTTTCAGTGAGTCTGTGTGGGAAAATATGGCTAAAATGTGCGTAAAATCTCGGAGGTTAGATGTAGCATTTGTCTGTCTCGGTAATATGGGACATGCCCGCGGTGCTAAGGCTTTGAGAGAGGCTAGCAAATATGCAGAGTTAGATGCTCGTGTGGCTGTACTTGCCATACAGCTCGGTCTGCTTGATGACGCTGAACGTCTGCTGAAAAGCTGTAAGAGATATGACCTGTTGAATGAGCTGTATCAGGCTAATGGGCAGTGGGATAAGGTAAGTAACAGTATGACATTTATGGACCACTATAATGGCCTTCTTTTGTATTGTATTGTAGACCTCCCAATACAAAAGGTGACCCACATATTGGACTGTGACATTAAAACTTGTGGAAGTGTAAATCTTAAATGTTTGGCAAATGTTTTCAATGTTTTATGATAGCTAGGAAAAGTTTGATATGCCACTTTTCAATATCTCGTTAAGATAAAATGACTCCACCTCTTCTTCATTTCAGGCCATAGCAGTAGCGGAGAATAGTGATAGAATTCATGTGAGAAGCTCTTACTATAACTTTGCCAAGCATCTTGAAGAAAAAGGAGACTTAAATAGCGCTATAAATTAGTAAGTCATACATTATTATTGTATTTGATTTTTATTACTGATGACTAGCATACAGGAACTTCAGATGATTGGTCACCACAGTATTATTGATTTATGACCGTGGTAAGTTGTCGTGCTCTGCTTTGACAGTAGTTTGCCAACCTATTGACTCACAGTTGAATGATATCTGTTATTCAAGACGAAAAGTACATTTTGTTCTACGGTAATTTTGCATTCTGGATATAGGCATTAATGATAATTTATTATTATTAAGTCTATGGTTCTAGATTGACTCATTCCTCATTATATGAATAATTATTTTCAGTTATGAACGTTCAGGAACTCAGAAATTTGAAGTTCCCAGAATGCTGTTTGATGAACCTCAGGATCTGGAGAAATACATCCTCAAGTCGAAAGACAAGTAAGCATTATCTTTCTTTAAAAAAAAACACAAAAAATATCAAGTAACCATTTACTATTATTTTGAGAAAATACGGATGAGTCGGAAATACTGCATATAATTTGTGTGATGGCTTTTGATGTATCCGTGCAAAACTATGTTATCTGTGTGCGCAATCACAAACCTGTATGCGTATGCAATGCAGTCAGTTTAATATACATGTAAGAGATTATAATACATAACTGATGTGATGTATAGATCTCTGAGGAAATGGTGGGCTCAGTATATGGAGAGTACAGGAGAGATGGAGACTTCTCTACAGTTCTACGAGTCAGCTCAGGATTATCTCTCACTAGTCAGAGTTTACTGTTATTGTGGTAATCTCGACAAAGCAGCTGAGATATGTAACGATACAGGAGACAGAGCTGCCTGTTATCAGCTAGCCAGAACATATGAGAATCAGGATCAACCTAAAGAGTCGATACACTTCTACACACGAGCTCAGGCATATGGTAACGCTATCAGATTATGTAAGGAGAATGAGATGGATGAACAGCTTATGAACCTGGCATTGCTCGGTAACTCTGATGACATGCTGGAAGCTGCTAGATACTATGAGAAGAAACCCGGCTGTCAGGATAAGGCTGTCATGTTATACCACAAGGTATGTCTCTGACCATTGTTTATATACAAAAGCTATTCTGATGTAGCCAATATACCGAGGTTTAGTTTAATGCTGTACTGTGTGGTACACTTACTTAAAAGTGAATTTGGCCTTGCCCATCTTGTCAGTGTGCTTTTTTTGAATTTACTGGCATTAGTAAATATTTCCAAATGCTCCCAGTATATAAGTTATATTTGCATCCCATATTAATATCAAGAGTAACTTGTATCTATGAAAATAATACTAAGGTGATGTTATGTTTATGAAAATAGCTGAAAGCGGTAATAGAACAGCTCTGATCTTTGTTTGAGAAAAGCTGTTTGGATTGTGGAGGCTGTCCCAGGCAGAATAGTAAATAATATTAATAAGTTGATCTGTTACACGCTTCATCACAAATTGAAATATCTCTTTATAGCACTATTAATTTTGTATATACTGTTCAAATAAATAACAGAATAACATGATAGACCACCACGTCTAAGAAATCAAATCATTACAGGTGCATAAAAGACATGAATGTTTGGCACGCGCTTAGTTTTAATGAAATGTTTTGCAGGCTGGTAGTTTCTCCAAAGCATTGGATCTGGCATTTGAGACGAAGCAATTTGGAGCGCTGCAGGTCATCTCAGAAAGTCTCACCTCTAACACTGATCCGGAGGTGCTGAAGAGATGTGCTCAGTTCTTTCTTGATAATGGACAGTTTGATAGAGCAGTTGATCTTCTTGCCATTGGCAAAAAGGTATTGTACATATTGCATAAACATTGTATAGAAATTTGCGCTCAATGTTTATGTTGTTGAATATGGCTGTCCACGATCAAGGAATTGAGTCCTTGCATTATTCACTAACTACTCATAATATCAACAATTTTCTTACAATCCGATTGAATGAAGTAGTTCAAATGCCATATCGCTAGTTTACCACAGTCCTCACAAAGATGAGGCATACATTGTATGTCTATAGGCATAATGAGGCATGATGTCTCTTCTATGGTCCTCAGTTTACGCTTTGACTGGCAAGATTTAGTGTTATCTGTAATCCCACTGGTTTGATATTTTATAGTATATCGATGCACTCAAGCTGTGTAATGAACAGAATGTGATGCTTACTGAAGACTTAGTGGAGAAATTAACACCAGAGAAATCAGATGATGAGGGCAGTGAAGCAGACAGACTGAGAGTATTAGAGGCTATAGCTACTGTGTGTATGAACCAGAGACAATATCATCTCGCTACTAAGAAATATACACAGGCTGGTAACAGAATCAAGGTATGCTCTCACTGCTGTTATAAAGCTAAAACTGCAAATTTCTCAAAGATTTGAGCCAATTTTTTTTCAATTACAAGCTGTCTCAGAACTGCCAGAAAATCTGCTTAGTAGTCATTCTTTGGAGATCGACTTCGCTAAGCTAAACTAAACTAACAGACTCTTTGTGTTAGGTGTGGTGTGATTGTTATCTGTGAGGAATTTGTGATCTTGCCATAGGCATATAAATGTAATATTAGTATTATAACAAGTTATTATAATGACTATCAATGTTTCCAATTGATGTGCATTGCAAGTACAGAAATTACCAGATAGTTAGTGCCGAGATAATTTAATTTTAGAACTAGCGTTTGAAGACAGTTCAAGCTCAGCTTAGTCAGTAACTGATTATTGAGGATGATGAGAATTCATGTCATGATAATACTATTAAGAGTTTTTTGGTAATCCCAGGGAATGAAAGCGCTTCTGAAATCAGGAGATACAGAAAAGATAACATTCTATGCTGGCGTCTCTCGTCAGAAGGAAATCTATGTTATGGCTGCCAATTATCTTCAGAGCTTAGACTGGACTAAAAATCCTAAAGTCATGAAGGATATTATCAGTTTCTACACTAAAGGCAGAGCTCTCGATTCACTAGCCTCGTTCTATGAAGCCTGTGCTCAGGTAAGTAATCTATCACTAGATCATGCTAGATTTTCCAGAGAATCAACAATTTTGTACAATTATATTTACTGGCAGACGCCCATACTGAAGCAATCATCATCATTCTACAATTATTCATTTATTGCATATTAATGTATGGCTGTGCTGTGAATGATGGTTTGTTTGTTGTTACAGGCTGAGATAGATGAATACCAGAACTATGAGAAAGCTCTTGGCGCTTTGGGTGAAGCTGCTAAGAGCATATCTAATGCTAAGATGGCCAACACAACACTCCAGGAAGAACGTCTAGCGGCACTCAAACACAAAATAATGCTCATCAAGAAGTTTGTTAACGCCAAAAGGTAATTCCTAGATCTTGAATGTCATAGGGAGGATCAATGGTAGGGCTATAGAAACCATAAATACATGTACATTGTGTCATCTCAAATTTAGCCAGCTTTGAAGGTGTCAATTCATATATCGATTATCGATCAAGTGCATGTCCAACTCATTAAGTATATAGAGTTTATGATAAACAAGCCAGCAAATTGTACAACATTTTGTGCAATGTGTCTGTCTGGAGGATCAATTTTGCTTGCCTACCATAAACGCAAACACTACTAACCGTTGATCTGAATCCTTAGGTAGATATGAATTATCTACCAGACTGTCGCATCAACTGGAGTTTGCCCCAACTGTACAGACATGCCATATCATGAGATAAACAATGTCTGTGTAGTTGGCATGCCGATCATCTATCCCAATAAGGGTGCTGCCAGGTCAAGTGTACATATGGAGGTCAAAGTATAGATTCAGTACGTGTAAAGAAGATTTTGCATATGCTCTAGACTGTGCATACAGCGCTGTGAAAAGCATGACCTAAATTTGCATAAACAGAACGTAAACATAATTCACATCAGTATACAACCTAATTTTGATCAGTATACAACCTAACTGTCAGATAACCCCCTGTCATATCATGAAACTTTATATAAACATTGGATAATTCCAATGCAGTTCAATCCTTCTAACTTTGATCTCCTCAATATTGTAAGATGGGACAACTTTTGTTCCAGTGAGTTCACATCATTTTTACTCTGATGTGTATGGGTGAATGGGTGGAGGCGCAACCGAGACTGGATAAAAAAGAAGGCAGTGCAAATTGAGGCAATATCATGCTGTATTGCTTCACTAAGTCCACAATTAGAAAAAGTGTCCAATAATTTCTGCCTAATAGGCCGATCACGAAAATGCTAATATCTTGGCTCTCATTCACTCAAATTGCACAAGGAAGTGCTTGTCATGAAGCTGATTTGTCGCGCTACGGGTAGCCAAAATAATTTAGTCTCTAGACCCAGTACTCATGGCTAAATTGGTGCTCAAGCATGAGGAGGTTCGGAAGTTTTTTAATGGAACACAGTGGAAACATTTCATATAAAGAAATGTGTGACTACAATGGTCACCCTTGTTATAGCTCAACTCGCCTTCTAGGGAGAAAATAAACCCAGTTTTGTAATCTGGGGAGTGCTTCTGGTGTCATTTTGAATTTCGCTTTGTACTACCTACCAAAAGCGGATAATTATTACAACAATTCATACTTGATAACTGCAGGTCGTACGAGGATTCCCCAGAAGAAGCAGTCAAAGTCTGTCAGATCTTGCTAGAAGAACCAGATATAGATTCATCAGTCCGACTCGGAGATCTGTATGGATTTCTGGTGGAACATTTCCACAGGAAGGGAAATATTAACATGGTGAGTATATTAACATGGTGTGTCACGGACAAGCTGGTATTCAAGTATTTTCATGGGCTATGATGACATGTGAATGGGAAAGCTCGTTGATGTACCTAATCTGGCCGGCAATGCTCACTATTGCAGTGCAACCGGAGTTGGGGAGATCAGACTTAGGGAGGACGTACTAGTATTTGGGGTATCATCATCATTGTTTTCTGTATAGAAATATTACATGCTAGTGATATAAGGGCAACCGCTGGATGTTGGTGTCAGTTTTCACTTAACCATGGGTCAGAAGCAGGACTTGACCACCGACCACCTAAGACCAATGCATTCGGAAGCCATAGCATCACGCATACACTTGCTTGCAATTACTGGGTTGCCATGACTATCACAGACTAGCACAATTTATCGCAACAATGAAATATTTCATTGATAGCAGTGATGGCGGCATTTTATATTGATTTGAAGTTATCCCATCTTTGCACTGTAGCGTACAACTTCAAGTCCTCACTTGGAAAGTTGACACTCTGGGGTAATGGGTAATGGCTTTCATCGATTTCATCCTTACCTGGAGCTATATTTAGTCAGCGTTGCAAATATATTCATGTAATTCAATTCCTGTGAACTTTGGTTTACAGGCGTACAACTTACTGCAGGAGTTGAGAAGCAAGTCCTCGATAAACCCTAGTTACTTCATCAGCATGTCTACTCTGGAAGCCATTCACAAACATTTGAACATACCTCTGACCAGAGGTGGTGGTTCAGACAAAAATGGCATGGCTATAAACCATGACGAAGATGATATTCAAGGGGAGGCAATTGAGGAAGAAGTCATTGATGATTTTGACTGATGTTGAGAACTTTTGCCAAATGTCTTGCAACCCTTCAATAATGTTATTGCAATGATTATTTCCATGAATGCCTAGATCTCATAGAGGTTTGCCGATATTGTTCATGTTATTCATGCTCATTTTCGTCACTCAAATCATCCGATTCCGTCCATGCCTAACATCTAAACAGCCTTTCAAGTCTAGTAACACTATGATCAGTTAATAAATAATGCACATTTATGTTCAGGTGATGATAACTATTTTTATTGTTCATAAACTTTATAAAAATAAAGCAAAATAAACAATATTTAAGCCTGAACCTCACGATCCCTCTTGAGTGGTCCCATGAAGTTCTTCTTCTCTTCACGGGTCTGGAAGCGACCATGTCCAAACTTGCTGCTGGTATCGATGAATTTCAGCTTGATCTCCTCTGAAGCAACACGCTTGGTGTGTACAAGCAGTGACTGAAAATATAACAAACAGGATGTTCAGCACTCGCAAAATATATGTCCATGTTAAATCAGGAAGGTCATGTACAGTGTTCAGAAGGAAGGCAGCAAAGGTCTCATCAGTAAATTCAGGGAACTCCCGCAAAAGAGAACCTGTTGGCTAATCATCACCACACAAGAAAAACTTTTGAGAGATAGTTGCACAACACAATTATAACATGGCATACCTTTCTGAGAGTGAGGACTCTCTTCTTGGGGCCGACCACACATCCCTTGACCATAACGAAGTCATTCTTAACCTCTCCGTAGTGAGGGAATCCACCCATTGGTGTGATAGACTTATCGGTGATATCGTACTCAGTAGAGGCGTTGTTCTTTACAATCTTTCCATCCTTAGTGTGGATACCTGCAGCAAATATAGATTATGCATTATATTACACTTACATAGCCATAGCATTAAAAAAACTATATGAATGGAGAGGGATGTGAAGGTTCAGGGATTCAGCAGTATTTCTTTTCACTGTTCATCAATTGGTAATTCCAGCTTGAATCAGTACATCATTACTTGCACATCACCTCACCAGCGCGGGCCAGCATTTCCATTAGCTGATCTCAATTGTAATTACTTTCCACTATCTTTATTTACCTTGTCCAATTCTGTAGACTTTTTTGTTGAGCTCAGTACGATGATGATATCCCTTCTGACCAGCTCTTGGTACTCCAAAACCAACACGGGCAGGATGCCAGGCTCCAATACAAGCGACCTTCCTCAATCCCTTGTGAGTTTTCCTTGGTAGTTTCTTGGTATGCCATCTTGAGGTGACACCCTTGAATCCCTTACCCTTGGTTACACCAATAACATCAATCATCTCATCTTGAGAGAAGACGTTATTGATGGGGCACTGCTTCTCAAGGTGCTCACGAGCCCAGTTGACTTTCTCCTCAATACTACCACCATTCAGTTGAATTTCCATCAGATGAGCCTTCTTCTGACGTCCATTCAACAGCTTCATCTGTTGAATACAAGAGCAATGCCATAATTACAAGTGATGTCAATAACTATTCTTTAACTGACAACGATCAACATGACGCTGCTGACTCATTAACGAATTGGTTTCATTGTAATCAAGTAATACATGCAAAAATTTATAATCATCGGCAACAGCTCTTGATTACAGCTCTGGATTACGACACTTTGACAATATAATACGGCTGTCATTATTTTACCTGAGTGTGACAGAGTACTCTGATGACCTTGCAGTATTTGGCGAGCTTCTTGAAGTCTCTCTCAATAACCTTCTTGCCATCATCATCCTGCCATTTCTTGGCGTACTTGGTGAACGCCTTCTTCTTGCACTGATACCTAAATTAAATATACGCAGGCATCTCATCACATGAACAGCCAGCCCCACATAAGCGATGAAGACTGGGTCAGTGAGAGGAGATAACCTGGTCATGAAATGGATGGAGCTCATCGCTTCTCTCAGCTTATCTCACATTAGAAGACAGAGATAGCGAGAGGAACTCGTCCATATCCCACTGCCATCATCTCACTATAACTACAATGTATATCATAACATGTCAAAACAATAGCCAGTAGCAGCTAGGTCAATGTCAAATAAATGAATTAACTTTGAGACAAAGTTGTAGGTGCACATAAACAAGATTGCAGTGACGCTATTAAAGTGCAAAAAGAACACATGAATTACTCTCCAATTACAATATGTTGGTAAACATCTGATGCCACAGTCACAATTTTGATGTTACGGTTATTATGAATGGTTTGTTGCTTATAGCTCCTTTTGTTTTATCATCTTTCAATTACCAGTTCTTGTAGAATCTTCTTCTGCATTCCTCACTGAGATGCTCAGCCCATATTGTTCCGAGAGTTCTGAGGCCTCGTGGAGTTTCTATCAGACCAGTCACACCGACGACAACCATTGGTGGAGTCTCAATGACAGTGACGGCTTCGACGATTTCTTTCTTGTTCACCTCTACAAAAATTTGAGGCTGAAAATTAAAACTGGGCTTTACCTTGTGAAATAATATATACTATACCAAGTCAACCTAGTGCATGCCACAAATTTTAGTTTGGTCCAACCTATTATGTGGAAGAAGGTTCGGAACGCAAAAAATTTCATTGCCCAAATACCTTCCCGCCCAATTCCAATCTTGATCAAAGCGGGTTATCAATCATACATGACCAACATATATATTGTTTTAACTATCCCATCACCTACATTGATTATATAACAAAACATTGCAAATTCCCGACATAGATTTCTCGGAGTAGAATGCAAGTTTGCCCGGTTCAATCAATGCTCTGAAGCATCATACTCTAATTCTCGCAACACAAACTCTTTGGTTGTTAGTGATAGTAAAAAAAGGATAATCTGTGACTCCCCAGATTGCAAAACTGTTCTCATTTTATCTCTAGGTGTCTTAGAAGCCGAGTATATCCCAAATAAGTGTGCTCATTAGCCGACCATTTCTCAATATAAAAAGTGTCCCCTATTTTCCATTGAA
>ERZ1740059.361-NODE-361-length-24969-cov-4.850767_pt1 | contig 24969 bp, 24 predicted proteins | sample MGYA00581744_ERZ1740059 | MGnify/ENA primary metagenome ERZ1740059 (study PRJEB43018, sample SAMN04849738) | marine metagenome | isolation source: floating plastic debris | place: Pacific Ocean | collected 2008-08-28 | study: EMG produced TPA metagenomics assembly... | reverse complement strand
CATCTACACATCCGCCGACTCTCCCAGGCGCCGGACGCGCAACCACTTGGCCCGGATGATGAACGAGGGCCTTTTGAAGGAAAACCTCGACGGCGAAGCCCTGGAATGGGCGCACCGCCGCATCGTGGCGCGCCGCGAGGCGCGCAAGATCCTGATGGTGATCTCTGATGGCGCGCCCGTGGATGACAGCACGCTGTCGGTGAACCCGGCCAATTACCTCGAAAAGCACCTGCGCGACGTGATCGCCATGGTCGAAAAACGCCGCCAGGTGGAGCTTTTGGCCATCGGCATCGGCCATGACGTGACGCGCTACTATGAGCGCGCGGTGACGATCACGGACGCTGATCAGTTGGCCGGCGCCATGACAGAGCAACTGGCCGCCCTCTTCGACAGCGATCCCCGGGCCCGGGCCCGCGTGATGGGCATGCGCAAAGCGAGCTGACAGATGTCGCGCGCCCAAGGCGAGGCGCGCCCGAAAGGGAGCGATGAGCCGCCCCATGACCACACCAAACCCAACCCGGCTCAATCCCGATGATCCAAGTACCCCAGCGGTTCTGGATCTCATCAAGCGCAGCATTGCCTATATGGAAGATCGCATTGCTCCGCCCTCATCCATGCACCGCATGTCGGAACAATCGATCAGGGACCACTGCGCTACAGGCGAGGTCTGGACGCTCGGCACACCTGTCATCGCCTGCATTTTCCTCACGCCGAAACCCGATCGCCTCTACATTGGCAAGCTGGCCGTCGACGACGCGGCCCGGGGAAAAGGCTATGCAAGACAGCTAACTGCCCTCGCCGAGGCGCGCGCCCGCGCCCATGGCCTGCGCCTCCTGGAGCTCGAAACCCGCATAGAACTTCATGAAAACCACGCCACCTTCGCCCGGCTCGGTTTCGAGAAAACCGGCGAAGCCGCGCATGAGGGCTACACAAAGCCCACCTTCATCATCATGCAAAAACCGCTCTGACAAGCGCGAACGGGCACGGTAGGGTCGCGATCGCAAAAACAACATTGCGTCTCTACGCAAACTTTGATCACCTTCGCGGAACAACCAGCAAAGGCGCCCGCTCCCCCCGTGTTCCAAACCTTCACAGAAACCGCCCGTCCCGAACAAGGTCCGCCTCGCTTGCGCCTGCTTCAGACCTGGCTGAAAGACAACCAGATCGCCGCCACCCTGATCCCACGCGCCGATATCCATCAGGGCGAATACGTGGCCCCCGGGGATGAGCGCCTCGCCTGGCTCACCGGCTTCACGGGCTCCGCGGGCTTTTGCATCGCCACGCAAGACGGCGCGGGCGTGTTCGTCGATGGCCGCTACACCGAACAGGTCCGCGCGCAGGTGGATCTGGCCCATTTCACCCCGGTCGACTGGCCAGCCACCAAGCCCGCCACGTGGCTCAAGGCGGCACTGCCCGAAGGCGGCATCATCGACTATGACACCCGGCTACCCAACACCACACAGGTCGAAAAACAGCGCACAGGACTGCCCGAAAGCTTCATCCAAGACCCCCGGGAGCCGCCCATCGACACGCTTTGGGACAACCGCCCCGCCCCGCCCGTGGGTCAGATCCGCGTGCAGCCCGATGCGCTCTCCGGCGAATCCCATGCCAGCAAACGCGCGCGCCTTGCCAAGACCCTGACAGAGGCCGGGCATGACGGCGCATTGATCACCCTGCCCGACGCCATCGCCTGGCTTGTCAACATTCGCGGGTCAGACATACCCAGAAACCCGATCCCGCACGCCTTTGCCCTTCTACACGCCGATGCCCAGGTGACGCTTTTCGTCGTTGACCGCAAACTGGACGATGCCGTGCGGGCCCATCTTGGTAATGAGGTTAGCATTGCGCCCTATGACGCCGTGTTTGAGGCCGCCGAGACGTTCAAAGGCACGCTCAGACTTGATAAATCCTCGGCCCCCGTGGCGTTTGCCGAGGCGCGCAAGGCCGCCGGTCACGATGTCGCCTGGGACGAGGATCCGTGCCTCATGCCAAAGGCCTGTAAGAACGAGGCCGAGATCGCCGCCACGCGCGCTGCCCATCTACGCGACGCCGTGGCCATGTGCGAGTTTCTGGCCTGGTTCGACACAGAGCGTCCCGAGACCACGACAGAGATCGACATCGTGCGCAAGCTCGAGGAATGCCGTCAGGCAGGAGGCGATCTTGGGGGCGACCTCATCGACATCAGTTTTGACACCATCGCGGGCTCCGGACCCCACGGTGCCCTGCCCCATTACCGCGTGACAGAGGCCACCAATCGCCAGCTTCTGGAGGGCGAACTCCTCGTGCTCGACAGCGGCGGACAATACGAAGACGGCACCACCGATATCACGCGGACACTGCCCATTGGCACCCCCGGTGACGATGAAACAGCGGCCTTCACCCGTGTGCTCCAAGGCATGATCGCGATCTCCCGGCTGCGCTGGCCCAAGGGGATGGCCGGGCGCGATCTCGACGCGCTGGCGCGCTATCCGCTCTGGCTCGCGGATCAGGATTACGCCCACGGCACGGGTCACGGTGTCGGTGTCGCGCTCTGCGTCCATGAGGGCCCTCAACGCTTATCCAAAATCTCCGAGGTGCCTTTTGAGCCCGGTATGATCGTCTCAAATGAGCCGGGCTATTACCGGCAAGGTGCGTTCGGCATTCGCATCGAGAACATCGTTGTCGTGACCGAGGCCGCACCGCTGGAGGGTGGAGATGTCACCGGAAAGCTTTGTTTTGAAACGCTGAATTTCGTGCCGATTGACCGCCGCCTCATTGTCACATCCATGCTGTCAAATGGAGAGCGGGACTGGCTCAACGACTATCACACTCAGTGCCGCGAGAAGCTGGCAAGCCTGCTCAGCGATACGGGCGGAATGTGGCTGCACCGCGCCACGGCACCGATCTAAAGGCCGAACAAAGCGCCGATCTAAGGGAGAAGACATCAATGACCCAAATTACAATTCGCAACGCGCCCGGCACCTGGACGATCCGGGCGGGCGGCGCAATCCTCGGCGAAAGCAAGAAGGCACTCGGCCTCGTGGAAGGCAGCTACAGCGAGATAATTTACTTCCCGCGCGAGGACGTGGCGATGGCCTTTCTCGACAGCACGGATAAGTCGACACATTGCCCGCATAAAGGCGATGCCAACTATTTCTCGATCGTCACCAAAAGCAAGACGCTGGAGAATGCAGCCTGGAGCTATGAACACCCGCTTGACGGTGTTGCAGAGATCAAGGACCACATCGCATTTTATGCCACGGACGATGTGACCATCGAACAGATCTGACACGGGGCTACAACACGAGCCCGCTGGCGGGTGAAGGAGGCGCATCATGACCACGCAGACCACACAAAGGCCGGGCGCTCATACCAGCACTTTTCTGCAGTTTCCCTTTGCCGAAGATCTGGACGCGCTTGAAGCCGACATCGCCATTTTGGGCATTCCCTACGGCATGCCCTACACGCCCGGAGAAATGGCCAATGATCACCGCCACGCGCCCGATAGTCTGCGCATGGCCTCTGATCCTCACATGATCTCTTACACGCTCAATCACTATGATTTTGACCTGGGCGGGCCGCTGTTCGATGGCCGAGATATCCGCGTGGTCGATTGCGGAAACGCCGTGACCGATATGGGAGATCACAGCGCGAGTTACCGCAACGCCGAGGCGGCCGTCCGCAAGATCCTGAAGGCGGGTGCCACGCTTATTTCCCTTGGCGGTGATCACGGCATTCCCATCCCGGTTCTGCGAGCAATGGACGACGTGGGAGAAAAGATCACCCTCGTCCAGATCGACGCCCATATCGACTGGCGCGATGATGTGAATGGCGAGCGTCACGGTTATTCCAGCCCCATCCGCCGCGCCTCCGAAATGGACTGGATCGGCGACATCGTTCAGATCGGCATTCGCGGCATTGGCAGCGCCCGCGTGAGTGAGGTCGAGACGGCCAAAGCCTACGGCGCCGACATCATCACCGCCTACGAGATGCATGAGATCGGTATCCAGGCCGTGCTCGATCGCATCCCCGATGGCGGGCCCTACTACCTCACCGTGGATGCCGACGGCATGGACCCATCCATCATGCCGGGCGTGATGGCACAGACACCGGGTGGTCTCACCTGGCTCCAAGCGCGCGGCCTAGTGCATGGGTTGGTGAAGAAAGGCCGCGTCGTTGGCATGGATCTCAACGAAATCGCCCCCAGCAATGATGTGGGCGGCATCACGATGATCCACGCAGAGCGGTTGATCTGCAATTTCATCGGCGCATGCGTGCGGGCCGGGTACCATGATAAGTGAGGTCCTGCCCGCTTTGGTGGCTTTGTCAACGACGCGCGTGACCTGATCCAGGCGCGCTGCGACGACGCGAATGCAAGGCCGATCGGGACCGATAGGACATGGTCCGCGTTGATAGGCGCTTTGTTTGCCTGCGTCTGGCATAGTGATACCGACGCGTCTTCACCGGACGTCGAGGTGGTGCTACTGTGACATCCGGGCTGGGTTGCTCATTGGCCTGACGCTCTGCGAGACGCGCCATCATCTGCGCCAAGGGACAAGCCACCTTTTTGGCCGCGCTGCGCGCTCCCTGACACCCATGAGCTGACTGGCCCTGCTCCAGAACGGGTGCTGGGAAAAGCCCAGGGACCATCACGTCAGTCCCGCTTGAAAGATCCGTGCCGCACATTACTGCCTCCTATTGTTTCGCTTTTGGATACAATCGATCTCGAATGCGGCAACAGTCTGTCGTTCTGAGGGTAACTTCTGGATGGCGCATTGCTTGCACCCGACAGACGCCCGTTCTATAGCGCGAGCCATGCCAGACACCGCTCACAACCGCCCTGAATTGCCCCCTGAAATTGCCCGCCGTAGGACATTCGCGATCATCTCCCACCCCGATGCAGGCAAGACCACGCTGACAGAGAAATTCCTGTTGTTCGGCGGGGCCATTCAAATGGCTGGTCAGGTGCGTGCGAAAGGGGAGGCACGGCGCACGCGCTCTGACTTCATGGCGATGGAAAAAGACCGTGGGATCTCGGTCTCCGCGTCGGCGATGTCTTTTGATTTCAAAGACTTCCGGTTCAATCTTGTCGATACGCCCGGCCACTCTGATTTCTCCGAAGACACCTATCGAACGCTGACGGCCGTGGATGCCGCTGTGATGGTCGTTGACGGCGCTAAGGGCGTGGAAAGCCAGACACAAAAGCTCTTTGAGGTGTGCCGGCTACGGGATTTGCCGATCCTGACTTTCTGTAACAAGATGGACCGCGAAAGCCGCGACACCTTTGAGATCATTGATGAAATTCAAGAGATGCTCGCCATTGACGTGACGCCCGCCTCCTGGCCCATCGGCCAAGGTCGCGATTTCGTCGGCTGCTATGACATGCTCAACGATCGGCTGGAACTGATGGACCGCGCCGACCGCAACAAGGTTGCCGAAACCATTGAAATCAAAGGGCTTGACGATCCCAAGCTGGACGAACACGTGCCCGCTGATCTGATTGATCAGCTCCGCGAGGAAGTGGAAATGGCGCGGGAGCTTTTGCCCACGCTCAACCCGCAATCCGTCCTCGAAGGTCACATGACCCCGATCTGGTTCGGCTCGGCGATCAACAGTTTCGGCGTCAAAGAACTTATGGACGGGATCGGGTCACTCGGCCCGGAACCCCAGCCTCAAAGCGCCGAGCCTCGCCAGATTTCCCCAGAAGAAACAAAGGTTTCCGGCTTTGTCTTCAAAGTGCAGGCCAACATGGACCCCAAGCACCGCGACCGCGTAGCCTTCCTGCGCATGGCCAGCGGCCATTTCAAGCGCGGTATGAAGCTCACACATGTGCGCTCCAAAAAACCCATGACCGTGTCTGCGCCTGTCCTCTTTCTGGCCGCTGATCGCGAATTGGCAGATGAGGCCTGGGCCGGCGACATCATCGGCATTCCCAATCACGGACAGCTGCGCATCGGCGACACGCTGACCGAGGGCGAAGCGTTGCGCGTCACAGGCATTCCGTCCTTCGCGCCAGAGCTTTTGCAGTCCTGTCGGGCGGGCGACCCTCTAAAGGCCAAACACCTGGAAAAAGCACTGATGCAATTCGCCGAAGAAGGCGCAGCCAAAGTGTTCAAACCAAGCTTTGGATCGGGGTTCATCGTGGGCGTGGTGGGCGCGCTGCAGTTTGAAGTGCTGGGCAGTCGGATTGAGCTGGAATACGGGCTGCCCGTGCGGTTTGAGAGCTCTCAGTTCACCTCTGCCCGGTGGGCGACAGGACCCAAGGATGCGCTCGAGGCCTTCCTGAATGCAAATAAGCAGCACATTGCGCACGATCACGACGGCGATGAGGTCTATCTCACGCGGTTGCAGTGTGACATTGATCGCGGGGAACGTGACCATCCGGAGATCACCCTCTCGGCAACCAAGGAAATGATGGTCTAGGCGAACCGAATTCTTTGAAAGAATTCGGGCAGAAATCTCTCAAAGATTTCGTTGCCCTGCAAAGGAACGGATTGGTCTTGATCGACAGAGCCTGGCACTTCATCCTGCCGTCATGAGCAGTGCACCCATTTGGGGCGTCGTGGCCACAGTCAAGGCACCCGCCAAGGACATCCTGAATTTCGCCGCCCACCATCTGGATCTGGGGGCGCACAGAGTTTTCATTTATTTCGACGAACCAAATGATGCGGCCTTCAACGCGTTGAAATCCCATCCAAAATGTCGCGTCACCCTCACTGATGCGGGCTATTGGAAACGGCGCAAGGGACGGCCCGACACGCATCAGCCGCGCCAGACCGCCAACGCCACCCATTGCTACAAGCGCAAGCCTCAGGTCGATTGGCTGGCACATATCGACGTGGATGAGTTTCTCTGGCCGCGCGAGCCGATTGCGGCACAACTGGCAGCTCTGCCGCCAGACACGCACAGTGCCCGGGTCCGCCCCATAGAGGCTCTGGCGGACGACCCAGGTGATCCCCCGCCATCCGGTCAGATATGGTGCAAAGGGTATGCACGGCACCAACGCGCAAGGCGCGAAGAAACCAACGCGATCTATCCCACCTATGGCGATCACCTCAACGGCGGGTTTCTCAGCCACGTCGCTGGAAAGGTGTTCGTGCGCACCGGGCTCCCCATCGTGTCTTTGCGCATCCATAACGCGTTCATAGACCGCCAAGCCGATCCCGATCCCAGCCCGCTCGACCACACGCCGCTCGTGCACATGCACGCCCAAAGCTGGGCCCATTTTCAAAAGCTCTATCAGTTCCGCCTTTCCCAAGGATCATACCGGCACAGCCTCAAACCCGCGCCAATGCCCGACGGGATCGCGCTGAATATGAACCAGGTCTTCTCGGCACTGGAAGACGCAGGCGGCGAAGAGGCGTTGCGCGCGTTCTACACGGAGGTCTGCACCGCCACGCCGGAGTTGCGAAACCGGTTGGCACAGTTCGGCCATTTGCATGCGGTGACGCTTGATTTGGACGCGAAACGGAGGCGGCATTTCCCTGATTTTGGGTGAAATTGTGCAGATCGGCGAAAAAGCCCCTTAAAACAATGGATCATCGCCCTAACTTTCCCTGACCATTGACCAGCCTAGCTCACCTCCGGTAGATAGGCGCACCGTTAGATCCGGGCAGACGCGCCACAGATTCTGACAAACGACGTGAAGGCGGGCCAGGAGAGTGTCCGCAAACCTTTTGGACACATATGACGAAATTCTCTGAGCTGAACCTCAACCCCAAAGTATTAAAAGCCGTAGAAGATGCGGGCTATGAAACCCCAACCCCGATCCAGGAAGGCGCCATACCGCCTGCTCTGGAGGGGCGAGACGTTCTTGGCATCGCGCAAACGGGCACCGGCAAGACCGCCAGTTTCACCTTGCCCATGCTATCGCTTCTGGCCCGTGGCAGGGCGCGTGCCCGGATGCCGCGCTCTTTGGTGCTCTGCCCCACCCGGGAATTGGCCGCGCAAGTCGCTGAAAACTTTGACACCTACTCCAAGAACCTGAAACTGACGAAGGCGCTGTTGATCGGCGGTGTGAGTTTCAAAGAACAAGAGGTCATCATCGACAAAGGCGTCGATGTTCTGATTGCCACGCCGGGCCGGCTGCTCGATCATTTTGAGCGCGGCCGGTTGATCCTCTCTGACGTCAAAGTCATGGTCGTGGATGAGGCGGACCGCATGCTCGACATGGGGTGCATCCCCGATATAGAGCGCATTTTCGGCCTGACCCCATTCACCCGCCAGACCCTCTTTTTCTCCGCCACAATGGCGCCGGAGATTGAGCGGATCACAAACACCTTTCTGCAAAATCCGGCCCGGATCGAGGTGGCCCGCCAGGCCACAGCCTCTGAGACCATCGAGCAAAGCGTGGTGATGTTCAAGTTCTCCCGCCGTGATCGTGCCGACAGCGAAAAACGGGCTGTCCTGCGCAAATTGATCGATGGCGAAGGGGACAAGCTCACCAACGCCATCATCTTTTGCAACCGCAAGACCGATGTCGATATCTGCGCGAAATCGCTCAAGAAATACGGCTATGACGCCGCTGCGATCCACGGGGATCTGGATCAATCCCATCGGACGCGCACCCTAGAGGCCTTCCGCAATAACGAGCTGCGTTTGCTGGTGGCCTCAGATGTGGCGGCGCGGGGCCTTGATATCCCGACGGTTAGCCACGTGTTCAATTTTGACGTGCCAGGTCATGCCGAGGATTACGTGCATCGGATTGGCCGTACCGGACGGGCCGGGCGCGATGGAAAAGCGATCACAATCTGCGGGCCTCGCGACGACAAATCCTTCACGGCTGTGGAAACTCTCATTCAAAAGACGATCCCACGCGTTGACAACCCGGTGCCGACCGATACGGAAAAGAGCGATGACACCCGGGCAAAAAGCCGGTCTCGCAAGCACGATGACAGCGCCAAAGACGCCGCGAAGCCACCAGTCGTGGAAGCCGACAGCGACGAGAGCAAGCCCAAAAAGCCGCGGCGCGGTCGCGACAGGCGAGATGACAAATCCGTTGTCGGCCTGGGCGATCACCTGCCCAGCTTCATCGCCAAAAGCTTTGATGATCGCCGGGCCAGTTGACTGCGCCCGTTGCCGCAACTGAAGAGTTTTGTTTCCTTTAAGCTGCCTTTGCGTCAAGTTTTATCGCGATCGGCAGGTGCGCTGATCAAAGGGCCACTTTTCTCTGCCGTTTTCCTCACATATAAGCGCACATAATCAGCAGGGCGCCTATAAATGCGCCGCAATTGTTCGAGGACATAATGGCGAACCAAACCCGGGATGCGGACGTGGCCTTTATCCGCGCGTTGGCCGAGCTTTTGAACGAAAACGATCTGACAGAATTGCAGGTCAAACGGGACTACGGGGAAAACGACGCGCTGAACGTGCGGGTGAGCCGCAAGACCGAGGTCGTAACGCAGCTCAGCGCGCCGGTTGTGACCGGTGGACCCGCTGCCGCCCCTGCAGCACAGCCCGTCGCTGCCGCCGCACCGGCGCCGCAAGACAGTGCTGTTGAAGACCCAGCAGAGCATCCCGGAGCCGTAACGTCGCCCATGGTGGGCACGGTTTACATGCAGGCCGAACCGGGCGCGTCAGCTTTTGTTCAGGTGGGCGACAGCGTGGGCGAAGGCGACACATTGCTGATTATCGAAGCCATGAAGACCATGAACCACATTCCTGCGCCGCGCGCGGGCGTGGTGAAACGCATCGTGGTGGAAGATGGCGCAGCGGTGGAATATGGCGCGCCGCTTATGATCATCGAGTAGCACCATGTTCGATAAGATCCTCGTGGCAAACCGGGGCGAGATTGCCCTTCGCGTGATCCGCGCCGCCCGTGAGATGGGCATTCAATCCGTGGCTGTGCACTCTACCGCAGATGCCGATGCGATGCATGTGCGCATGGCCGACGAAAGCGTGTGCATCGGCCCACCCCCCGGCGCAGAAAGCTACCTGTCAATCCCGGCCATCATCGCGGCCTGCGAGGTGACAGGCGCGCAGGCCATCCACCCCGGATATGGCTTTCTGTCTGAAAACGCGACCTTCGTGCAGATTGTCGAAGATCACTGGCTGACCTTTATCCGCACAACGGCTGAACATATCCGCATAATGGGTGACAAGATCACCGCAAAGGACACGATGAAAGAGCTGGGCGTGCCCTGCGTGCCTGGATCCGACGGTGGCGTACCTACACTTGAGGCGGCCAAGTCGCTGTGCGACGACATCGGCTATCCCGTGATCGTGAAGGCCACGGCAGGCGGCGGAGGCCGCGGGATGAAAGTGGCCACGTCTGCCGCCGACATTGAAACCGCCTTCCGCACGGCCCGGTCAGAGGCCAAGGCCGCCTTTGGCAATGATGAGGTCTATATCGAGAAATACCTGACCACCCCACGGCACATCGAGATACAGGTTTTTGGTGACGGCAATGGGGGCGCTGTTCATCTTGGCGAACGGGATTGTGCATTGCAGCGCCGCCACCATAAGGTGTTCGAAGAAGCTCCCGGCCCCGCCATTAGCCCAGAAGAACGCGCCAGGATCGGCAAAACCTGCTCTGATGCTGTGGCGCGCATCAATTATACCGGCGCGGGCACGATCGAGTTTCTTTACGAAAACGGAGAGTTCTATTTCATCGAGATGAACACCCGCTTGCAGGTGGAGCATCCGGTAACCGAGGCCATTTTCGGGGTCGACCTTGTCCGCGAACAAATTCGCGTGGCCGAAGGCCTGCCGATGTCCTTTGGTCAAGACGATCTGACGATCAACGGGCACGCAATCGAGGTGCGGATCAATGCCGAAAAGCTGCCTGAGTTTGCCCCGCGCCCCGGCAAGATCACGCAATTTCATGCGCCGGGTGGTCTTGGGGTTCGCATGGACTCAGCCCTCTATGATGGCTACTCATTCCCGCCCTATTACGATTCTCTGATCGCAAAGCTCATTGTGCACGGACAGGATCGTGCCTCAGCGCTCTCTCGCCTCCATCGCGCGCTTGGGGAACTGATCGTGGACGGCGTTGACACGACGGTGCCGCTCTTCCATGCGCTTTTGGCCGAAGACGACATACATTCAGGAAATTACAACATTCACTGGCTAGAAAAATGGCTTCAAACCAACCTGCAAGATTAAGAAGGCAGGTGCGACCTGACCAAACCCTGAATTCGTGCTAGTGTTCCAAAGGGGAAAAAAGGCGTAGAGCCTCAATTTCAGTGAGAGCCCTCCATGAAGGATCACGATCCTCCGCTCACACCTGAGCTTTTGCTTCGGGCTTATGCCTCGGGGATTTTTCCGATGGCCGAATCTCGCGGAGATCCCGGGATGTTCTGGGTTGACCCGCGTATGAGAGGCGTGCTGCCACTCGACGGGTTCCATATCTCACGGTCTCTGGCTCGCGCCATCCGCAAAGGCGGCTACAGGGTCAGCCTGAACGAGGATTTTGCGGGTGTCGTGGCCGCCTGCGCTGAGCGCGACGACACTTGGATCAGTTTTGAGATTGAGGCGCTCTATTGCGGTTTGCATGATCAAGGCTACGCGCACTCCGTTGAAATCTGGCGCGGGCGCAGCCTGGCAGGAGGGGTCTACGGCGTGGCCATCGGCGGGGCTTTTTTCGGTGAAAGCATGTTTTCAGCACAGACCAATGGGTCAAAGCTAGCGCTTGCGCATTTGACAGATCACCTGCACCGCTGTGGTTTTTCCCTGTTTGACACGCAATTCATAACGCCGCATCTGGCCACGCTGGGCGCCTTCGAAATCCCCCGTAGGGAGTATCGGTTGCGGCTCAATGAAGCGTTGGAGATTGAGACATCAATCTACGAAAAGCCTTTGATATCAGATGGCTACTCAGTGATGCAGCGCAGCAACCAGACGTCATAACGCGGATGCTCCAAAGCGTTCAACGCCGGCGATGAGGCCAGCATCCAGCCGCTGAAGATGTTGCGCTCTTTGGCTAAATCCCGGATCACCAAATAGGCATAGGCGTCGGCCGCGGCATCGCCTTCGGGATAGCGGCACTCGGTCATCCGAAGCGACAGCGTTCCGAAAACCACCTCACCGCCATTGGCAATGTCAAGATCGCTCACGGTGGCGTCCGTCTAGTCCAACCCTCGCATCATGCCGCCCTGCCCAACCGCCACATTCTGTGCCAGAGCCGCACCTGTCAGCACGCACCCCGCACAGAGACCCGCGCAGAGACCGGCCAGGGCGCGGATCATTCGCCCCCCTCTTCCCCACCGGCGACAAACTTGGTGAGCAGGCCGATCAAACTGACAGAGCCTTGTGTGAACTGGATCTCATCGCCAGGTGCAAAAGCGAATGGCGATCCGCCCGGCAGGATTTCCACGTAGTTTCCGCCCAGCAGCCCCTCTGACGAAATGGCAACTGCACTATCATCAGGCACCTCGATCCCTTCCCGTACGGAGAAGGACGCATTGGCTCGAAACGTTTCCGCATCCAGTTCCAGCCCGGTCACGCGCCCCACTTTGACGCCCGCCAGACGCACATCCGTGCCGACATTAACCCCGTCAGCACTGCGAAAACTCGCCGTCAGCTGATATTCCGAGGAGTTTCCGGATACGCCCGCAACCTGGCCTGCATAGACCATGAACCCCAATGCAACAGCCAATACGGCCGCGCCCACCACCACTTCGGTTGTTTTCTGAGCCGACATGTGAAGACCCTCTACGCCTGTTCAAGGGTTCTTAACCCGTTGACCGCAGAGACCCCAGCGCTTTTTAGCGATCAGCTGGCGGTCGTGCCTTCTTTCTGGGCATCCGCATAGATCATCAACGGTGCGGTGTCCGATGTCACCGCCTCTTCGTTGACCACGACCTCTTCCACATTCTCCATGCCCGGCAGTTCGAACATGGTATCCAGAAGAATATCTTCGAGAATGGACCGCAGACCACGCGCGCCAGTCTTCCGCTCTATCGCTCGTTTGGCAATGGAAGACAGCGCATCTTCCGTAAAGGACAGTTTGGCATCCTCCAGTTCAAACAAACGCTGGTACTGTTTGACCAAGGCGTTCTTTGGCTCTGTCAGGATAGTCACAAGCGCATCCTCGTCCAGATCCTCCAACGTCGCAATCACGGGCAAACGACCGACAAATTCCGGGATCAGGCCGAACTTCAAAAGATCTTCCGGCTCGAGATCGGTGAAGATCTCGCCCACACCGCGCTCATCCACATCACGTACGTCCGCGCCAAAGCCCATCGCAGAGCCCTTGCCGCGCTGCGCAATGATCTTGTCGAGACCCGCAAATGCGCCGCCACAGATAAAGAGAATATTGGTGGTATCAACCTGCAGAAACTCTTGCTGCGGGTGCTTGCGTCCGCCCTGCGGCGGGACCGCGGCGACTGTGCCTTCCATCAGCTTCAAAAGCGCCTGCTGCACGCCCTCGCCCGACACATCGCGGGTGATCGACGGATTTTCAGACTTGCGGGTGATCTTGTCGACCTCGTCGATGTAGACGATGCCGCGTTGGGCACGCTCCACATTGTACTCGCTGGCCTGCAAGAGCTTGAGAATGATGTTTTCGACGTCCTCACCCACATAGCCCGCCTCGGTGAGCGTGGTGGCATCGGCCATCGTAAAGGGCACATCCAATATCCGCGCCAGCGTCTGAGCCAGCAGCGTCTTACCGCAACCGGTGGGTCCGATCAGCAGAATATTGGATTTCTGCAGCTCAATATCGCCCGCTTTCCCAGAGTGATTCAGGCGCTTGTAATGGTTGTGGACGGCAACAGAGAGCACGCGCTTGGCCATAGCCTGCCCAATGACATAGTCATCGAGCACGTCACAGATCTCACGCGGCGTCGGCACACCTTCAGAGGACTTCAGACCAGCCGTTTTCGTCTCTTCACGGATGATATCCATGCAGAGCTCAACGCATTCGTCACAAATGAATACGGTTGGTCCGGCAATCAACTTTCTGACTTCATGCTGCGACTTTCCGCAGAAACTGCAATAAAGCGTGTTCTTACTATCGCCGCCTGAACTGTTCGCCATGTTTCAACCTCTGAAAGCAAAGCCGGTATGAACGTTCTCACCGTTTTGCCGCGTTTCTCTCCGTCTTGTCGTCAGCTTAGGACAGGCCTCAGGGCATAACAACGCCAAAATGCCCGCAACTCGCCGCATCAAATTTGGCGCTCTGGTCGCGCGCCAAACGCTTTATTCTTCGTCATCCTTGGCTCGGTTTTCGACGATATCGTCAATAAGGCCCCAATCTTTTGCGTCCTTGGCATCCATGAAGTTATCGCGTTCCAGAGCATCCTCAACTTTTTTGAGGGTCTGGCCGGTGTGCCTCACGTAGATCTCATTGAGCCTGCGCTTGAGTTTCAACGTCTCTTCGGCATGAATCATAATGTCCGTGGCCTGGCCTTGGTAGCCACCGGATGGCTGGTGCACCATGATTCGGCTGTTGGGCAGAGAAAAGCGCATGCCCTTCTCGCCGGCCGTCAGCAAGAGAGATCCCATGCTGGCTGCCTGGCCCACCACGAGGGTCGAGACCTTTGGCTTGATGTACTGCATCGTATCGTAGATCGAAAGCCCGCTTGTCACCACACCGCCTGGGCTGTTGATGTACATCGAGATTTCTTTCGACGGGTTCTCCGCCTCAAGGTGCAAAAGCTGCGCAACAATCAGGCTCGACATACCGTCATGGACCGGCCCACTCAGGAACACGATCCGCTCTTTTAAGAGCCTGGAAAAGATATCATACGCCCGTTCTCCACGGCTGGTTTGCTCAACCACCATCGGGACGAGGGTGTTCATGTAAACGTCATAGGGATCCTTCATAGAGACCTGCCTGTCTGTGATTGCTGATACTTAGCGATCAGGTGCTAAAAGAATCTTAGTCCCGCGCCCATGGCACTGCAAGGCCACCCCATTGGATTTTCCTCTCGCGCGGGGCTGCTGCTGCAAAAAATGTTATATTAACAGGTCATTAACGCCGCAAAGCTGCGTGAAAATGCGATCAAAACATGGGGTTACTTTACGCGTTGCTATGCGGCCTGATTTTTGGCGCTCTCAAAAACGTTACAAAATTCTTGCCGTGCTTTGTTGCGCAAGGATCGCACTGAAGGTGTTGCGTGAGGTGTAACATTGGATAGACATATGAGTGTACTTCATAGGTTTACATTCAGGTCACCGCCCCAATGACTGTTATTCTTGATCGCCTCCAAGACATTTCTCTTCAAGAGGCTTGGCAGGTCGGCTTTGAGGGGCACCCCATCACCCTGTCAGATCGCGCTGCAGGCTGCATCATCAAAAGCCGCGACGCCTTTGAGCGGCTTTTGAGTAGTGAGACGCCCCCTTACATGTACGGCTCAACAACGGCGCCAGGCGCACGGGCCAAAGTGAAACTTTCGGTCGAAAGCCAAGAAGAGCTCGTGCGCATTCAAAACCTCTGGGCATCGCGCGAGATCGGCATGGGGCGCAAGATGGTGCCCGATCACGGCGTGCGCCTGATTTTAATGGCGCGCGTGGCGACCTACATCGAAGGGCATGTCGCAGTCAGCTTGCCGATGGCAGAATGGGTTGCCGGGCTGACGCACCAGCCACCCCGCCCTTTGCCGCTTGAGGCAGCGACTGGACCCGGCGAAGTCATGCCGCTCAGTTGCATTTACCCAAACGAGATGGGCATCAGTCTGCGCGCTGGTGAGATCATGGCGCTCTACAATGGATCGCCCTGTGCCACGGGTCTGGTCCTGGATGCGGCATTGACGGCGCGGCGCAGGTTCGACCTCGTTCACCGCATCATAGCGCTGGCGATCGAGGCTATCGGCGCGCCGCTGGAGGCCTATGATCCTGCCATCGCCACGGTGTCCACAGATCCGCATATGGCATCCGCCATTCGAACGCTGAACGCTCACTTGCACGATGTTCCCCGGCAGAACCGCCTGCCCCACCAAGCCCCGGTCAGCTGGCGCATTCTGCCCACGATCCTGGCGGCTCAGTCGCATGCGGTTGCCCATGCAGAAGAAACCGCGCTCAACGCGATACGGTCCGTGGCGCAAAATCCGCTCTTTGTGCCTCCAGATGCGGAGCACCCCGATGGGCGGGTCATTTCCACGGGCGGCTACCACAACCAACAAGCCAGCCGCGCGATTGATGGGCTCAATGCCGCCGCGGCTGATATCTGTGTTCTGGCCGGCAAACAGACCGCGCGGTTACTCGACGGGGCCGCATTCGGCCTGCCAAAGATGCTTGTGGAGGAAGGTTCCGGCGTCGTTGGAACCGAATTCCTGGCATGGTCGCAGACCGGGCTCGGCGACCGAGCGCGGCTGTCGGCGATACCAGCCACCCTGCCCACGGGGTTGGAGGATCCCTGCGGCGCGCAGTCCGATGTCGCCTCTCCGGTTTTTCTGGCCTATGAAAGACATCTTGATGTGTCTGATGATCTGATGGCGTCTCTGGCCGTGCTCTGCGTGTCTCTCATTCAGACTTATCGTTTGTCCTCGCGACGGCCGCCATCGGCGCTGCAGGCCTTTCATGATGAACTCGCGCGGCACGTGATCCCCTTCGACACCGACCATTTTGTCGAACTGGGGACGTCTCTGCGCAGTTTGAAATCCCTGCTCGCGGATGCAACCATCGGTCAGGGGCCCCTATCGCAATTGATTTCCAACGATCGAAACTAAAGCGTTTCGACTTTACCTTGAGACATCAACGAAAGTCGAAACGCGTGCAACTTACGAGCGTTAGACTGCGTTTCAAGAAAAGTTGTGATTCAAGTTTTTCTCGAAACGCTTTAGGTCATGTGTCCACACACTGACCGGTGAGGAACAGCACAGTGACATCACCCGCCATAACCCCCACGACGGCCGAGGACACCCAAACAATCCAAAGCATTGTCGATCAGACCGGCTTGTTTCCAGCCGATTTGGTGCCCGACCTTTTAGATCCGTTCCTGACAGAGCAAACAACGGAGTTTTGGCGCACAGCCCGCATAGCGCAGGAAATCGTGGGCTTTGCCTACATCGTGCCTGAGATGCTGGCCGAGGGAACGTGGAACCTGACCGCGATCGCCATTGCCCCGTCTCACCAAAGGTCAGGCACAGGCAGTGTCCTTTTGAACGCAGTCGAAGATCACTTACGCACCCTTCATCAGCGCATCATGCTTGTCGACACATCTAGCACCGAAGACTTCGAGATGGCCCGCGGCTTCTACATCCGAAATGGATACGACGAAGAAGCGCGCATCCGGGATTTCTGGGCGGAGGGCGATGACAAGGTCGTCTTTCGCAAGGCCCTATAGTCTCACACGCCAAAGAAGTGGCAACGCCGCCCATCAGGACGCATGCGACACTTCGATCATGCGTTGAAGCAAGCATATAAGGGGCGCGGCCACATGGCCTGCCCCTTTAGGCACGGATGCCTTATGCCTTGTTCGTGTCCGTGTGCGGGAAGATAAAGTTCGCCATGTATTTGTGACCCGGCACCAAATAGTCGAACGGGAATTTGGCGTAGCGCTTATCGTGCGGCAAGAGAAGATCAAACGGGAACCTACCGTAGCGTTTCCCATGCGGCACCAGGAAGCCAAACGGGAATTTTCCATAGCGTACAGAATGCGACACCAGGAACCCAAACGGGAACTTTCCATAGCGTACGGAATGGGGCACCAGGTGATCAAAGGGGAATTTTGCCTGGTATCTGTCTTCCCCAGGGATCAACGCGTTCGTGCGCTCTTTTCCGTTGATGAGAAGCGGGAACGGCCAGGTCGCCATACGCCGTCCACCCGGCACGAGATGGCCAAAGGGGAACTTTGCCTGGTACCTATTGTGACCAGGGACCAAAAGTCCGAACGGGAACTTTCCATAGCGAATGTTATGCGGCGCGAGGAAGCCGAAGGGGAACTTGCTGTAGCGCCTCTCATGGGGCACCAAGTGACCGAAGGGGAATTTCGCCTGGTATTTGTTATGGCCCGGGATCAGCAAGTCGAACGGGAAGCGTCCGAAACGCGTTTTGCCCGAGAGCAGCAGCCCAATCGGTTTATCGGCCCAGCGCCCATGGCGTTCGATCACGGCGCCTGAATAGGGCTTCCGGCGGCTGATCAACGGAATGGGCCAGTCGGCCATATGATACCTGTCGTCTGTCTTTGTGCCCAACCGTTTGGTCAGGAAGTGCCGGTGATCCTTCAGGACGCGAAACGACGGCGAACGAAACGTCTTTACAAACACCTCCTCGGTGACATCGCCCATGTCGGCCGCGCCCATTTCCGCCGTGATGCGCCGTGTGGTCTGCGCGACCCCAAGCGGCTTTGCGTCTGCACGAACCAAAAGAACCGCACCACCACCGGACATTTTCTTTTGATAGGCCTTTGCAGTTGCGTCCACAACGCCGTCAGCCGCAAGTGCGTCCGTCAGCCCTGCGGCACTGTCATAGACATCGACAATCTTGTCCGAAAACCGCTGTCGCGCCACAAGCTCAAACGCAACCGAGCGCGCCTGATCGGCACTGTCATAGTACCGTGTGATGATGTTCGTCATGGGACCTCCACCGGGTTGGGCTGTTGAACTGTGTCTTGTCTACGCGAGGGCTTCATGCGACGCGCCACCAAGGGGACCGCGACCACGACAGCCAGCACCAGACATGCTATTTCGATCGTGAAAACTACGTTATAGGGCATATGCGCCTGACTTCCCGTGATAGCGCCGGGCGCAACCAGGATATCTCGGACAACGCCGGCCAGCGCGATGCCAACACCCGCGCAGGTGGCCTGAACAGCCCCCCACGTACCGATAGACAAACCCACCTGCCCCGAAGGCGCATTGCGAATTGTGGCCGTCAGGGTGGCATGACCAACACGACCAGCGCCCAATCCCGTCATCCCCGAGCCCGCGATAAAGAGCGCACGGCCAACGACCGCGGAGGCCAAAACGATAGCAGCAAAGCCTGGAACGCCGATTAAGGCGCCAATAACGGCAAGCCGCGCGGGGTCGCCGCCCTGGCCTAGCGCGCGGGATGCAATGCCAAACCCAAGCAGCGTGCCAGCGGCCAAAAACGCGGTCAGTTTGGTTGTCTGCGCCACGCTCAGGCCCAGCGCTTGGCCGCCATAAGGCTCGAGCAAGACGTCGGCCATCCCATAGCCAAACGTGCCAAGGCCAATGACCACGAGCAGGCGAACCATGCCTTTTTGCGCCACAAGGTTGGACCAGGCTGTTTTGAAGTGCTCTTGCGGGGCCGCTTCCATTTCCCGCGCACGGGCAGGGTTTCGTGTTTCTTGCTTCCAGAGCGCGATGACATTCAAAATGATCGTCAAAACGGCGGATCCCTGGATCACCTGGATCAAGCGCCCTGGTGTGTAATTCTCAAGCAACGCGCCGTAAACCAGCGCGCTGACGACCATCCCCAGAAGGAGCATGACATACATAAGGCCAACAACTTTGGGGTGATCTTCTTCCTTCACCAGATCCGTGGCCAGCGCGAGACCAACCGTCTGGACAATGTGCAGACCGGCACCCACCAGCAAAAACGCGAGAGCCGCCGATCCCAGCCCCACGAACCGCGGGGCATCGACGGCCTCGGCATATCCCGACAACACAAGGAGCGCGAACGGCATCACGGCAAATCCGCCGAATTGATACATCGTGCCTTTCCAGATGAAAGGCACGCGCCGCCAACCCAAAGCAGATTTGTGCGTGTCGGATTTGAACCCGATAAAGGTGCGCAGCGGAGCAAATAGGAGTGGCAGAGCAAGCATGCCAGCGACCAGGGTGGCGGGCACAGCCAGCTCAACAATCATGACACGGTTTAATGTGCCCACCAGCAATACAAGTGCCATTCCAACCGTCACCTGGAACAGCGACAGTCGGATCAGTCGCGACAGTGGCACCTCCTCTGTGGCCACGTCCGCAAACGGCAGATAGCGCGGCCCGATGGACGCCAGTTTTCGTAGGGCAATGGTGCGATAAGAGATCATGATCCGTCTCAACAATCAGATCCGCGACCAGCGCAGAGCAGATTGCCGCATCTTACGTCGTTAAGCACGCGGGCAGTGCATCACTGCCCGCAGCGCAAAATCACTTAGTGCGTCTCAGTATACACGGCCTTGGTCACCGTGCCGTCAGGCAACGTCACCACAAGCTGGCGTGAGTCGTCATACCCCACCTTCGCAATACCTGTGTCGGTGCTAAGCGCTGCTGACGCATCTCCCGAACCCAACTCATTGCCAGAGAGGAAATCGCCGACCCAACCTGTGCTGCTGAGCACTGCAACGTGGACCGCAAACGATCCCACTGCTACGGCTGAAAGAAAGAGTGGAACGCCTACTGTCGGTTTTACGACAAGCCACATTTTCGCATTATTCATAACTGTACCCCCTTAGCCGAGCCAAGGCGTCGTGAACGCCGTAAGAACGTGAGCCAACAGGGCAATAAGCCCGAAGACGCGTGTGCCGTCGATAAGGTAGCTATGCACCTCTTCGGCCTCTTTGAGCGTTAGACCAGTGGGTCCAACTTTATCTGGATCGTCTGACATTTTCGATCTCCTACACATGTTAAGTTGAGGAGCAGAAAATGGCGGCGCGGAGAAACTCAAAGGATTCTGCCATATTCACGCATCCACGACTGATTTCTACGAAACACAGCCGATACTAAAAACTGTCCGCAAAAGTCGACAAAGTAAACTGTAAATTTGTCTTGACACTCTAATTTCCGATCTAAGGCGCAAATGCAACATCCCGCTATAGGGCACTGACGGATGGATTTCTCAATCATTCCAAATGCAAAGCTTACGTCGCTGTGGCCGTCAAACGATGTGCACATATCTAAGGCAAACCCGCTCGGCTTGGTTACTAAACCCTTAAAAACATGATGATTACGAATCATTGGCCTCCTATGGGGTGGCACGTTCGCATGGCAGAAGACTGTCATAAGCAAAGCCGTTAACGGGATCATCCAAGGTGTTCCTCTTCGCCCCAAAAGCCGATTAATCGAACGATGCGCATGAACTCCGGGAACGCATGTTTGTGCCCAAAGGATGCTCCAGGCACACCGGGCAACGCGACATCAGCCTATACCAAATGGTTTTCCCAACGACCGCGCGACGGCGTCTTAGGCAGCCATCTGACGTCATCCAAAGCCTGCCATCCGACCGGGTTTTCCACCAAAGGCCCATGGCAAATGATCATGTGTTGACAGCCTCGGCCGAACGGCATCCTGTGAGCCGATGGAAGAAAAACGTTCTGTAGACGGATTTGGCGCCGCGTGCCTCATTGGGTTTGCAAGCCTCTTGGCCTTCAACCAAGTCGTCATCAAGATCTCCGGCCAAGGGTTCAACCCGGTTTTTCAAGCAGGACTGCGATCTGCACTTGGTCTTCTCTGCCTGCTGATCTGGATGCGGGCGTTTTCGATCCCCTTGGCCATGCCGCGCCGCGCCGTCTTCTGGGGCGTGGTGTCGGGTCTGCTCTTTGCCTATGAGTTTATCCTGCTCTTCATCGCGCTGGATCTGACCAGCGTGTCCCGCGCATCGATCCTTTTTTACACAATGCCAGTCTGGTTCGGCATCGCCGCGCATTTTCTTCTCCCCGGTGAGAGGCTGAACGGGACGCGCATACTCGGCATGGCGCTGGCGGTTTTTGGCATTGTCCTGGCGTTGGCGGATGGCAGCGGCCAAGGGAATCTCAAGGGCGATCTCTTTGCTCTGGCGGCGACCTTTGGCTGGGCCGGAATCAATCTGTTGGTGCGCATCACACCTTTATCTGATGTGCCCCCACAGAACCAGTTGCTCTATCAGCTGATCGTCTCCAGCATCGTGATGCTCGCCATCAGCCCGCTTTTTGGTGACCTTCTGCGCGACCCTCAATGGCTGCAAGTCTCCGGACTGCTCTTCCAAGGGATCTTCGTGGTGTGCCTTGGATACGTGGCCTTTTTCTGGCTGCTCAAACGCTACAAAGCCAGCGGCGTTGCCGCCTTTAGCTTCCTGTCCCCGGTTCTCGCGGTCATCTTGGGCTGGGCCCTGCTCGGCGAAGACATGACCCTGCAAGTCTGGCTGGCCCTAGCGCTGGTGGCCCTCGGAATTTACCTCGTCAACCGACGGGACAAATTGAGGGGCTAGTCTTGGGAAGAACGCGCCTCACAGATTTGGCCGCTGCGCCTTAGACCTGTACATCGGCCGGACCCGCTCCAGATCAGCCGCAACCCGGAAGACAGAGACATCATCAAACGTGCGCCCGACAATCTGAACACCCGTAGGCACGCCGTTCTTGGCAAACCCACTTGGCACGCGCATCACCGGGCAGCGGCTCAGCATGCTGAACGGATAGGTCATGGTCCAACCCCAGACCGGGTGCACATCCACCCCGTTGATCTGGCATTGATCCACGCCCGGATCGTAGTCTGCCGGAACTGCAGGAAGCGGCATCGTCGGGCAGATGAGGGCATTGTGTTTCTCAAGGATCGGCCCAAGTGTGGCGTACATTTCATTCAAGACATCCATCGAGGCCAGAAAATCGGTCGCGGTCGTGGTTTGACCGAATTGAGCGAAAGACCTTGCATAATTGGTCATTTCTTCCCTGTGACGCGGCAAAAGCGCGGCCAATGAATTGCCAAAAATGTGTCCCAGGTAATTCGAGGCCGCCGTGAGCGTGGTGGGCGTCCAGCCCAGGTCAACTTCCACGACCTAGGCCCCCAGATCGCGCAGCATAGACAGCGTCTCTTGCGTGTTCTGAACCACTTCGGGGTCGACCTCGAAATACCCCAAATCCATGGAATACGCGATTTTCCAACCCTTGATGGGCTTCAGGTCTTTGGGAATGGAAAGCTTCGGGCGGATCGAGGCGATATCCTTGGGATGCGGTCCGGCCATGACATTCTGCATCATCACCAGATCATCCACACTGCGCGCCATCGGCCCCTCATGACAGTAGACATCAAGGTTGAACGGAGAGTCCTCTGGCACCCGACCATAGGGCGGTTTGAACCCAAGCACGCCGCAACAGGACGCAGGCATGCGAATGGATCCCCAGATGTCGGATCCGTTGGCAATCGTCGTTGTCCCCGCCGCCAGCGAGCCCCCTGCCCCACCAGAGGATCCTCCGGTCGTGAACTCCGGGTTCCAAGGGTTGCGAGAGACGCCGTATAGCCGGGAATGCGTGACCCCCGCGCAGGCAAATTCAGGCGACGTCGACCGCGCATGCACTATGCCGCCTGCCTTCATCAATCGCTCAATGCTCAGCGACGTTGATGTATCAATCGCATCCTTGAAGACAAGCGACCCGGCCGTGGTGCGCCTGCCCTTGATCTTGTTTTCATCTTTGACGGCAAGCGGTAGCCCCTCTAACGGCCGAACCCGCGCGCCCGGCCTTGCATATTTGGCCTCCGCCTTTTTCGCCTGATCCATGGCCTCGTCAAAATACGTATCGGCAAAGACATTGATTGTGGGCTCAACAGCTTCTGCCCGGTCAATGACGGCCTGCATCAATTCAACGGGCGAGAGCTTGCGCGCCTTGAAGAGCGAAACCGCTTCGCTGGCCGTCATGTAACAGAGATCTTCATCGCTCATCGTCCGGCGTCCTTTTATCGGCGGGTGTTTTTCATGATCGGATGGGGCACACGTCGCTCACGCCTCCCACGTCACCTGTCCTCCACAGAGCGTCAAAGCGGCCCGCGCTTGATCTATATCTTCCGCAGACGTGGCCTCGAGATCGCGATCCATGATCACAATGTCGGCCAGATGTCCGGGCTTAAGCGTGCCCAGCCGGTGATCTTCGTGCCCGGCATAAGCACCTCCGGCGGTATAAGCATGCAAGGCCTGATGCAGCGTCGAGGCATGATCGTCATAGGCACCATTCCAAGACCGCCGCAGCATTGCGGCCTTGATGCTGCGCATCGGATTGATGTCTGCCACCGGCCAATCGGAGGCAAAACAAATAGGCGTGCCTTGCGCGCGCAGATCATTCATGGGAAAGGCCCAAGGCCAACGCGCCTCGCCAACGCGGCTCACCCAGGGTTGCAACGGGAAATCCATCGCGCCCGGTGGATGCGAAGGCTGCATGGATGCCACCACGCCCAATTCCTTGAACCTTGGCAGGTCGGCAGGGTTCAACAATTCGACGTGCTCAATCCGGTGCCTTGCATCCCGCGCGCCATTGGCCTATTGCGCCGCCTCATACCCATCGAGCGTATTGCGAATGGCCCCGTCACCAATGGCGGGGACCGCGATCTGAAACCCGAGCCCGTCGGCCTCTGTCGCAATGGCGCGAAACCGCTCGGGCGAATGCAACAGATCCCCGCGCGAGCCCGGCGTATCGGCGTAGTCATCCACCAAAACAGCGGTAGAGCTGTCGATAACCCCGTACATGAACAACTTCACGCGTATAGCACTGCGTCTATCGGTCGCAAATTCCGCCCGCAGCGCGGCAGCCTCAGAGAGCGAAGCGATGTCTTTCTCAGGCGTCAGGTGAAACGGAATGTCGGTTCGGCACAGCAGCGCGCCCGCCTTCTCAATCTCGCGCAAGAGCTCGAGCTGATAGCGGTTGCCATCCATGTTATGCAGGCTGGTGAACCCGTAGGACGCGCAGAGCCGCAACCCATCCTTGAGCACCTCGATGTCTTCGCTGCGCGTCTCAGGTGAGACAGGATCAGGCGGGTCCATACCGGCAAGCCCGAGCCCTTCGCGCCCGCCGGAAGACCGCAGGGCCATCACCGGATCCATCGCTCCGTGCTCGCGCAGCTCACCCGACGCCGTGCCGTCTGCTGCCATGACAAGCTCGCTGCCCACCGGCGTCTCAAGGCCATTCAGAATGCCAGCACGCTCCAAGGCAATGGTGTTGGCCCAGGCGGTATGATGGTCGCCCGAGACGAAAACAGCTGGCCGGTCGCTCAAAGCCTCATCCAACATCTGCCGCGTCGTCGCGAACCCATCACCGAAGAGGTTGTAATCGGCCTGTTTACAAATCAGGAGAGCCTCGTCGGGGTTGTCCTTGGCATAGACCTGCAGCTTCTCTCGCAGCGCTGGCAATCCTTGCACGCCGTCCAGCTGCAAAAGGCTCAACCCAAACGCGCCCGCGAAAAGATGCAG
>ERZ1740059.360-NODE-360-length-25080-cov-4.444955_pt1 | contig 25080 bp, 23 predicted proteins | sample MGYA00581744_ERZ1740059 | MGnify/ENA primary metagenome ERZ1740059 (study PRJEB43018, sample SAMN04849738) | marine metagenome | isolation source: floating plastic debris | place: Pacific Ocean | collected 2008-08-28 | study: EMG produced TPA metagenomics assembly... | reverse complement strand
GTTCATCTAGACTTGATGGCTAGTTAACGTTACTAGTGAGTAACATCAGTTTATAGAATTTTCTTTGATAGAAGCGATGCCTTTTTTCACCTGTGATCGCAGTTAACTGAGAAATTGAACGACAATATCGTTCGAAATTTCGATAAAAATCATCCATATCACAGAATTAGCTAACTATTTCACCATAATCATGGCCGCGATCGAGAAAAAATGTACCAGAAACTTTAATGGCATCACCTTGAGGTTGCAACCATAAGGTGTCTATGCCTGTATTCCCCTCTAAAGGTCCTTTTTGCTCTAGCCAGTGCAAGACTAGTACTTCTCCTCCTAAAGGATGCTTGCCGTGAGTAAGATATTGCAATGTTCCTGATTCATTACCATCGGGAGTTATATATCTTCCACCATCCTCATTTAACAAAATTGTTACTGCCTGCCAATCTTCTTGAGCAACTCGAAAACGAGCAGTAATTTCTTTAGTTTGTACCCATTCTCGTACAGCCATCGTGCACATTCTCCTTTTAAAACTTTGATTTAATCGGTGTACTAGATAAAAATTTTCTACAAAAGTATCTTTCCTAAAAGCGATCGGGAAAGATACTAAATTCGAGAGCAAATAAATTATTCAGCACAAGTTAACTCAGCCTCTAACGGTTCAGTTACCTCATTTTGGACAACGTAAGGGGTCAATTGTGAGTGAATATCTAAATAATTAATCAAATAAGCTTCAATTCTTTCTACCATCACCTCATAGTCTTCACTTGTTTGCTGATTGACTGCTTTTTGTTCGCCTACGGCAATCTCTGCTTCTCGCATGATTTGCCAAAGCTGCTTTTGTAATGATTGATAGATTGGATTGAGAATTCCCCAAACGTTGGTATCAGCCAGACAGTAATCGGACGTAATATGCTGATTAAAGTGTCTGCGAGCGTCAATTTCTTGGAAGCGTTTAATTAGCTCGATCGCTTTAGGATGATTAAACGACATATAGACAAGCTGATTGTCTCTTTCTAGAGCTTCATAAAGTTTGCCCACAAAGGCTTCGTAATCAGCAAAAGTTGCTTGGGAGAAGTTGTTACGGTCGATCGCTTTAAGAGTGCTTTGAGCAGCAAAATAAGCAGTTGACACACCACCAGTTAAGCCTGGTGAAATTAGAGGATCGACAAAAAATGCTGCTTCGCCAATGCTCAACCAACCATCTCCCGTAGCTTGTTCGGCATAGCCACGAATGTTAGCCCGCGCTCTTAGAGCTTGTTGAGTACCATAAAGATCGCAGACGAGTTCAGCGCCCTCAAGCAATTCGGCGATCGCAGGGTATTGTTGGACATAATGGTCGAATGCTACTTTTCGTCCTTGGGCAAATTTGTCATCGCGATCGGTTCGCAACACCATGCCAATACTGATGATATCTTCTTCAGGACAGCCATGACGGGCAGCTAATTCTGCTTTAGTGGGTAATTCTTCGCCACCAAGAAACTGGTTAAACATCGCCTCCCTTTCAGCTTCGGGTACGTTTTCCCAAGAAACTAAAGGTATGTACCACATCCAACCTTCACGGAAACAAAAATGCTGGGTATATTCATCGCGGCTAAACTGGGCTACTTTTTGCCAGTCAGTGCGATCGCCAAGGCGATTGACGTTTTTGAAATAACCCCAAACTGCATTGCTTTGAAAATTGACATCTTCTTTGTTGTAAAGATCGAGATGTTTGGCAATTATGCTAGCAGGACCACTAGCATCTACGACTAATTGAGATTTAATTTCGTATTTTTGTTTCCCGAAACGATAGGCAATGGTGTTACCGCGATCGCCTATGTGAGAATTAGCCAGATCCACTCGCGCCCCTTGAATTACCTCAACTCCTAAGCGACGAGCATTAGTAATCAGTAAGCCATCTAATAAACGTCGTTCAACCTGAAAGGTTTCATCAAATGTTTCTAAAATATATTCTGGTGCTTCGGTGACATTTTCAATTGATTCGTCAACGTAAAAAAAACCTAAGCCATTTTTGGGAAAAAATAGCAGTTCAAGAGCTTCTTGAGAGATTCCTACCGAACGAAGTGCTTTACAAAAACCCGATAATGTGCTCTCGCCGATTTTGAATTTTGGTTGTGATTCTCGCTCAAGAACTACTACTTGCAGCTCGGGACGTGCTTGTTTCAGCCAAGAGGCATATAAGATGCCCTGAGGACCAGCACCGATTACTACGACTTGATATTCGCCAACGGTCGCAGCAGGCTCCGTCGTAAAACGATGGAGTAATCTGTGACTTTCAGAATAGTTTTTGGCACAATTGCTTGGGAGTTCAGTGTTAATGCTCATGGCTTACTTAAGTAAAATACTCGAACAATCAAACAGTAACTGCGATTTTCTGATTTGATAATGTAGTAATTACTTAAATTTGAACGTTTTTATCTTATTAGATAAGATAAAAATCAGTGATACTGCTGATGAAAGAATAATTTTAAGTAAAAATATTTAAGTAAAAATATTTACATGTTTTTATTTAGATGAATATTCAACTTGTTCTAGTTATAAACCAATCAAAAAGAGAGTGGGGATTTAAAGGTTTAGAAAATAAATAACCCTGCCCATAAAGACACTGAAGAGTCTGTAATTTAGCAAGTTGATCTTGAGTTTCAATTCCTTCGGCAATCACTTTTAAGCCCAAACTCTTAGCCATCATCACAATAGCTTCAACAATTTCACTATTATTTCCTTTAGAATCAATTGTTTGAACAAAAGAGCGATCAATTTTAAGTGCGTCAATTGGTAGGCTATGGAGATAACTCAAAGAAGAATAGCCTGTACCAAAATCATCTAAATGCAGCCCACATCCTAAACCTTTTAGCTGCCTTAAAGTTTCCATAGTTATTTTGACATCTTGCATCAAAAGACTTTCAGTAATTTCTAATTGCAGACTTTGGGGTTCTAAGCCAGTCGTTTGTAAAATCTGAATCAAAGAATCAATTAGATGAGGCTGAGAAAATTGCTTTTGAGAAATATTAACTGCTATGGTCAAATTAGGATTATCAAACTTAAGTTGCCATTCTTTTAACTGATAGCAAACTTCCTGTAAAATCCACCAGCCAAGGGGAATTATCATTCCTGTTTCTTCAGCTAGGGCGATAAATTCTCCTGGAGAAACATAACCCCTTTGAGGATGTTGCCAGCGCGATAAGGCTTCAAAACCAGCTACTTGACCGTCAACTAAAGATATGATTGGCTGGTAGTGTAGTTGAAATTCTCCTCTGTCGAGAGAATGATGAAAATCAGTTTCTAGGCGCAGTCGATTTACTACTTGAATATGTAAACTCTCATCGAACAACTCATACTTACTAGTGCCTAAAGCCTTGGCTTTGTACATGGCAATATCAGCATTACGCAATAAGTCTTCTGACGAATTTAAGTTAGGCTCGCTAAAAGCAATACCAATGCTGACGCTAGTGAAAACTTCGTGTATACCCAAATGAAATGGAGATTTTAGGCTTTGTTGAATACGTTCTGCAAGTTTGGCTGCTTCACCCAGAGTTTGAATGTCTTCGAGCAGAATTGCAAACTCATCGCCTCCCAATCTAGCTAAGATATCGCTGGCACGTAAACAAGTTTTCAATCTTCGGGCAATCTCCACCAAAAGAAGATCGCCACTTTTGTGACCCAAACTATCGTTAACATATTTAAAACGGTCTAGATCTAAGAAAAAGACCGCAAATTTGTGCTTGGAATCGCGCCGATATTTTTCCAAAGCTCGATTGAGATGATTGCTTAACAAGTTACGATTGGGTAGATCGGTTAAGCGATCGTACAAAGCATCATAAGCTAGTTGTTGTTCGGCTTTTTGACGCTCTAGCTCGGCTGCTGCTCTAGCTGCAAAAATTTTGAGGATTGATAGTTCGGTCGATCCATCCTCCATTGGACGCTCATCAATTACTACTAAGTGTCCCAGAATTTTTCCTGATGAGTTAACTAGAGGTACACCAACATAGCTTTCAGCATTTAATTTAATTAAATCATCGTCCAGAGGAAAAATAGCCTGTAACTTCCTAGGATAATGACAAGATATACCAGCAATAACCTGCTCGCAAGGTGTGTTTGCTAAAGCATATTCAAAGTTTTCACCAAAATCTTCTTTGCACCAAAAAGCCAAGGTGCAGACTCGTCCTGGGGTAGTTTTTTCTAGACATTCGGTGACAAACGCATAGCTAACCGAGAGGGCGCAAGTCAAATGATAGACTAAAGAGTAGAAAAAGTCTTTCCCCGTTACCGCAGCCGTACCTTCAACTACCGAACGCAAAGATATTTCTGTCTGCATCTGCTTCGTCATATTGTCTTGAATAATCAAGACTCCCAACCAACTTTCTTGCTTGACTTGTTTAATATGAATAACCAGAGGATTTTCTAGCTCAAAATTATCGCTATTGTAGTGAAGTTTAGCCTCGGTCTTCTCAGAACGAGCGATCGCTTTAATCTCTGTGGCAATTTCTTGAGCTAATTCTGTATTACTATCTATAGTTTCACATATATTTATGTAATTATCTCCAATACTCGTGTTCTGTGAAAGACAATTACTAATTGAATTATTTTTCCAAGCTTGATTTAGTGCAATAATTTCGCCTTCTCGATCTACTAGGGCAACCTGACTATCAAAAGCATCAATCGTTGCCTGAAATAACTGGAAATACTCCATAATTAATCATTCGTAACAGATAAGTTCAACTGTAATGTCAACCGTGATGTCGAGGGACGTAAATACATATATATATTACCTTGATAGCTTAAATAGAGCGATTATATTAGTTTATTTTCGGTTTTTAATTGCTATATCTACAGTGAGATGGAAATATCAGCGATTTCAAAAATGACTCAACTTATATTTTGGTAGTACCTTTAAGTTTTTCTTCCCCGTCAAACAAAATAGCAAAACTCTAATATTTTTAAATAATTTAATTGCATCAGTAACTTATGAATCGGAGAGATTTATTAAAATTTTCCCTAATACAAGCGATCGCTTTGAGGATCATTCCAATTAAAAAAGCTCGGGCTAGTAAATGGAGTTATACAGGAGAAACAGGAGCAGACTTTTGGGGAGAATTAGATCCAGAGTATCAGGCTTGCAATCTAGGAAAAGCTCAATCACCAATTGATTTAGAATTATCTGTTAGTTCTAATCTTGGTAGTCTCGAACTAAATTATCAAGATGTTCCTTTGAAGATTGTTAATAACGATCGCACTATTCGGGTAGATTATCAGCCAGGAAGTAATTTAATTTTGGATGGCGAAACCTATGAATTATTGCAGTTTCACTTTCACCAACCAAGCGAGCATTTAATCTCAGGCAAAGCGTTAGATATGGAAGCGCATTTTGTCCATAAGAATCAAGCCACAGGAGATTTGGTAGTATTAGCTGTTTTGATGTCTGAAGGTGCAATAAATCAAGTTCTAGATCGAGTATGGGACAAAATACCTTTTGGGGATAAGAAGGAAGAAGCGTCAGATCTAATTATCAACGCCTCGAATTTACTTCCAGAAAATATCAGCCAGTATTACCGCTACCAAGGCTCGTTGACTACCCCTCCATGCTCGGAAATTGTCACTTGGCTAGTGCTAAAGCAACCAGTAGAGATATCAAAACTGCAAATATCACGATTTCTTGAAGTAATTGGTACAAATGCTAGACCAGTACAGGCTTTGAACAACAGAGTTACCTTTCAATCGCCATAAATCTTTGTACCCGTCAATTTACCCCGATCCCATCGCGTTCGAATCGATAGGATTATGGCAGCTATGGCTCTAGATAAAAACTGGACAGCTATTACTAAAGACAGAGAGATTAGAAGATTTTATGCAAAATCAGTTTGGTAAAATTCAATCAAAATTTGAGAGAGTGACCTACTCAATCCGCTAAAATTATTGATACTTCAAATATCAGTAACAAGTATGGTTATCTCGCAGATAGCATCCCCCTCATTAATTGAAATTGCTAAACAAACTCGCCTAGCAGCAGGAAACCTGGCAATATTAGCGACCGAAGATAGAAATGCTGCTTTAGAAGTAGTAGCACAAGCGTTAGAAACTGCTACTCCAGAAATATTGGCAGCCAATCAAAAAGATTTAAACATAGCAGAAGAAAACAATATTGCTCCTGCACTATATGCCAGACTAAAACTAGGAGAGTCTAAGCTGCAAACGGCGATCGCAGGTGTGCGAGATGTGGCAAAATTAGAAGATCCTATTGGAGTCAATCAAATCCATCGGGAATTGGATGAAGGGTTGATTCTTAAAAGAGTAACCTGTCCTTTGGGAGTATTAGGAATCATTTTTGAGGCGCGTCCAGAAGCTTTGATTCAAATTACTAGTTTGGCGATCAAGTCGGGTAATGGAGTCATTCTTAAAGGTGGTAGCGAAGCAATTAATTCCTGCCAGGTATTAACCAAAATAATTTGTCAGGCTTTAAAGTCTACTAAAGTCAATTCGGCTGCGGTGCAATTATTGACGACAAGAGAAGAAATTAATCAGCTATTAGACTTAGACTAATATGTTGATTTGATTATTCCCAGGGGTTCTAACTCTTTTGTTCGTTATGTTCAAGACAATACCCGTATTCCCGTATTAGGTCATGCTGATGGTATTTGTCATTTGTATTTAGACAAGGCAGCAGAAATTAATAAAGCAATTAAAATTACTGTAGATGCCAAAACTCACTATCCTTCAGCCTGTAATGCGATCGAGACTTTACTCGTCCATCAGGAAATCGCATCAGAGTTTTTACCCCAGATAGCTCAAGCATTGGAAAAGGAAGGAGTGGAGATGCGGGGAGATGAAGCAACACAAAAAATAATCAATGTCAAAGCTGCTCGCGACCATGATTGGACAATGGAATATAGCGACTTGATCTTAGCTATTAAAATAGTAGATTCTGTTGATAGTGCGATCGCTCATATCAATCAGTATGGTTCAAAACATACCGACGCGATCGTCACTGAAGATATAGAAACCGCAGATAAATTTCAAAATCTTGTAGATGCAGCAGGAGTATATCATAATTGTTCGACTCGCTTTGCCGATGGCTTCCGCTACGGTTTTGGAGCAGAAGTTGGTATTAGCACTCAACAAATGCCTCCCCGTGGTCCAGTCGGTTTAGAGGGTTTAGTTACCTATAAATATAAGGTGACTGGTAACGGTCATATTGCAGCTACTTATACTGGTGCAAATGCAAAATCTTTCACTCATCATGATTACTGATTACTGAAATTGAAACCTGCTATGTGTTGATTGTTGTTAATGAAAAAACATGATATTGATATTTATGACTTTAATCAGTAATCAATAATGGATTCAATTCAAGTAAAGGGTATTCGGGCATACGGCTATGTGGGTTATTTACCCGAAGAACGAGTGTTGGGACAGTGGTTTGAAGTCGATCTGACTTTATGGGTAGACTTAGAAACCGCTGGAAAAACTGACAACATTGAAGATACGGTTGACTATAGAGAAGCGATCGCTTTAGTGAAAGAATTAATTACTACTGCTGAGTTCGACTTGGTGGAAAAACTAATTAGTGCGATCGCCGATAAGATATTGAGCATTGAAAAAGTTAGTCAGGTTCGCGTTCAGCTATCCAAACCCGCAGCACCGATCCCCGACTTTGGGGGCAGAATAACCTTAGACATAACCAGAAGCTCTATCTAATTATGCAGATTTTTGGTCATTTGGCAATTCGTGATACCACTTAATCTTTTCTTAATTATGTCTAAATTTTAGGCAATTACGACCAAGGAGAATGAGATCAAATTGGGCAAGTTAATATTAGAAGGCAATTTTACAAACCATTTGAAGATGGAAATAAAATTTGATCCCCTTCAACTTTTAAGCTAATTTAAATTATTAATAAAGGAATCTTGGTCGATGAATAGAAAATTAAAATTAACTACAAATCTTGTTTGGCAATATTTTAATCAGCAGCTTTTTAATCAGTATTCTGTTTGGAATGTCAGACATTTTTGGTATTTATATCAAATTACATTATTTAGAAAATGCTGGGAACAGGAATATTCTCAACAAAGCAAGCATCAGTATTAAATACTCTCAATATAAATTTAATACTTTGCTTTATAAATAAATCTGATCTCAAGTCAGCCTAAAAGAAAAGGAGAATAGTTGTTAATCAAAGTCTAATTTATTTAAATTAGAATAGCTAACATTATTTCTCCTATTTTAAGGTTTATATATAAATTTATTCAGTAAATCAATAGTTATTTAAGATGATGCTTTTTTGCAGCTAAGAATTATGCGAGTAAGAGGCTGCTGATTATTTTGATGAGTATAGTCGAGTATTTCTAGACTTCCTCCCATAGTTTCTAATAAAGTCTTAGATAAAAGTAGTTTCATGTTTGCCGACAAACTAATATCTTGTAGAAACTGACGTATTTCTGCCAAATCCTTACCCTCAAAATTTACTTCACTAGTTTCTTGTTCCTCCCACAAAGCAATGGGACATTCAAGATCTAAGTCAAAAACAACAGCATCAGCATTAATCTCACGAGTTGACAGTTTGATTGTTCCAGTTTTCATTAGAGTAATACCGCTATCAACCAAATTAAAAATTAGTTGAATTAGGCGAGAGCGATCTGCATGTACTAAAACCTGGGAATTGGGAGAAACTATTTCTAAAATTAGGTTGCGATTAGCTGCTTGCAAATGAGTCAGGCGATCAATTTCTGTAAATATCTCTTTTAATTGGAGTGATTCTAAATTTAAACGATTACTACCATACTCTGTTTTAGAAACAGCCACGATTTCGTCAATCAGTTTTAGAAGTTTTAATGCTGATTGATAAGCTTGAGCAATAAATTCTTTTTGTTCTTCAGGACTTTCGCAAAGATCGGACAAAATAAGTTGATGCAACCCGATCATACTGCTCAAAGGAGATCGCAACTCATGAGAAGTTCGAGCTAAAAAGCCTGCTTTAAATTGGCTCATTTGTGCAGCCATTTGATAAGCCTGTTGTGCTTGTTTTAGTTCTTCTTTTAGCTCATCAATTTCATTCATAACTTAAGAGAATCGACTGTATTATAGTTGTTCGTTGAATTAGATGGAAAAATGCGCTCTATCTTGCCCTACATAAAGTATAGAAAGCGATTGTCCTAGGTGTTGATAATTTAACACAACTTACTAAGCTAACTTCCATTACAATCAATTTTGACGCTTCCTTGACGAAGAGTTGTCCATTGCTTATTCTGCCAACATATTACCGTTGAAGGAAGTCCACTACCGACTTTATCTTCTTCTGACAAGTTATCATCCTCTAAGACTAATACATCAAGAAAGGTTTGGGATATTTCTACCATGGAAGTAAGGGCATCATTACCTGAAATATTAGCACTAGTAGTTGCCAGAACTCCTGTCTGCTTTAATATTTGGCAAGCGACCGCATTATCGGGAATTCTAATGCCAACTGTATTAGATTGAGTTGGATTGATCCCTTGGGGAACTTTATCTGAAGCGGGTAATACTAACGTTAATGCCCCAGGAAGATATTGCTCGATCAACTTTTGCCAAGTTGTTAATTCTTCAGCAGTATAGGTTATGTAAGGAAGTAAGTCAGGAATAGATTCTCCCATGAGAATTAAAGGTTTGTTTTTAGGACGCTGTTTTAATTCATAAAGACGATTGCCAAACTCTGGTTTAATTGCCAAAGCGGGAACAGTATCTGTCGGAAAACTCACTGCTTTTCCATCGAGGGCACCTGCAATTAATTCTGTCTGAGAAACTTTAACCATCAGCTAAAAATTAAGATCTATAAGCCAAAACAAAGCGATCGATGCCGCTTAGATCTGGGAACACTTGTATATCGTAATATTCTCCCTGACGATTTAGCAGATCGACCACCATATTTGCTTGACCAATCATTATTTCTACCAACCAAATACCGCCAGAAATCAAATACTGCGGTGCAGACTCAACCAAATAGCGAATGTCATCTAAACCATCTGCGCCACCGTCTAAGGCTAAATGAGGTTCGTGTAGAGATACCTCTGGCTGTAATTTTTCTACCTCTACAGTAGGTATATAGGGAGGATTAGAAACCATTCCACATATCTTTCCTTGAAAAGATGTCAATGTGTTCCACCAGTTACTGTGGTGAAAGCAAATACGATCTGCCAAATTTAGAGCGATCGCATTTTCTTGAGCAATTTTTAACGCTTCCAAACTGAAATCTACTGCGTGAATAGTAGGGAGGGGAAAACTATCAGCCAGTCCTAATGCGATCGCACCACTACCCGTACCCATATCGATCCAATGTCGATTTTGTTCTAAAGAAAAGTTACTATTTCGATTAGCTTTTTGAGCAATATCAATAATTAATTCTGTTTCAGGGCGAGGAATCAATACCGCAGGAGTCACTTTTAATTGAAAACGCCTCCAAAAGACTGTTTCCGCCAGATATTGTACTGGAAAACGCTCTTGAAGACGACGCTGCCAAAGCTGTTCTAGCTCTGGCAATGATTTGTTACTATTTACCTGGATTTCATTTTGGAATAAGCCCATTCGCAAGGAAAGTCTACTCAAATTGGTTGTTGCTTGAAGTAACCAGTCAACGTCATGGGGGTCTATATCATTGGCGATCGCCTGCTGTCTTGCTTTTTGTCGCCAACGATATAATTCTTGACCAGAAATACTATCCAAATCTTATTTCTCTGGTGCTACTGGTGTTGGTGCTGTCTGTCCTGCGGGGGGAGCAGAAACATTTTGCAAGAACTGAATTGATTCTTCCGTAGGTACTAAAACAATTTTTTTCAGCATCTTATCTTCACTAGTTTCTAGCGTTTCAATCACTCCCTCTAAAGGAACAACTTCAATATCTACGCTAGCAGCAACATCAGGCTTTTGCTCTTTAAACTTAGATTCCATTTGCTCTAGCTGCTGTTTATCAAAGAAGAAAGGAATAACTTGTTGAGAGTCTTTTTCGATGGTTAGATATCCTTTATCTTCTCCACCTTTTGCAACAAATAGAGGTACTCCACCTTGATATGGTTGTTGGTTGGCTTCTCCAATAGTTTTGGCGGAAGTTACCGCCTCTTGTTGAGGAACATAAGCAAAATTCAAAGCATTTTCTTCAGTTTCGGCAGCTTCAGCTAATTTGTATACTTCACCCAAAGAAACAGGAACAACTTTTACTTTCTCGGCTAATTCAGGATTTTTGACTTTCAATTGATTGACAAACTGATTAGCGTCTTCTTGGCTAATAAATACACCAGCCACTTTAGCTTCATCATCTCCAGATGCTACCAAAGGTGCGCCCTGTTCGTCTGCAATAGTAAAAACAGGTACGGGATCTAGTTTCTTGAGTACTTCTTCTTCTGGCAAAGCCATAGCTGCTTCAGAAGCTAGCAACAAAGTCCCAAATATACCTAAACTTGCTGTCCAACGAACTAATAATTTCATCATGCTTGATTCCCTCATTGTGCTATCTATATATCTGCTTATTGTGTATAAAAAACTGTAAATTACTTGATAACTAACTTCATTGATCTTGTATGGTCATTTAATATTCAAATTCAATTTCAAATTCAATATAAACGCTCAATATATTTAGCTATGACTAAAATAAGTCTGCTAATGTTTCCGCCCATTATACAAAAGGAATTATATTAAGCAAATGTGGCATTCCACACTTGAATCACTTTGCTCGAACTATTAACTCATAATCGGGATACCAGGATTTGAACCTGGGACATCCTGCTCCCAAAGCAGGCGCGCTACCAAGCTGCGCTACATCCCGTTAGTGGTAACGTCTAGAAAGACGCGAATACGTTCTAATAATTTACCAACCTTAATAGAGTAGCACATTTTCATATCGATTGATTTGTTTTTCTGGGCAAAATCTGGGCAATACCCATGTTTTCAGAAAATCAATCGAAAGCACGTATTGACAAGGTTTCCATAGATATTAAAGAGAAAAGATATCAAAGAGAAAAGATATGGCTCTAGTTGGTGCATTAAATCTGTGTGGGTTTCTGTCCCTGACCATATTGCCGATGAGATATTTTAACTACTTTTTTAAAACTCTAAGAACTTGACTAATTAATCAAATAATTATCACTATGAAAACTTAGTCAGAAGTTTAGAAGTGTCTCTTTTCATTCAGATTACTCCTTATCTTACATAGATTGATAATCATTTTCTAACCTAACGCTACACCAAATAATTACTTTTGAATATCTGTTGCTTGCCTCTATTTCATTCCACCACCAGAAATTGAACTTGTTGGCAAGTGAGTCTTTGTCTATTGAATACACCATAATATTAAATTATTATTAATTTATACATAAATCTTAATATAAGATTTAGATTGTTCGAACAAAAACTGCTGCTGAGTTCTTATTGGAGGATTAATGCTCAATAAATCACTGGGAAAACCGCAGAAAATAATCCGCAAAGAACCTTTGATACTAGTAATAGAAGACAACAAAGATAATATGCTCTATCACACAACCATCCTTGAACTATCTAACTACCAATTTCTCAAAGCTACAGATGGCAAAATTGGTCTAGATATAGCAATGGATAAACTACCAGATTTAATACTGCTAGATATTGTGATGCCTAAAGTTAATGGTATAGAGGTTATTGAAACCCTAAGACGCAATCCTCTAACCAATCATATTTATACAATCGCCATCACGGGTTTAGTTAATCCCCATCAGGTTCAGAAAATTATAGATGCAGGATGTGATGATTACCTGCTCAAACCATTTCTGGTTGGAGATCTAGAAGCCAAGATTAAAAGATTTCTGAAAATTGGCTTGGAAACCTTAGCTTCAGATTCTAAATAAAATAATTTTGATATCGGATAAATGAATACTTGTTGCTGTTGCCACGGAATACTATTGAAGCGCTTGAAACACGATAGGGTTTATTGGTTTTGCCGCGGCTGCCATCAAGAAACGTCTAATCTTAAATTGATAATGCTGTCTCTAAAAACAAAATGTATCAAAGTAGAGCATCAAAACCTTCAACGTTGATGCTCCTTAATATGGACTAATAATTTTATATCTATGCTGCTTTTCTCAACTTCGTTGACTTGTGATTTTGCTTTACTCTTTCGTTCAATCCTTTCATAAGGGTTTCAAGCTGCAGTATCGTGAAGAGTTTTATCGTCAACACAATTCCTGGCGAATAAGTAATTTATCTAGTCTAGTTACTGCTATCAGGATTGGTATCTTCTGTCATGACTTTAAGACGTACAATACGATCGCCTTCTTCGTCTAAAGGTACTTCAATAATATCTCCTGTTAAAGACTCCATACAGGTCAAAAGCGATCGCAAGTGGGGATTGGACGCACCTGTTTCTACATAAAGACGATCTGCCACATTGCTCATTCTTTTCCAGGTAGTGTATAGCTTGCCCACTGTTTGCTCTAGGGTAGTGGCTTGTTTGACCAAATCAGCAGCAGTATTAATACAGTCCAATCTTAAGGCTTCTTCTAGTGCCATTTCCATGTCTACTGCTTTATCTCGCAGGGTTTGCACTTGAGCAGCAGCATCGAGATATTTAGCCAAATTCTTAGCTTCAGTGGTCATCATTTTGACTGTATCAATATCAGGACTTTCGGCAATTTCTCGCTTAATTTCAATCAAATGAGAATCGGGTAACTTTTCCATTTCCCGCACCAGTGGCGCAAGATGACGGGCTGGTAATGAGCCTTCTGCTGCCTTTTCCTTGATCTCGTCAGGTAGCAATTCCGAACTCATGGCAGTCCATTCATCAGACAGCTGCTTTACTTCACGACGAGTAATGCGATCGCCTTTTTGGGCAGCCTCACTGACCAATTGCTGAACTTCGGGGGCAGAATTGGCAGTTTCTACAAATGCCCGCTTACTAAATTTGTTGATACTATCGGGATCTAGCATCCCATCAGCTAGTAAAGTATCCGCGCTGTTGGCTAGTTGTATCAAAGCATAAGCCTGAGATTTAGTAATTTCGCGATCTTTGAGCCAATTAAGGAAACCTGCACCTCTTCCTTCACCACCTTTCTTTTCCCTGTCACGGATTGATCGCAATACCCTGCCGCGCCAAATATCTGTTTGTAGATCGAAGCGATCGCATATTTGCCAAATATTATCTAATTGATTCTGAAAATCTGCCTCTCTAATTTCTTCATCTTCTGGATCGGGCAAATCAAAATTAAAATCTGCGGGAATCTCTAATGCAGCAACAATATCTTCGCTGGAGACTTCATTGCCATTAACTACGGTCACTTCATTCATGCGGAGCAATATATATCAGTAAAAAGCAGATTATCACAGATCGCTTGAGCTTGAGTTAGGGGATCTGTGCCTCGGTTACTGTGCCAAACAAAAAGCTAGAAAAAATTTGATTTTTGAATAGTAAAGATCATGTATGTATTATTGTAGAAACATATGACTTAACGATTATTTTTTAATGCAACATAAACGTACAATCAAACTAATTTTTTTCGCATTTACATTAGCTTCTTATAGTTATCCTCTTTTAAGCGAACCCAATCAAACCTCCGATATCGAAGTACTGCAAAATACTAAGAATCCAGAACAAATAATCGATGAGCAAGATTTGTTGAATGCTGCGATTTATTCCAATAGAGGTAGTGTTGGGATAAGTCAAAAACAATGGAATACCGCCCTAAAAGATCTCAATCGAGCAATTGAACTCGATCCCAACTTTGCTAGGGCGTACATGAATAGAGGATTGTTATACAGCATTTTAAAACGATGGGACGATGCATTAAAAAACTTTAATCGTGCTATCGAGCTTTACCCTAAGTTTTTTCCGACTTACATTTATCGGGGATACATATACGGATTTAAGCAAGAATTTGAGTCTGCCATAAGAGATTTAAATCAAGCAGTTAGTTTAAACGAACAAAATGCTACTGCTTATTATGTTAGAGCCACAGTATATGGAAAACAAGAGCAATGGGACCATGCTTTGCATGATATAAACCAAGCTATTGAAATAGATCCAGATAGTGCCGCCAACTATATTTTTAGGGGTAATTAATAGTTTACGCCTAATGTGAATTAGGAAAAAGTGAGGAAAAGATAGAAAATGGAAGTTACCAAGCTGTCCATCAAAAAATCTTTTCTCATGAATAGCATAAACTTTGAGAGCCTAATAATCACGATATTTGTTCTTGTGATGACCTACGGTCATCCCAGAGCGAAGCTCTGGAATCATCTTCGATGATTGATTGGTATCAAATGGAGGGAAAAGCTTTGAAAGCTTTGTCGCCAGGGGCAAAACCAGAGATGAGCGATAGTGAAGTTATGACTTTAGCACTAATCATGGATTATCTACCGTTCCCTGGTGAAACGCAGTTTATTGGTTTCATTCGAGCCAATTATGGGCAATGGTTTCCTGATTTATTATCTCAAAGTCAATTCAATCGACGTTTAAGAAAACTAAGACACAAGCTAGAAATGCTTCGGAGAAGATGGGTTCGACAACTAGGAGCCGCAAATGAAAATAGTTTTGTGATTGACACTAAACCTATAAAAGTGATGGGATATGGAAGAAGCAAACGACACAGCGATTTTCATGGCAGCGCAGGGTACGGATATTGTGCTGCCAGAAAAATGAGCGCGAGGCACGCTGCTTCGCAAGCAGCTTGTGCAATCGCGCTGTTGAAGTATTTTGGTTACAAGCTAGTGATGCTCTCTACTTTAAAAGGAGTGCCAGTTGCCTATGAATTAGTCTCTGCCAATACGGACGAACGTAAATCAGTCGAAGGAATTTTAGAAACCGTTCGCAATTGCGACATATATGGAGACAAAGGTTTTATTGGTCAAGATTGGCAACAGCAAATTGCTTGTTCTACAGGCAATCGTATTTGGACAATACACCATCAAAATCAACATCATCAAAATTCCTCTAACTTAAGACGCTTGATTAGTCGAGTTAGGCAGAGAATCGAAGGTGTTTTTCCTGAAATTCAGAACACTGGTCGTAATCCCGAACGACTTTTAAATAAAACCGTTCAAGGTCTTGTTAGTCATATGGCTGCGAAGATTGCTTCACATACATTGCGCCTCTTACTTCGCGATCGCTTTTCTATGAATGTCCTTACTTTCGAGTTTGTTACTCCTTCTTAAAATCTAATTCACATTAGGCGTATAGTATTTCTAGTCTTAAATTTGTTGTATCAATTTATATTTTTTAGATCTTCTTAAGATGCTCAAGTATCAAAAAATTTTAATTAATTTAGTTATCAGCTTGACAATTATGGTGGTTGCCAATTGGTGGATTCCATCTCCCGCCTTAGCCATTACCCAAGAAATTCGATTCGATACCACTGCTGGATATGTAGTCAAAACGATATTCAGCTATGACGAAGCCCAAAACCCCCAAAAAATTAAAGAATATGGACAGGGGAAAACAGAAACTATAGATTCGCTGAAGGTTTCTTTTTACAAGCCTTCTGGAGAATTAATTGCTGATTATGACAATATAGTTGATGGCATGGCAACAGGAAACTATTTTGAGTTTGGTTTTGACCCTGTAGCGCAAAGAATATATGGAAATATAGATATTGGAGGGGAGTCGGCAGGGGAAATGTACCTCAAAGGAAAAGCCGAGTCAGAATTATCTTTAATTGAAGTTACGGAATTGGGAGAAGAAAAAGCGATCGACCGAGTATCGCCCTAAAGTTTTACCACGAAACATTTGACCCATATATTACCCCAACTTTTCAAACAAGGTTGCCAAGATGGTATTAGAAAAAAGGAATCCTTCAGGATCGTTAAGACGAATTCTGCTTGCGTTTGTTGGCAATTCAGTGCGATCGCCTAAATCGAGCAACTTACCACTACTATCTACAATTTCGATCCATCCTTGACTATGATATGGCTGCAAACAAGACCATATTTTTGGCAATGTATCTGGCTCAAACTTTGCCGTTGCTACACCTTCTGCCAAACGCAAACCTAGCATCAAAGTCTCTAACAAATAATCGGTAGAAGTTACTTCTGGCGCATCAATAACTGCACCTGTTTCCAACCAACCATAGTATTCTCGGCGGGTACGGGGACGAGTAAATCTTCTACCGTCTACATAGCTAGCTGCACCCATACCAAAGCCATAATAGGATTTGTTTTCCCAATAGACGCGGTTGTGGCGACATTCATACCCTAGTTGGGCATAATTAGATACTTCGTAGTGTTGATAACCCCCAGCAGTTAAAATTTGCTGGGTCAAACGGTACATCTCGGCAGTATCATCATCATCGGGTAAGGGAGTTTTCCCTGGCTGATACTGTTTGCCAAATGCCGTAACAGGCTCTAGTACCAAGTCGTAACAAGATAAATGCTTCGGGGCGATCGCGATCGCTTTTTCCAAAGATGTCTGACAATGTTCTAAAGTCTGATGGGGTAAGCCTGAAATAAGATCTAAACTAAAATTATCAACGTTTAGTTGTTTAACAATGTTAACCGCATCGAACACATCATCCAAAGTGTGTGAGCGTCCGCATACCTTGAGTAATTCTCGATCAAAAGTTTGTACCCCCAGGCTAAAACGATTTAATCCTGCATCCAAATATCCCTGAAGGCGATCGCGATTGAAAGTGCCTGGATCTATTTCCATCGAAATTTCCCCATCTGTGGCAATACCAAACTGTGAATATATAGCCTGTATTATTTGGGATAACTCTGATGGAGACAACAATGAAGGAGTACCACCGCCAAAAAAAATCGTCTTGACGGGTTGTTGGCTAGAAGCTGTTTTTTTAATATCTTCGATCAGGGCTGCAATATATTCTTCCACCATAAAACTGGTGGATTTTCCCCCTTTATCTCCCACTACAGAAATGGGAAAATCACAGTAATAACAGCGACGACGACAAAAAGGAATGTGAATATAAACCGCAGTAGGGATTATTGTTTGGGAATTAATGATCAAAATAAATATATAATATAAACTTATATCTTCTATCTACTAATAGTATAATTTCCTGATTTAATATCTTGAATTATTAAAGCCAGTTAAAGATATATTATCGATTATTGCTGGATTTTTCAGTATTTTAATAAATATATTTGGTAGTTTTTTTAAGGATTGATTTAGTAATTTTATTATTATCTACAATTCTTTCTAAATATAGTTTACAGCTATTTTCTCTTAGATTTAATCAATCCTATCAATATTAAGAACTCCCTGTTTTTTTCACACTATTAGCAAGAATTTATTAAAGTAAAGAAGAAATATATCCTCTATCATAAAATTCAACTAAAACAATGGTTGATGCCATCATAATTATCATTTGTATCATTGCAGCAGTAACCATCGGTTTCGATGGGCTACAGTTGCTTCCTCCTGACATCTTGGAAGGAGTATCTAATATCGAAGCCTTGCGCTTTGTAATCGCAGGTTTTGCTACTATCATCGGTTTGGGAATTGGGGTTGCGGTACAGACAACCTATCGTCGTTTAGAACGTCAAATTCGCAATACCAAAATAGAGATTATCATTACTAGGGCGATCGGCTTAGTGATGGGTTTGTTAGTTGCTAACCTAATGCTTGCACCCATGTTTCTCTTGCCCATCCCCAAGGAATTAAGCTTCTTTAAGCCCACAGTAGCAGTTTTGGGTAGCGTCATGTTTTCCTACCTCGGTATTAGTCTGGCAGATACCCATGGACGCACTTTTCTCAGGCTAATTAACCCCAACAGTATTGAATCGATGTTAGGTGCTGAAGGGACTTTAGAAGCAATGCCTAGCAAGGTTTTAGATACTAGCTGTATTATTGATGGCAGAGTTGAGGAACTATTGAAAACTGGTTTTCTAGAAGGACAGGTTCTAATTCCTCAGTTTGTTCTGCAAGAATTGCAAAATCTTGCTGATGCCAGTAATTCTCAAAAAAGAATTCGCGGTAGAAGAGGGTTAGATATTCTCAACCAGATGCAAGAAGATTATCCCGATCGCATTGTGATCAATCAAGCAGATTACGAAGATATTGAAACTGTTGATGCTAAGTTGGTACGTTTAACCCAGGAGATCAACGGTACTTTACTAACTAATGATTATAATTTGAGCAAGGTTGCCAATTTGCAAAAGGTTCAAATTCTTAACATAAACGATCTTGCTCGCTCTTTGCGCCCTATATATCTTCCTGGGGATAATTTAGAGCTAAAAATACTCAAACAGGGTAAAGAACCCGAACAGGGTATTGGCTACCTAGAAGACGGCACTATGGTTGTTGTGGAAGAAGGTAGCGATAGTGTTGGTGGAGAATTACAGGTGGTAGTTACTTCTTCTCTTCAAACTTCAGCAGGAAGAATGATTTTTGCCAAACCTCAGTCTGAGTCTGAAAGTTATTCTAATGTAGCAAGCTGACTATTAGTTATTTTCAAAAGCTAATAGATAAACACAAAGCGATCGCTTTACATTTAAGGCGATCGCTTTTTATTGATAAAAGAGTTAAAGATTTCCTACTGTTGTTGAATTGTATCTAGTTTTCCCTGTACTTTTTCCACCACATTATCGGGTAAAGGAATATAGCCCAATTCTTCGGCAAAAGCCTGTCCATCAGTCAAAGACCAATTCACTACGTCTTTAAACGCCTGAAGTTTATCAGGGTTATCATAGTTTTCATATGCCAACAGCCAAGTGTAGGTAACAATAGGATAGGACTCTTCTCCTTCGGGATCGGAGACAAAGGCACGAAGATTTTCTGGTAAAGTTGCTGCACCCAAAGCATTGGAAGCAGACTCGCTAGAAGGAGCAATATAATTCCCTGCTTTATTTTCTAAAGTAGCACTAGGAATATTTTGTTGTTTAGCATAACCATACTCAATGTAACCAATTGAACCTTCTGTTTGAAGGATTTGCGCCGTAACACCTTCATTTCCTTTAGCTCCCAAGCCTGTAGGCCATTCTACAGTTTTGCCTTCTCCAACTTTTTCTTTCCATTCAGGACTGATTGCACTTAAGTGCTTGGTGAATACGCCAGTTGTACCGCTACCGTCGGAGCGATGAACTACGGTAATTGTGCTGTCTGGTAATGCAGCATCAGGATTTAAAGATGCGATGGCAGGATCGTTCCATTTGGTGACTTTGCCTAATAAAATATCAGCATATACTTGACGAGATAGCTTTAATTCAGGAACATCAGGCAAGTTGTAAGCTAGCACAATACTTCCTGCTGTCATGGGCAATAGAGCCACGCCACGCTCTACCGCAGCAATTTCTTCATCTTTCATTGCCACATCACTTGCACCAAAGTCAACAGTACCTTGGGTAAACTGCTCTACGCCCGCACCACTACCTACAGACTGGTAAGCTACTTTAATGTTGGGGTTTTGCTTGTTGTACTCAGAAAACCAACGTTGGTATAGAGGAGCAGGAAAAGATGCTCCAGCACCCGTTAAAGATACGGATTTACCACCGCCATCAGCAGAATCAGTATCACTACCGCCACAGGCTGCAAGGCTAAGGGATAAAGCTACAATTGGTGCTAGCCAAGCTTTTCTTTTAAGAGAAACTGTAGAAATCATATATATTATCTTGTTGTTAACTGCTTAGTAGTCAGATATTTTAACTATCTGCCGACCAAATTCATGGATTATGCGACTAAACCAGGTAATAATACCTTTTGTGTTTCCGTTGCTACATTAATTTATCTTGTTTCCATTACTTATAGATAAAGATAAGATTAACAAAAAGTTAACTCAAGATTATTTTCAATAAAAAAATTTTAGTTTTTAACTTCCAGCCTCCAATATTCTGATACCGTTTAGATTTAAGTTTGCTACAGATGAATGAGCAGGGGAAGCAAGGGAGGCAGGGGAGGCAGAGGAAGAAATAAATCTATCTGTCGTATTCTTTTTTCAAATTGGTATGACAATAATTAAATGCCCTTAGTTAAGACGCTTCAGCTAGACGCAGTTTAATTTACCCTGGGGGTAAGATGAGTATCTTATTACCAAAGGTAGATGCAAAGTTATTGCCATCCTAATAGTTTGATAAAAGACATTGATAAGAAACATTAAAAAAAAACAATGAGTAACGAAGAAAAAAAAGTAGTAGCAAAAACTAATCCAGAGTCTGCAGAGCCAGGAAAAGGCGCGCCTGGAAATCAGGTTGGCGTACAAATGGCACAAACTACAGCCGTGAATCCTCCTGACATGGTGATTCCTTCTGGTGCAGATGAAGAATTGAATAAAGAGCAAATTCAGCACATGGAAGCCCAGGAAGAGGGTACAGGAGTCAGTACTACTGAAGGCTATACAATTGATGAATCTGGACGCATGGATAATTATGCTGTAGAGCCAGAGATGTATGTAGAAAAGAAATAGATATTTAGTTTCTAATTAGATATCATCTTGTAGTGCTTGTTTAATCAATTCCTTAAGCTTTCTTAATTGGCAAGTTTCTGCAAGATGAGTAACTTTGCCAATAAAAGGAATTAGTTGGGGTTCATTCGTTTTAAGTTGTTCGGCTAGAGATAAAATAGAGCGAATGTCACCCTGCGTTGCTAAGTTCAAGAGCCGATCGAGTTCTGCCGAAGAAGGGATAACAAAAGGATTTTGGGCTTTGGGCAGTAAAAATGATTCAGTAGATAATTGAGAATAGTCTGATGCCATGATTTCGTTATGGGATACAGGATTTAAATGCTTCTTTTCTCCTTGATTATCAATCCACTCCAGCTTGAGATGTTGCTCCATAGATAAGAGCAAGCTTTCAAAACTAAGAGGTTTGGCTAAAAACTGATTTGCTCCTGCTTGATAGGAGTGGGATTCATCGGCAGGAAGGGTGCTAGCAGAAACAATAATGATTGGCAGCTGGGCGAATTTAGATTCTTGGCGCAACTGTTGAGTAACCCTCCAGCCATTCATTTCGGGCATAACCAAATCTAAAATAATTAAATCGGGCTGATATTGAGTGGTTAATTGAATGGCATTTTCTCCAGAATTAGCTTCTGCTATGTCAAAACCCAAAGGTGCAAGGAAGTTAACTAAGATTTCTCGATTATTGTCTAAATCATCTACTACTAATATTTTGCGCTTCGCCCCTGTATATCCGATGATATTTCGATTTATTTGATCGCGATCGCGGGTTATTGGTTGATTATTTCCATCTACCGCAGGAAAATTTAGGTCAAACCAAAAAATGCTACCTTCATTAACCCTACATTGGACTTTAATTTCACAATCCATCTGTTTGTCAAGATTTTTGCTAATAGTCAAACCCAAACCTGTGCCTTCTTGGGATAGTTGATGGGGATCTAACTGATTAAAAGGTAAAAATATATCTGCTATTTTGTCTTCGGGGATGCCTTTACCCGTATCTTCGATATAAAAACGAATTTTATCTATTTTGTCTTTGGTTGAATTTGGCTCGTCAGAAAAATCTGTGACATAGCCAACAATAAAACTAACTTTTCCTGTAGAAGTGAACTTTACTGCATTACTCAAAAGATTGAGCAATAGCTGTCGCAGCCTAGTTTCATCACCCCTAACAATACCAGGTAATTCAGATAAAACTTTGTGTTCAAAAGCGATCGCTTTTTGCTGACAGCGGACGCGAATAATTGCCGCCAAGTTATCTAAAAACACGGGAAGAATAAAATCTCTTAACTCCAGACTTAGCTTTCCTGCTTCAATCTTGGCTATGTAAAGAATGTCATTGATCAGGGTTAGTAAATGTTGACCCGATTGTCTAATAACTTCAATTCCTCGCTGTTGAGTGGGTGTATTATCACTTTCTCGTTGGAGAATTTGAGCAAAACCCAAGATTGCATTTAGGGGCGTACGTAATTCGTGGCTGGTGTGGGCAATAAAAGCACTTTTAGCCTGGTTTGCTGTTTCGGCTGCTTCTTTTGCTTTTTGTAGCTGTACTGTTTGATTTTGAATTTGGGTAAATAAGTCAGCTTGAGCAATGGAAATACCCAATTGAATTCCTGTTTGGGTTAGTAAACGAATTTCTCCTTCTGTCCAATTCCTAGGGTGTTGATTTTGGTAAGCAGCCAACAGCCCCCAAAGTCGATCGCCACCAAAAACAGCAACAACACAAAAGGCTTTTGCCTGAATATGGTCGTATATTGCTCGATGACAGTCGATTAAGTTTGCCTGTTCCACATCGTTAACAATAAAGGTATTGTGGGTACTAGAATAGCCTCCCTGGGTTTTTTGGAGGCAAGTATCTGTCCAACCAGTTTGTAATGGACTACCCAACAGTGGTTTATAGCCTTGTGCTACAGATTCAGCTACAAATTCACCACTCCAGTCAGGGTTAAAGCGATAGATTACAACGCGATCGCATTTTAGATTTTCTCTTAACTGTTGAGTAGTTGTCTGAAATATTTCGTCTAGGTTGAGACTTTGACGGATTTTTTCTACTATCTTTAGGATGGTGCTTTCTCGTTTGGCACTGGCTCTTAGCTCTATTTCTGTCTGCTTCTGCTGGCTAATATCTGTCGATATACTACAGATGGCATAAACTTGCTGGTTTTTATCGATTAGGGGTGCTTTAGTAGAGACATAGGTGCGAAGATTTCCCTCAGCTATGAATATTTGTTCTTCAAACTGCATCACTGACTGAGTTGCAAATACTTCTTGGTCGTTGGTAACAAAAGTCTGAGCTATTTGCTGGGGAAATAAATCATAGTCGTTTTTGCCTAATATTTCTGCTTCAGTAGTATTTAGCAGCTCTAAATACTGTCGATTGGCGAGAAGATACTTTCCTTCAACATCCTTGAGATAAATTGTTGAAGAAGTAGTGGCTAAGATTGCCCTTAGCCGAGCTTCAGACTTTTGTAGAGCTTGAGTACGCTCGACTACTCTCTGCTCTAATTTTTGATTTAGCTGACGCAGCTGTAGTTGAGACTGTTGCAAATCATGATTAACCAGACAAAGTTGTTCTTGGACAATTTTTAATTCATTGATGTCGATAAAAGAAATTACAACTCCATCTAAACGCCCATCTTCTAACAAGTAGGGGTTGATCCGCATCAGCAGGTACGAGTCGCTTTTGAGTAGCTTTACCTCTCGATCTACAATTTTTTGGTTAGCGATAACCTCCTGTAGCTGTTCGATCAAATTGTCACAGTCTAAGTTGTGGGTAATATGTTCTAGGGGGCGATGGATATCTGCTTCGACTAGATTTATTACCATGCTGGCAGCCGGGGTAAATTTGCGAATTTTCAAGTCTCGATCTAGAAAAACTACTCCAATATCGGTACTCCGCAGCAAATTATCAATATCGTTATTTAATTCGGTCAATTCTTCAATTTTAGACTGATATTCGGCATTTACCGTGTATAATTCTTCATTTACCGAGTGTAGTTCTTCATTGGTGCTTTGTAGTTCTTCATTAGAAGCGATCAGCTCTTCATTAGTTGCCTGTTGTTCCTCATTAGTTGATTCTAATTCTTCAATTACTGCCTGAAGATTTTCACGGGTTTGCTGCAATTCATCTTCTAGCCCTAGGATGCGTTGAGAAGACTCGGCATTAGCTTCAAATCTTTCTCCAGAAGATGGTTGGGGGGTTCGATCTTCTTCGATGACAATCGCAAAAAAATCATCGGCTAGTTTGTTACCTTCGTGATAAGTAACTTCTAGTTTTAAATTACATCCTGGCTTTAGTTTAATCCCCAAATATAATATTGGCGATCGCTCTTTTTTTGCTCGATGCAAAGCAGTAGTTAGGGGTAGCTGTAGATCTTCTACAATCAGCTTGGTTATATCGGTGGTTGTCCTACCCAAAGGCATCTTGATAACTGCTAAATTATCGTTGAAGGTATGAAACAGTTTGTATTCTCGATCTGCCAGAAAACAAGTGGCATTATACTTTGACAAAAAAGCATTAAAAGCTTTATCTATTATCGGCTCAAGGCGTTTTTCTTGACTGGCTTTGGCTATGGTGCCAGGAAAGAGTTGACGAGAAATCCTTTCAATTCCTTTGAGGGGATTATTTAATTTTATATTGCGTTTTGTTATATGATTATTGTCATTTAGTAAATTAAGTTTTTAGTCTAACTTTTCTTTTACTTAGTTATGAGTTATTTGTATAATTTGTTTTGAGTATATTTTTTTTTTTGATTTATAT
>ERZ1740059.359-NODE-359-length-25096-cov-7.755241_pt1 | contig 25096 bp, 16 predicted proteins | sample MGYA00581744_ERZ1740059 | MGnify/ENA primary metagenome ERZ1740059 (study PRJEB43018, sample SAMN04849738) | marine metagenome | isolation source: floating plastic debris | place: Pacific Ocean | collected 2008-08-28 | study: EMG produced TPA metagenomics assembly... | reverse complement strand
TCGCGCTCGCGGCGGTCGGCCTCTACGCCCGGGAGTGCGGGCGCGCCTTCGTCGCGACCACGCCGCTCGGCGACCCCGCCCAGCACGCCGCCTTCCTCGCCGCGGGCGTGGACCAGGCCGGCGCGCGCATGCTGCCGCTGCTCTTGGCCGCGTGGCTCGTGCTCGCCTTCGCCGTCGGTCTCGCTCGCCGCGGCCAACGCCGCCTCGGTGTCCGCAACGACGCCGTCAGCGCGTTCTGAGCGGCGGCGTCGCCTCGCCACATGAAGACGGCCGGTCGCCATGGGGGCGCCGGCCGTCGTCTGATCGTGCCTGGGAGCGGGAGACGAGATTCGAACTCGCGACGTCAACCTTGGCAAGGTTGCACTCTACCACTGAGTTACTCCCGCAGGCGGGTCCCGAAGGGCCCAAAGAACCGGTTTCGGAGGCGCGAGCGCCGCGAAACGGACCGCTGGTCTAAGCCGCTCCTTCGGGGCTGTCAAGCACGGGGTCCGCGGCCCCTCGCCCTCCCCGGCGGGACCGCGTCGGGGCACGCCGAGCCGGTCCCACCGACGATCACGAAGGTGACGTTGCTCTCGTCGGACCCTCGCTCGGAGAGCCGCCGCGCGGGCACTCTGGGAGACCGGTCATGGCCATCAGCACCTTCGACCTCTTCTCCGTGGGGATCGGGCCGTCGAGCTCGCACACCGTGGGACCCATGCGCGCCGCGCGTCGCTTCGCGGAGGGGTTGCGGCGCGAAGGCAAGCTCGAGGCCGCGGCGAAGGTGCGGGTGGAGCTCTACGGTTCCCTCGGCGCCACCGGGCGAGGCCACGGCACGGACAAAGCCGTGCTCCTCGGGCTCCTCGGGGAGACGCCGGAAGACGTCGACGTCGATGGCATCCCCGCGGTGCTGCAGCGCCTGCAGGAGACCCGGCGCCTCGCGCTCCTCGGCGTGCGCGAGGTGATCTGCGACCCGCGGCGCGATCTGCTCTTCCACAAGCGCCGCGTCCTTCCCGGGCATCCGAACGGCATGCTCTTCCGCGCGGAAGACGCGGCGGGCGAGCCGGTGCACGAGCGCGAGTACTACTCCGTGGGCGGAGGCTTCGTCGTCGACCCGCGCGCCATCGGCGAGGACCGCATCGTCCCGGACGTCACCGCGCTACCGCATCCCTTCGCGTCCGGCGCCGAGCTGCTCGAGCGCTGCCGCGAGGCCGGGCTGCGCATCGCGACGCTCATGCGCCGCAACGAGCGGGTCTGGCGGAGCGACGCCGAGATCGACGACGGCCTCGATCGGCTCTGGGCGGTGATGCAGGCGTGCATCGAGCGAGGCTGCCGCCAGGAGGGGATCCTCCCGGGCGGCCTGAAGGTGCGCCGCCGGGCCCCCTCCATGCTCACGAAGCTGCGCCGCGACGCCCAGATGGACCCGCTCGCGGCGATGGACTGGGTGAACCTCTACGCCCTCGCGGTGAACGAGGAGAACGCCGCCGGGGGCCGCGTGGTCACGGCGCCGACCAACGGCGCCGCCGGGATCATCCCCGCCGTCATGAAGTACTGGGCGAAGTACGGGCGTGACGTCGAACCCTCGTGCTTTCGCCGCTTCCTGCTCACGGCAGCCGCCGTAGGCACGATCTTCAAGGAGCGCGCGTCGATCAGCGGCGCCGAGGTGGGCTGCCAGGGCGAGGTGGGCGTGGCCTGCTCCATGGCGGCCGCGGGCCTCGCGGAGGTCATGGGCGGCACGCCGGCGCAATGCCTCAACGCGGCCGAGATCGGCATGGAGCACAACCTCGGTCTCACCTGCGACCCCGTCGGCGGCCTGGTGCAGGTCCCCTGCATCGAGCGCAATGCCATGGGCTCGGTGAAAGCCATCAACGCCGCCCGCCTCGCGCTCCGCGGCGATGGCACACACAAGGTCAGCCTCGACCAGGTCATCGAGACCATGCGTCAGACCGGCCTCGACATGAAGACCAAGTACAAGGAGACCGCCCGCGGCGGCCTCGCGGTCAACATCATCGAGTGCTGAGCACACCGGCACGCAAAGCCGGTCCAACCGGCAATTCTACTCGTAGCGCAGCCCGTCGACCGGGAGCATGTTCGCCGCCCAGGCGCTCGGGGCGACGGTCGAGAGTGAGCAGATCAGCAGGCTGACGATGGCCGTGACCACGAACTCGCTCCCGTCGACCACCACCGGCAGGTGGTCGATGAGATAGACCTTCGGGTCGAGGGGGAACTCGAGCGTCGCCAGGTACGCGACGAGGCCGCCGCCCACGAGCAGCCCCAGCAACGTCCCGGCGAGGCCGATCACCGTGCCCTGGACCACGAAGACCCGAAGCACGGTCCAGCTCGTCGCGCCCATCGCCTTGAGGATGGCGATCTCCCGCTTCTTCTCGAGCACGATCATGATCAGCGTCGCCACCACCGTGAACGCCGCCACGAAGATCAGCGTCGCGATGACCAGGCTGAGCACCAGCTTCTGCAGCCGCAGCGCCGTGAAGAGGTTCACGTTGAGCTCGGCCCAATCGATGGTGTGGAAAGGCCCGCCGAGCTCACGCTCGAGCTCCCACGCGATGGCGGCGCTCGCGTCGAGGTCGTCGACGCGCATCTCGACGCCCGTCACCGCATCACCCTGGCCGTAGAAGTGCTGCGCCTCGTGCAGGTCGGCGTAGACCAGCCGTGAGTCGTACTCCTGGAAGCCCGCCTGGAAGACGCCGATGACGCGGAAGTCCCGGCTCCGCGGCACGCGGCCCTCGCCGAAGGAACCGAGGTCCACGCCGCTCAGCGGAGAGACCAGCCGAATGCGGTCGCCGACGCCGAGGCCCACCTGCCGCGCGAGCGTCGCGCCGACGACGAGACCGGGGAGACCCTCGGTGCTCTCGCCGGCGTCGGGACGCTCCGCGAGCTGCTCGTCCACGAGACGACGCTCCCAGGCCTCGAGCCCCTCGCCGGCGGCGCCTTCGCCAGGGTCTTCGAGCGCGCCGAGGAGCTCTTCGACCTCCGAGGGGCTGGCGACCTCTGGCGTCGGGAGCTCCTCCTGCCGACCGCCCTCGTCCGCGTCGCCCGCCAGCATCGCCAGCCAGTCGTTCGCCTCGGAGGGGCTGGCGACCTCGGTGCCCGAGGGCGGTGCGACCTCGTCGCCCGCGTCGACGGCGCCCCCCTCCTCCGCCGCTTCGCCGTCGCCTTCGAGCGCGTCGAGGAAGCCGTAGCCGTCGTCCACCTCGTCGTCCTCGTCGGGGTCCTCGGGCGGCGCGGTGCCGGGGCGGCGGAGACCCTCGAGGCCACCCTCGATGATCTGCCCCGGCAGGTCGAGCACGTCGCCCATGCGCTCCGGGTCGATGCCCTTCACCAGCACGTTGGCCAGCCGGTCGCCCTTCGCCAGCATCATGTCCTGGAGCAGGAAAGGCGCGCTCGCGGCGACGCCGGGCGTCCCGTCCGCCAGTGCCATCACGTCGCGGTACTCGTCGAAGTCGACCCCGTACTTCATGACGAGCACATGGGCGTTCACGCCCAGCACCTTGTTCCGGAACTCCTCCTGGAATCCCGTGGTGATGGCGAGCACCGCCAGGAGCGCGGCGACGCCGAGGGCGACGCCCGTCACCGCGATGACCGTGATCACCGAGATCGTCTGCCGCTTCTTCGAGCGCAGGTAGCGGAAGGCGATATCGGCGGCGAGGCCCACGGGCGTCCCTATCACCCGCGCCGGCCCCTCGCCATTCCCGACAGCCCCCACCGGACGTGGCACCGCCCGGGACCCTTGGCTATTAAGGGGGCTTGCTTATTCGTCCTCACTTCTTCGTCACGCTGGCGCTCCTGCTCGCGGTCGCCGGCTGCGGCGACGCGGCTGGGCCGAGCGGGGTCCCCGCCTTCGACGGCGGCGGCCCGGCGCCGCCCGCGCGTACCCTCGAAGCGCCCAGCCGCAGCCCGCTGCGCCTCGCGCCCGGCGAGCGCGCCACCGTGGTGGTGGTGTACCGCGGCCCCACCGGCAACGGGCTCCCGAACCAGCCGGTAGCCTTCTCCTTCAGCGGCCAGGCCCACGACAGCAGCCTCGCTGCACGCTCCGCCACCACCGACGGCGCGGGCATCGCGCGCAGCGGCTTCCGCGCCGGGACCACGCCGGCCAACTACCGCGTCCGCGCCGACGCGGAAGACGCCGCCCCGGCCTTCGTCGAGGTCAGCGTCGGCACGGCGACGCTCATCGAAGGCGACCCCGACGGCGGCATGTCTGCCGGCCCCTGAGCCGACCCCTCCCGCGCCCCCGCGCGCGTGCTAGCGTGCGCGCCCATGCTCGAGCGGGCCGCGCTCCATCAGACGCGCTTCCGAACGCCGGGCGTCACCCCCGACGCGCGTGGCGTCGTGCTCGGTCAGAAGGGCGTCGTGCTCTTTCCCTCGCTGGACCGGCTGGTGGCCTTCTTCCGGGCCTACGGAGACGAGGGGTCCATCGACGAGCTGCTGCCTTCGCTCGTGCTCCGGCGCGTGGTCACGCCGCTGAAGACCCGCGAGCTGATGCTCAGCGTCCAGGCCGAGTCGAGCTACCGCATGGACCGCATCGCCGGCGTGGCCAAGCTCGCCGGCGGCCTGGTGTTCACGGGCACCTCCAAGCACTTCGTGAAGTACCGCGATGGGTCGTCGCCCCTCGGCTACGACGTCGAGGAGCTCCTCGACGACCCGGCGGATCTGATCCTCTATCACGACACCTTCCGGCAGGCGTATTCCTTCGGCCGGGACCTCCAGTTCCGCGACCTCGTCTTCAAGCTGCAGCCGCGCCGCGTGCCGAAGGCGCCCGGCGCCGAGGACACGCTCCCGCCGCGGCTCCTCGCCACGGCCGAGGTGGGCATCGGCGGCGCCATGCTCACCTACCTCTTCCGCTGGCGCATCCGCGCGCGCGCCGCTCTGGCAGAGTGGCCGAGCGCGAGCGCCTTCGATGACCGGCCGACGCGCCTCTACGTCTTCGACATGAGCGAGGTGCCCGAGCGCGTCGCGCGGCTCTTCGCGGTCCTCCCGGGCGTGCACGTCTTCGCGCCGCTCGGCGCCGGCTACGCCGTGGAGCTCGGCCACGAGCACCCCATCGCGCTCGAATCGTGCGGGAGCCTCTTCGGCGACGACGCGCTTCATCTCTTCCGGGGCGACGGAGAGGTGCTCGTGGTCTCGCCGCTCCCGCCCTTCGCGCCGGTGCGGACCCTCGTGCGTACCGACGTGGCGCTCGAGGGGCCGGAGCCGCGGGACGGCGCGGGGGAGGGCGGTCCCGAGACGCTCTCGCTCTCGCTGCCGCTCCGGCTCGCGCCGAGCACCGAGCCCTGGCGCGCCGTCACGGCCACCGTCGTGCCCGTCGAGCAGCGCGTCTGGCTCGCGCGGCTTCTCTACGCGCTGCCGCCGAAGACGCTCGCGGCGCTCCAGGTCGCCGCCGGTGAGGACGCCTTCTACCTCGTCGACCGCGCGGGCATCGAGGGCGTGCCCCTCGGCATCTTCCACACGGAGGTCGCCGAGCGCATCTACGTGCCCGCCGGCTACGCCATCGTCCCGGCGGTCAGCGCCGCCGTGCTCCAGGACCTCGTTCGCGAGCGCGGCGACGGCACCGTCTTCTTCGACGCCGCGACGGCCACCCCGCGCGTGGTGCCCAAGGCGAGCTTCGGGCCCGTCTCGCGGCGCATGCTCAAGGAGATCGCCGCCGTGCCCATCAGCGCCGCCCGGCCCGAGGCCGACGAGCCGGAGCTCCCGCTGCTGCGCTACGAGAAGCCCCGGCGCTTTCCTCTCTGGGGAGTCCCGACGCCCCAGGAGAGCGAGGCCGACGCCGAATAGGCGACGCCATGTCCGCGAAGATCCAGGCGCTCTACGAGTCCTTCGCCACCGGCTTCCTCGGCCCGGTGCTGCTCGGCGGCGAGGCGCAGCTCACGCGCCCGCTCGCGCCGGGCCTCCTCGACCATTTCGCCCTCTCCCGACCGCTCGACGAGGCCCTCGAGGAGCGCATCGTCGACCAGCTGCAGGAGACCGCCTCCATGCTGGCGCCGGCGGCGACGGTGCGCTTCCCCGAGCGCGGCATGATCGCCCTCGCGATGGCGGCGCACGACCTGGCGCTGGTCACCGACCCGCGCCTCGACCGCGCCTTCGCGCGCGGCGCCCGCCCGAAGATCCTGGGCTTCGCAGACGCGCTTCTCGATGAGGTCGCGCCGCCCCGGACGCGCGGGGAGGCGCTCGCGCGGCACGCCTTCGTCGCCCGGCTGCTCGAGGTGGTGCGCGAGGACACGGTCGTGAAGAGCTGGGCGGCGACCTATCGCTTCTACGGCCGCCCGCCGCCTGCGAACGTGACCGCGGCGCCCAAGCTCCGCTTCATCCGCGAGGACAAGACCCGCGCGCCGCTCCCGGGACTGCTCGCCGAGGGCGACGAGGCCGAAGAGCTGCGCCTCGCCCCGCGCCTCCGGGCGCTGCTGACCCGGAGCCCGCTCACGGAGCTCCTGCATCCGGAGCTCGCGCCGAACCTCGTCTTCGGGCAGGCCGCGCTCGGCGTGCTCAGCGACCCGGCGCTGCGGCACGGCCTCGCGCAGGCGCTCGTGCTCGAAGGCACCGGCCGGGTCGCGCAGCCCTTCGGCCGCGCGCTCCGCCAGCTTTCGGCGCTCGGACCGCCGCCGGCGTATCTCCGGGCGGCCCTCGCCTTCATCGCGGAGCTGCTGGTGCTGGAGGTCCTCGACGAACGCGCCGGCCACACGCCCAAGGACGAGCCCGCCGTGGGCGACGAGGAGCTCTTCAGCGCCGTGCTCCCGGCGCTCGTGGCGTACGAGGGCCCCTTGAGCGCGCTCGTGGACCTGACGCCCTTCGATCGCGCGGCGGTGGAGACACGCGCAAAGCGCCTCGCGCCGCTGGCCGGCGACGACGCGGTCGCGCTCGCGCTCACGCTGCTCGAGCGCGCCGACGAAGACGACGACGCGCGTCAGGCGTCGTAGGGCAGCGCGGCCTGCACGAAAAAGAAGCTCTGCAGGTCGGCGAGCATGGCCGTCTGCCGCTTCACCGACTCGGGCTTCACGAGGTAGGCGTTGGCGCCGGCCTCGTAGCAGCGACGCACCTCGTCCGGGTCGCTCGACGTGCTCAGCATCACGACCGGGACGCCGGCGATGCGCTCGTGCTTGCGAATGCGCGCGAGCACCTCGTGACCGTCGACTCCGGGCAGGTTGATGTCGAGGAGCACGAGGGAGGGAAGGTCCCGCCCGTCGAGGCTCTCTTCGAGGCTCTCGAGACCGGCCTCCCCCGTCGGCGCCTCCTCGAGGCGAGGCGGGTCGTCGAGACGCGAGAGCGCCGCCCGCAGCAGCACGCGGTCGGGCTCGGAGTCTTCGATGAGCAGGATGCGACGGTCCATCAACGCAAGGCTCACCGTGGGGCGGAGTCGCGGGCATGTCGAGGAAAAGTCGAGCGACTCCCCAGGAAAGAGCGACGTCCGAGGCCCACGACCGCCATCCCGGCGGGCGTGGTAGCTTCCCGGCGCCCGCATGAACGACGCCGCGATCCCGCAGAAGCTCCAGCAGGTCGCCCGCGAGCTCGAGCGCACCTTCCTCGGCAAGTCCGAGGTGGTCCGGCTCATGCTCGTCGCGGCCCTCGCCGGCGAGCACATGGTGCTCATCGGGCCGCCGGGCACGGCCAAGTCGGCGCTCGTGCGCCTCTTCAGCAAGCTCGTCGAGGCCAGCTACTTCGAGTACCTACTGACCCGCTTCACCGAGCCGAACGAGATCTTCGGCCCCATCGACATCCAGGCCTTTCGGGAGGGCGACTACCGGCGCCGAACCCAGGGCATGTTGCCGGAGTCGGAGATCGTCTTCCTCGACGAGGTCTTCAAGGCCAACTCGGCCATCCTCAACTCGCTGCTGAGCGTGCTCAACGAGCGCGTCTACACGGTGGGCGGCCGCGTCGTGAGGGTGCCGCTCATCAGCGCCTTCGGGGCGTCGAACGAGGTGCCGAACGACGAGGACCTGATGGCGGTCTTCGACCGTTTCCTGCTCCGCGTCCAAAGCAACAACCTCGACAGCTACCACTTCCACGAGCTGCTGCTGAAAGGCATCGACCACGAGGTCGCGAAGATCAGCGGCGGCTACGATGCGATGAAGCCCGTGCTCACCAGCGCCGAGCTCCACCAGGTACACGCGGAGTTCGGCGCGCGCATGAACTTCAGCGAGGACTTCCTCGCGGCCTACAAGGGTCTCGTCTTCCAGATCCGCTCGGAGGGTGTGAGCCTCTCGGACCGGCGCGCCATCAAGATGCTGAAGCTCTTCGCGGCGAGCGCGCTCCTCGACGGGCGCCCCCAGGCGGACCCGAGCGACTTCTTCATCCTCCGGCACGTCTGGAACAACCTCGACCAGGCGGAGATTCTCGAGGGCATCGTGGGCCCGGTGCTCGAGGGCTGGTACCGGGAGCACCCGGAGGCGCGGCGCTTCGGGGCGGCCGACGTAGGCCTCGATGCGCTCATCGAGGAGATCAACCGCATCCGCGACCTGCTCACGAGCGACCGGCCGATGAGCGACATCCAGCTCTTCAGTCACCTGAAGGCGCTCAACGAGATCAAGGCCGCGCTCCAGGCCATCAACACGCAGCCCGCCCGTGAGGCCATGGCCCGCGTGGAGCAGCTCCTCGGGCACGTCTTCCAGTCGGGGAAGTTCGCGCAGTAGCGCATGGCTCTCCCGCCGCAGTCCCGGGACGCCGCCGCCCGTGAGCTCGGCTCGCTCGCGCTGAGCGTCGTGCGCGTGGACAACCCGATGCTGGGCCTGCGGGCCGCCCAGTGGCGGAACGGCCTCGTCCGCGTAGGCCTCGACGTGCCCTTCTGGGCCGTGCACGACGTCGGGATGCTCGCGCTCGTGGACCCCGAGGCGGTGCCCCTCGGCCCGCGGCCGAGCCTCGCGCGGCTCCAGCTCGGCGCTGGATCGGCCGAAGCGCTCGCCGACTACGCCGAGACGCTCATGGAGATCGGTCAGAGCGAGGTGCTCGAGAAGGCGCGGCAGTGGCGCCTCGGCGACGACCTCATCAGCGTGCTTCTGCTCCGCGTGCTCGGGCCGCTCTGGGAGCGCTTCCGGGGACCGCAGCGCCGCGGCCAATCGCCGGCGCTCCTCCCGCTCGACCCTGAGGTCTACCGGGACCTCGAGCCGCAGCTCCCCGAGCTCTTTCGCGCGAGCGACCGCGAGGACGACGTGGGGTTCCTCGAGCACGTGGCCCGGGAGCGACTCCGGCTCATCACCGCCGTCGAGCAGATCGACCTGGACACGCTCCGCCTCCTCGGCATGTTCGGCGCGGAGGCGAACGCGGCCAACGCGCTGAACGTGCTCGACCTGCTCAACGTCTTCGAGTCGCCGGAGGCGAACGACATCGTCAACTTCAGCCTCGATCTCCTTCCGAGCGTGCTCGAGACGAAGCGTGCGAGCGGGCAGCAGAGCTTCGCCGTGGACGGCTACAGCGGCGTCGAGCGGCGCGGCACGCTCGACTCGCTGGTTCTGAGCGAGCTCGCCTTCGACGCGGACCTCTTCGACCGGCGCTTCGTGGAAAACGAGGTCTTCTACTACGCACGGGAGAAGCAGCACGAAGAGGACCGACGCCTCCACTACGTGTGCGTCGACGCGAGCGCGTCCATGCGCGGGCAGCGCGCCGTCTTCGCCCGAGGGCTCGCGCTCACGCTCATCAAGAAGCTCCACCTCCAGGGCGAAGACGTCTACTTCCGCTTCTTCGATTCGCGGCTCTACGAGGTGCAGCACGCCCGGGCGGGCCGGAGCGACACGGGCGGCATCAGCGTGCCCTACGTGCTCTGCTTCAAGGGGGAGCGGGGCCGGAACTACGCCAAGGTCTTCGGATTGCTCGCGAACGATCTTCAGCGCCTTCAGCGCCGCGAGCGCCGCTCACCGATCCTCTACGTGCTCACGCACGCGCAATGCCACGTGCCCGTGGAGACGGTGGACCGGCTCCGGAGCATCGCGCGCCTTTACGGCGTCTTCATGCTGCCGAGCGAGGGGCGGCTGGAGCTCGACTACGCGAGCCGCCTCGACACGCTCCAGGTCGTCGACGAGGCGAGCCTCTTCGAGCGCGATGCGCGGGCGAAGCGCGCCCTCGAGATCGTCGACGATGCCGCCAAGACGCGCGAGCCCCTCGTCGACGAGGACGCGCGCGTGTCCCGCGCGAGCCTCCCGGGCTAGTGCCCCTGCCGCATCGGCGTCATCGGCAGTAAAGTCGCGCGCGCATGGACCGCGCCTTCCGCGAGGCCTTCGATTCGCTGCCCTGGACGGCCTCGCTCTACGACGAGGGTGGCTTGGTGCGCGCCGTGAACGCGGCCGCCAGGGAGCGGGTGCGCGTAGCGGGCTTCGCGGAGGACCCCGTGGGCCGGCCCTGGCAGGAGGCCTTCCCCACGCTCGCCGGCACCGGCTTCGGGAGGCTCCTCGAGCGCACGCGGCAGGCCGCGCCGGGCTCCGGCATCAGCGACCAGTCCTTCACGACCAACGCGGACTACCGCGTGTTCACGCGGCACCTCGGCCGCGGCTGGGTCATCGTCTACTCCGAGCCACAGAGCGCCGTGGAAGCTTCCGCCCAGGAAGCCCTGAACGTGCGCCGGGAGCGTGACGCGCTGATCCGCAGCTACCCCTTCGGCACGCTCGCGTCCTTCGATGCCTCGCATCGCTACCTGGTGGTCGGCGGAGAGTCGTGGGAGGCCCTCGGCATCGACCCCGTGAGCCTCGAGGGGAAGCGTTTTCGGGAGCTCTTCCCCGCGGAGACCGCCGAGCGCCTCGACGAGCTGGCGGCGGCGGCGCTTCGCGGCGAGTCGCCGACGCTGCGCGTGGCCTATGGCGGACGGGTCTCCGACCTTCACGCGGGCCCGCTCCCGCCGGGCCCCGACGGAGCGCCCCGCGGCTTCTTCATCACCCGTGACGTGACCGAGGAGGTCGCCGCGCACGAAGAGCGCGAACGCGCGCGGCGCCTCGCGGAGCTCGGCGTGCTCGCGAGCACCGTGGCGCACGACTTCAACAACCTGCTCATGGAGATCCAGGGCTGGAGTGAGGCGCTGCGAGACGGCCTCGCGGACGGGTCCGCCTCGGAGCAGGACCTGGACGCCATCCTGCGGGCGACGGAGCGCGGGAGCGCGCTGGTGCAGCAGCTGCTCCGTCACGGCCGACGCGAGCCCGGCGGCGAGCGCGTCGCGGAGATCGCGGAGCTCGTGCCCAACCTTCGGGCCGTGGTGCCAGCCTCGGTGGTCCTCGGCGTGGACGTGCCGTCCGGGCTTCGCGTGGCGATGCCGCCGGACCATCTGCTTCAGGTGCTGATGAACCTCGTACGCAACGCGGCCGATGCGATGCCCGGCGGGGGCCGGATCCGGGTGACGGCCGGGACCTCCCGGGAGCGGATGGTCGAGCTCCGCGTGGAGGACGAAGGCGAGGGTATGGCGCCAGAGATCGCGGAGCGCGCCCTCGAGCCCTTCTTCAGCACCAAGGGCGAGCGTGGTACGGGGCTCGGGCTCGCGGCGGTGCAGGACTACGTGCGGCGCTCGAGCGGACGGCTGCGGGTGGACTCGGCGCCGGGAGCGGGGACACGGGTGGTCATCGAGCTACCGCAGGTCGGGGCCTCGGCGAGCGCGGCCTCGACGCGGGCGACGGCCACGAATGCCGGCCCCGAGCTCACCCTACGCGCGGGGCGCCGGGTGCTCGTGGTCGAAGACGAGGACGGGGTTCGCCGCTCCATCGCGCGCTACCTGAGCCGGCGCGGCGTACACGTGGACCAGGCGGCCGATGGGAGGGAGGCCCTTCAGCGCCTCGCCGCTCGGCGGGACTACGACCTCGTGTTGACGGACCTGGACATGCCGGGGCTGCGCGGGGACGAGCTGATCGCGCGGGCTCATGGGGACATCGCCTCGGAGGCTCGCTTCGCCCTGATGAGCGGCGACACGAGCCGCGTCGCGCTGCCGCTTCCCCGAGACGTCGTGGAGCTGCGCAAGCCCTTCGCCCTGAGCCGCCTGCTGACGCTGCTCGACGCGGGGCGCTGAACCGGGGAAGCGCCTCGCCTAGAGCGGCTCGACGGCGAGGCGCTCCACGCCCACGCGGAGCTGGTGCGTGAGCGCGCGCCGCTCGATGAGACCGGCGGCGTCGGGGAGACCCACGTCGCGCGCGAACTGCTTGCGCAGCCGGCAGACGTCGACGTTCAGCTTGCTGCGCTCGCTCCCGAGCTGCTTCGCGAGCCACTCGGCGTACACCCAGCCGTGCTCCGCCGGCCGGAGCTGGCCCGCGGCCTGGTCTTGAAGCCGAGCTTCGGCGAGAAGCAAGAGCACCTCGTGGCTCGCGCGCGGCGCAAGCTCGATCTCGCGGCCGCCGAGCTCCGCGACGACGCCGACGGTCTCGCGGTCCCGGCTCACGCGCACCCGGAGCGCGAGCGCCGAGAGCCCCAGGCGGAGCGTCCCCGGCGTGTCCTGCTGGGTCTCCGGGATGTGCGTCCCCGGCCCCCAGGGAGGCAGGGCGAGGCGCCATGGGTCGCCCGTCACCTCGAGCACCTCTCCGTCCTGCACCGCGAAGGTCTCGCCGCTGCTCACCCACTCACCGGCCCAGCCTCCCTCTGGGCCGTGGTGGATCTGCGCCTCGGGCGACTCGCCGGGGGGCAAGAAGAGCAACCCCGCGTCCGCCTCCACGACGAGGTTCGCGCCGTTCCCCTCGGTGGGTCCGAGGCGCGTCGCGCGGGCGCCCGGCGGTGCGTCGTCGGCGAGCACCCAGGGTGAGGTGGCCGAGGCGTGGAACTGGACGCGGCTCCCCTTCTGGAGCGGCTGATGGTGCTTGATCGGCGCGCCCTCGAGATAGGTGCCGTTGCGGCTCCCGAGGTCCCGCAGCCACCAGCGCCCGTCCTGGTAGTAGATCATCGCGTGAAGCCCCGAGACCCGGGGATCATCGATGCGCAGGTGGCACGTCTCGCCCCGGCCCACGAGGGTGCGCTCGGCGAGGGTGAAACCAGCTGCGTCGTCGTGGCGAAGGCGACCCATCCAAGTGCTCCGACGTCGATACCCGCCCCGGGGGCGACGCCCGGTGCGCCACGCACCGAACGAACGATTCAGCTGTGAGAGTACGCGTTTTGGCCGTGCGCGGATAGAACGAATCCCACGTCGAAGGCGACGCGCATCGACGGGCAGCGTCCTCCCGGGCATGGCGACGCGGCGCCCGCGCGCGCGACCGCCGAGCTACTCGGAGTCGTCGTAGGTGTCGGGCTCGCGCTTCGCCTGGAGCTCTTCCCAATCGCCGGCGCACTGCGGGCACGCCAGGACTTCCTTCGCGATCTCGTAGCCAGCGCCGCCCGGGTCGTCGAAGAGCCGCGTCTTCCGGCCGATGCGGTGCTTGTTGGCCTTCGGCCGGCTCGGGTACTCGGTCGCACGAAGCTTGATCGGGATCTTCACGGCGCGCGTTCCGGGCGCCTGGATCTGCTTCGTACCCTGCTTGCAGGTGATCTCGTCCACGTGGTCGGGGAGCTCGCACTTGTACATGGACGGGAAGGTAAGGGCGCGTCCGGGGGCGAGGCAACGGGCGCCCGGGATCCGGCTCCACGTGCGGGAGAGCACCCTTCTCGAGGGACCCTGGTCACAGGCGCTGTGAATTGGAGTAGACTCTGCAGTCTCACCGACGGTCGCGGTCGTTCTCGCACTTCTACCGGGACCCTTCGATACCCCCGCCAGCGTCTGCCGGTGGGGGTTTCGTTGTTTTCGGCTCACGCGGGCGTGGGCTTCCACCGAGCGAAGGAGCTCGGCCGGAGCTCAGCGCGCGTGGAGCGCGGGCGCGACGCCAGCCGCCGCCCGCTCGGGGCGGGTCCAGAAGTCGGCGCCACCCCGCGAGACGCGGCGGCGGAGCGTCTCGGTCACGCCGTCGTGCGCGTCGGCCGCGACACCGAGCCAGAGCCCGAGCGCGTTCACGTCGAGCTGCGCGAGGAGCCCCGAGAGCTGCATCGGGCCCAGCCCCGGCTCCACGAGCGTGGACCAGCCCTCGGCCTCGAGCTCGACGGCCCAGAGCTCGAGCGAGAGCTGCATCTCGAGGGGATGCCGGTGGCGATGCGTCGCCAGCGACGAGAGCACCGCGAGGCGCGGCGAAGCCGGACGCTCGGGAGCGCGGGCGCGCTGGTCGCGAAGCAGGAGCAGGAGCGCGCTCAGCGCGAGCGTGACGTCGACCTCGCTGCAGCGCCCTTCGCTTCGGGCCGCGAGCACCTCGCGCGCCACGGCGGGCACCACGACGTCCACCCACCACCCCTCCGGACGTCCGGCCGCCTCGCCGACGAACGCGCGGAGCGCTCCGGGGTCTCCCGACGTCGCGAGGCGGTACACCGTCGCGGCATCACCCCTGTCTAGCTCCACCGGCTCCAAAGGGTCGACGGTGCCTAACATGCTGGCGTCTCCTAGCCGCAACCCACTGCGCTCGCGAATGCCGCTGGGTTCCTCGGTGTGGCGCGGTGGGCGGAATCGCACACCCACCAGCGCAGGAAGTGCGCAGCGAATCGCCTCCGACAGGCGATCTCGGTCGGTACCATCCACCCGGGCGTCGAACCTGCAACCGCCGTTCCGCGACGCATGGGCCCCTTCGCGCCGAAGGGGGATCCGGGGCGCCGGTAACGGGTCCCGCCGAGACCGCCGCGCTATGGTTTGCCATGGACGGCGGCAGCAATGCGGCCGCGGGCAACCTGCGCGCCCGGCGGACCCGGCGCGTTCGAAGCCAGCGACGGCTTCGCGTGGGCCTCGCCGTCTTGCTCCTGCCACCGGCCATCGCGGTGGGCGCCTCGCAGACGCCCTGGGGAGAGGAGCGTCTCGCGACGCTCGCCGAGGGCCTGCTGCGGGACGAGCTCGGGCTCGAGACGGAGCTCGAAGGACTGAAGGTCGGATGGGGCGCCTGGCCGCCCTCGCTCACGCTGCGCGCCGAGGGCATCGAGCTTCGGCATCCCACCGCCGGGCCCTTCATCGAGGCGGACGCGCTCATGCTTCGGCCGAGCCTCGGCGCGGTGCTGGTCGGGCAGATCGATCTCCAGACCATCGAGCTCACGCGGCCCTCCGTACGCCTCGTCGTCACCGAGGACGGCCTGGCCAACGGGCCCACGCTCGCCGAGAGCGAGGGCGGGCCACCGGCGCTCCCCTTCGAGCGCCTGCGCATCGAGGGCGGAGTGGTCGCCGTCGAGGCGGAGCCCCTCGGGACGGCGCGCCTCGAAGGCCTCGAGCTGGATCTCGCAGCCAGCTCCGGCTCCGAGGGCCTCGAGCTCGACCTCGTGCTCGACGCCGTCGGCGGCGCGCTGAGCCACGCGGAGGGCATCGAGCCCGTGCAGCGCCTCCACGCGACGGCCCGCGTGAACGTGGGCGAAGACGCGCTCCTGGTGGACGCCGACCGCTTCGTTTTCCGCACCCCCTACGCGGCCGTGACGCTCGAGGACGCGACGCTGGCGAAGGAAGGCGAAGGCCCGCTGCGCTACGCGGGGCACACCGCGACGCGCATCGAGCTCGCCCGCCTCGCGCGCCTCCCGCTCCCCGTCGAGCTGCCGCCGCTCGAGGGCACGCTGCGCGTCGAGGGCGACCTGAGCGGCGACGACGCGGGGGTGCCGAGCGGGGAAGGCCGCGTCGTGCTCGAGCGTGGGCGGCTCCTGCGGCGCTTCGTGCTCGGCAATCGCGTGGACCTGCAGGTGCGCGCGGACTCCGAGGGCGTCGAGGTGCTGGAGGGGAGCGAGGTCTTCCTGCCGAGCGGCGGCGGACGCGCGAGCCTGGAGGGGCGCATCGGCCTGGCCGAGGGCTTTCCCCTGGACGTCACCCTCGGCCTCGAGGACGCCACCCTGGCTTCCATCATGGAGGCCGTCGGCAGCAACCCCGAGATCCTGACGCATTGGCCCATGACCGGGCGCGCGCGCCTCGTCGGGACGCTGATGCCGCTCGCGATGGGCGGACCCGTCGACCTCGTGACCGAGGGCTTCCTGGTCACGGAGGACACGCATCACGTGCGGCCCCGGCGCCCCGTGCTCGCGGTGCCGCGGGCGACGCTGCGGGGACGCTGGGATTTCGACGAGGACGCCCTCGCCTTCTCGCGCCTCGTCGTGGAGAGCGCCCGCTCGCGCCTCGAAGTGCCGGTGCTGCGTCTCAGCTACGAGGACAACTTCGAGGTGCTGGTGCGGAGCGAGCGCTTCGACCTCGAGGACGTCTCTCCGCTCCTCGACGACATCGCGCTGGCGGGCCGCGGCGCCCTCGACGTGAAGGTCGTCGGAACCTACGACGCGCCGCGCATCAGTGGCCGCACGAGCCTCGCCGGCTTCGCCTTCGACGGGCTCCCCGGCGGCGACGTGACGAGCGACTTCGAGCTCCTGCCCGGCTACCAGAGCGTGCTCTTCCCGCTGGTCGAGGCGACGAAGAACGAGAGCCGGTACCGCGTGCACGACCTGCTCCTGGGCTTCGGGGCGTCGCGCTTCCGCCTCCAAGGCGAGCTCGAGCTCCAGCGCGTGACGCTCGCCGACACCTACCACGCCCTCCAGATCCACGAGGACGAACGGTTCACGGACGTGCAGGGCGTGGCCCGCGGGCGCATGTCCCTCGACTACTCGCGCGGCGCGCCGGAGGATGGCCCGAACGGCACCTTCCTGACGCGCATGGACCTGACGCTGCCAGCGCTCGAGGTGAGTGGCGTCGGCTTCACGGACGGGCGCCTCTCCGGACGCTTCCGCTGGGAGGACTACACGCAGGGCCTCGATGGCGGGGAGCTCGACCTCGAGCACCTGGAGCTCCGAAAGGGCGGAGGCCGGGCGAGCGTCGAAGGGCGCATCGCCGTCGGCGGCGCCACGCGGCTCACGGTCACGGCGGACCACCTGGCCCTCGGCGAGCTCGAGAAGCTGGAAGGCTCGGGGATCGCCGGCAGCTACGCCGTGCTCGGCGAGGTCCGCGGCACCACCGCCGTCCCGCGCGCACACTTCGACGTGGCGCTCACGGGCGTGCGCCAGGGCGAGACGAGCCTCGGCGACGGTCGCCTCTACGTGCGGCTGACGGACCGGCAGGACCCCTGGGTCCGCGAGGCCCGGGACTGGGACACCGTCCCCGCGGGCGCCCCCTGCGGGCACGCACGCGCCGGCTTCGCCCGGGGGCGCTGGCGCCCCGCGCGACCGCTTCGCACGAGCGAGGGCCCCGTGCCCGCGCACGTGACGCCCATGGCCTACCTCGTGTGCGGCGAGGGCCTGGGCGGCGCCCTCGCGGTGGACCTGGCCTTCGGCTGGACCGACGAATACCCGGTGCGCGGCGTCGTGGCGCTCCGGGACCTTCGCCTCGACCGCTTCGCACCGGATCCGCGCCTGGGCGGAGCCGTGGACGGTCGGCTGACGCTCACGAAGGGGTCGCTGCTCGCGCCCGAGACCCTCGAGGGGGCGCTCCGGCTCGGCACGCTGCGCCTCGTCGCGCGCAACGAGCGCGGCGCCACGCAGGTCGCCCTCGAGAGCGAGGCGCCGGTGGAGGTCGCGCTCACCGACGGCGGGTTCCTCGTGGAGCAGGTGCGCCTCGGCGGTGACGGCGCAGCGCTAAGGGTGGAGGGCGGCGGGTCGTCGCGCGGGGACCTCGGCCTTCGCGTGGCCGGCGACGTGGACCTCGGGCTGCTGGCGCGCGTGTCCGACGACGTGCGCCGGAGCGCGGGCGCGTTACGCTTCCGGGTGCGCCTCACGGGCAAGGTGAGCGACCCGGCGGTCTTCGGCGACGTGGTGGTCCGCGGCGGGAGCGCGGAGGGCGAGGGGCGCCCGGCGTCCCTCGACGACATGAACGGACGCCTCACCTTCAGCGAGCGGCGCATCCTCGTCGAGCGCCTCGACGCCGAGCTGGCCGGTGGCTCCCTGGCCATCGCGGGCGGCGCCTCCATCGCGGAAGGCGCGCTGGAACGCTACGGCTTCGACGTGAGTCTCCGGAACGCGACGCTCACGCCGGAGGACGGCGTGCTCGTCGCGCTGGGAGCGGACGCGGCGCTGAGCTGGCAGAAGGGCCAGCGTCTGCCCCTCCTCGCCGGCGAGGTAGAGCTCCGGCGGGCACGCTACGAGCGACGCATCGACGTCAGCCCGACGCTCGGGCAGCTCTACCGGCCGCAGCGCGCGGAGGTGGAGCGCTACGACCCGCAAGCGGACAACGTGGAGATCGACCTACGCATCACGGACCGCTCGCCGCTGCGTATCCGGAACAACCTCTTCGACCTCGATCTCCGCATCGACGAGGCGGAGCGGCCCTTCCGCATCGTCGGCACGGACCAGCGCTACGGCATCCTCGGCAACGTGCGCATCCCGCGGGGCGTGGTGCGCTTCCGCGGCACGGAGTTCGACGTGACCACCGGCGACGTGCGCTTCGACGACGCAAGCCGCGTGGACCCGCGCTTCGTGGTGCTCGCGCAGACGGAGATCCGTCGCCAGCAGACCTCGGAGGACCTCACGGGCGTGGCCTGGCAGATCCGGCTGCGGGCCGAGGGCACCATGGACGGCTTCCGCCTCGACGCCTCGAGCAACCCGCAGCTGAGCCAGGAGGACCTGGCGCTCCTGCTCACGGTGGGGCTGACGAGCGCCGAGGCGCAGCAGCTCCAGGCGGGCGACGTCGGCGGCACGGCGCGCGAGGCGCTGAGCGCGCTGACGGGCGTGAACGACGAAGTGCGCGACGCGGTGCAGGTCATCGACGAGTTCGCGATCACGACGCGCTACTCCCCGGACACGGGCCGGCCCGAGCCGATGGTCACGGTGGGCAAGCGCATCACGGACCGTGTGCGCGTGAGCGCCTCGACGGGGCTCACGGGCGAGGAGCGCACCTTCACGACGGGCGTCGAGTGGCGCCTCGGCGACGAATCCAGCGTCCAGGTCAGCTACGACAACATCAACCGCGAATCGAACTCCCGCATCGGCAACATCGGCGTCGACTTCCACTGGCGCCTGGAATTCGAGTAGCGAGGCGGCGGGCATGCGGGACGCCTCGGCGAGCGTTGGGCCTGCGATGCGCCTCCTGATCCTTCCGGCGTTTGCCAGCCTCGCTGCGCTCATGCTCCTCCTGGCGCCCGAGCGCGCCGCTTCGCAAGGGACCGCTCGGCTGCGCGTCGCGGCGTGGGTGCCTTACTGGAACCGGGCCGAGGGAACGGTCTCGGCCCGGCAGCACCTGGACGCGCTCGACGAGCTGAGCCCCTTCGGCTTCGAGGTGCAGGCCGATGGCACGCTGGTCGACAAGACGGCGCGGCGACCAGGCCGCTGGAACCCGCTCTTGCGCGCGGCGCGGCGCCGCGGCGTGAAGGTGATCCCGAGCTTGATCTGGCTGCGCGCCGACGAGCAGCGGGCGGTGCTCGGGGACCCGGCGCTGCGCGCGGCGCACATCGCCCGCGTCGTCGAGGTCGCGCGGCGGCCCGGCGTCGATGGCGTCGACATCGACTACGAAGGTCGCGACGGCCCCGACCGCGCGATGTTCGCCACGTTCCTGAGCGAGCTCCGCGCCGCGCTGGCGCCCCTGGGAAAGACGCTCGTCTGCACCGTCGAGGGACGCGAGGGCGAGAGCCCTCCGCCGGGCGCGAACGCCGGGCAGCGCATGGCCTATTCGGTCGACTTCCAGGCCCTCGGACGGGAGTGCGACGCCGTTCGGCTCATGGCCTACGGGCAGTGGTACCTGCAGCATGGCGAGCGATCGTTCACCAACGCCGGCACCGCCGAGGGGCGCGAGCCTCACGCGCCCAACAGCAGCGACGGCTTCGCCGAGCGCGTCGTGCGCTACGCGCTCCGGCACGTGCCGGCGGAACGGCTGCTGCTCGGCGTCCCGACGCACGGGCGTGTCTTCCGCGTGGGCGGGGAGCCCGGGGCCTGGACCTATGAGAGTCGCGGCGCGATCCATGAGGCGCGCTTCCTGGAGCTCGCCGCGCGGCCCACCGCACGCGTCGATCGCCCCGCCGGAGAGCGGCGCCTGCGTATCGGGTCTGGACCCAGCCGACGCCTCGCCTACCTCGCGGACGCGACCACGCTCCGCGGCCGTATCGCGCTCGCCCGGCGCCTCGGCATCGCCGGCGTGGCGCTCTTCAAGATCGACGGGCGCGAGGCGGCCGGCCTCTGGGAGGTGCTCACCGAGGCGCGTCGATGAGCGCGGTGGACCAGGTGGTGAGCGAGGCCGCCGGGCAGGCGACGACCATCGACTACGCCTACGCCTACTGGCCCTGAGCCGGCGGGCGACCCGCGTCAGATCAGGATGATCGTCCCCTCCGGGGGAACGATGATGAAGACGTTGCGGCTCGAGAGATCGGCCACGCCGTTGCCAACGACGACGATGCGGGCCTGGAAGATCTCTGCCTCGTCCTGCGGCGGGCGGAAGTCGTTCTCGAAGCGGATCGCGAACTCGACCTGCGTGCCCGGGATGACCCGGTAGAAGGTCGTCTCGTCGAAGCGATCGAAGCCGCTCTCGGGGAAGCCCGAGACGGGCATGAGCGAGGCGATGAAGCCCGTGGCGTCGACGTCGTCGGGGTTGCCCGCGACGTTCTCCGTCCGCGTCGAGACGTCCTGCGGCGTGCCGCCCACCAGGTTGCGCACGGCGTCGACCACCGTCGCATCGAGGCCCGAGCCGTCGCCCGCGATCTCGAAGAAGAGCGGCGCGTCGTCCACGTCGACGGCGCCCGTGTCGCGAGCGATGGCCCGATAGTCGTCCGCGCCGGCGCTGCCGCCGCTGAAGATCGGCAGCACGCGGGCGCCGATGCCGTTGAGCGCGTCGACGGCCGCCGCGTAGCCCGGCGCCTCGAAGGAGTACGCCTCGGAGTCGCCGGGCCCATTGTGGAAGCTCGCGTCGCCGAAGAGGAGCACGATGGGCAGCGCGCCCGGGCGGAAGCAGGGGTAGCCGACGAAGTCGCCAGATACGTCGGGGCCCGTGGGCGGACACTCGCGGCTCGGGACGCTCCCACCGGGCCAGCTCAGCCCGCTTCCCGTGGCCGTGGCGAAGAGCGCCGGCACGTAGGATTCGGGGAAGTCGGCGCCGAAGTGACACGGCAGCCCCTGCACGGCCTCGAGGATGTCGGGCGTGCCGTTGGGCGTGCCCGTGATGCTCCCGATGCCGACGTCCTCCACGTCGGATCGATCGTTCGGGCACTGGTTGGGCCCCGCGTCGAGGCTCCACTCGCCAAGATCCTGCTCCGGCGGCGCGATGTCCCGGAGGAGATAGAAGGGCAGGTCACGGTCGTCCCCGTAGCGCGCCGCCGTCGGCGAGTCGTAGGGGTAGTCGTCCATGCCCGCGACGCCGAAGTGCACGTCCGGGATGTTCTCCTCGATGCCGGGAATCACGACGTCGAGGAGCCCGCCGATGAGGTTCGTCCGCTCGTCCTGCATCGAGCCCGTCATGTCGACGAGGAAGAAGACGTCGGCGATGGCGATCTCCGTACCGAAGACGAGCGTGCGGTTCTCCGGGCTGCCCTCGAAGGGAAGCACCACGAAGAAGTCGCCGGGCGCGAGACCCTCCGCCGCATCGTTCGGGTCGGTACCGGTGCCCTCGACCTCGCCCAGGTCCGACACGCCGTCGCCATCGCTGTCCGGGTTCGTCGGGTCCGTGCCGAGCATGCGCTCGCGGGCGTCGGAGAGACCGTCGGCGTCCGAGTCCGTGTCGAGGAAGTCCGCGACCCCGTCGAAGTCCGACGAACGCGGGCCGCAGGGGTTCGGTCCGGCCTCCTCGGCGTCGGGGATGCCGTCGCCGTCGCTGTCGGTGTCGAGGCGGTTCGGCGTGCCGTCGCCGTCGACGTCGCCCTCGCCCTCGCGTTCGTCGGGGATGCCGTCGCCGTCCGCGTCGGCCTCGGGGTTGCATGGCGGACCCATGTCCCGGGCGGGCGTCGCGCCACCGTCGCTCGGGATCGTCGCGAGGGTGCCCTCGCAGGCCACGAGCGAGACGAGCAGCAGCAGGGAGAGGGCGCGCATGGGCGGAGCCGATCGTATCGGTGGCGGCCCCGTTCTCGCCATTCCGTGGGTGTCGCTACTTGCAGCTGGGGGCGCGACGGCCCCGCTCTGGTGAAGGCGCGGAGCGGCCCGGGCACGGGGTTCTTCGCGTTGTTCAGAACAGGCCGATGGAGAAGTGGAAGCTGCCGATGGGCTCGCTGAGGAACTCGCGGCGGGCGAGGAGGAAGCCATAGTCGAGGGCGATGGGGCCCACGGGGGTGGCGATGCGCAGGCCGAGACCCGCCGTCGGCCGGAGCTGAACCGGCGAGAAGGCGCTGGGCTCGATCCAGGCGTTCCCGAGGTCCACGAACGCGCCGCCGCCGACGTCGCCCGCGAGGGGAAAGCGGAGCTCGCCGCGCAGCACCATGAACACGTCGCCGCCCTGCACCACCGCCGCCGAGTTCACCTCCCCGGTGCGCTCGATCTGGTCCGCGAGGTCCTGGGGCACGAGCGCGTCCTGGAAGTAGCCCCGCAGCGTGTTCACGCCGCCGAGGAAGAACTGCCGGTTCGGGTAGGTCTCCGAGCTCGACTCGAGATGCACCACGCGGCCGAGGCGAAGCTGCGACGCGAAGACGATGCCGCGGGGCAGCGGCAGATACCCGCTCGCCGTCAGCAGCATGCGGAGGTGGTTGCTCTGGAACTGCTCCTGCTCGCCGGCGACCTCGAGGACCTGCGAGCTCACCGTGGTCGCGTACTCGAGCGTGCTCACGACGAAGAAGCCGCGCCGCGGGACGAAGGCGCTGTCGCGCCGGTCGAGCGTCGCGGTCATGGAGGTCGCGACCACCGTGCTCTGGCCCTGGGGGACGCGGAGCAGGTTCCGGAGCCGCGGGTCCACCGTCTGCTCGAGGAGATCTTCGTAGCTCTCCTCGCCGAGGATTTGAATGTCGTTGTTCTCGAGGTCGGCGGAGACCGAGAGCTGGAAGAGGCGCACGGGACGCCACGCGAAGGTGACGTCGACGTTGTTCTTGTCCAGGCCGAAGTTTCGCTCGTTCTCGCGCTGATGGATGAAGCTGAGCGACGCCCGCACCTTGGGCAGCCCGATCCACGGCACGCCGAGCGTTGCCGAGACCCGCCGCTCGAGCCGCTCGGCCAACGTGAGCGCCGTGAAGCGCTCCTCGAGCACCGGGTCGATGAAGATGAACTGGTAGCCGAGCTGCGCCCGGAGCGTCAGCCCGAGGGCCTGCCCGAAGAGGTTCCGGTAGCCGTACTCGATGCCGAAGCGCGCACCCTGCGCCGTCGAGAGGCCGGCGCGGAAGTCGAGGTACTGCGTGCGGCGCTCACCGACCTGCACGACGAGGGGCTTCACGCGCGCCGGCAGGTCCGGATCCTCGGGCTGCACGGTCACGCCGCTGAACACGCCCAGACTTACGAGCGCCGCCTGCGCGTCGCGGAGCGCATCGGGCGTGAGCACGTCGCCGGGATGCAGGGGCATCACGCGCCGCAGCAGGCCCTCGTCGGTCACGTCGGCGCCCCGGACGACGATCTCGCCGACGCGCACCTCGTAGCGCTCGGCGATGCTCAGGTCGATGGCGACGCGCTTGCAGAGCGGCGCCGTCGTGCCCCCGGCGTGCGCGCCCTCCACGGCGGCGCAGGGGAAGGCACCGGAGAAGCGCGTCGCGCTCTCGACGCGCACGAAGTAGTAGCCGCGATCCCGGAAGGCCTCCTCGACGCGTCCGGTGGCGCGCTCGAGGGCGAGGTAGCTGAAGGGCTCACCGCGGCCGAGGCCGAGCGCCTCGAGCACCGCCCGGTCGCCGAGCGCCTCGTTGCCCAGCACGCGCACCTCGTGGAGGTAGGCGCGCGGGCCTTCCACGACGGGCACGACGACCTCGGCGAGGGCCCGGTTCTGACCGTCCCGACGCAGCTCGGCCGGGCCGACTCGCGCGTCGAGGTACCCCTCGGCCTCGTAGAGCTCGCGGACGTGCTCCGTCGCCGCGGCGTAGGCAGCCTCGTACCAGACGGCGAGGGGCTCTACTTCGACCGGGGCAGGAGCCGGCGCGCGGGCCTCGGCGCGCGATCCGACCAGCGCGTCGACGTCCTCCGTGCTCACGGGGTCGAAGAGCCGCGCTTCCGGGAGCGCGTCGCGGAGGTAGCTCGCCATCTGCTCGTCGAGGAAGGCGCGGCGGAAGTGGCTGGCGCCAGGATAGTGGCGCCTGCGGACCACGAGCTGAGCACCCGGCGCGACGTCCACCCGGAGCGTCGCGCGCTCCGCGCCCGGGCCCTCGTGGCGGCTGAGCGTGACCCGCGCGTCCTCGAAGCCCTTGCGCCGGTACACGTCGACGAGGCGCGCCTCGAGGGCGCCGAGGCTACCGGGGACGAGCCGCTCGCTGCCAAGGCGGAGCGCCTCGCGAACCTCGCCGCGCGTGAGCGGCCGCTGGCCACGGATCTGCACGCCGTAGCGCGGCCCGATGCGCGACGTCACCACCACGTCGACGCCCTCGCCGGTGCGCGCGTAACGGAGCGGGCCGAGGGCGGCTTCGAGCCAGCCTCCGTCGCGGAGGGTCTGCTCGGCGTCGCGGAGGCTCGCCGTGAGGGCGGGCCGGTCGAGGCGCGTGCGCGGCCGCGCGCGAAGGGCGGCGCGGGCCCCGCTCTCGGGCGGGAGCGGGTCGCCGTCCACGCGGACCCGGCTCACGCGCGTGGGCGCGTTCTCCGTGATCACGACGCGGAGCACCTTTCGCGAGGGATCGTCCGTGTCGCGAAGCAGAAGCTGCACGTGGGCGTCCTCGTAGCCGCGCTCGGCGTACATCTCCTCGAGCCGCGCCGCCTTGCCCGGAAGCTCGTCTCGGTCGACCTCCCCGCCGGCGGCGAGGCCGAGCTCGCGCCGGAGATCGGCCTCGTCGAGGGCCCGGGCGCCGACCAGGTCGCCGCGCAGCAGCACCGTGCGCGCCGTGAGACGCCCGATGACGCGTACGCCATCGCCCTCGGGAAGCAGCCCGAGCTGCACGTCGGCGTAGCGCCCCGTCGCGAGCAGGGCGATCACCGCGTCGCGGAGGAGCGCGCGGCTCAGCCGGTCGCCCACGCGGATGGGCACGTCGTCTGGGAGGAGCGTGCGCGCGTCCCGGCCTCGAAGCTCGACGGCGCGCACCTGCCGGCCCCGGAGCGCCGCAGGCACGTCGGCGCGGGCCGCCCGCGCTTCGCCGAACAGGAGCGCGAGCGCCGCCACCACGAGCCCCACCGCGCGCATGCCGCGGCGGGCGCCGCGCGCGGGTCGAGGGTGGAGCGGATCTCCTGCGCGAGGGCGTCGGGC
>ERZ1740059.358-NODE-358-length-25140-cov-5.351246_pt1 | contig 25140 bp, 21 predicted proteins | sample MGYA00581744_ERZ1740059 | MGnify/ENA primary metagenome ERZ1740059 (study PRJEB43018, sample SAMN04849738) | marine metagenome | isolation source: floating plastic debris | place: Pacific Ocean | collected 2008-08-28 | study: EMG produced TPA metagenomics assembly... | reverse complement strand
ACGGCCTGATGCGGATGAATGAGAGCGAGCAAGTCGTCAGCCTGTTCCGCGAGCATTACAATATCCCTTTGGTCCATGTCGACGCGTCGGACCTCTTCCTGGGCGAGCTGGCGGGTGTCAGTGACCCGGAGAAGAAACGCAAGACGATTGGCAAACTCTTCATCGACGTGTTCGAGGAAGAAGCCAAGAAAGTCGGCGGCGCCGATTTCCTGGCACAGGGCACGCTCTATCCGGACGTGATTGATAGCGTCTGCGCGATTGGCGGGCCGTCCGTGACGATCAAGAGCCACCACAATGTCGGCGGCCTGCCGGAGCGGATGAATATGCAACTGGTTGAGCCGTTGCGGGACCTGTTCAAGGACGAGGTGCGGGCGCTTGGTCGAGAACTCGGTTTGCCGGAGGCCGTTATCGGGCGTCATCCCTTCCCGGGCCCGGGTCTCGCCATCCGAATTCCGGGCGAGATCACGCGCGACAAGGCGGATACGTTGCGCAAGGCGGATGCGATCTATCTTGAAGAATTGCACAAAGCCGACTTGTACAATCAGATCTGGCAGGCTTTTGCGGTGCTCTTGCCGGTCAATACGGTCGGCGTGATGGGTGATGAGCGGACCTATGAGAACGTTCTGGCATTGCGGGCTGTAACCTCGACGGATGGTATGACGGCGGACTATTTCCCATTTGAGCATGACTTCCTGGGCCGCGTTGCGACGCGCATCATCAATGAAGTAAAGGGCGTCAATCGGGTGGTCTATGACATCACGTCAAAACCGCCGGGCACGATTGAGTGGGAGTAGACAGTGCGCCGTATCCGCTTGCAATTTGAGCAAGTCTTGCTCGCCTGAAGGACAGCATGAAGCGCTTGGCCTCACTTCCAGATTGAAAGCGGTTTCTTTTCGCGAATTTGTCTGCATAACCAACTTATGCGGGTGGACGAACGGTATTTGCGCTATGCATTGGCGTTGGCTTTTGCGCTGGGCGGCTTTTGGGCTCTCCTGGTCAGGGGGGAGGCTTGGCCGTTTGCGATGGAGGATTTGCGCCTTGGGCCACACCAGGCGCTGATTGCGGATTCGCAGATGGAGACCGCGCTCGAACAAGAGGTGTTGAATGGAGGCGTAATTACGGATCTAGCGCGCCGGATCTTGACGCACGAACCGCTCGCCGTTTACCCGTTCGAAGGGCTCTTAGCAGCTGAAGTAGATCGAGAACGATTGGTACCGGGCAGCATGGATGTGACGGCTGCTGACACTTATGCAAATGCAACCTTGGATCGGGATGGTCGCAACCTAACTGCGCGCTTCTATTTGCTGGATAGAGCGATCATCGCAGGCGACTGGGACAATGCGCTAGCGCAGTTCGGTGGGGCGTTTGAGCTTTGGCCCGAAGAGCGTGGTGAATTGTTGTTCGGGTTGGAGCAGATGCTGGTTGAACCTGGAATGGTTGACGCGCTCATTCGAGCTTCAGATCGCGGTGTCGCTTGGGTCCCTGGTTTTCTGCGGCAGATATCGATTGAAACGCTCGAGCCGGATCAAATCGAACGACTGTATCGGCCGCAACCTGACGCGCATGAACACCTCTTAGGGCGACTGACCCAAGCGGGACAGTTCGAACAAGCCTATCAATTTTGGTTCAGTTTACAGCCTGAGGAAGCAGCGAAGTATGGTCTAGGCCTAACCGACCCATCCTTTGAGGGCTCAGCCTTGCTGTCTCCATTCAACTGGCAAATCGACTCAGAGTTCGCGGAATTTTCACCCGAACAAGAGGCGCTGCTGATCTATTATCGCGGTAGGGGACGCGCGGTTTTCGCCTCACAAATCACGCGCGTTCCGATGGGGGCTTATGTTTTTCGCGCAAACATAGACTCGATTCCTGATGACACTGGCGGCGATTTCGTCTGGCAAATTCAGTGTCTGACGAGCGATGAATTCCCACTCGAAGTATCGATCTTTGATTATGCCGAACTAGCGGGTGATGCGGGTATCCCGTTCGAAATCTCCGAAACGTGTTCGTTTCAAGAACTCTCAATTCGGGGCTATCCAGGCCAGTTTACTCGGAACGCGATAATGCAAATTAACGATCTTGAGATCTCGAAGGCGGAGGTAATGCCATGAGCGAGTCTCGACGACGGCGACGGCATCGCGGTTTTTCCGCTGCGCGGATTGTCGCCATGTTCGGTGGTCTGGCGACTTCGCGACAATGGAAGGTGGCTTTATTGCCATGCTTGCTCACTCTGTTTTTGATTTTCGGAGGCGCAAGTGGTGAGAGCTATAACGTGCATGCGCTTTTGCTTTGCCTATGCGGGGTGATTTGTGCGGTCGCTATCTTGGGCTTGCGATGGGATGTGATCCCAATATCAGCAAAGTGGCTCATCGGGTTCCTATTCGGCTACACGCTTTTAGGCGTGTTGCATTTGATCGAGCTACCAATCGGGCTTTGGAATTTGCTCGGCGGACGGGAGATGATCAAAGAAGGATGGGACTTACTCGAGCTCAATCCGTCATTTGAGCCTCTCAGCGTTGCGCCAGCGCGAACGCACAACGCGCTTGTCTACGTTTTGATTCCTTTAGCGGCGGTCCTTTTGCTGCTTCGCTTGGGATGGCGAGCGGTTGTGGCGTGGTTGCCATGGACGGTCGTCGGGCTGGGGGCCTTCGGCGCCTCTCTTGGCTTGGCGCAAGTCTTATTGCCGAGCGATGCTGGACTTTACATCTATCAAAATACGAATGAGGGGCTGCCGGTCGGCCTGTTCGCGAACGTCAATCATCAAGCCAGTTTCTTGCTAATGAGTTTGGCCTTCTCTGCAGTTTTGATTGGAGAGTTGCGATCGCGAGAAAAAATCAGCGATGTGGATATGGCGAAACGTATTGTGATCGGTTTGAGCGTCGCCCTACAAATTCTTGGCGTGCTGACAGCCGGGTCTGTGGCAGGATATCTGTTGCTCCTACCGGCCCTCGCCATGGGAGTCCTGATCGTCCAAAGTAAGCGGCGAGAGTTCCGGATCGTCCGTTTGGCGATTCCCGCAATGATTATCATTCCGATGATTATGTTGGTCGCTTACAGTCCGCAACTTTCTGGTCTCGGGGTCACCTCGATAGAAAATGATGGCCCGACATCGCGGGCTGGTATCGTCGAGATCAGCGTTTCTTTATTGCAAGACCATATTTGGTTAGGCGGCGGATTGGGCTCGTTTGAGCCGTTATTCAAGGTCTATGAAGATCCTGAAACTGTGGGTTTAGTGTTCGCCAATCACGCTCACAACGAATACTTGCAGTGGGCGATCGAAACCGGCCTTGTTGGGATGAGCTTGTTGGTGGTCTTTCTCGGTTGGCTGATGCGGCAACTCTTCCGCGTTTGGCGGTCCAGCGGCGACCGAACTGTTCGGTTGCGGCGGGCGGCGGCGACGGCAATTTCCATTTCTCTGCTGCACAGCTTCGTGGATTACCCTTTGCGCAGCCCTTCGATCTTATTTTTTGCAAGTGTTTGTGTAGTGTTGTTGATTCTTCCACAGCGCCAGGCTGCGAAGGCAGGTGAAGCACAACAATCGAGCAAGGCATTAACACTCTGACTGAAGCGCAAAAATGTGGGTAACTCGGGCATGACGGCACGAATTCTGCTCAAATTCGATCGATCTCCTCAAAAAGTAAGGAATTCTGGAAGATAACAGGCCCGGACCATTGCCAAATCGCTAAAAATGATACACTGGCTTTAGGGAGACGTTCCAAAGAACTTGGATGGGGATTCATCATGTTACGTTTGATTGGCTTGCTACTCTTGTCGTTCGTAATGGTCGGTGCTGCTGCGGCGGCACCAGAAACGGGTGCAACTGCTTCGAGTTCGAATGCGTCCGCCAATATTTTAAATATGTCGACGGCATCGAACATGTCTTCGACATACGGCTCTAACTATTCTCACTCTGTAACCTACAAATTTAGCAAGAAGTATGGCGGCCATGGCTGGAAAAAGCCACCGAAATACAAAGTTGTTTATAAAACTTGCAAGAAGTGGAAAAAGAACAAGTGGTGGTGGGGATATAATAAACGCGGCAAACTTGTTAAGTATGTTTGCAAACCGCACCGTCCGGTATCCTGCTAGCGCGAACCTATCTGGTTCCAATTCTTATTTTTGATCGGTTAGAACCGTTTCCGATTCTATTTGAATTGAGGCGCACGCTCGTTGCGCTAAGATAGGGATGGGTTGCCCTATAAATTCACCAGCAAAATCAAACCCCAACCCTTAATGACACAAATTTAAGGCCCGCGCGAAAGCGATGCGGTTAACCTCTTAGGAGGTTGTTAAGGCTCAGCACCGATTTTCAGTAGAGTTAATTTTAGGGCCGACTTTGTTAATGGGATTGGGCAAATGAGCAGGAAATCGGTGCGCTGGGGCGCAGACATTGGCTATCAATCAGCCATCAAGACGTTCAAAGGCAATGAGTCGCTGCGCAAGCATGGTCTAAAGGGCAAGCTGGCGGAAGGCGATCTCAGCTTCAGTCGCGGGCGCACGCGGAAAATCGCGCAAGCCGATGCCGAGGATGCCGTGCCGGCCTCGGAAGCGATCACTGAAGATCAATGGAGCGAGCGTGAGCAGGAAATCGCTGAGCGCGCTGGTGGCGTCCGCCGCGGACTTGAGACCTGGATGAGCGGCACCATGGCCAGCGTCCGCAATTTCATTCAAGACTGCACCCCGGCCGACATCCATCCCGAACATTTGCGCGAAGTGATCAAAGCCGAAGAGAATGAGTTCCGGCATTACGAGGTCGATGATGCCGAATCGGCGCGCGATCATCATGATGCCACCGTGGTCGAGTTGCAGCATTTCAAACAGCAGCATGGCGACCGGATCGGCAAGCGCACGCCGGATATCAAGAAAAATGTCGAACAGACTCTCGCCATTCTCTTGCTGATCATGATCGTTGAGGGCTGTTTCAACGCCTTGCTCTTCAAGGACGCACAATCCTCCGGCCTGCTTGGCGGGATGATGGTGGCGTTCGGAATCAGTGCTGTGAACGTCATGACTGGCGTGCTCGCGGGCTTTTTCGGGCTGCGCTATCTTAACCATCCAGAGCGCGGGTTTCAGATCGCTGGCGGCGTGATTGCCGGACTGTTGATCGTGTTCGGCATTATGTTGAATTTCTTCATTGCTCACTTCCGTGATGCGGTTGAAGTCGCGCTGCACGCCGCACAGGAATCGGGGTCACTGGCCGGGTTCTCAATGTTTGATATTGCCCCTGGTGCGGTGATAGCGAGCATGTTTCCGAATATTTTCGCGCTCAATTCGCTGGTCGCGATTGCGCTGCTGCTGATCGGCCTGACCATATTCGGGGTGGCCGTTTATGAAGGCTATGACCGGATTTCGGACCGCTATCCAGGCTATGGGCGGGTCTGGCGCAAAGAACGTCTGGCTTATGAGCAGCGTCAGGCTGTGCGCAATGGCGTACGCGATGATCTGTCTGATTATTTCACGCGCTGTCGGTTCTGGTTCGAGACCCAGCACAAGCGCCACACCGCGGCGAAACGCGAGATCGAGAAATCGCTCAACGTCCTCGAGGCCTATCGTGATCGCGCGGTCGGGATTGCCGCGAAAGCCGGCGACCAGGAACGTTCACTGAAAATTGCCTATCGTCAGGCACATCGCCGGGCCCGTAACAAGTTCCGGGACAAGCTTGGCGAACAGGCGGCTATTCCGGCCTATTTTGACGAGATCGTCACGCCCAATCTGCCCGGCTTCGACCTGACCAAGGAACGCGAGCAGGCCAATGCCGCGATCAAGACGATTGAGCAGAATCTGACCGCCATCAACCTCACGCGTGAATGGCTCGAAACCCATATTCAGAGTGTCCAGAAAGGACTCTCATCCATCCAGAAACAGGTGAATAAGGAAGTCGCGAAAGCCCGTGATGCCCGCATGGCGCGCGAGCAGCAAAGCGATGTCCGCTCCGCCTGAAAGGAAGAAGACCCGGAGGTAAACGATGCCCCGTCCTAGAGAAAGAGGCCCCTGGTTTTGGCGCAGCGCCATCGGCGTGATGTTGATCAGCGTGATCGGACTATTTTCCGTCGCCGCCTTCAACGCAGCGCCGGCGCTGGATCCTGAGAATGCGTGCCGGATGGATCGCAATGATCCAGCCCATACGATCCTGCTGATCGATCAGTCGGATCCGTTTTCGGACAATGATCTCGCCTGGGTGGATGAACTGATCGATGCGGAAGCGCGCACCTTACCCCGGTTCGGGCGGTTGACGGTTGTGTTGCCAAACAGTGCCCAGCCTTTCGATCCAAAGACGCTCTATGCGCATTGCTCACCGGGCAGCGTCGATGATGCCAATCCGATCTTGCAGAACCCGCGCATGATTGATGACACCTGGCGGGAGCATTTCTACAAACCGCTCTCGAGCACCGTTGGCGAGACGCTGAAAACGACCAGCCAGCCGAGCTCTCCCTTGTTCGAAGCGCTCTATGCGGTCGGCGATCGCGCCGACTTCCAAGCCAATCGCAAGAACCGGCGTCTGGTCATTGTCTCGGACCTGATGCAGCATTCTGACGGCTTTTCCTTCTATCGCAATGGCGCTGATCTCGCCGCCTATGGCGATACATCGATTGCCAGTCAATTGCCCAACCTGGACGGCGTCGACGTTGTCGCACGGATTGTCCCGCGTCAGGAATATGACCTGCCGATCAGTGAGCTGAAAGCGTTCTGGCGGAGCTATTTCGACAAAACCGGCGCGGCCTTCGGCTCGACCAATTAAAGGCGGTTGATCGTCGCCAAAGGCGCGTCGAACAGGAACAGATCCCCAAACCGCTGGACCTGTCCGGTGACAGAGACTGGATCGGCCACATAGGGCAACAAGTCCTTGTTGTGGCCGAAGCCACCCGATGTCATAATCATCAGGGCGGTCTGGTCTTTACGGTCTTTGACATAGAAGGCCGGCGGAATGCCGCCCCGTATGCAGAGGCTGGCGCAGGCTTTGTGGACTTTGCCCTCGGACGGCCGCATCGCGCCGAACCAGCATTTACTGTCCAGAATTTCACCGTTCAGCGTCGCCTCGAATAGCGGTTCTGGCGTTGGGAAGGCGAGGTCACCGATCGTGCCGCCCGTATCCTCACGGATCCAATCGAGGCCATCAATCACGGCGATCATTGTATGCGGACCGCGTTGAATGAGCGAACCCTGCACCACAACCGGTTTGCCTGCGAGCGCGCCAATCTTGGCGCTGACCCCGCATTTGCCCTGGCAGCCGAGCAGTGCGGTGCGCGGCATGCCGTCCAGGTCCAGTGTGCGCAACATGCCATAGGGCTCTGCTGTGGCGATGCCGCGCCATTCGCGCACATCGCCCATGGCCCAGTCACCGGGGCCCGCGGGACGTTGCAGCGCTGCGACGCCGCCGGCAATCGCGGCCGTCCCGGCCATCAGACCAAGGCCGGCGCCAAGGAAGAACCGGCGGTCCGGTTTCGGCGTTTCCGCCCAGCCAATGAAGAAATCATCTTTGCTCATGCGTCAGCTCCAATCTCGCTTGGCGCTTGCGGGGTGCCGGGGGGATTAGGATCAGGGTTCACGTAGACGACACCCTCGACAATCCGGGTCGCATAGGTGGCGATCTTCTCGGTAAAGGGCGGCGGTGATTGGCCGTCTTCCATCCGGTATTGGAACCCATGCCAGGGGCAGGTGATACAGCCATCGACAATCTTGCCTTCGCCGAGCGGGCCGCCCTGGTGGCGGCAGACATTGGAGACGGCTGTAACCTGGCTGCCATCGCGAAATACGGCAATGGCTTCTCCGTCGGCGGGACGAACGATCTTGGCGCGGGCATCTTCCATATCCGCGACGGCGGCGACTTTCAGCCAGCCATCTGTCTCAGCGCGATCGCGCTTACCCAGCGTGGCGAGACCGGTGCCAAGGTGCAGCGCTGTGACCACGCTCGCCCCGGCGGCGAGCAAAGCGACATAGACAGGGCTTTTCTCGAACTGAATGGCACCGAGGGCGACATGCGCGATGAGCAGGGCATAGGCGACATAGACGCCCATATGCAGCGCTTTCCAAGTGCCGGGGCCGAGATTAGCATTCCAGAAGTCGTGGCTGGTCGCGGCCATTAGAAACAGAATGATCAGCGCGACCAAACCCAGCACTTCAAATGGGAATCCTGCCAGGCTGTCATAGCGCGGATTGGAAATGAACACCGAGACCAGCGGATTGGTTTCAGAGAAGCCATGATACCACATGATGACCAAAGCGGCGTGAACCAGCGCGATCAGAAACGTCGTCACGCCAAGATGACGTCGATTATAGAGGAAGGGCTTGAACCGGTCGGTCAGGCGCGCCAGCGGCCCGATGCACAGAATGAAAGTGAGCAGGAGGAAGGCCAGTGTTCCGGTGGCGCGGATCACTGCTTGTACCGGTTGAATGCTCTCACCCGGCGGCTGGAAGATCCCGCCGAGCACGATGAAGAGAATCAGATAGACAGCGATACCGATCAACATCCAGCGATCGAAGCGCTTTTTGAACGGCGTCCACTGCACAGCTTTGTAATCGTGAGACATCAGCGCGCCTCCTGTGTGAGGCTGTCCGGCAAACGATCATTCACCACAGCATCGGGTCGGTTGAGCACCGCCAGGATGATGATGGCAAACATGGCCGGGCCGAGCAGGAGCCAGATCAGAAGATGATTTTTGCGATGCGCGCGTTTCATGAGAGGGGCGGCTCCTTCTGAACGAACAATTTGATCAGCATGATTGGCCAAAGTCCAATCACGCCTGGCAGGATCAGAAATCTGACGCGGATGGGCAGGCCTTTGCCCTTCGCTGCCGGATCAATTCGGCCGGCGCCGCCAAGTACGAATATCAGCCCGATCAGTAATCCGATCAGGAGGTAGATCCCCATGGCGAGGACGATGATTTCAGCGGCGGCTTCGCTCATCGGCCAACCCCCGCATAAGCGACGCCGGACAGGTCCGCCATTTCGCGGCTGAACGTGGTCAAATCGTCTGGATTGAAATCGTTGAGGCTATGATGCCCACAGGCGCGCGCCATGACTTTCATCAAATCGGTCGTGGCTTCGAAGAAATTCTTCAGCCGGTGGGCGGATTTTTCGATCACGAGGCGCGAGACCAGATTGGGTTTTTGCGTGGCGATTCCGACAGGGCAATTATTGGTATGACAGGCGCGCATGGCGATACAGCCAATGGCTTGCATGGCGGCGTTTGAGACAGCGACGGCATCAGCGCCGAGGGCCATGGCTTTGATAAAGTCACCGGGCTTGCGCAGGCCGCCCGTGATGATCAGGGAGACATCGCTGCGTCCCGAGGCGTCCAGGTGTTTCCGCGCGCGGGCGAGGGCGGGGATGGTCGGCACAGAGATTTTGTCACGGAATATGTCCGGCGCGGCACCGTGGCCGCCGCCGCGGCCATCGAGAATGATATAGTCGACGCCAACCAGAAGAGCGGCATCAATGTCTTTCTCAATATGCTGGGCTGAGAGTTTGTAGCCGATCGGAATGCCACCCGTGCGATCGCGGACTTCGTCGGCAAAGTCCTTGACCTGCAAACAGTCTGTCCAGTCCGGGAAGCGGGGGGGCGAGATGGCTGCTTCGCCTTCTTTCAGGCCGCGCACCTCAGCGATTTTACCTTTCACCTTATTGCCCGGCAAGTGACCGCCCGTACCGGTCTTGGCGCCTTGCCCGCCTTTGAAATGGAACGCCTGGACCTTGTCCAGCTTGTCCCAGGAGAAGCCAAACCGGCCTGAGGCAAGCTCATAGAAATATCGGGAGCAAGCTTCCTGTTCTTCCGGCAGCATGCCGCCTTCGCCGGAACAGATGCCGGTGCCTGCGAGCTCTGCGCCCCGGGCCAGCGATACTTTGGCAGGTTCCGAGAGGGCCCCGAAACTCATGTCCGAGACAAAGAGCGGGATATCCAGATGGAGCGGTTTCTGCGCGTTTGGCCCAATCACGACCTTCGTGTCGACGGGTTCGTCATCGAGCAGGGGCATCTTGTGCAGCTGCGCGGTGATCATCTGAATATCGTCCCATTTGGGCAAGTCATCGCGCGGTACGCCCATGGAGTCTGTGATGCCATGGTGACCAACCTTGCTGAGGCCATCGCGCGCATATTGCTGGATCAGGCTATTTGTGGGTTCCGGATGCGGCGCGTGGCTCGGGTCCTGATAGAGGCCAAGATAATCGTCGCGCTGATAGGGCTGGGGATTGGCATGACCCCAGGCATTGATCTCGTCAGCATCGACCAGCACATCGCCAATCTCGATCCAGGCCTGGAATTTCGGCAGCGCTTCGGAATTTTCATATTCAGAGACACCGCTATCGAGCCGGTAATCCCAATTATGGACGCCGCAAATCAGATTGTCGTTGGCATCGACATGGCCGTCCGACATCAAGGCGCCACGGTGCAGGCAGCGGCCATAAAAGACAGAAACAGCGTTATCAAACCGCACAACGACCAGGTCGACTTCGCCGACAATCGCGTATTCGGGCTGGCGGTCAGACAGATCATCCCATTTGGCAATGGTGATTTTGTTCATATGAGTCTCCCCTCAATTTTGATTGCCTGGCCTCTATCGAGTGAGCCCATGACGCGCCAATCACAACCGCCCAAAAAATTGTGATCGACGTTTTATATGCCTAACATAGATAATTCCGATAAGTCCGCCAAAAGCAAGCGAGGGGTATGCAAATGTCTGAGAACACAACCACGTTGATCTGGCACAAGGTCGCCGAACCGAACGAAGTCGCTGACGGTCGCGTGAAATCTGCAACGGCGGGCACCCAATCGGTCGCTCTGGTTCACTTCAAAGGCCAGTACGCCGCGATGGACAATAAATGTCCGCACCAGGGCGGACCACTGGGTGAGGGCTCAATCGAAGACGGCATAGACGGGCAATGCTGGCTGCGCTGCCCCTGGCATGGCTGGGATTTTGATCCGTTAACAGGCAAACCGCCGGGCGGTCATGAAGATACCGGCCAGGACATGTTCGATGTCGATATCCGCGACGATGGCGTCTATGTCGGGGTTCCAGCCCTGCCACCGCGCGAGCGGACGATTGCTGACGTGATGGCCGAGACTATGACCAATTGGGGCGTGACCAGCGTCTTCGGAATGGTCGGGCATTCCAATCTCGGCCTGGCAGATGCGCTGCGGGTGCAGGAAGCAGAAGGCAAACTTGCTTATTATGGCATTCGCCATGAAGGAGCCGCCGCCTTTGCCTGTTCCGGCTATGGCAAACTGACCGGACACCCAGCCGCCGCGCTGACCATTGCCGGTCCGGGTGCGACCAATCTCCTGACAGGTCTGTGGGACGCGAAAGTGGATGGCGCCCCTGCGCTCGCCCTCACCGGGCAGGTGCAGGACCAGGTGGTCGGCGTGCATGCCTTCCAGGACATTGACCTGGAAGCCGCCTTTGAAGCCGTCGCTGAGTTTTCAGAGACCGTCCATCTGACTTCGGATCACGCGCTGCTGATGACGCAGGCGATCAAGACCGCCATCTTGCAGCGCGGGGTCGGACATCTGGTCTTCCCGGACAATGGTCAACCCAAACCCGCCGCGGACGGCGCGAAAGCCTACAGCCCCGCGGGACGGATGGCGGACCTGGCTGTGGCGCCGCCGCCATCGGCGGTCGATCAGGCTATGGCGCTGTTAAAAAGCGCCAAGCGGCCGATGATCATTGTCGGCTATGGCGCACTCGCAGGCATGCCGCAGGTCACGGCCCTCGCCGAACAACTCGGTGCGCCGGTTGCGACGACGTTCAAAGCCAAGGGTCAGATTGGCGACGACCATGCGCTGGCGGCGGGCGTCATGGGACGTTCCGGGACACCGATTGCCAGCTGGTTCATGAATGAAGCCGACTTGCTCCTGGTGTTTGGCGCCAGCTTTTCTGACCATACCGGTATTTATGAAGGCGCCCCAACCATTCAGGTCGATACGGATCCGATGCGCCTGGCCAAACGTCATCCGGTGACGGTGCCGGTGATGGGCGACGTTGGCGTCACCGCCGCGCTCTTCCAGACGGCGCTCGAGGAGAGCGGTATAGCGGCCATGGATGTGCGCGGCGAAGTTGCGGAGCGCTGGAAACTCTGGCGCGCCGAAAAGGCCAGCCGCGTCGATGAAGACCGGGGCAAGGGTGTATCTGCGGCAGCGTTGTTTGAAGCACTGACCCGCGCCGCGCCGGCGGATGCCATCCTGCCTGTGGATGTGGGCAATAATACCTATTCTTTTGGACGCTATTTCGAGCCAACCGGCCAACAGCGTGTTTTAATGTCCGGCTATCTCGGTTCGATTGGTTTTTCGTTCCCGGCGGCGATGGGCGCCTGGGCCGCGACGCAAGAGGACGGCCCTTACAAAGGGCGCAAAGTGATCTCGGTCTCTGGTGATGGCGGGTTTGGCCAATATGCCATGGAATTCACCACGGCGGTCAAATACGGCATGAACATCACGCATGTCCTGATGAACAATTCCGAGCTCGGGAAAATCTCCAAGGAGCAAAAAGCCGCTGAGTTCGAAGTCTGGCAGACCAGCCTGGTCAATCCGAGTTTCGCCGGCTTTGCCCGCTCTTGCGGCGGCATGGGCGAGCAGGTGAAGACCCGCGATCAACTGGACGAGGCCCTGGCCAGGGCGATCGCGCATGATGGCCCATCTCTCGTCGAAGTGATCACAGACGCGGAACTATTGTGATGGCCAGCGAAGAGAAAGCCCACATGATGGACGGCATGACCGGCGGGACGTCGCTGGAACACTTGCCATTCGGATTGGATGAACCGGTTGCGCACGCGCTGGAGGGCCTGGCCATTTGCATCGACCTGATCGGCGTGGCGCTGATCCTGTTTGGTTTCTTTGTGGCTTTGTTTCGTCTTCTGGCGGGGTTGCGCCATGGCATCGGCCTGACCAGGAATTTGAACAATCTCAGCGCGGCGCGGACCATTCTCGGCACGTATATCCTGACTGGGCTCGAATTCATGATCGCGTCGGACATCATCCATACGGTGATCACACGCGAGCTGACGGATCTGATTTTTGTTGGGCTTCTGGTGCTTATTCGGACCGCGATCTCCTTCTTCCTCGGGCGGGAGATTCTGGAACTTCAGCACGAGCAGGACAAACCGCAGGCTCAAGCGGGTTAGTGATGGAAGGTCGCGCTCTTGATCAAAGCGTAGACCGCGCGGCCCGGCGCCAGGTCGAGGTCGCCCACCGCTTTGCGAGTAACGATGGCCAGCAAGGCTTGTGTGCCGACCGTCAATGAGACGGCTTGAAAAGCTGGGCGCTTGGTTGGCTCGATCCTGGTCACCGTCGCGGCGAGCATATTCTGAATACTGATCCCGGTCGGGGGCTCTAGCGCCAGTGAGACATCCCGGGCCGGGATCTTCAGGCGCACGTCTGAACCCTGCGCAAGGTCAATATCCGCGGCCAGCCACAGGACCGCCTCGCCGACCCGGACAGCGATTAAGTCGTCCTGGGCGGCGCTTTGATCGAGTGTGCCGCGCAAGACACTCGCCTTTTCGTACGGATTACGACCAGCTTCCAGACCGAACCGGCTGAGCACTTCTTCGGTACCGCCTTCAGCGATGACCCGACCCGCCTCCAGCATGATCACCCGATCCGCAATCCGGCTGACTTCATCAACATCATGGCTGACATAGAGGGTCGGCAAGGCGAAGTCGGTCTTCAGCGTTTCCAGGAAGGGGACGAGTTAGGCTATGCGGGCGCAGACGAGGGAGGAGAGTGGCTCGTGCAGCAGCAATAGGCGTGGACGGGCCAGCAGGGTCCGCGCGATCGCGACGCGCTGGCGTTCGCCACCGGACAGAGTTTGCACCTCGCGGTCCAGCAGGGGGCCGAGCGCCATGGCGTCGAAAATCTTGGCGCGCGGGTAGCCTGGCGCTTCGGTATCCGCCCGCTTGTCGGCATAATCGAGATTGCCACTCACGGAGAGGTGCGGAAAGAGCTGTGCATCCTGGAACACGGTGCCGACCGCGCGGCGATGCGGCGGCACCCAGGTCTTCGGTCGAGCTCGGGCCCAAGCCGTCTCGCCGAAGAGGATCTCTCCGCGATCTGGGCGCAGGAAACCGGCGACCAGATTGAGCAGGCTGGTCTTGCCGCTGCCGCTGGGGCCGAACACAGCGGTCACTCCGTTGAGCGGTACCCGTGTGTCCAGGGCCAGCGTGAAATCGTCCAGAGCGATCTCGGCGGCGAGGGAGAGATCAGAACCGGACATGGGCCGGGAACCGTTTATTGAATAGGAAGACGCAGAACAGGGTCACAAAGGAAATAACCAGGAGGATCAGCGAGAGCGCGTGCGCATCGGCATAGTTCAGCGTCTCTACATTCTCATAATTCTCAAACGACGCAACGCGCGTACGATCCGGTATGTTGCCGCCGACCATAAGCACGACGCCAAACTCGCCGAGGGTGTGCGCGAAAGAGAGGACAATGGCGGTGACAAAGCCGCGCGCGGACATCGGCACAGCGACAGAGAAAAAGGCGTCGATCCGTGACGCGCGCAGACTGGCAGCGGTACGCATGGCCTGCTGGACGGGGCCTTCAAAGGCGCTCTGCAAGGGCTGGATCATGAACGGGAAGGAATAGACGACCGAGCCGATAACGAGACCAGCAAAGGAGAAGCTCAACGTGTCGCCCGTGGCCGCGAGCCAGAACCCGCCAAACGGCGCATTCGGGCTCATCGCAATCAAGAGATAGAAACCTAGGACGGTCGGCGGCAGGACGAGCGGCAGGGCGATCAGCGCTTCAATTGCTGGCTTGAACCGCGACCGCGTCTGGGCCAGCCACCAGGCCAGCGGCGTGCCGATGATGAGCAGGACGACGGTCGTCACGAGTGCGAGACGGGCGGTGAGCCAGAGTGCGGTAAGGTCAGGCAGGCTCATGGCAGGCGATACCCGCTGCCGCGTATGATATCGCGCGCGTCTGACGTCTTGAGATAGGTCACAAAGGCGATGGCGACCGCATTATCCTGACCATGGTCGAGCAGAACGGCGTCTTGTGCGATCGGGTCGTGCAATTGGTGCGGGATGAGCCAATAGCTGCCCTCGGACGCGTCCGGTAGCGCCAACACTTGCGCGGCGGACACGAGGCCAATTTCGGCAGTGCCGGTGCTGACAAAGGCATAGGGCTGGCCGACGCTTTCGCCATAGACAAGTTTGGAGTGCCACGCGGCTTTGCGATCGAGCCGGTCGAGCAATTGAATCGCAGCCAATCCATAAGGCGCGAGGTCTGGATTGGCGATGGCCATGCGGGTGAAACCTGGATTATCGAGCGTGTCGGGCGAAACACCGTCCCGGCCTGGGCTCCACAAAGCGAGGCCGCCGATCGCATAGGTGAAGCGCGCATCCGCTTGCTCGTCTTGCACCAGTCGCTCCGGGCGAGCCTGGTCGGCGGCCAGGAACACATCATAGGGCGCCCCATTGACGATTTGTGCATAGAGCTTGCCGGTCGACCCCGAGACTACGTTCAGCCTGTGACCACTACGCGCTTCAAAGTCGGTTTCTAGCTTTTCCAGGGTGATTTTGAAATTCGTCGCGACTGCAATCGTCGCTGAGTTGCCTGACTCAGGCGCTGAACAGGCGGTGAGCGCACTGAGCGCGACAGCAAAAAAGCAAATGAAAAAGAACCGCTTAATCGGGAGGCCTCTACCGCAGGATGAAAGAAAAGTCCTATTACCCTGAACGCAGCCTGTCGATTCCTCAAAAAAAGAAGCCGGTACTCGAAAGTACCGGCTGGGGGAGTGAGTCGAGAGATGGTTTTGCCTATTCGGCCGGCACCATCTGGGGCCGTTTCTTGGCGTCGCGGCGGGCTGTTTTGATCGCCTGGGCGCGGGCTTCCTGTTCATCGAGACGCTCGAGATAGTTCGGATGCTCGGTGCCCATCCAGCGATCCCACCAGGTGAAGTAGAAGCCGAAATTCCCGGTGCCGCGCTCATGATGCATGTCATGATGCGTGACGGTGGTGAGCCATCCGAGAACCGGCATCCGGGCCCAGCTGCGCGGGAAGACTTCATAGCCGCTATGCGCCAGGGCATTTTTAAAGATCATGATCGCGAGCACAATGTAGAGGGCCAGGCTGTGCGTCGGGATCAGGATCAGCGCGATCGGCACATACATATATTCGATGACGGCTTCCGCAGCGGCAAAATTATAGGCGGTGAAGGGCGTCGGATTGTGCGAGCGGTGATGCTGCATATGGGTCCGCTTGTAGAGCTTTGCGGTGTGCATCAGGCGATGCGTCCAATAGAAATAGGCATCGTGCAGGATGATCAGGAGCGGGATCGAAACATAGAACCAAAGCATGCCATATTCGGCGAAATCATCATACTTTTGAAACAGGCCGATATCCGCCGCTTCAAAGATGAAAATATCCATCGCAACGAAGACACAGACGGTCTTGAAAGAGTGTTTCAATTCCATCTGAATCTGCTTCGCCCGGGGCGTTGCCTTGCGGATTTTGCGGGTTTCGATGAAGCGATGCAGGACAATCCAGAGGACAAAAAACGTGACCAGCGTGCCCATGGCATATCGGGTCGATTCAAACTGAATGCCGCCCAGAATGCGGGGCCCCAGATAATCGGTAAAGAACGGTAATATTTCCATTTTTTGTCTCCTCGACTTTTGATGAGGTCAGACAATCAGAAATTGGGCAAAGTCTCTCCGCATCCGCGAAAATGAGGTCACAATTTCAAAAATGAGGATGGTTTTTCAAGATTGCGCAGCCGATTCCAGGGCGGCAGCGCGAAACGCGCTCGGCGTCGTGTTTTCTTCCGTCTTGAACGCGCGATTGAAGGTTGCCAGCGACGCGTAACCGACATCCATCGCAATGGTCAGGATCGGCGTTCGAGCCTGTTCCGGATCGGCCAATGCGGTTTTGGCTTCGGCCAGGCGATACTGGTTCAGGAAAGACGCAAAATTGCGATAGCCGAGACCTTTATTGATCAGCGCGCGCAGCTGGTGCTCGGGGACGTTCAGTTTTGCCGCAAGGTCGCCAATGCCGAGGCCTTGTTCGCGGTAATGTTTCTCATCTTCCATCGCCGCGACGAGCCGCGTATGTGTGGCCTGATCTTTGGGGGCGATCGCCGGTTCAGGCACGATACTTGGTCGCACGGTCTCAAACAAAAACTGCTCGGGCTGGAGACGCAGGAACCAGAGCGCCGCGAACACGGTGATCGGGAAAATAATCAGAACCCTTGCAATCTTGAACCATTCCGGATCCGGTGCCGCTCCGGTGACGAAATATTGCGCGGTTTCCCCGCCGACGATGACGATGGCAGCGACGGAGCCTGCGAGCATGAACCAGAGCCGCGTGCGCCGGCGTTGTTCAACGAGGTCATCCCGATAACCCTTGATACAGATCCAAAAGAGATGCGCGAGCACGCCCAGCTGGATCGAGCGGTTGATCAATACCAACCAAAACTCGGGGAGCGGCAGATCGGTCTCCAGGGCTAATTGCAGCACCCCTAAAACGAGCAGGTGTCCAATGACGATTGCCCAGTGAGTGGGTTTCAGCTTGAAGCCATCCACGATCAGTGACAGGCCAAATAGCCACAACATGGTGATGTTGAGCGTGTGTATCGCCCAGGCAGTAGCTTGCCAGGCAAATGGCCGATCCAAAGCTTCTGGCAAGGTGTGCGCCAACATGCTGGCCAAACTGATACTCAGGACGGCCGCGAGGCGGCCTTGCAATAAATGCCGGGCGTCGCGGAGCGACAGCGCTGCGGTCAGCAGCAGAATGGTCATCGTCGCAAAGCGAAAAGTCACGTCCCAGAGAAGCATGGGCCTAGTCCTGCCAGCATTCGGCGCGGCGTCAAGCACCGCACTTGCCTCTAGCCAAGCAGACCGGTTGTGCATAACAGGATGAAAAGTCTCAAACGGATCAAAAAGATACGCTCATGCGCCTCTCCCGATATTTCATTCCCGTTTCGAAAGATGTTCCTTCGGACGCCACGATTGCCAGTCATAAGCTGATGCTTCGCACCGGAATGGTGCGCCAGAATGGGGCCGGGATTTATTCCTGGTTGCCGCTCGGGTTTCGGGTCCTGAAAAAGACTGAACAGATCGTCCGCGAAGAAATGGACCGCGCCGGCGCCATTGAAATGCTCATGCCGACCCTGCAGCAGGCCGATCTGTGGCGCGAATCCGGACGCTATGATGATTATGGCGAAGAGATGCTGCGCATTACCGACCGGCATGATCGCGACATGCTGTATGGTCCGACCAATGAAGAGATGATCACCGATATCTTCCGGTCATTCGTGAAAAGCTATAAAGCGCTGCCCATCAATCTCTATCACCAGCAATGGAAATTCCGGGACGAGATCCGGCCCCGGTTCGGGATTATGCGTGGACGCGAATTTCTGATGAAGGACGCCTATAGTTTCGATCTGTCCGAAGCCGATGCGCGGATTTCGTATCAGAAAATGTTTGCCGCCTATCTCAACACGTTTTATCGAATGGGCATCACGGCTATCCCGATGCAGGCTGATCCTGGCCCGATTGGCGGCGATCTCAGCCATGAATTCCTGATCCTCGCGGATAGTGGCGAAAGCGAAGTCTATTGTGATAAATCGGTGCTCGATGTGCCGGCGCCCGGGGCGGACTTCGACTTTGACGATCTGGCCGCGCTGGAAACCGAAATGACCAAGCGGACGCAATTTTATGCGGCGACCGATGAGAAGCATGATGAAGCCGCGTTCAATGCGCTGCCAGCTGAGCGTCAGATCAAGGCGCGCGGGATTGAAGTCGGTCATATTTTCTATTTCGGTACCAAATATTCCGACCCGCTAAAGGCCGAGGTTCAGACCAAGGATGGCGATCTGGTCACCATTCATGGTGGCTCTTACGGCATTGGCGTCTCGCGCTGTGTCGGTGCGATTATCGAAGCCAGCCATGATGAGAATGGCATTATCTGGCCGGATGAAGTGGCGCCATTCGGGGCCGGAATCATCTCGATGAAGCCGGATGCCGACGATGTCGCTGGCGTCGCCGACGAGGCTTATGCGAAACTGTCTGCCGCCGGCAAGGACCCGCTCTATGACGAAACCGCCGACCGGGCCGGGCCGAAATTTGCGCGTATGGAATTGATCGGCCTGCCTTGGCAGATCACCGTCGGACCGCGCGGTGTGAAGGCGGGGACAGTTGAGCTGAAACGCCGGGCGACGGGGGAGAAAGAAGCTCTGTCGCTGGAGTCGGCAATCATCAAGGTGATGGGCGGCTAATGCGCATCGCGGCTCGTTCATCACGATTTGTCCATATTTTCCCAATAGGCCTCAAATCATGAGCCGGGCTACCCCTTTTGGACAAGTTGAACGGACCTTGGCGTGGCGCTATTTGCGCGCGACACGGGCCAATGGCGGCGTGTCGGTCGTTTCGATCGTGTCCTTTATTGGCATCCTGCTCGCTGTAATGGCGTTGATCGTGGTGATGTCGGTGATGAGCGGTTTCCGCGCGACCCTGTTGGATGCCTTACTGGGCGGCGAAGGGCATATTTACGTCACGACTCAGGATGAACCAGAGGACAGCGTCGATGAGTTGGCAGAACGGTTCCAAAATCTCGCTACGGTCGATCTGGCCATGCCCATTATTGAACAACAGGTCCTAGCCTCGAGCGAACGCAATCAAAGAGGCGCTTTAGTGCGCGGGGTTCGGCTAGAAGATCTCGATGATCTGCCTTTCCTGGAAGGTGGTGCAGAAGCGGCCAAGGCATTCGGCTTTGGCGAAGGCCGCAATGGCGGCGATGTGATCATGATGGGCCGGTTCCTGGCCGCAGATCTGGGCCTCTATCCAGGGGCCAAGGTCACCTTGATTGCTCCTAATGGAATCCAGGGTCCGTTTGGGAGATTGCCGCGCAACAAAGTTTATACGGTTGGCCATTTCTTCCAGACCGGCAGCGTGCAGCTGGATCAGCTCTTCATTCTGATGCCGATCGAGCAGGCGCAACTGTTTTTCGGACGCAAGGATGTCTATGACAAGATCGATATTCGCGTCCCAGAAGCGATGCAGACCGAACAGGCGGAACAGGACATTTTAGAGGCGATGAATTATCGCCTTCCCGTGCGCAATTGGAAGTCGCGCCATGAGGCCTATTTTGCAGCGCTGAACACCGAACGGTCCATGATGATGATCATCATGCTGATCCTGATCATGATCACCGCGCTCAATATCATTACCGGCGTCGTGATGCTGGTGAAGAACAAGACCCGGGATATCGCAATTCTGCGCACCGTCGGAACCTCGCGCGGATCGGTGATGCGTATCTTTCTGATGATTGGCGCTTTGCTCGGCCTGACGGGGGCGCTGATTGGCGCACTGCTCGGCGTGATTGTGGTGCTGAACATAGATGTCGTGATCAACTCGATTAGCTGGGTCATTCAACGCGACCTGTTCCCGCCGACCGTTTACGGCCGGGACGGTTTGCCGGCGGAGCTGAATTGGTTCGAGGTCACCTTCGTGACGCGCTGGGCCATGTCTATGTCCATGCTGGTCACGATCTGGCCAGCCTGGGCCGCGGCGCGGCTTGATCCGGTTGAAGCGCTGAGGTTCGAATAATGACCACGGTGCTGGAACTCAGAAACATTGTCCGCGAATACAAGTCTGAAGCGGGCGTTCTGAAAGTGCTGGAAGGCGCCAATCTGGTGCTTAATCCGGGCGAACTGGTCGGCCTGGTGGGACCATCCGGGTCGGGCAAGTCGACCTTGCTACATACGGCAGGCCTGTTGGAAAAACCGGAAGGCGGGCAAGTCTTTCTCGAAGGGGAAGACTGTATGAGCCTGAATGATGCCGGACGTACGCGTCTGCGCCGCAAGAAACTGGGCTTTGTTTATCAATTCCATCACTTACTGCCAGAATTTAATGCTCGCGATAATGTTGCCATGCCGCTCATGGTGGGCGGTCTGTCGCGCGGCAAGGCGCGGGTAAAAGCCGATGCCTTACTGGCCGATATGGGCCTGTCAGAGCGGCTGACGCATCAGCCCGGTCAGATGTCAGGAGGCGAGCAGCAACGCGTCGCGATTGCCCGGGCGCTCGTCAATGATCCGCGCCTGGTGATTGCTGATGAACCGACCGGCAATCTCGACCCGGCAACGACGGAGCGGGTGTTCGAAAGCCTCATCCGGATGGCACGGAGCGAGGGCGCAGCGGTGCTGGTGGCGACCCACAATATGGCGCTGACGCAACATATGGACCGCGTCCTGACCCTGAAGGATGGGAAACTCACAGAATTCAGCTGAGCGCCCGAAAGTTCTGCTTTTGTTCTTTGCCTTTTTCTGCTACTGATCTTCTCTAGCATCGCAGCGCATATGTGATCTGGTTTCAGGGTCCAGAATCAGGTCAGCAGAAGGCAGGTGCTGAATTCGGGTCAGGAGTGCTCTTTGAGTCAAATGCCATTCATCCATTTGTCGGTTCGAACCTCTTTCTCTCTGCTGGAGAGCATGATCACGACAAAGGGTCTGACCAAATGGTGCGTCGACCAGGCCATGCCCGCAGTGGCGGTGACCGATCGCAACAATCTGTTCGGCGCCCTGGAACTGGCTGAAAGCCTGTCCGGTGCCGGAGTGCAGCCGATCATGGCGGTCTGTTTCGATGTCACGGATGGCGCGCATCAGGAGACGATTACCCGGCTGACCCTCTATGCCCAGAACAAGGTCGGATATGAGCGGTTGATGGCGCTCTCCTCCTTCGCCTATCTCGACGCCGAGGATGGCGTGCCGCGCATTCACAAACGCTATCTGGAAGAGAAGACCGAGGGTCTGATCGTCTTGACCGGCGGCGCTGAAGGCGAGGTCGCCCGGCATCTTCTGCGTGGCAAGATGGCGGAGGCCAGGGCGGCGCTAGAGACGCTCACAGAGCAGTTTTCCGGCCGCTGTTATGTCGAGATCACACGTCATGGCTCGCCGGAGGAAGCGCAAACCGAACCCGGCTTACTGGCGCTCGCTTATGAACTCGATCTGCCCATCGTGGCGACTCATGATGTCCGCTTTATGAAAGCAGAGGATGCCGAAGCGCATGATGCGATGATGTGCATCGCCAATGGCGCCTATCTCGGACAGGAAGACCGACCGCAGGTTCAAGGTCAGCAATATCTCAAGACCGATGCTGAAATGCGTGAACTGTTCGCTGACTTGCCGGAAGCGATTGAAACCACCGCAGAAATCGCCCGGCGTTGCGGCATTCGAGCGACCAAACATGCGCCCATTTTGCCCAATTTTGGCGACGGATCGCGGTCCGAGATCGACGAGCTGAAACTGCAGGCCAAAGAAGGGCTGGAGGCCCGGCTCGAGGCGGCGCCTCAACTTTATGCCAGTCGCGAGACCTATTTCGAACGCCTCGATTACGAGCTCGGTATCATCGAGGGCATGGGCTTCCCAGGCTACTTCCTGATCGTTGCCGACTTTATCAAATGGGCCAAGGATCAGGATATTCCGGTTGGGCCGGGCCGTGGGTCGGGCGCGGGATCATTGGTCGCCTGGGTGCTGACCATTACCGATCTCGATCCGCTCCGGTTCGATCTGCTATTTGAGCGATTCCTCAACCCGGAACGGGTCTCGATGCCGGACTTTGACATCGATTTCTGTCAGGAACGTCGGGGCGAAGTGATCCGCTATGTCCGCGATAAATACGGCGCGGAATCGGTGGCCATGATCATCACGTTCGGCACGCTGCAGGCGAAAGCTGTGGTGCGCGATGTCGGGCGAGTGATGCAGATGCCGTATGGCCAGGTCGACCGGCTGGCCAAGCTGATCCCGTTTAATCCGGCCAAGCCGCCGAAACTGTCGGAAGCGATCGACGACGAGCCGAAGTTTGATGAAGAGGTTAGCCGAGACCCCCGGGTTGGTGAATTGCTAGACACGGCGCTGGCGCTGGAAGGTATGTATCGTAATGCCGGAACGCACGCCGCTGGCGTGGTGATTGGCGACCGGCCGCTGACCGAACTGGTGCCGCTTTACAATGATCCGCGCGCTGACCTGCCGGCGACCCAGTTCAATATGAAATGGGCGGAATCAGCCGGCCTGGTAAAGTTTGACTTCCTGGGTCTGAAAACCCTGACCGTGATTGACCGGGCGCTGAAATTCATTCGCCGGGATGGACAGGATGTCGGACCGGACTGGTTCAGCCTGGATGATCCGGAAACCTACAAGCTGATGGCGTCGGGAGAGACGCTCGGCGTGTTCCAGCTGGAAGGCCAGGGCATGCGCGACACGCTGCGCAAGGTGCGGCCGGGCAGCCTGGAAGATGTGATCGCGATCATCTCGCTCTATCGTCCCGGCCCGATGGACAATATCCCCGTCTATGTTGCAGGGAAGGAAGATCCGAACACGATCAAATACCAGCATCCGGATCTCGAGCCGATCCTGCAGGCCACTTATGGCGTGCCGGTCTACCAGGAGCAGGTGATGCGGATGGCGCAGGAAATTGCCGGCTATTCGCTCGGTGAGGCGGACTTGCTGCGCCGTGCCATGGGTAAGAAGAAGATTGAAGAAATGGTCGCCCAGCGGCAGCGTTTCCTGAAAGGTGCGCATGAGCTGAAAGGCATTGAGGCGCCGCTTGCCAACGACATTTTCGATACGATGGAAAAGTTTGCCGGCTATGGCTTCAACAAGTCACACGCGGCAGCCTATGCCTTGATCGGCTATCACACCGCCTATCTCAAACGGCATTTCCCGGTCGCCTTCCTCGCCGCCTCGATGAGTCTGGATCTACATAATACGGACAAGCTCGCCGCCTTCTTCCAGGAAGCAAAACGCCTCAAAATTCCGGTGGTTGCACCAAATGTGAATATTTCCACGGCGGATTTCGATGTGGCCGGCGACTCGATTGTCTACGCGCTCGGCGCGCTGAAAGGGGTTGGTCCCGAAGCCATGGCGAATCTGGTCCGAGAGAGAGAAACGAATGGGCCGTTCGAATGCCTGCATGATCTCGCGGAACGCGTCGATCCGAAAGACATAAACAAGAAGTGTTTCGAGCAATTGTCGAAGGCGGGCGGGTTTGATGCGATGGAGCCGAACCGCGCCCGAGTTTTGAAATCGGCGCCGATCCTGGCCGCGACCTGCGCCTCATCGGCGGAAGATCGCGCTGGCGGGCAGGGCGGCCTGTTCGGGGATGCGGAACCGGCTATGCGCGCGGACCTGCCCAAGGCGGCGGCCTGGAACATGCAGGAAAAGCTCGATCAGGAATTTGCTGCGATCGGCTTCTATTTCTCCGGTCACCCGCTGGATGATATTCTCGACAGTCTCGAAGATGGCCGCATCACCTATGCCATGAATATAGAGGAGACCGCGGTGGATGGGCGCCCGATCGAACTGATCGGTGTGGTCCGTCGACGGGTTGAAAAACCGGCCCGCAATGGCGGCAAATTTGCTTTCCTGACCCTGTCAGATCCAACCGGCGAGGTTGAATTGATGGTAATGCCGGAATTGCTGTCGGATATGCGTGAGCAATTGGAGCCGGGATCGGCCGTGGTCATCCTCACCGAAGTCCGCCGCCGGGATGATGAGATCCGCCTGTCCGCCCGCCGGGTTCAGCCGATTGAACAGGCCCGAATTGCCAAAAAGGCGCCGGCGCTGTCCGTGAAACTCGAAAAGGGCGCCGATTTGACCGGTCTGGCGGCGATCGCCGCCCGTTTGAAAGGCGCGTCGGGTCAGGATCGCGGAGAGATTTTCGTTCGTATGCCGATCGAGGATGGCCGGGTTGTGACCCTGCGCCTGCCAGACACATATCCGACCGGGATTGAGGCCTTACGCGCCTTGAAAACCGCACCAGGGGTGGCCCGCGTCGACCATGAAGCCGCCTGAGCCGGCATATCCTGTCCACGCGGTGTTGCACGCGCGCCATTTTCATGTATAGACGCGCGCAATAACCCCGATGCGTGGTCCTTCCGGTGTCGGTCCTCATGTGAGGCTCGATAGGGACCATGCCGGTCAACCGGATAAGGAAAATTAAGATGGCATTGCCTGATTTCACCATGCGTGAACTGCTTGAAGCTGGCGTTCACTTCGGTCACCAAACACATCGCTGGAACCCCAAGATGAAGCCCTTCATCTATGGCGCGCGTTCTGGCATTCACATTATGGACCTGTCCAAGTCTGTGCCGCTCCTGCACCAGGCGCTGGTCAAGGTTCGCGACACGGTTTCCAAAGGTGGCCGCGTGTTGTTGGTCGGCAC
>ERZ1740059.357-NODE-357-length-25157-cov-9.168632_pt1 | contig 25157 bp, 17 predicted proteins | sample MGYA00581744_ERZ1740059 | MGnify/ENA primary metagenome ERZ1740059 (study PRJEB43018, sample SAMN04849738) | marine metagenome | isolation source: floating plastic debris | place: Pacific Ocean | collected 2008-08-28 | study: EMG produced TPA metagenomics assembly... | reverse complement strand
GTAACCTCAAATCCAGAAGTCAATCTTACCCTTGCTACTTTTCTCAGAGCGGAATTTGGTTTCTTAGGCGTTGTTGTGTAAACCCTGGTACAAACACCCCGTCTCTGAGGGCATTGTTTCAGAGCCGGGGATTTAGTTTTCTGACGCGCGCTAGCGCGTTCGTTACGAATTAATTGCTGTATTGTTGGCATGAGTTACAGCACGTGAAGCTGCTTATTATCTAAGTTTTAACAAATCCTGATTATATCTCTTTTTTGAAAAGATTATGTCAATTTATTATAAAATTTTTATATTTTTTTAATGTATCAGGTCAAAGAGATTGAGGCTGAAGGAATGGAGAGAAGCAAGGAAGGGAATAAGGAGCATTTTGGCTTACCTTTTATTTTTGATTTTTGCGTCTTCTTATTCTTTGGAGAAAGAATTACCACAGCCGCAAATCGTCTTCGCTTGGGGGTTGTAAAAACGAAAGCCGCCACCCATGAGATCTTCGGAATATTCTATAGCTAAGCCCTCAATATGTTCTACGGTTTCGGGATCTACGACTACTTCTATTTGATTGCAGGTGAAAACGCGATCGCCATCTGCCAGTGCTTGTTTGTCGCCGAAAGACATATCGTAAAACCAATCAGAACAACCACCCGGTTTTACGGTTAGGCGAAATAAAAGGTTCGGCTGTTTTTGCTTTGATTTTAATCGCTCTATCTCGTCTGCTGCGACTTGAGAAATTTTAATCATGGAAAAGCAGTCTGGAAATTTTAGATTTTAGATTCACCGAAAAATAAACCGGATACAAGTCCCGGATTTATCTGTGGAAAGGAAAAAAGATTTTCCACAACTAAGTCCCCTAGATTCATCAATGGGGTAGTACTTTTGACTGTTGACAAATGCCCAGGGATTGACGAGGAAGGTCTGTTGCAATACATTTAAATATTGCACTATTTACAAATTAAATCAAAAAAACCTCAAATATTAATTATAGGCACCATGGTTCAATATCAAATTATTTTACAGAAGTAGGGAACATTTGAATTGAATCACCTTGCCTTTTTTATAAAAATACCCCACGGAAACTCTAAAACCAAAAAAGCTAGAAAGTTTCCGTGGGTACTTTAAACGAACACAATATATTTTTAAATGAAGGTTAGGACTTTGTTAAGAATTGGTCTTTGGTAAACTATCCCCAATCTTATTTTTCGTGCCGAGCGTAATCGTCTTGGTAACGGACAATATCATCTTCTCCCAAGTATTCCCCATTTTGTACTTCAATCAATATTAAGGGAATTACACCGGGGTTTTCTAATCGATGGGCGGTGCATTGCGGTACATAGGTGGACTGGTTATTGCTCAAAACAATTTCTTCCTCGCCGCAAGTAACTTTAGCAGTCCCAGATACGACAATCCAGTGTTCGCTACGGTGATGGTGCATTTGTAAGCTAAGACGATGTCCTGGCTTAACTTCAATACGCTTGATTTTATAACCGCGTGCTTCTTCCAAAATTGTGAATGAACCCCAAGGGCGTAACTCAGTGGCAGCAACGCCTTTAGGAGTCATTGCTGGGGGTAGGGTAAGTGCGTTTGCTTCTGTTTTTTCTTGGAATTGAGCCATAGTTACCTCGTTTGAAGACATTAAAAAATCCGCTAGTACTCTTAACTATTGTTGGAAAAAAGTAGCGTAATATTGCAACCGTAATTATCTGCAATTGAGTCCACCTTAGCCAAACATACCAAAGTCAATTGTTACGGTGTAATCAACAGGTCGCGATTATGGTATGTTTACACCAATTCTTCATCAATCATGAAGATAGCTTTTTACTAGCTTTAAAAAGTCTTCAACTATTAGTAAGTTTTCCTATTGGATACTGCTTTTTTTTAGTCAGTTATAAAACATTGTATTCCTCAGTAATGAAGGGAGGTTAAGGGAGAAAAAAATGCCCAGGTATAGGGTAATAGAGAGTTGGGATTTGGGTGTAAAAAAACGGCAGCCTACGGGAAACCGCCCACTCCCGTTAATGAGTTTGATACTCTAATTAGATAGGTTTGAGGGCGGTTTCGATCGCTCTATTAGTTGTTTAAGAAAGCATTAATTGTTAATTAGGCTACCGAATTTTGACTACAGCCACATACTGCCTTAGTTATCCTCATGTCGCGGGTATTGTAACCTCTGTATTTTCTAGTTGGGAAATGCGATCGCATTTCTCCCGTCAGCGATGTGGTAAGAAAATACCAATTCCGTTGTGAACGCTAGCGGCAGTGTTTGGGGAACGATCAAGTAATTGTCCCCCTAGATAAAGGCTTGTGGAGCTACCACCATCTAAGTTCAGGGCGTTGACGCACCCCAGTTGCTGCATTTATTGAGCATGTTCTGCTAAGCTAGGTCCTTTTCCACCGGCACGGTTGTGTACTGCAGCAATTATCAGCTTTCCGGTTGGGGTGGTACAAATAGCACTACGGATAGCTTTCTGCTCGGCAAAAGCTTTACTGAATTTTTCGGCTTGAGCATCGAGAACAATTTGATTGTCTTTTAGCAATAGAGGCCCCGCTCCCAATACGTGGGGATAGCGGTTAAATTCTGGAGAAACTGTTGAACTGAGAATACGTAGAGGTTTTCCTATTGGCAGTAGTTGGGCATTATCTACGGCATTGGCACGAAAAGCTAGTAAATAGCCATCTTTAGGAATGGGAACGGCACCAACTCCAACTTTCCCTCCTGCATATTGTTTCGTGACTCGGTTGTTTCTCACTTCTGTAATAGTTTCGTTATCAGTGAGTGGGGTATAAGTTTGCCCCCATAGATGCGTATATCTAGCTATTCCTTGCTGTACGTATCCACTATTGAGGTGAGAAATTGGCAACTTTTGATTGTTTGAAATAACTAAATTTTCTTCCAAGGAAAGGCGGTTCATGTAGAATTGTCCGGCATCGTTCCAAGCAATTGCACCCCGGTTAAGAATTGGGCCTGATAGCCACTGATTATCCCGGCGAATTGCGCCCAGGGGTAAACGGTTTTTGCGATTGAAGAAACCACCATTAATTGCGGCTGCTGCAAAATATTTTCGTGCAGTTTTGATTAGGGGTGCGGTACCTTTCTGTTGTTCTTGGTTGGTAGCGACAGGTCTAATTTTGGCTTTGGATGTGCGAGGATTAATTTCTAACCACACTACTGGAAAACGTTCGTTAGCCAAAGATAGGAACTTCTGCTGCCAGCGCAATCCAGGTGCCCAGTCAATTGAACGTCCTAATAAAGCATCGGGACGAATATCGACAACTAAACTATAGGGTTTGGGTAAAGTACTAATTCGAGGAGTTAAGCCGAAGGGAACTACGAGTTTGATAATTGTTTGATTGTTAACTACTTCTACTTGTTTAATAAGTGGCTCGGGGGTTGCCAAGGGAGAAATTGGCTGGGGTTTTGTGTTGAAAATGTTTTCTAGTTGTATCGGTTGTGGTATTGGCGGTGGTGGAGTAAAACGCTGCACCAATTTACGGTTTGCTACTCCATCAATGGTAATTATCCACTCTCTTGCAGGGGGTTCTGGTTTGGGAGTTGGAATATTAGTTTTAATGACTACACTTTGAGAATCTGTAGGAATTTGAGGTAATGGCTTTGGTTTTTTAATTAAAGAACCCGCTGTCAGTTTCCAAGGTGTTGGACGATCCAAATCTATAATTATTTGCTGTTGTGGCTCGGAGTCTTTATCTCGAACAATTTTTTTGACTTTAGCTCTTGGTGTAGAAATTACTAAAGTATCACCATCAACTTTTAATTCCCATTTTGCTTTTTTAGCAAATCTTGTAATATCTAAATAACGATATCCGCGAGCATGTAAACCAGTTAAAACTTGTCGCTTCGACTCAGATGAAAACCACTGTACTGGTTGTAGTTCTGGACTGTTAGTATTTAATAAATCTACTCCGATTAACTGGCGCAGTGCCCCGTCACTCAAATAAGTCGCGATCTTAACAGTTTTAGCTTTTTGTTGTAGCCAAGTTCCCGGTAAGGTGCGACCATTAAGAGATATTTGATTACCGTAATTAAATAATCCTCTTGAAGTTGATATAACTGAAGGTCGATTTGAGTGTGGCATCCCCTGTTCGCCCTTTGATCGCGGGCTAACATTTATATTGGAAGCTTGAGCCCTAGCAATGGAAGTCGCAGTCAAATTTAGCATTATCGTCAAGATTGTTAATGCCGTAGTCTTGACAAAAATGCGATCGTTTTTATGACTCATAACACTGCGGAATTTTTCTTGACCTAAAGAAAGCTTTTTGACCATAATGTTAGTTAAGTAGTGACTCAAAAAACTGATATTTCTTACATTGAAATAGTCATCACAGTAAAGTAACTCTAAAGTGGTAGATACAAATGGACTTTTGTCTCTTAGAAAACAATGACGGGCACCCTTGACATTGGTAATTGACGCATAAAAATTGTAAATAATGCGTCAATAAAGACATCTTGATTGCCAAAAAGTTATAAAAGTTTTTTCTGGTACAAGATAAATTATTGAAGTGCTTTACCGTTTTTCTTCCACCCTATTTGTACGGGTATAGTTTGCATTAATCAGATTTTGAAGGGGCGTATCGCAATAAAATTTATACAATTAGATAGACGATCGCCAATTGCAAATAGACAATTAGTGTAATACGCTGATTTTGGCACCCAATTAGCGCAATTTCAGTATTTAAAGTAATGAAGCTAATGATATAAATTTTGTTTCAGGTCGGCGAGAAATAGCTACATCAGTAAAAAAAAGCTTGCATTTTAGACAAGCTAATTGAGAAAATATATAGCCTCAAGATATAAATAGAAAACTGGCGATACGCACATTAACTCGCCCAACTCAGCATAAACACATAAAAAAGAACGGGATAAGTTTAACATGGGTGTACAAAAAAGCAAGCCTAGAGTTAAATTTTTTTTCCAACATTTTGGTAACTCAGTTTTCTCTATTTCTGCGATCGAAATTTTTTTCAAGAATTGGTGCTAAGAATGGCAATTTTTGATGTCGGGGGACATTCTATGAATAACAACCAAATGAATCAAGACAAACACATCGCATTACCAGATACTTTTTTAGGCCAAAGGTGGTTGGTTGAAGAAAGAGATGCTTGTGGGGTGGGTTTCATTGCCCATCGTCAGCAGCAAGAAAGTCATGAAGTCATCGCAAAAGGTTTGGTGGCTTTAACTTGTTTGGAACACCGGGGTGGTTGTAGTGCCGACCGCGATTCTGGTGATGGTGCCGGAATATTAAGTGCGATTCCTTGGGAGTTGTTACAGCAAGATTGGAATGCTAGGGGCATTAAAGCAGCGAAGGATAAAAATATCGCTGTGGGCATGCTATTTTTACCCCGCGACGAACAAGCAGCCCATACTGCCCGGGGAATTGTAGAGCAGGTGGCAGTTTCCGAAAATTTATCGGTACTGGGATGGCGAGTAGTTCCAGTAGATGGATCGGTTTTAGGGGCACAAGCCAAGGAACATCAACCGCAAATTGAACAGGTGTTTCTGAAAGCCGAAGATGTTAGTGGCGATGAGTTAGAAAGAAGGCTTTACATCACGCGCTGTCGTATTGCCAAAGCTATTCGTAGTTTAGATAGCAAGTCGATAGAGGAATTTTATGTTTGTTCCCTCTCCTCTCGAACGATTGTATACAAGGGTATGGTGCGTTCGGCGGTTTTGGGTGATTTCTATCACGATTTAAATAATCCCGCTTATAAGAGTAGCTTCGTTGTCTACCATCGCCGTTTTAGTACAAATACGATGCCCAAGTGGCCCTTGGCGCAACCAATGCGGCTTTTGGGCCACAATGGAGAAATTAATACCCTTTTGGGTAATATCAACTGGATGAGAGCCAGACAAGCAAGTTTAACTCATCCCCTTTGGAAAGGGCGCAGTCAGGAATTACAGCCGTTTGTACGGATCGAAAACAGCGATTCAGCTACTTTAGATAACGTATTTGAATTACAGGTACGTTCCGGGCGCAGCCCTTTGGAAGCATTGATGATTATGGTTCCGGAGGCTTATAGAAATCAACCGGCTTTAAGTAATTATCCGGAGATAGTAGATTTTTATGAATACTATAGCGGCTTGCAAGAAGCTTGGGATGGTCCGGCGCTATTAGTATTTAGTGATGGGTGCAAAGTTGGTGCAACTTTAGACCGTAACGGTTTAAGGCCGGCGCGTTACTGCATCACCTACGATGACTACATTGTGGTTGCTTCAGAAGCTGGTGTGGTTGATTTCCCTGAAGAAAAGATTATTGAGAAAGGTAGACTAGGTCCCGGACAAATGATTGCTGTGGATTTAGAAAACCACGAAATTCTCAAGAATTGGGATATCAAACAACGGGTTGCCAAAAGTCATCCCTATGGGGAATGGTTGCGAGAGTATCGACAAGAGTTTTCAAATACTGGGGCATCAAATAATTCATTGGCTGTTAATGGTCATGGAACGAAGGTTAACGGTACTAACGGTCATGGTGGTAATGGACATTCTGCAACCAACAACCAACAACCAACAATCGACGCTGAGGATAGACAAGCTTTATTACGGCATCAAATAGCTTTTGGCTATACCACCGAAGATGTGGAGATGGTGATTCAGCCAATGGCGATTGATGCTAAAGAACCTACTTTTTGTATGGGTGATGATATCCCTCTAGCGGTACTATCGGAAAAACCACATTTACTGTATGACTATTTCAAGCAGCGATTCGCTCAGGTAACAAATCCACCAATCGATCCTTTACGGGAAAAATTGGTGATGTCGTTGAAGGTAGAATTAGGCTCGCGCGGCAATTTACTCGATCCCAAACCTGAATATGCTCGCCGGTTCAAGTTGGAATCGCCGGTGTTAACTGAAGCTCAATTAATTGAGATAGAAAAGTCGGATTTTAATACAGTTGAATTATCCACCGTATTTTCCATTGGCAGCGGGCGGGAAGGCTTGAAAGCCGCTGTGGAATCTTTGCAGAAACAAGCTGTAGAAGCAGTGCGTAATGGTGCCAAGATTTTGGTTTTGAGCGATAAAATTTGTGAAAATTCTCAGGAATGGCAAAAGTATGGAGCCATAAATGCAGAGAATACCTACATTCCTCCTTTATTGGCTGTGGGAGCAGTACACCACCATTTAATCGGTGCGGGATTGCGCATGAATACTTCTTTAGTGGTTCACACCGCTCAATGTTGGAGTACTCATCATTTCGCTTGTTTGATTGGTTTTGGTGCAGCTGCTGTTTGTCCCTACATGGCTTTGGATACTTTGCGTAGTTGGTGGTGCGATCCCAAAACTCAACAGTTCATGCAGCGCGGCAAAATCGCAGCTATGAGCTTGGAGCAAAGTACAGGTAATTATATAAAAGCTGTAGAAAACGGGTTGCTGAAAATCCTTTCTAAAATGGGAATTTCGCTGCTGACAAGTTACCAAGGAGCGCAAATTTTTGAAGCTATTGGTATTGGTAGAGATTTATTAGATTTGGGATTTTACGGTACCACTTCCCGCATTGGTGGAATTAGCGTTAGCGAATTGGCTCAAGAAGTATTATCCATCCATTGCAAAGCTTTCCCCCAATTAACCGCGAAAAAACTAGAAAATCTAGGTTTCGTGCAGTATCGTCGCGGCGGCGAATACCATATGAACAGTCCGGAAATGGCGAAAGCCCTACACCGGGCTGTGGATGGTAAAAATTACGACCACTATGCAGTTTATCAGAAACATTTGCAAGGTAGACCCATAACCGCTTTACGGGATCTAATCGACTTTAAAAGCGATAGAGAGCCGATTAATCTTGAAGAAGTAGAGTCGGTGAGCGAAATCGTCAAGCGTTTCTGTACTGGGGGAATGTCCTTAGGGGCACTGTCGCGAGAAGCACACGAAACTTTAGCGATCGCCATGAATAGGTTTGGTGGAAAGTCCAATTCTGGTGAAGGTGGTGAAGATCCGGTGCGTATGGGGACTTTAAATGATGTTGATGAAAAGGGTAATTCGGCAACCTTACCTCATTTAAACGGTTTGCGTAACGGGGATACAGCTTCAAGTGCCATCAAACAAGTTGCATCGGGACGCTTTGGGGTAACTCCACAGTACCTGATGAGCGGCAAACAAATTGAAATTAAGATGGCTCAAGGAGCAAAACCCGGTGAGGGAGGACAATTACCCGGTAGAAAAGTTAGCGAATATATTGCCAGTTTAAGACGCTCTAAGCCTGGAGTGACCTTAATTTCGCCACCACCGCACCATGATATTTATTCCATCGAAGATTTGGCCCAGTTAATATTTGACTTGCATCAAATTAATCCCAAAGCCAAAGTTTCCGTGAAACTGGTAGCAGAAATCGGCATCGGTACAATTGCAGCCGGTGTAGCCAAAGCTAACGCCGATATTATCCAAATTTCCGGACATGACGGCGGTACCGGAGCATCTCCACTCAGTTCGATTAAACACGCTGGTTCTCCGTGGGAGCTTGGATTGAGCGAAGTGCATCGAGTGTTGATGGAAAATAGCCTGCGCGATCGCGTTATTTTGCGCGTAGATGGCGGCTTGAAGAGCGGTTGGGACGTATTGATGGCAGCGATGATGGGGGGAGAAGAATATGGTTTCGGCTCTATCGCCATGATTGCCGAAGGTTGTATTATGGCGCGGATTTGTCATACCAATAACTGTCCCGTGGGCGTGGCTTCTCAGAAGGAAGAATTGCGGAAGCGATTCCCGGGCACCCCAGAAAAAGTTGTTAATTTCTTCTACTTTATTGCTGAAGAAGTACGCAGCCTGTTAGCGAAATTTGGTTATCGAAGCCTAAGAGAAGTAATTGGGCGTGCTGACTTGATGAAAATGCGCCCGGGTGTGGATCTCGCTAAGACAAAAGCGCTGAACCTTGACTGCTTGTTGAAACTACCCGATGGCAAAAATAATCGCAGTTGGTTGCAACACGAAGAAGTTCACAGCAACGGCGCGGTATTGGATGATGATTTATTGGCAGATAGTGAAATCAAAAATGCCATTGACGGACATTCTGCGGTAAATAAGACAGTAACTGTAGTTAACACCAATAGAACCATAGGGGCACGCATTGCTGGGGTAATTGCATCCAAGTATGGCGACAGGGGTTTCAAGGGGCAAATCAACCTTACTTTTAATGGCAGTGTCGGACAAAGTTTCGGTGCTTTTCTGCTTAATGGAATGACTTTGAAATTATTGGGAGAAGCTAACGATTATGTAGGTAAGGGAATGAATGGTGGTGAAATCATTATTAGGCCACCAGCAGAGGCTACCTATAACCCTACACAAAACGTGATAATTGGCAATACTTGTCTTTATGGTGCAACTGGTGGAACGTTATTTGCTAGAGGGAAAGCTGGCGAACGTTTCGCGGTACGTAATTCCAAAGGTACGGCGGTAATTGAAGGTGCCGGGGATCATTGTTGCGAGTATATGACTGGCGGTGTGATTGTAGTCTTGGGTAAAGTTGGACGCAATGTTGCAGCCGGTATGACGGGAGGATTGGGTTACTTCTTAGATGAAGATGGTAACTTCCCCGAATTAGTTAATCCGGAGATTGTTAGGATCCAGCGAGTAGTTACCGAAGCTGGGGAAAAGCAACTCAAAGATTTGATTGCCGCTCATTTCGAGCGTACCTCCTCAGCTAAAGCGAAAATGATTTTAGATAATTGGCAGGAATTTCTGTCTAAATTCTGGCAGTTAGTGCCGCCTTCTGAAGCTGATTCGGAGCAAGTTGGTTCTCAAAAAAAACAGTTGAGTAAGGTTTAGTTGTTGGTTGATAGTAGTTAGTTGTTGGTGGTTAGTTGTTGGTTGATGGTTGATGGTTGATGGTTTGTTAAAGCAATCGTACTAACTATCATTCGTTGCTCCCGGTGTGGTTAGTCGCCGTAGGCAGTGGCTGCATATCAATCAATAAGGGTACAGCAAAATGCGCTGTACCCTTTTATTTATTAGCCATTAACACTAAATAAATTTTAGACGTGAAAATCAATTAATAGAGATCCTACTATACCAACTATCAGCAATAGATAAATAGCTATCAACTATCAACTATCAACTAACAACTAATAACTATTTTTTATTTTGTGCTGTCAGCGTCTTTTGATGCTTTTCCTGGTGTTCCAACAATTCTGGAATCGTCACAAAACGATAACCTTGCTTTCTCAACTTGCTTATCATCGATGGTAAAGCAGCAACAGTATTTTTGCGGGGGCCACCACCATCATGCAGCAGTACAATACCACCAGGAGTAGCTTGTCTGACTACTCTATTTACTAAAGTAGGAGGCGAAGGAAGGGCGTAATCAATAGAATCAGCAGACCACATCACCACGGTATATTTTTTACTTCTAGCATAAGCAGCCAAACCATTATGCAACATTCCACCGGGTGGTCGAAACAATGTAGTTTTGGTGCCCGTGGTTTTATAAATTAGGTCTGAGGTACGGTCAATTTCTAATGCTGCAGCTTGCTTGTTAAAGTAATGATACCAATGATTCCAAGTATGATTACCGATAGTATGACCTTCAGTTACTATTCGCTTTCCTAAGTCGGGATAGTTCTTCAGTACTTGTCCAACAACAAAAAATGTCGCCTTAATATTATTTTTCTTCAGTATTTTCAGTATCTGATCGGTATATTTAGGCCAAGGTCCGTCATCAAAAGTAAGGGCAATTAATTTATCATTTGGAGCAAGTTTTGCTTCCTTTATTGTTGTACCATGAAAGCGCTTTGGCACCGTATGGAAGAGACCTTTTGATATCGCCTCCTGCTGCCAAGTGGCAAGCATCGCGCTTTTAAATTCTTTTATACGAGAAAGTGAACCAGATGCGGCTTTTATATTTTCAGCTTTTATTTGTTGGTTACTGTTTGCATTAATATTATCCCGATTGATAGGCAACATAAAACCCAGGGCAAAACTGCCACACAAGGCGGTGAGGGCAATTAATATTCCTTGGGGTAAAACTAACGACTTCTTATTTTCCACCAGACACGGCTCCTTCACGCATGAACCGCCATTCACGGATATGACGGTAAGTTATAACACAGTTTCTCTATTTATTTGTTACCTGATTAATTTCTAGTAATCCTGAAAAATTAAACACAGGTTAACAGAATTTTGCCTTTGGAAGGCCGATGGATTTTAGGTTTGTTGACGGGTACCCATGAGAATTTTTTTAGGAGAAGAAAATTTTCATGGAAGCCCTTGACTCAAAATCTTAGATTCCAAATACGGAATTTTTTTTACTGCTAGGAATAGGCAGATGCACTAGACCTGAGTGGTATAAGTTTGACTATATATCGAGTTTATTTTACCTTTTATGAATAATTTGTCCATTTAAAAAAGGTTAAAATATTCACATTGATGCTTGTAATGCTTATGTTATAAGCTCAATATCCCAACTAGACGCTGCGCCGAACTATTTGGTTTCACCTGGTTAAAAGATGGTCTTACATCCAATCTAGATGCTCTCGAAGCAATTTATATACAGAAATTTGTTTTTTTACCTATGTTAAAAAGATACATAAGTACTAACATTTTTTATACTTTAAACTAGTTTATGTTGTATTTACAGTTTAAATGAGTAAACTATTTTTTATACAGCAATTATTAATGTAAAGGAGTTAAAGTTACAACACATTAATGATGACAAATACATGTTTGAATGCAGACAGTATAAACACTGAATTTATTAATATTTGAAGATATATTTTTCGGTTCCTACCTTTACATAAACTTATTTAAGCATTGTCCAACCAATAATCTTGTAATACAAAATACATATAATTTTTTCTTTTTTAGAATAATTTAAGCTTTCAAAAGGTACAATTTACTGCTAAATATATAATTTCTAATCAGGCAATTACATTGAAGTAATTAACTTAATGTATGGATTTATTCACCGTATTCGCACTCATCATATTGGAGAAAGGTAAAACAATGGTCAAAAAGTGGAAGATTAACCCTTATTTAAACTAAATAAGAGTGGTATCGACTTTTACTTTGAATTTGAAATAAGTCTGAGTATGGTTACTTTGATCGCCAATTTGACGGGTACCCATGACCTAAATTTCTAGGGAAGAAAGAAAATTGTAATATAGATACACAGTGTAGAGTATATAACAAAACATGGGTTTTGATAAGCTATTTAAATCTTGATTTTCTAACATTCTTTTTAAGCTACCCAGCGATCGCAAGCAAATTGTACAGCTAAACTTGCTAATAAAATAGCGGAAAATCCGGCGATGGCATATCCCCAACCACGATAGCGTTTCAACAATAACCCTAAAGCGAAAGACAAAGAAACAATACCATAAGCGTAGCGTTCGACGGAAAGGGTAAGTCCGGTATTGAGTATTAAAGCATAGGAAAAAAAGCCGTAAACAGTAGCACAATCAGGAATAAGAGTTCGAGAATACCATAATAAATAAAGTCCGCCGAAGACAATAGCAATCTTAATTAAAGGAATTGTGACAAATGGATTAGAATCAGCTAACCACAAAGGTTCACCTATAGCCAACCATAATAATAACCATAGGAAATAGAATAGACTACGCAATTTGATATTGGCTAATTGTTGACGAAAGCGCCATAGTAAAAAACCACTAATCGCAATTAATCCAAATAATAGGGGAGAGCCGAAAATAATTTGCATTAACATTTTCCACCAACCTTCCGCTGCGAATCCCGTGGAGTCTCGCCAACCTTTTTGTACGTGCACAAATGCTAAAGCATCACCAAATTTAATTAGACAATATAAACTATAAAGAAAAGCACCAATACCAACTGTAAAGCTAGCTAGATAAGCTTTTACACTTCTACGTTGCTTCCAAGAAACGAATAAAAAAGCTGGAATCAACATGACTCCAGTGATTCGGGTTGCTGTTGATAATATTCCCCAAATTGCCGCTGGTATATGCTGTTTTTTATCGAAAGCACGTAAAGCTGAGGTACTAAATAATAAGAATAATCCTTCGGTATAAATTACGCTTCCGTAGAGAGAATAAGGGCACCAGGCTAAAACAGCAGTACTCCAACGCGCTGCATTTGTACCACAACTTTCTTTTACCCAAGAATATAGGACAATTAAAGCACCTAAAAATGCAAAATTATTTAATAAGGTGCCTGCCACTTTAAAAGGCAAGCCAAAGTGCATAATTAAACGAGTTAGTAAGGGTAAAAGTGGGAAAAATGCCACGGAATATTGTTTGCCATCATTGATAAATTCGTAGCCAACAATAACAATTCTGTGATACCACACGCTATCCCATGCATAGAAAACATCCCAGCCAAAAGTAGGAGATTGAGCATTTTCTGGAATGGGAAGTGAAGGTGCAATTAACAACATTGCAACAATTATTACTATCCTGCTTAAAAGCCACATTACCGTAGCGAAAAATAAACCATTATCTAAAATATTTTTAGATTGAGTCATCTAAATAACCCTAATTTGTACTTGATAAATAAGTAAAAATAATTATGTTCGCTCATCTTACTTAACTTCTTAATTATTCCTGAGTTTATTTAGAGTCGGGATAAATTTTGATAGATAATCGATTAATCAGAAGGGAGTAATGAAAAAACTTTTACTTTTGCCAAACTACTAATATGACTCCACAAACAATTAAAGTTAAACCGAGAAGACGCGTTGGCGGAATAGATTCTTTAAAAATAAAGTAGCCTAGTAATACCGAAAAGACGTAAACTAAAGATGCAGATGGCCCCGCAACACTCAAATTAACTCTAGTAAGCAGAAGAATATAAATAACAGCACCAATGCCATAACAACCTAAACCTATTAATAGTTCTGGTGTTGTCATAATTCCTGTAATTTGACTAATCGCATTTGCTGCATTCACCTTGCCTAATTTTACTGCACCTATTTTTAAAAATAATTGTCCCGTGACGCTTGCAGAAACTGATAAAAGTAGCAAACAAAATTCTTGCCAACTCATAAAATTTTAAATATTATTTTTTGATATTTAACTACTTTTTTATTACAGATAATTGTTCAATAAAATAACTATTAACTATTAAATTTTAACCTCCGTTTTTTTCGTAACTCCTCTCATTTCTTTTACGGTATAAATAGGTCGTCCTTTAACTTCTTCGTAAATACGACCAATATATTCGCCTAAAATACCAATACAAAATAACTGCACAGAACCCAAGAAAAACAGTGCGATCGTAATTAAGCTGTAGCCAATTAAAGGAGAAGCAGAATCAAATAAACGCCAATATAACACTAAACATATCATTAATAAAGCAACTCCTGCTGAAAGCATTCCTAAATAAGTAGCAAGTTTTAAAGGAACTCTTGAAAAAGAAATAATTCCATTAATAGCTAATGCCCAAGATTTCGCAAAGGAATATTTAACTTTTCCAGCAAAGCGTGGCTCTCTTTCAAATGGTATGGCTGTTTGCCGAAAACCTACCCAAGCACGCAAACCACGTATGTAACGATTGCGTTCGGGCATAGCATTAAGGATATCAACAACTTCCCTATCCATCAAGCAGAAATCGCCAGTATCTGGAGGTATATTTACATCAGCTAAACTTCTCAAAATACGATAAAAAGCATAGGCTGTAAACCGTTTTATGATACTTTCTTTTTGACGAGATATACGTTGTGCGTAAACAACTTGATAGCCTTGTTGCCATTTTTCAATCATTGGTAAAATTAGTTCTGGCGGATCTTGTAAATCCGCATCCATCACAATTACAATTTGAGCGCAAACAAAATTTAAACCAGCCGTTACAGCTATTTGATGACCAAAATTACGAGCTAAGCTTATGTAATTAAAGCGATAATCGCGCTCGTAAATTTTACGGATTAAATTTAACGAATTATCCCGACTACCATCGTCAATGAAAATCAATTCTGCCTCACCATCTAATTGTTCGATGACAGTTTGTAGACGATTATATAGTTCAGGAATATTTTCTTCTTCGTTATAAATTGGGATAATGATAGAAACTATGGGTTTAGTCATATTGAGTCAATTATCAATTATCAATTATCAATTATCAATGATCGATTATCAGTTTGGTTTTCTTGCTAAGAGTAAAACAGATACGCCAAAAGGTAAAGTAAATCGATTGATAAAGTAACTTTCCCTAGCGAATATCCATTTAAAAAATTGATTGACTGGTTTTGATGGTAATACTAAATCGCTGCTAAATTGATTTTTATTTTGTTTTGGGAATAGTTTTTCCAAACTACGTAATATTGCAACTACGGGAAATAAAAAAGTATTAAAATAACTTCCGTAAGTTATTTCATAACCTGCTTTTTTTACCACCTGTCTTAAGGCTTTTAATCGGTAGCGACGTTTATGATGATTGATTTCATCGTGTTCGCTCCATAAAAATTTATATGCTGGAACAGTAACTAATAAACATCCTCCAGGCTTTAGTTTATAATACAAAGCTTTGAGTGCAGATAAATCATTATCAAGATGCTCTATGACATCTAGGATTAAAATTAAATCATATTGCAAATTGAAAGGAATATTATCGGGTAAGCTACCGGATTTTACCTGAGTGACTTGGCGTTGATTGGCAAGTTGGCAAGCAATTTCATCTAACTCCATAGCTGAAACTTGTCCGTGGCGAGATAACATTTGCAAGTTACCACCTGTACCACAACCTGCTTCTAAAATTTGAGCATTTTTTGGTAATTTTAATCTTACAATTACTTGTTCTATAATTTGGCGACGTGCTAAAAACCACCAATGTTTATCTTCAACTGATGCATACTGTAGGTAAAAATCTTTTTCCATAAGTTTATTAAATAAAGTTACCTCGATAACTGTAATTAATTTTGGATTTATAGTATGATATACATTTTTTCAAAATTTTCATACAGCAATTCTAAATCCTGAAGTGAAAAATCACGATTATTAATACGTAAAATTGTAGTGCAAGCATCTTGCCTACTTTTAATAGCAAGCAATATGCTTACACTGCTTATAATTTTCATGAATTATTTAGGATTGCTAGATCTTCGGTTAATTGATGAAAATCTTACTGTAACTAACTTTATTGTGTTAAAATTCGCGATACGCAGAGTTAAATTAGCTAACAGTAATAACTCGTGCAGGAGGGCTACCTAAAGCCTAACCTTTTAAAAGAACGAATTATGACAAAATTGATTATTCAAATTCCCTGTTATAACGAGGAAGCAACATTAGGAGCTACTCTCGCAGAATTACCACGGCGAATACATGGAATTGATTCCATCGAATGTTTGATAATTGATGATGGTAGCAAAGATAGAACTATTGAAGTTGCTAAAGCCAACGGTGTAGACCATATCCTCAGATTACCGCACAATCAAGGACTTGCAAAAGCCTTTATGGCTGGTTTAGAAGCTTCATTGAAAGCGGGTGCCGATATCATCGTAAACACCGATGCTGATAATCAATATTGTGCCGATGATATCCCTAAACTAATAGAACCAATTATTTACAAACAAGCAGATATTGTAGTCGGAGCTAGGCCAATTTGGAAGACAAAACATTTTTCTTTGATAAAAAAGCTACTCCAAAAATTAGGTAGTTGGGTAGTTCGTCGTGCTAGTAATACTAATATTCCCGATGCTCCAAGCGGCTTTCGTGCCTTTAATCGCGAAGCTGCATTAAGATTTAATGTATTTAATAGTTATACTTATACTTTAGAAACAATTATTCAAGCTGGACAAAAAGGCATGAAAATTGTTTCCGTACCTATTAGAACTAACTTTGTTTCCCGCCCCAGTCGTTTAGTAAAAAGTAATGCTTCCTATGTAATGCGATCGCTATTTACAATTCTTCGCATTTTCATGCTTTACAGACCGTTACGTTTCTTTTCACTTTTAGGCAGTGTACCTTTTAGTTTAGGGGTAGTGTTAGGAATACGCTGGCTAATATTTTTATTCATGGGAACAGAGCGTACTCGTATACCTAGTTTGATTTTAACAGCAATTTTAATATTAATTGGTTTTCAATTATGGATGTTTGGTTTAGTGGCAGATTTAATGGCAGCAAATCGTAAATTACTTGAAGAAACTCAATTACGAATGCGTCGTCAAGAAATGGATAATGAAGTTAGGTTAAAGGTTAAAGGTTAAAAGTTAAAAGTTAGGAGTTAGGAGTTAGGAGTTAGGAGTTAAATAATTACTTGAGTGCCCGATGCCCGATGCCCAATGCTCAATAATTTAAATGATAAATAAAGACTTATTCGCACGCGTTGCTTTGGCTCAAATTCCGAAAATTCTGACTTTATTAGATCGTAATCCTCATAGTCCAACTTATGGCTGCTTCGATCGTAATTTTTGGCATTATAAAATTATTGATTTTCCCAGCGGAATGGCGCAGGAATTTGTATTTCCTTTGGCCTTAATTTACGATACTGATGTGCCGGATAATCCATATTATCATCAGCAGGTAATAAAAGATTGGGTGGAAGCAGGAATTTTGTATGCGGCTCGTAGCGCTCATCAAGATGGTTCTTGCGATGATTATTTTCCTTTTGAAAGAGCTTCGGGGGCTGCGGCTTTTTCTCTATTGGCTTGTATTGAAAGTTATATAATTTTAAATTTAAAAGATAAATTTAAAAATCAAAATACAAAAAATCAAGAGATTTTAAACTTTTTTAAAAAACGTGCTGATTGGTTAGCACACCATCATGAAAGCGGACAGTTAACCAATCACCAAGCATTAATTGTTTTGTGTTTGGAAAGATTATCACAACTTTTACAAACTAACCGTTGGGATAAGGCCAAAGTACAGCGTTTGGAGCGTGTTTTCTCCTGGCAAAATGAAGAAGGTTGGTTTATAGAATATGAAGGATGCGATCCTGGATATCATACTTTAACAATTTCTTGTTTGGCACGAATTTATCAGTTGAATCCAGATATACGCATCAAAGAAGCATTAATCAAAGCTGTTAAACTAGCTGCTGAATTTGTTCATCCAGATGGTTCCTATGGTGGTGAATATACCAGCCGTAATACTTATAACTTTTTCCCTCACGGTTTTGAATTAGTTGGACATTGGATACCGGAAGCATTGCAAATTAATAATTGCTTTTTACAAGGTTTAGAAAATGGCTTATCTCCCTGTTATGCTGACGATCATATTATTGGACATCATACCTGGAACTATTTATTAGCTTGGCGTGATTTTGTAGAAGAAAGATCGTTAGTAAAGACATCTCCTTTGAATCGTGTTTGGTTAAAGAATGCCAAAATATTGATAGATCGTCGTTCAAATACACAGTTATATTTAGCCTTAAATAAAGGTGGAGTTTTCAAGTTATTTCGCAATAATAAATTAGTTGTTTCGGATACACAAATTTCTTTGCAGGTGCGAGAGAAAGGGAAGAAAAAAAATGCAGTAGGACATTTAATAGCACCCTATAAAATAGATATTAGTGATGATGAAATTACAATTAGCGGAAATCTTGGATGGGCTAAACAAAAGCAAATGACACCGCTCAATTTACTTATTCTGCGAGTTGTCATGTTAACTGTAGGGAGATTTTTTCCTAACTTGATTCGTAAAATATTACAACGTATTTTAATTACTGGTAAAAACGACGCACCTTTTCGCTTTATTCGCCGATTTTACTGGCAAAATGAAACATGGAACATTATCGATGAACTTCACGCACAGACTTGGGATAACGTGATTTCTGTAGGTATTGGCTGCGATCAAACTTCTATTTATGTTGTCATGAGTCGGACATTTCAAAGAAGTCAATTACAACCTTGGTTGGATTTAACTGAGGAAGTTAAAAAACTCGCTCCTTCTCAAGTATTAGAAATTAAGCGCCAGTTATGAAAAAAAGACTATGAAAAAACTAATTTCTATCGCCGTCAGTCTGATAATTTTGGTTATCATTTACTGGAAAATCGATTTTCCAAAATTAATAGAAGTATTTCAAAATAGCGATAGATTGTGGATGGTAATTAGTTTGGGTATGGTTGTACCCTTAACAATGCTAACAGCTTGGCGCTTGCAACAACTTACTCCCAGTCGTACCCGTTTGGGATTTGGTGAAGCAAATCGTTTGATATTAACAGCAAGCGTATTAAATATGGTTCTACCCTCAAAAATGGGGGATATAGTTAAAGCTTATTTTATTAAAGAAAGGGGACATTTAGAAGGTTCCCTATCTTTATCTTTAGTCGTATTTGAAAAAGCCTGCGATATGCTATCGCTGTTACTCTGGTGTGCTTTTGGACTAACTCTTTATCCTCAAAAAGACTGGCTGTTTTGGATCATGACAGCTAGCGTTGTCTTTGGCTTAATCGTTGGATCCTTATTAATTGCTTCTCGTCAATTTGCCAATTTTTTATTTCAATTTACGGGTAGATTTGTACCCAAGAAGATGCGTTTAAAAATAGCAAAATTGCGCGATTCTTGGAGCGAAATGCATAAATACTTCTGGAGAGACAAACGTCATCTTTTAAAAATTACACTGACTTCAATTATTATTTGGTTCGGACATCTTTTACAAATATGGTTTTTCACCCTTGCTCTCAAAGCTTGGGTTCCCCCTTTAGCCCACTTAGCATTAGCTCCCCTGGCGATATTAGCAGGTTTATTACCTTTAACTTTTGCTGGAGTTGGTACGCGAGATGCCGCTCTAATTGCCTTTTATCAACCGTATATGAATGCTCCTACTGCTGCTGCATTAGGTTTACTTTGTACTTCCCGATATATATTACCAGCACTGGGAGGAATTCCTTTTTTAGGACAATATTTATCAACTATTCAGAATATGCGTCAAACACAAAAAAAATCTTAACTATACCTCTCTTTCATTCCTCTGCGCTTCCCTCTGCGTTACGAGGCTCTAAAAAACTCCCTCAATATTATTCTTTATCTATTTAAATATGCAACCAAAAATCTTAAATCATTTAGATATAAGTAATAATCCAAAACAAACTAGAAAAATATTTTCACCCGAAACAATATCATTAGTCATTATCTGTTTCGGTATCTTAGTTAGACTAATTCAATATTTATCCAATCGCTCATTATGGGCAGATGAAGCCGTATTAGCTTTAAATATAGTCAATCGTTCCTATTTAGAACTATTACAACCTCTAGATTACGATCAAGGAGCACCCATTGGTTTTCTATGGATAGAAAAATTAGCAATTCAAATTTTTGGTAATAACGAATATGCCCTTAGACTATTTCCATTAGTATCCGGCATCGTTTCTATATTAATTTTTTATACATTAGCAAAACGATTTTTAAGGTTACAAGCAGTACCCATTGCATTAGCTTTTTTTGTCAGCTTGCATTATTTAGTTTACTATGCAACCGAATTAAAACAATACTCAACCGATGTTTTTGTGGCATTATTATCTTGCTTAATAGTAATCCAAATTGCCACTCAAAAACTTAATACGATTAAAATTATTGTTTATTCATTGCTCGGAGGCTTAGGCATTTGGTTTTCCCATCCAGCGGTTTTTACTTTAGCAGGTGTGGGAGCAAGTGTTTTAGCGATCGATATAGTTAAAAAGGAAAGAAAATCAAAAATATTTCCAAGTTTAGTCATCTACTTAACTTGGTCTATTAGTTTTATTATATTTTACTTCGTTTCCGTTCAGAGCTTAAATGATAACAATAATTTAATGACATCTTGGAGAGATGCCTTTCCATCATCTTTTTATGATATAAATTGGATGTTTAATGCATTAGGTAAATTTTTCTATAGACCATTAGGTTTTGTTGGAATCACCGACGGGTTAGCTATTTTTGCCTTTTTAGTTGGCTGTATATCATTATTTCGCCGTCAAAAAGAAAAATTATTGCTACTACTTTCTCCATTAATAGCAACATTGTTCGCATCTTTTTTACAGAAGTATCCTTTCCGCAGTCGTTTAGTTTTATTTTTAACTCCTTTTTTCATTTTATTGATTGCAGAGGGAATCGATTATTTAATTAAAAGAAGGGGTTTTAAAAAAACTTTTATTCCGGGTATAATCCTCTTAACAGCATTACTTTTTCAACCTGTAACCTCTGCAAGTAATTTATTAATAAAGCCACACCAAGAAGAAGAAATAACACATGTTCTTGACTATGTAAAAGAGAATCAGCAACCTGAAGATACTATTTATATATATCAGCGAGGACATTATCAATTTCTGTATTATGCTGAAAAATATGGTTATCAACCAGATGATTACATTATTGGTGTAGATGATTTAGATCAATATGATGGTAGAAAACTATCCGCAGCAGAAGAAGAAAGATATAAACAAGATTTAAATAAATTACGTGGCAATAAGCGAGTATGGTTGATTTTTTCTCATGCTCACGTAAAGAGTGAAAATAAAATGATTAAATCTTATCTGGATCAAATAGGTAAAAAAATCGACTTCTTTGAAACTGTAGGCGCATTCGTCTATTTATACGATTTATCCTAACTTTATAGTGAGTCTATTTGTGTGACTCTGGTTAATTTTTTGTGTATCTTTCTGTTAAAAAAAATAAATACAATCTCCTATGAATGAGAATATTTGATTACAGGGTTGTTTAATGACAAATCTAACTGCATTTAGAAAACCATCTAAAGCACAAAAAAAATTTAATGTTCGTAAAATTATTGCGATCCTTCTAGTTATCGGCATCTTTTTCCGGTTTTATAACTTAGAACAAAAAGTTTACTGGTACGACGAAACCATGACTTCTCTACGTATTTCTGGATATACAAGCACAGATTTAGTAGATGAAGTTTATAACGGTGAAGTTATTAGCGTTGAAAACTTACTGGAAAATTATCAATATCCTAACGAGACAAAAAATCTCAACGATAGTATTAAAGCCTTAGCTGCTCATCCAGAACATTCACCACTGTATTATCTCATGGCGCGATTCTGGTTACAAGCATTCGGAAATTCAATATTTAATATTAGATTATTATCTGCTTTAATCAGTTTGTTTGTATTCCCCGCTATTTATTGGTTATGTCTAGAATTATTTAATTCTAAACTAATTTCTTGGGTAGCAGTTAGCCTGATAGCTATTTCACCCTTTCACGTTTTATATGCTCAAGAAGCGCGAGAATACAGTTTATGGACTGTTAGTATTTTAGTCTCTTGTGCGGCGTTACTTTGGGCAATTAGAAAGAAAACGATACTTCCTTGGATTACTTACGGTATCACGGTATCTTTTGGACTTTATACCCATCCATTTTCTGCATTCGTATTTGCGGGACATGGTATATATGTTTTAGTTAGTGAAAGTTTTCGATTCAATAAAACTTTTAGAAACTATATATTTGCTAGTTTATTAGGAATATTGCTGTTTCTTCCTTGGTTATTAATAGTTATCGCTAACTTTTCCAATCTTGTCGAAAATACAGAACACGTTAATCTCGTTCGTAAAGGATTTTTACCTTTATTTTGGGGACAAAATCTCAGTCGAATTTTTATCGATGTTAACCAAGGTTTTAGTCCCTTTAGTCCGCTACATTATCTTAGTGCATTTTTAGCTGGATATGCATTATATTTTCTATGTAAAACTTTGCCAAAAGCAGGTTTATTTATTATTACTTTAATCGGAGTAATTGGTATAGCTTTAATTGCCCCAGATATTATTTTATCAGGTCGTCGTTCTAGTATTGCTCGTTATGCTTTTCCTTGTTACTTAGGAATTCAAATTGCAGTTTCATATTTACTGAGTAATAAATTAAAGGAAACATATCACGATGTTAAAATTTTCAAAAAATGGCGTTATATTACAATTACTTTGATCTTGAGTGGTATTTTATCTTGTACAGTCAGTTCTCAAATCCCTATATGGTGGAATAAAAGTACCTCCAAAACTCGCCATAATCCCGATGTTGCTCGCATTGTTAATCGTTCAGAAAACCCTTTAGTTATTAGTGATATTCGACCTGGTGAATTACTTGGCTTAACTCATTTGTTACAAAATACAGTCGATCTTCAGTTAGTATCATCAGCAAATATTCCTCAAATACCGATCAATTTTCAAGAAATTTATATCTATCGTCCTTCCGATGAATTACGAGGTAAGTTTCAAGCTCAATATAGCCTTGAAAAAGTTCAGTCTTGGTTATGGAAATTAAAAAAATAAATAAAACAATAAATCATCTAAGCTCTCACTATGTAGATGGGTATAAATAAACCGTTGGGGCAAGTATAAAAATGTAAATTAGCTTCTTAAAGACTTATTCCTACTCACTACTCACTACTCACTACTCCCTTATCAAAACGATAATTTTTCCCACGCGCCTACTTATGTTGACAAAAAACCTATATCAAAGCGTCTTGCCTCAAAATACAAAAATACCGAAAAAACAAGTATTTTTTTGGTTTAGTTTAAGTATAGTATTTGCCACAACTTATGCCATCCTAGGATTACAAGAAGCTTTTAGTAGCGAGTATGTTGTGCAGGATGATGCACGACAACATGTATTTTGGATGTTAAGATTTATCGATCCAAATCTGTTTCCTGACGATTTAATTGCTGATTATTTTCAATCTGTAGCCCCTGTGGGATATTCCTATTTTTATCGCGCGTTTGCTTTTTTGGGTATAAATCCATTAGTTTTAAATAAATTGCTGCCATTAGTATTAGGATTGCTTACTACTGCTTATTTTTTTGGCTTTTGTATGCAAATATTACCGTTGCCAATAACTGCATTTATAGCAACGGTAATTTTTAATCAAAATACTTGGATGAAGGATGATTTAATTTCGGCTACGCCTAGAGCATTCTTATATCCTTTTTTTATAGCTTTTTTATATTATTTATGTCGTAAATCTTTATTCCCTTGTTTGGTTACAATTGTACTTATCGGATTATTTTATCCCCAGTACGTGTTTATTTGTGCAGGTATTTTAGTTGTACGATTGTGGGATTGGCACGGTGGACAATTTCGTTTTTCACAACAAAAATACGATTATATTTTCTGTGCAGTTGGTTTAGGAGTAGCTTTTTTTGTGATGTTACCCTATGCTCTAAAATCATCTGAATACGCACCAATAATTAGCGTTACTCAAGCCAAGCAATTACCAGAATTTTTACCAAGAGGAAGAAGCTCTTTTTTCAGAGAAAATCTGTTGGAATTCTTTTACCGAGGGCGTAGCGGAATGTTTCCATCATCATTGTTTACTCCCGTAACTTATTGTTTTGGCTTGCTGTTGCCTTTTTTTATGCTGTTTCGTTCTAAGTTTTCTTTGCTACAGAAACTTAGAACAGAAATAATTATCTTACCTCAAATGTTATTAGTAGCCATAGGAATGTTTTTCGCGGCTCATCTTTTTCTATTTAGACTTCATCTACCTAGTCGGTACACGGGATATAACTTTCGACTGATCGTAGCTATATCAGCAGCTATTATTTTAACAGTTATTTTGCAAGCTATTCTTTCTACTAATTTAAGAAAAAACAAAATTTATAATAAATTCAGACAATTTTTTACCTTATTAATTACCACTTTTATTTCATTAGCAGTATTGTTTTACTATCCTTTATTAACAAATAATTTGCCTATGACTAGCTATAAAATTGGGAAAATACCAGCTTTATATGAGTTTTTTCAGCAACAACCAAAAGATACTCTCATTGCTTCCATTGCAGAAGAAGTAGATAACTTACCCACATTTTCACAACGTTCGATTTTGATAGGTAGAGAATATGCAATTCCCTATCACTTTGGTTATTACAGTCAATTCCGTCAGCGAGTGATAGATTTGACTCAGGCTCAATATAGTAAAAATTTAAGGGATGTAAAAACTTTTATTCAAAAATATGGAATAAATTTCTGGCTATTAGAATCTCGATCTTTCACATCAGAGTATATTAAAACCAATCCCTTACTCAAGCAATATTATAAAAGTAATCTTAACCAAGATAAATTAGTTCAAATAAGCAAAGAAATATCCCAAAGTTTAGAGGAAGGCAATGTGCCAGCTTTATTCAAAACTATACCAAATTGCACCGTCGCCAAAGTTCAAGATTTTATAGTGCTCGATGCAAAGTGTATTGTAGATAGGAGTTAGTTGTTAGAAGTTAGGAGTTAGTTGTTGGGAGATGGGAGTAAGGAGTTAGGAGTTAGGAGTTAGAAGTAAGGAGTTAGTGCTAAGATATAAAATCAATAAAGTAAGAAATACACAAAGAGAACTAAA